>ENA-UPAD01000227-UPAD01000227.1-bioreactor-metagenome-genome-assembly--contig:-NODE-227-length-87565-cov-6.669821_pt1 | contig 87565 bp, 69 predicted proteins | sample MGYA00238179_ERZ772710 | MGnify/ENA primary metagenome ERZ772710 (study PRJEB29004, sample SAMN07631245) | bioreactor metagenome | isolation source: Switchgrass digestor | place: USA: Dartmouth...
TATTATCTTGGTGCATCCCTGTCAGCAGGTAAATCTGTTGAACAGGCATTTATTCAGGCTCATGGAATACTTAAAAATTTATATCCCGGAAAGAAATCCGATATCGTTAATGAAACAGGACTAATTTTAAAAAGGCTTCAGATGAATGAGAACATTGAATCCATACTGAAGGACTTTGCCATACGTTCAGGGATCGAAGAAATACATCATTTTGCAGATGTATTTTCGGTTTGTAAAAGGACGGGTGGTAACCTTGTGGAAATAATACGCACAACTTCAAGAATGATAAGCGAACGTATCGAAATAAAACAGGAGATTGAAACCGGTCTAGCCGCGAAAAAGCAAGAACAGCGTATTCTTACGGCTTCATCTGTTATAATGGTTCTTTTCATATCAGCAATGGGCGGCGACCTTATGGAGTCAATGTTTACTACTGCAGCCGGCAGGGTGATTATGACCTTTTCCTTGATTCTGATATGCAGTGGGATAGTCATTTCAAACCGGATAATGAATATTAAATTTTAAGGCAGGGGAATGCGTTGAATAACGTATATTTAGTGGTTATGTCAATTACTGTTGTATCGTATGTTACCATGAACCAATATGTAAAGCAAAGATATTCCGAAGAATTAAACGCACTCGACAAAAATGAATATACCTGTAAAAACCTGCTGGCTTTGGGTATGTGGCTCTTTGACGAACTGAACTTACCGGCATCAGGTTCCTACCATGTTTTCCTGTATCAGCGCATTGTGATGGTTTATGGTACAAGATATGCAAGTTTCTTTTTAAAAGTACACTGGGCAGAAAAATTCTTATATTTCTTCATTGGAATTGCCATTGCTTCTTTTATTGGCGCTTTCTCCGGCTCGGGAGCAGCATTTGCGTCAGTCATACCTGTTTCAGGGATATTTCTGTTCTTTCTGACAGACAGGAATCTTGACGATAAGGCTAAAAAAAGAAAGCTTCAGTTCATGATTGACTTTCCTGCTTTCATCAGTAAACTGGCGTTGCTTATGAATGCCGGGATGCATCTACGCCAGGCGCTGTTGAAGATATATAACGATTCTGATAAGGACAGGCCTTTATATGTGGAATTAGGTACCGTTCTTGGCGATCTGGAGTCGGGAATCAGCGAAAACCAGGCGTGGCAGGAATTTTCAGAGAGGTGCAAGGTAAAGGAAATAGCATCTTTTGCCAGCATGATAGTGCAAAATTCAAAAATTGGCGGAAACCAACTGGTTAACGAGCTAAAGAGAATGTCCCATGAAACATGGGAAATGAGAAAACATGCAGCAAAGCAAATGGGTGAAACGGCTTCTGCAAAACTTATATTTCCGATGATGCTTATACTTATAGGGATCCTGGCTATTGCCATATCTCCTGCCATAATGCAGTTTTCAATAAATTATTAACCAATGGGAGGGTTGAAAATGAAAAAGATGATAAAAAAATTCATATCAGATCAAAAAGGTATCAACACGGTTGAAGTTGTTGTATTGGTGGCAATTGCTCTAGGCCTGGCTTTAATATTCCGGGAACAGATTTTAAATTTTATAAACAAGATATTAGGTGAGGTTCTTGATGCTGATGCATTTACGCTGCCAAAATAACTCCGGGGCCATGAAGATAAGAACGTTTTTTATATCACATCCAGAAAAAACTGAAATCAGTGGTGCCGTTACTGTCGAATATGCCATTGTTTTTCCGGTTGTCATTATATGCGTTATGGTTCTTGTTTACCTGGGAATGCTGTGTTATCAGCAATGCCTGATGCAATCGGCAGTAAATGAGTATGTTCAGGATCAGGCATTTTTATGGGGGTTTGCTCCTGACGGGATTGACATGAAAGCAGGTATAAAAAGTAAAGATGCATATATTGACGAAGAACTGTATTGGCACATTTTCACTGATGTCGATAAAAGAAAGAAAAAAGCAGTGCAGTCGCTGCAATATGAGCTTATGTCAAAAAGCGTCATAAAACCACATAACGGTTTTGATGTTGAAGTGGCCTACAGCAATTTTTTAGTCTACAAAAAAATCGGTATAAATGCTAAAGCAATGTATCCCCTTCCTTTTAAAGGTTTATTTGAATTATTTGGTTTACCGGGTTATGTCCTGATAGAGGCGTATGACGAAACTGCAATTACTGATCCTCAGGAATTTATGCAAAATATTGATTATCTGCTTCAAATTTACGATGAATCAGGGGCGAAAGACTGGGTTAAGGAAAAATGCGAACCTCTTGTTAGCACCCTTCAAAAGATAAAAAAATATATAAGGTAATATTGTCAGGATGGTAAATAATGAAACTACGTGGAAGTGTTACGGTATTTATCAGTATGATTTTATCTGTTTTAATAGCTTTTTCCGGAACGGTTGTGGACTTATCCAGGTTCCGTGCGGGAGAAAAGCTTGCCAGGGCAGCTGTGCAAATGTCTGTAGAGTCAGCGCTTACCCAATATTTTGCACCGCTGAGGGACAATTACGGACTTTGGGCAAGCGGTTATAACACCGAAGAACTTGAAGCACTGATATACGACCTGTTAGAAAAGAACTTAAGTGTTGAGAATGCTTTTATGCCCGGAGTTACAGACCTTTTTGGCTTCTCGGTGGAAAATGTAACTGTACACCCTATGTTTAACCTTGCTGATGAAAACATACTTGAGAAAGAAATCACGCAGTATATGAAATACCGGGCACCGGTAAACACCGTAGGTCTTTTTATTGAAAAGCTTAAAGCTCTTAATATGTCCATGGCTCAGTCCGGGGTTTTGAAAAAGAGGATGGAGCTTGAGGATGAAATTCAAAAAGTACGTGAAAAGCAGGTTTATTTAAGCATGTTGCTGGCTGAAAGAATTCCCCTGTACTTGAAACCTGTGGACAGGATAAACGATAATCTGGTTTCAATATCTTCACTGCTGAGTGAAATTAACAGCGCTGAAGAAAAGAATCGGGAGCTTGACAAGTCATACCATGCAATGCCGCCATTGATTGGCAGGATAAAAGATGCAAGAATCAGAATACATGGCATTGGAAAGGAAATATCCGATCTTGAAGACGAGCTGATGCCTCTCGAAAGGCAATACCGGCAGACAGAAAGCAAAATTGATTCGTACTACGAAGAAATAGAGGATATGGAACGTGAAATTTCAAAGCTGGAGAAAAAAATATCAGAAGAAGAAAAAAAGGATGATCCCGATGAAAATTTAATCAGATCGTATAATAACGAGATTGACAAGCTTAACGGTTATATCAGGAGGATAGAGAGAAACATACAGTCATTAAATGATGAACTGGAAGAAATTTATGATGATATAAAGGATATTAAGCAAAAAATCTCGCTTAGATATGAACAGATTAAATCAATTGAAAAATCAGTTGAAAGTGATGAGAAACAGCTCAGAAAAGAGATTGATACATGCATAAAAATACTTGGCGATATAAAACGCAGAGCTGAAACCATAAAAGAGAAAATGCTTGAGATTAAAGATACTGTAAGTATTTTTGCCAAATACAATGAAGAAGGTATGAAACTGGTATCCGAAATTCTTAAACAGAGTGAGGAAATAACAGGCTTAACCGAAAAAATAAATTCGGATATTGCAAAACAGTCCGAAAAATCAGACAATGCTTTTCTGGTTAAAATAAAAGCAGACATGAAAAAACTATCACTTACTGTAAACCCCGAAGTATTGGGAGCAATAAAATCAGACTTGGAGCAAAATTACAAGTCACTGAATGAAGCAGGCAGTATGGCGGACTATTCCATAAGGCAGGTTGACGAAATCATAGACAGCATTCAGGTGTTCATAAACAGGACCGAACAGGTATATGAAACATTGAATTTCCAAGAAAGGGAAGTTTTTGGCCCCCGGCTGAAGGAGCATGTTAACAATGTAAATGAAAAAGTTAACTTAACCGTTTCTGTATATAAAATGAACTCATATGATTTGGAACCGGCAGTAAACCAAAAAGAAAAAAATGAATTTTACAGATGGTGCAACAAAGTATTTAGCGAGAAAAATGAAACAGGGGACAAGGGCAAAGGGTACGAAAAAAAGCTTCGCGATAACTTAAAAAAGGCCGATGACAAAGGGAAGGAAGAAAGTGAAAAATCTTTTGACGGTAAAGACGGGAAAATGCCGGATAAGGAACTGGATCGGCTGTTTAGCTCCCTGCCTTCGGGCAGGAATAATGAAAACGGCTCATCACCGGTTAAGGAAAAATCGGATGAAGAACTTGAAGAACAATATAAAAAGAAGTTGGACAATAACGGCGATATCGCTTCAAGAATAGAAGATGCACTGTCGGATATCGGTGAAAACCTGCTGAAATTGCTTTATATTAATGAATATATTATATGTGCCTTTAAAAACGCAAATATTGATAAAGTTCCAACCCAAAGTATAAATATTTACGGAGGCCCTGCCAAAACATTTTTTGAAAAAGCAGAGGTTGAATACATTCTGTTTGGAAAGAAAAAAGAAAAAGCAAATGCGAGCCTGACGCAAATGTCAATTTTTGGTATAAGAATGGGGCTTAATCTTCTTCATGTTTACATGAGTACTGATAAAACGTCGGCTGCATTGACAGCAGCTTTATCCATCTCGGGATGGACCGGGTTTGGCGTCCCCATTATAAAAAACCTGATACTTATCGGATGGGCTGCAGGAGAATCCTATGTTGATTTAAAGGATTTAAACGAAGGAAAGGATGTGCCTGTATATAAAACCGAGAACACCTGGAAGTTAAATCTCAAGTCAATATTTACAGGCATAGCGGGTCAATTCCTCGATGAATCATCAGAATGGATTAAACAAACGAAGGATGAGCTGGTTGATAAAGCTGATGATGCCGTGAAGTCATTAATTCGGGAGATGGTATCTGTTGCCGTTCATGAAGCTTTTATGCCGGTACAGAAGACTATAACCGAGCTGGGGAATGAAAGCGATACCGCAGGCGGCATAGAATTAATAAATCCCGGAAGTTTAAGTGAAATAAACGATATGGATGATCTGAAAGAGTGGGTTCAGGAATTCTGCCTGAAGCAGTACCAGGCAGTAAAAGACGAAGCTTCAGAATGGACTGAATCCAAGCTGGAAGATTATAAAAGTAAATTAACAGATAAAATTGTTGATTTAATAATCAACAGTTCAGCATATAAAAAGATTTTTTCGGCCTTAAAAGAAAGTCTTGATAATATAATCGATGCGGGAGCAAATTCACTGTCAGAAAGCATAAACCAGATTGGGGCAAGCATTGCGGATCAGGGTATGCAAAGCCAGCTTGTAGGTACAGTTGTATCCTTTAACTATACAGATTATTTAAGGCTGCTTCTTTTTACAGTGCCAAAAAAAACAAAGCTTCTACGGGCTGCGGATCTGATACAGCTTAATATGTCCGAAACTCTCGATAATCCGGATTTTATGCTGTCTGAGTACAATTCATTTATAGTTGTTGAGGCTGATATTCAAATGAGAGCCATGTTCATTCCGTCTTTCCTGAAAAGAACAGAACCTGGCAGATTCAAAATAAGATGGGGGTATGGCTATTGAACAACAATAAATATCAGGAATCATTAAAAAGGCGAAAAAAAGCTCTTTTGAATAATGCAAAATGTGGAACCGGACAGCCAGGCAGTGCATCAGTAGAAGCAGCAATAATAATGCCGCTGATAATATTTGCATTTGTTTCAATACTGTTCATTATTCGCATAGTATCTACCTACAGCAGGGTACAGAATGCTTTAAACCAGGTTGCATCAAAAATGTCGTATTACAGTTATATTTACGCGGTATCAGGGTTAAAACAGCAGCATGACGAATTATCAGACAGTATAAAAAATGCTGCTGAAGAATTGAAAAACCAAACCGATGCAATAAAAACATTCTATAAATCAATTGAAAGCATATCGGACGATGCGGGCTCTTTTTTAAATGAACAAGACAAAATTGAAAGCATACAGCACTTGCTTTCTGAGCTTGAAAATGTCCGCGACTCTGCAGGGAATATTATGGAAACTGTTAATGAAATACTTAAAGACCCATTTCATGAGATTCAGCTGATAGGTCTTGCGTTTTCAGATTCACTGTTAAGTAAATCAAAAACAGCTTTATTCGGTGTTATTACCAAAAACATGCTTAAGAATAATCTTTCGAAGAATTTAAGAGCTGATGCCGAGAAGCTTGAAAAAATCCTGATGATAAAGGGCGGAATAGATAATCTGGACTTATCATGTTCAACATTTTTTAATGACAATCAAACTATTGATATAATCGTAGAGTATACAGTCAAACCGGGAATACATTTAGTACCGGAGATAAAGCTGAGAAACAGGGCATGCGTACTTTCATGGACGTGGGGTGTTAACAGGGATTTATCCGGTGATACCGAAGATGTAACTGAAAGTATATGGAATATTGATAAAAATAAGAATTTAACGTCTCAGCATTTAGCCAGAGGCAATAAGATAGATAAGATTTTTGCAGCCGAGTTGAAGAAGAATATCGGTGTCCATGCTGAAATAACCCCTGATAATTTTAAAACCATTGACTTGATCGAATATGCCCATAACGGTAGAGATGGTTCGCTAATAATGATTTTTTCTCTGAATCCGTTTCTGCCTGCTTATAACAGCAAAAGTGCCATAGTAGGAACAATAAGACAGAACTTGAACAGTTTAAGCAATTTTCAAAGATACGAATGCCGGGACTTCATTATAGATATGGAATTGTTGTCAGGCAATTATAAACGGGTTGCTTATATAATTATTCCTGAAAATGAGGTGCTTCCTGATAAATATATACAGGCATTTGAGGAATGCAGGATTTTTGCGGACAAAAAGGGGATTGAGCTTATTCAGGTGCAAAAATACGGAGAGTACGATTATGATGAAGACAGCTAAAAGAAGGTTAAGAATAGCTTTCAATGTAACCGTTCTGCTGACTGTATATGTTTTATACACGATGGTGGTATTTTTTGCTCCGGACACAGAAAAAGGCGTTCGGAAACTTGTTTTAACAGTAATACTTGCCATTGCTTCCTCATCTGACATTCGCAGGCATAAAATTCCGTTAATTGCCTGTATTGCAGTACTGGGGATCAATGTAACTAAGACTGCTTTTGTTTCCGTTAATCCTGCTTCCTGGATTATAAGCTTTGTTTTATTTGCATTCCTTTTAATCATATATATTATAAACAAAGATTTAATAGGTTTGGGGGATATAATCCTAATCACATTGTGTGTCCAATCGCTTTTGCCTGAAAAAATATTTAAATTCCTGTTTCTGACATTTATTTTTTCTACTTTCGCCGGTCTCTTTAAATGCCTGAAAGCCAAAAAGTTAAAAAATGTTACAGTACCTTTGACACCATGTATTGCTGTCTCGTTTGTATTATTAATGTGCTAGAGGGTGATATAATGAAAAGCTGTTTTGATTTTGCAACATCGTACTCAGGTTATGCAGGGAAAAGCTATATATCCTTTTCGGTTCCTGATGATGAAGAAATTGTGCAGTATCAGACAGAAATGCTGGCCAAAAATCATATTGATTTTTTATTGCCACTGTCTGTTCAAAGGTTTAATGATAATTGGAAACTGTCCTATGAAATTACATCCAAAATTCCACTGGAAAAAGTACTGGAAAGAAAAAGTTTCAAATATAAAGAATTTGAGAGTATTATAGAACAGATGGGAAAGCTTTCAATGAAACTTAGAGATTATCTGCTTGACGTTTCTTCTGTAATTTTTGATAAATCTTTCATTTATTGCGACCCGGGTGATTTGTCACTATATTTTATTTATTTTCCCGTTAAAGCCGGCAATTTAAATACAGCCTCAATGAAAGACTTCCTTCAGAAATTGATATTTGAAGATATCAGACTGTCGGATGATTCATCGGGAAACCTGTTAAAAAGATTGTTAGATGTTTTAAAGTCTGAAACTTTCAATCCCGAACAGCTTTTAAAATGTTTTGGCTTTGAAATACCGGAAAACCCGGATTGCATAAATCGGACCGGCAATGAAAAATATGCAGCCGATGTAATACCCGATCAATCATATAATGCCGTGGGTACTAAAAAGGATCAAGAAAAAAGGGAAGAAACCGTTCCAAAAGCTAAAGCATATTATCAAAAAAACAGCCCTGTAAAACAGGAAAAAGACAAGAGTTTTTCTACTGCGAGGTATCCGGTAAAATCCTGCATAATTGCCGTTGTGGCTAATATGTTCCTGGTTGCTTCGCTTATTTTTGTTTTGATTTCTAAATCCGGTTCAAGAAATTTTACCGGTACATTACTTGGGTTAATGCTTATTGGTTTTGCCGGAAATTATTTTATCATTACAAGGCTATTTTCGGGGATTAATCAAACTCAGAACGAAGAACAGAGAAAAAATAATGTCGTGCCGCATAATAGACGCTTTTCCAATGAAAATGCCGATGAAGACATTATCCTTCCAAAAAGAGTGCCTGTAAATGCCAAAGTATGGTTAAATCCGGAATTAAAAGCAGATCACGTTACCGGGACTGAACAATTACAGAGCGGTATTCTCATGAGTAAACACAAAACGATGGAGTGTGATGAATCAGGTTTAACTGAGAATAAATTAAGCATATCGCCTGTTATGGAGAACAGCACAAAATCCAATCATACCATGACAATTCAGGACAAGACAGTTGTTCTTGGGTATTCTGCAGGAGATGTGCCTTATCTTCAGAGCCACTCATGTCCAACCGAAAGAATTAGGATTACGAAGGAATCTATGTTGTTGGGAAGGCTTTCGGACAGTGTGGATTATACAATAAACAACAAAGCTGTTGGAAAAATTCACGCAGAAATAGTAAAAAAGGGAGACAGTTATTATATAATGGATCTGAATTCGGTAAACGGCACATATGTCAATAATGAAAGGATTACTTGCAGTACCGAGATCAAATTAAAAAACGGAGATATTATAACACTGGCAAATGAGACATATACGTTTGTTATAAATTAATGTAAATGTCCGGTTTCTTATTTATATGGGCTTACAGTTCCCTGGTTTGTTCTTTAACTTTTTTGTAGTATAATAATGAAGTCAGTCGGTGTTTGCGATATGTATGCAAATATCGGTTGAACTATTTTTTTACTGCTTTGGGGGTTGCGGTATGAAAAAGTTCTTAACGGTATTTTTGCTGTTCATGCTTTTTTCTGTTCAGTTTTCGCTGGCAGCAAACGACGAAGCTTATCCGGTACGTGCAAAGGTTGTTGATTTGTTGGAAAATACCGGGGATGAAATAAATGAATTGGCCGATGGGTACTATTATGAAAGTCAGTTTGTAAAGGTCCGGATACTGGAAGGAGAATTCAGGGGAAGGACAGTAACGGCAGAACACAGTACAACAGCTTATTTCACTGATTATAAAACTTACAGGCTGAAAAAAGGAGATTATGTTTTTATTACATATAATATTGATGAGAACGGGCAGCCGGTGGACATATATGTTACCGATCTGGTAAGGGAAAAAAGCCTGATATTCTTATCAGCACTGTTTATATTCCTGATTCTGATACTTGGCAGGGGGCAGGGAGTCAAAACCATTTTTACGTTGCTTTTGACCATATTTCTTGTTGTAAAGGTATTGATACCGTTGATTTTAAAAGGTTATCCGCCCCTGTTGACATCAGTTTTAATATGCAGCATTGTTATTCTTATAAGTTTTCTGGTAATTATCGGCTGGAATCTGAAAACACTTGCTGCAGCACTTGGCACTGTATCAGGGGTGATAGCTGCCGGTGCTTTGGCTCTGATTGCAGGCACATCTGCAAGGCTGACAGGGCTTGCACAGGAAGAAACACTGATGCTGATGAATATTCCGCAGGGAGTAAATTTTAATTACCAGGGGCTTCTGTTCTCAGGGATTATTATCGGTGCAATGGGTGCAGTGATGGATGTAGGTATGTCCATTGCTTCCGCGTTATACGAAATAAAGGAGACAAACCCTGATGCCACTTTTTATCAGTTGGTTAAATCCGGGTTAAATGTAGGCAGAGATGTCATGGGCACAATGTCCAATACGCTTATTCTCGCTTATGCAGGTGGTGCACTTAATTTGATTCTGCTTTTTACGGCATATGAAGTCCCGTTTGATCAGATTATTAACGGAGACTATATGGCTTCGGAGATTGTTCGTGCGCTGGCGGGAAGCATTGGATTAGTTATAACCATCCCGATTACAACGCTTATTGCTGCCAGGCTGTATACTTCAAAGATGCCCGATGAATCTGATACAACGGATTTTTCAGAATGACTCCCCATATCTGGTAATATGGGAAAGTTATTGCTTTTGCAATTAAGTTGTATTTTCAACTGCTGCTTTTTATTGATATACTGGTATTGATTTTTTAACAACAGCATTTTATTATTTAATAAAAGAATTGATAGGGGAATGGTATGGCGTTAAGAGATAAGTATAAAACGATAGATTTTGCAAAAATTCCACAACATGTTGCAATAATAGTTGACGGAAACGGCAGGTGGGCCGAAAAACGCGGCCTGCCAAGGAGTGCAGGGCACCGGGAAGGAGCGAAAACCGTAAAAAGAACAATTGAACTGGCATATGATTTAGGTATTCGTTACCTTACTTTCTTTGCTTTTTCAAGTGAGAACTGGTCTAGACCTAAAGAAGAAGTGGATGAGCTGATGAAGCTATACTTGGATTATTTAAAGAGTGCTGAAAATGAAACCAGCGATAAAAATGTAAGGGTAAAGATAATAGGAAGCAGAGAAGGGTTATCTCAGGAACTGATAGATCAGATTGACAAGGTGGAAAGAAATACTATTAACAGGGATAAAATGACTTTAATTATCGCGCTGAATTATGGAGGACGTCAGGATATATTGCAGGCTGTAAAAAGGATTGTGAATGATGTTCAGAATGGTGTTCTCGATAAAGGCAATATTACCGAAAGGGATATTCAGAAAAGATTATATACCGAAGATATACCCGATCCCGATTTAATGATCAGGACAAGCGGAGAAATGAGGATAAGCAATTTCCTTATTTGGCAGTGTTCATATACCGAGTTCTATTTTTCCGAGGTTCTTTGGCCGGATTTTAAAGAAAAGCATTTTAAGGAAGCAATACTTGAATACCAGAGAAGAAATAGGCGTTTTGGAAGTATTGGAAAATAAAGTTGTTTGTCCCTTAAATTCCCGGTAATCCTTCAGAAAGCGGCGGTGATTTTTTGAAAACGAGGATTATAAGTGGAATAGTTGCATCGGTTATCCTGATTATTATCATGCAACTGCCACCGTTTATAATGGGTATAGCTGTTTTTGCTGCTTCTTTGGTTGCACTGTATGAGTTTTATCAATGTGTAAGAAAAGAAAATTATAATCCCATTAGGATTATAGGTTTTTCTACTTGTACGGTTTTTTTCATTTACTTAATTGGCAGTGCCTTTGTAGGCGAGGTGGAAAATACTTTTTTGGAAGATTTATACCGTACGGTTTTCAGGCAGGATATTATATACCTGTTTATTTACCTTGTAACGGTCTGTTTGCTTCTTCAACTGGTATTCAGGCCCAGGCGTTTTACAATAAAGGATGTAGCTGTTACACTTTTGGGAATGGCATACATTCCTTTTCTGTTATCCTTTATTTTTATGGTTAGACTGATGGATCATGGGTATGAATTATCCTGGCTGATTATTATCGGAACTTTTTCCACCGACACCTTTGCCTATTTTATAGGCAAATTTTTCGGAAAAAGGAAGTTATTGCCTGAAATAAGCCCAAATAAAACCATTGCCGGTGGTATAGGAGGGATTTTAGGCAGCATTGTTTGTACAATCCTGTACGGGGAATTGTATATTAACGGTTTTTCGGGGCTGTATCTCAATGTTTTGCATTACCTGGCGCTGGGGATTGCATGTGGAATTATTGCACAGCTGGGCGACTGGGCAGCCTCGGCAATAAAGAGAAATGTCGGCATTAAGGATTTCGGGCATATAATGCCAGGGCACGGAGGCCTTCTTGACAGGATAGACAGCTTGCTTTTTGTAGCGCCAACAGTGTATTTTTATATTAAATTTATTATATTCTGATTTTTGGAGTTATGCACATGACAAAGAATCTGGTAATATTAGGTTCAACCGGTTCAATAGGAACACAGGCCCTTGAAGTATGTGACAATTTAAATATTAGGGTTTTGGGCCTGTCTGCTTCGGAAAATATAGACAAACTTGAAATACAGGCAAGAAAGTACAAACCGGCCATTGTGTCGGTGATGGATGCCGAACGGGGAAAAGAACTGAAAATCAGGCTTAAAGATACTGGCATAAAAGTTGTTTGGGGCATCGAAGGGATGATAGAGCTTGTAACATTTCCCGGTGCCGATACCGTCCTTACTTCGGTGGTGGGAATCGCAGGGCTTATTCCTACAATTAAAGCCATAGAGTCAGGCAAAAACATAGCCCTTGCGAACAAAGAGACACTTGTTACTGCCGGAAAACTGGTTATGGAAGCTGCAAAAAAGAATAACACCGATATTTTGCCGGTTGACAGCGAACACATGGCCATTTTCCAATGCCTGGCGGGAAACAGGGCAGAAAATGTTGAAAAGCTGATATTAACAGCATCCGGGGGGCCATTCCGTGGTTTTTCAAAGGAACAGCTGAACGATGTTACGGTGGAGCAGGCTTTAAACCATCCTAACTGGTCCATGGGAAAAAAGATAACTGTTGATTCTGCAACAATGATGAACAAAGGGTTTGAAGTTATCGAAGCCCGGTGGCTGTTTGATGTGGACCTGTCCAGGATTGAAGTATTGGTTCACCCGCAAAGCATTATACATTCAATGGTGGAATACAGGGATGGTTCGATAATGGCGCAGCTGGGGGCTTCAGATATGAGAATACCCATTCAGCTGTCACTGACATGGCCTGACCGCTGTGAAAATAATTTTAACAGGGTAAGTTTCTGCGATATTAAATCACTGACTTTTGAAAAGCCCGATTTAAAGGTTTTTAAATGCCTTGATTTTGCTATTCGCGCGGCAAATACCGGCGGAAGCATGCCCACAGTATTGAATGCTGCAAATGAAGTTGCGGTTTCTTTGTTTTTAAATGGCAAAATTAAGTTTAATGCTATTATGGATTTAATAGAATCTGCCATGAATAATCACAAGGTGCATATAGAGCCTTCCCTTAATGATATAATAGAAATAGACCGTTTGGCGCGTGAGGAAGTAATGAACATGTACGAGAAAGAGTTCAGGCGTATGTAAGAGCCTGGGGGAAGTCTCCGGAATGCGAAAATAACTTTGGAAAGCAGGTATTGATATGAATATTCTGTTGGCAATCGTTGCATTAAGTTTGTTAATACTTGTACACGAATTGGGTCACTTTATGGTAGCCCGCTGGTCCGGTATTAAAGTTTTGGAATTCTCAATTTTTATGGGCCCTAAAATTTTTCAATGGGGAAAAGGTGAAACAAAGTATTCGATTCGTGCAATCCCGATGGGAGGGTTTGTAAGGATGGAAGGAGAAGAAGAAGCCTCCACCGACGAACGTGCGTTCAATAACAAACCCGCCGGTATAAGGGCGCTGGTTATTGCAGCCGGTGCTACAATGAATATAATTATTGCAATTCTTATAATAACCCTGATATCTCTCTTTTTAGGTTACAGTACAACAACGGTGGCGAAGCTGAGTGTAGACTCGGCGTTAAAGCAGGCCGGGATAGAGGTAGGGGATAAAATTGTGTCCTACAATGGAAAACATGTTTTTCATCCGACCGACCTGTCAATGTTCCTGTATGTATCAAACGGTGAGCCTGTTGAAGTTGTATACCGGCGCGAGGGTGTTAAAGACCTGCAGCGTACAACTGTGGTTCCAAAGGAATCAACACCGGTTTACATGATTGGTATTTCGGTTGGTATTGACAATGGTAAAGCCAACAATATGGTAGAAAGTGTTCAAAGTGGTTCTCCGGCTGAAAAGGCAGGGCTTATTCCAGGAGATGTTATTATAAGGGTGGATGATGTAAAAGTAAACGAACGGGATGATTTGCTAAATTACCTGCAGCAGACCGGGGGGAAGCCCGTAGAGATTACCGTTGACAGGAATGGAGAATTAATTACATTCCATGATGTTGTACCACAGGCAAGCGAAACATATTTTGACCTGGGTGTGGAATTTGAATATAGGAAAGGCAATATTTTCAATTGTGTTGCAAGTGCTGTAAATTATTCGCTGTCCACCATCAGAGGTGTTTTTTATTCCATTGGCTGGCTGATTACGGGCAAGGCCAGTTTTAAGGAAGTTTCGGGCCCTGTTGGCATTGTTTCGACAATAGGCGAGGTTGTTGAAATGGGCAGAGGCTTTTCGGAAAAATTGCTTTACCTGCTTCAGATAACCGCATTTTTAAGCCTTAATCTCGGTGTTATGAATTTAATTCCGTTCCCTGCACTTGACGGCGGTAAATTATTCCTGATTCTTGTGGAAAAAATCCGCAGGAAACCAATTGATCCCGAAAAGGAAGCATGGATATCAATGGTAGGGTTCTTTATATTAATAGCGCTTATGATTGCGACATTGTTTAATGACATACCAAAACTAATCAGGGGATATTAAGAATGGATCGGTTGATATTAAGAAGAAAGACCAATAAAGTACGGGTCGGAAATGTTTATATTGGCGGAGATGCCCCTGTAACAGTTCAGTCAATGGCAAACACAAAAACATCAGATACAGGGGCTACAATTGCACAAATTAAAAAGCTCCAGGAAGCAGGCTGCGATATTGTCCGTGTTGCAGTACCTGACATGCAGTCTGCTCTGGCAATAGAGCAAATAAAAAATGAAATATCCATTCCGCTTGTTGCTGATATTCATTTTGATTACCGCCTTGCTATAACTGCAATGGAAAAAGGTGCCGACAAGGTAAGAATTAATCCCGGGAATATCGGTTCTGAAGACAGGGTTAAAAGCGTGGTAAGCTGCGCAAAAGAGCGTGGAATACCCATTCGCATAGGTGTTAATTCAGGTTCTCTTGAAAAAGACCTGTTGGAAAAATACCGCGGAGTTACTCCTGAAGCCCTTGTTGAGAGTGCATTAAAGCATGTTGCCATATTGGAAAGGCTGAATTTTAACGATATAGTCATATCATTAAAAGCTACCAATGTACCTTTGACGATAGCAGCGTATAAACTGATGTCGGAAAAAGTGCCTTATCCGCTGCATGTAGGTGTTACAGAAGCAGGAACGGTGTATAACGGAACCATTAAATCGGCTGTTGGGATAGGTGCTTTGCTCGCTTGTGGAATAGGCGATACAATACGCGTCTCATTAACAGGAGATCCCGTGGATGAAATAAAAGCAGGAAAGGCAATATTGAAATCGCTGGGTTTATACAGTCGCGGAGCTGAACTTATATCATGCCCGACCTGTGGCCGGACAAAGATAAACCTGATTGCAATTGCAGAAAAGGTGGAAAAGGCTCTGGAAAACGTTGACAAGCCCTTAAAAGTGGCTGTCATGGGATGTGCGGTGAACGGGCCGGGAGAAGCCAGGGAAGCAGATATCGGAATAGCCGGTGGAGATGGTTGTGCCCTTCTTTTTAAACGCGGTGAAATCATCAGAAAAATTCCCGAAGACAGAATTGTTGAAGAATTATTGAGCGAAATTGAGATACTTTGATATTAGCACTCTCTTTTAATGAGTGCTAAAATAGTATTGACATTGGAAAAGTAAATGTCTATGATATGATAGTGTAAGCCGATGGTATTTTTTTGTCATGTAAATATAGAGTTCGGCTTTTTTCGGCAATAAGTAACCTTGTTGCTTTTTTAATGCACTTTCAGAAAATCAAATCTAACAGGCAAATGAAAATATAATGGGAGGTTATTGTATGATCCAGGAAAAAGGCAGTATTTCCATTAGCACAGAAAACATATTTCCGATCATAAAGAAATGGTTGTACTCCGAAAAAGACATATTTATAAGAGAACTTGTATCCAATTCAGCCGATGCCATCAGCAAGCTTGGTAAACTGCAGGCCATTGGCGAAGCTCCCAAAAACGAAGGAGAAAAATTTCAAATAACGGTAGCGGTCAGTAAAAAAGCAAAAACCATCAAGGTTATAGACAACGGTATTGGAATGACCGATGAAGAGGTTAAAAAGTATATTAACCAGATAGCTTTTTCGGGAGCCGTGGATTTTATTGAAAAGTACAAGGATAAAACAGATGACCAGCAGATAATAGGGCATTTCGGGTTAGGTTTTTATTCTGCATTTATGGTAGCAGAGAAAGTCCAGATAGATACATTGTCATACAAGGAGGGGGCTCAGGCTGTACGCTGGATCAGCAGCGGTGATACCGAATACGAAATGACCGGCTCGGACAGGGATAAAACCGGAACAACCGTAACTCTGTACATGGCTGATGACAGCATTGAATACACCGATTATTACAAAATGCATGAGATCCTGAAAAAGTATTTCTCGTTCCTGCCCTATGAGCTTTATCTTGTAGATGAGGACAAAAAAGAAGATAAGGATAAAAAGGAAAGTTTAGAGCCTGTAAATAACCCGAATCCGCTTTGGAAGAAGAACCCGAAGGACTGTACTGATGAAGAATACAAGAAATTTTATCGTGAGACATTTTTTGATTTTAATGATCCTTTGTTCTGGATTCATATTAACATGGAGTATCCTTTCAGAATGCAGGGTATAATTTACTTCCCGAAGCTTAAGCATGAGTTTGAAACAATGGAGGGAAAAATTAAGTTATATTACAATCAGGTGTTTGTTGCAGATAACATAAAGGAAGTAATACCCGAGTTCCTGCTGATGCTGAAAGGAATGCTGGATTGTCCTGATCTGCCGTTGAATGTTTCCCGCAGCTTCCTTCAAAACGAAGGTTATGTCGAGAAAATTTCACAGCATATAATTAAAAAAGTTGCTGACAAGCTCACGCTCTTGCATAAAAAAGAGTATGAAAATTATACTAAATACTGGGATGACATTAATCCTTTTGTTAAGTACGGATGCATGCGTGAGGAAAAGTTCTACGAGAAAGTAAAGGACATTATTATATTTAAAACAATAAACAATGAATATGTAACACTTGATGAATATCTAGAAAGAAATAAAGACAAGCATGAAAATACGGTTTATTATGTAAATGATATGAACCAGCAGGCTCAATATATTAACATGTTCAAGGAAAATCAAATGGAAGCTGTGGTTTTAAATGCTTTAATAGACACCCACTTTATAAGCTTCCTTGAATCCAAAAACAATAAAGTCAAGTTTTTGAGAATAGATTCGGATATTACCTCAAACCTGAAAGATTTGTCAAAAGAAGATGATGAAAATGAATCGAAAAAACTGTCTGAAAAGATAGAAAAACTCTTTAAGGAGACGCTGAACATTAAAGACTTAAAAGTGCAGGTCGAAAAGCTGAAAACCGAATCAAAACCTGCAATCATCCTCCTGTCAGAGCAATCCAGAAGAATGCAGGATATGAGCAGGTTCTTTGCCGGCCAGGATGTTACAAACATGTTCCCAACCGAGCAAACATTGGTAATCAACCGGAACAATAAGCTTGTAAAAGCCCTTGCAGAAAGCATCGACAATAAAGAAAAGGATGAAATTCGCGAGCTTTTGGTAAGGCAAATCTACGATATTGCAATGTTAAGCCATAAACCGATGGAACCCGATGCCTTATCGGCATTCATTGATCGCAGTATAAAACTGATGGAAAAGATAGTTTAAAATTTAAAAAGACGCGTAAGGAGGGGAAAAACCCCTCCTGCTGTTAAGGAGAATATTTATGGATAAGTTAAGAAAGCAAATATCATTTATTGTTGAAATCGACAAGCTGAAAAATGTATACCGTCAATCCTATTTAGCAGACAAGTCAAGGCATGAAAATGATGCGGAGCACTCCTGGCATTTAGCCATTATGGCCTTTTTGCTTGCTGAGCACGTTGATGAGAAAGTGGATATTCTTAAGGTCATGAAAATGGTTTTAATGCATGATTTGGTTGAAATAGACGCAGGGGATACTTATTGCTACGATGAAAAAGCGAAACAGGACAAAAGAGAGAGGGAAGAAAAGTGTGCAAAGCGCCTGTTTGAAATGCTTCCTGAGGAACAGTGCAGGGAAATGTATGAACTGTGGGAAGAATTTGAGCAGATGGAAACACCGGAGGCAAAATATGCTGCTGCATTGGACAGACTTCAGCCCGTCCTGCTGAATTACACTTCTGAAGGCAAGTCATGGAAGGAACATGGAATACGGATTGATCAGGTTTTGGAGAGAAACGGCAGGATACAAAACAGCTCAAAGAAGATATGGGGTTTTGTGGAAGATCTGCTTCATGATGCCGTGGAAAAGGGTTACCTGAAAGACAGCCAAAAGAGTTGATAAAATCAATATATATCAGGCTAATACAACAGGGACAGGAAAATCATTCCTGTCCTTATTGCTTAACTGTCCTTCAAACCTAAGCTTATTTCAGAATTTATCCGTATATCATTTTACATAATTCGTTTCGGTCTGTCCAACCTGTACGCCTTTTTATGATTTTTAAGAATATTTATAAGCCCTGTTTTTCATCTTTTATGATTTAAATTTGACTTTATCGCATACAAGAAAACTTAACCTGTAATGACAGGAAAATTTCCCAGTAGCAGAGAATCTTGACAGAACAGCATAACTGTGATTTAATGGATGAAAAAATTTTGACCTGAATTGAAAGTATTTGTTAAAACTATGGACTGTTCCGGTTAGTAACAGGACAGACCTGTTGGAATTTTACACCTGTGAAAGACGGAGGGGAGATATGAAACTTGAAAAATTGGTATGGGACCGGTTCAAGGAAAGGCCTTCGGATTGTACAATTGACAGCCATGCATTAATGCTGCGCGGTGGATATATGAAGCTTGTGGCTAACGGCATATACTCGTCATATACAGTTTTGCGCCGGATTACCAGGAAGATTGAAAATATAATACGCGAAGAGATGGATTCAATTGGAGGTCAGGAAGTCTTGTTCCCGGTGGTCATGCCAGCTTCACTCTGGCAGGAATCGGGACGTTTCCAGAGCATTGGAAACGAGTTGCTCAGGTTTCAGGACAGAAACGGCAGTCTGATGGTGCTGGGTATGACACATGAAGAAGCTGCTGTTCATTTGGTGCGTGAATATGGACGTACTTATTCAAAATATCCGTTCATGATTTATCAGATCCAAACCAAATTCCGTGACGAAGCCCGTCCCCGCGGAGGGATGATTCGCGTAAGGGAATTTACCATGAAGGATGCTTATTCTTTTCATACATCACAGGAAGATTTGGAAGAATATTATCAAAAGTGTTATAAAGCATACAAACGGGTATTTTGCCGGACAGGCATACCCGAAGTCATTGCGGTATCTTCTGATCCGGGCATGATGGGCGGTAACATATCCCATGAATTTGTGCTTTTGACACCTGCCGGTGAGGATTCGATTGTAACATGTAAAAACTGCGGTTACAGTGCCAACATGGAGGCAGCCGAAAGTGTTATAATAAATGAAGATACCGGAAATGAAGCACCACTGGCGAAAGTTTATACTCCGGGCATGAAAACCATTGAAGATGTTTGCAATTTCCTTCATATGCCTGTTCAGAACTCATGTAAAGCCGTTGTATATCAAAAAAATGCATCGGGCGAATATGTTGTCGTGTTTATACGCGGAGACCTCGATGTTAATGAGGCAAAACTTTCCAGGTTCCTGGGTGAGAATGTCCGCCCCGCTGTAATTACACAGGAGAGCGGGCTGGCTGCAGGATATACCGGGCCGTACCGGCTGGACAATGTACAAATGTTGTTTGACCGTTCACTTATCGGGATTAAAAATCTTTGCTGCGGAGCCAATGAGATTGATTATCACTATACAGGTTTCCATATTGAACGTGATTTAGGCCATGTGGAGTACCATGATTTTGCGAAAGCTATTGAAGGAGGCATTTGTCCAAAGTGCCGGAAAAAATCACTTACCATATCTCGAGGCATAGAAGTTGGAAACATTTTTCAGTTGGGCGACAAGTATACAAAAGCCATGAATATGCAGTATATCGATGCAGACGGTAATTTGCATTATCCTGTTATGGGATGCTATGGAATTGGTATCGGACGGCTGGCTGCTTCAATCTGTGAAGCGCACCACGACGAATACGGGCCGATATGGCCTATTTCCATCGCTCCGTGGCAAGTACATCTTTGCTGTCTCCGCTCTGATGATCAGAAAGTTAAGGAGGTGGCAGACCAATTTTATGAACAATTGCAATCTGCCAATATTGAAACAATATACGATGACAGAAACGTGAATGCCGGTGTGATGTTTTCTGATGCTGATCTCCTCGGTGTTCCGATAAGGGTAATTGTAAGCCCGCGTAACATGAAAGAGGATTGCTGTGAAATCCAGACAAGAGATAAGACAATATGCAGGAAAGTAAAAACAGATGAGATGCTTCCATCGGTGCAGGAGCTGATAAAAGAGCTGCATAGCAGGATTAGTAACAGCCTGGCGAAATGAATACCCATTTTGTCAGGCATAATCTTCCGAGTATTGATGGTGAATGTATCGGAGTTTACATTTCCAGAAGAGTCATAAAATACAAGCAAAAAAATTTTAAATTCTTTATTGACAAAGTGCCAATCCTCCTGTATTATATTAATTGTTCGCCAGACGGCAAAGCTAAATAAAGTATGGGAGAGTTCCCGAGTGGCCAAAGGGGGCAGACTGTAAATCTGTTGCTTGTCAGCTTCGGTGGTTCGAATCCACCCTCTCCCACCAGATACGATGTGTGGAACAACACATCGTATTTTTATTTAAGAGCATTACCCAAAGTTTAAACTCAAATACAAAAGAGGTTGTACCGATGCCGTACGATATAGCTATTATAGGAGCAGGTCCTGCAGGTTGTACACTGGCAAGGCTACTGGATAAGAATTATAAAGTTTTATTGCTTGATAAAAGGGATATACTTGCAGAAAACAGCAATTCAAAATGTTGTGGCGGATTATTGGCGCCTGACGCACAGAAAATGTTCGGCAGAATGGGAATGTCAATACCGGCATCGGTATTAGTGGATCCTCAGCTTTTTTTAGTCAGAACAATAGATTTTGACAATCATATGGAGCGGTATTACCAACGATTCTATTTTAATATGGACAGGCTGATCTTTGAGCAATGGCTTTTGTCCCTTGTTCCCCAAAATGTTGATCTGGCCCTCGGATGTACATTTAAAAACTGTGAATTCATCGGAAACGGTGTGCGTTTTTCTTTTACATACAATGGAAAAACGTATAAGGAGAATGCAAAGATAATTGTCGGTGCCGACGGAGGGCATTCACTTGTCAGAAAGTCTTTGTTTCCCGATGAAAAAATGCCGGAAACCTACGTTGCTGTCCAGGAATGGTTTGAAATCGAAGAATCCATGCCATGGTACGGCGTAATTTTCGATTCAACAATAACCGATTTTTACTCATGGACAATAACAAAAGGCAAGGTTTTGATAATTGGTTCTGCTTTAAAAAAGAACAATCTGGCCTTGGATCGCTTTAAAATGCTTAAAATGAGGCTTAGGGATAACGGGCTGGTTTACGGTAAAAGAATATTGAGAGAAGGAGCCTTTATTTTAAGGCCGGGCAAAGTTTCATCCATTCTTACAGGAAATGAATATTGTGCGTTAGTGGGAGAAGCAGCCGGATTAATAAGCCCAAGTTCGGCAGAAGGGATAAGTTTTGCTTTAAAAAGCGCTTACTATCTTGCAAGCGCTTTAAATAATGAAGGAATCCAGGATTTTCAGTCCGGTTATTCAAAAATGGTTTCAAAATTAAAATTAAGCCTGTTTGGGAAAAATCTGAAGTGTCCGGCAATGTATAACAAGTTCCTTCGCGGATTGGTTATGAGAAGCGGTCTTATGTCAACAGATGTCCTGTTCTGATATAATCACCCACAGTCTCAGTACCGTTTCATTATTTGCTGTCATCGAAATTCCTTGTATCTTTTATGATATACAGCGGTCTTTCCTTTACTTCGTCATAGATACGTCCGATGTATTCGCCTATTATACCAAGCATTAGAAGCGTAATTCCGTTAAAGAACAGGCTTACCGCAAGAATCGAAGCCCAACCTGGCTGCACTGTTTCCGGAAAGAATATTCTTTGAAAAAGGACATATATCATATAAATAAAACTTCCCAAAGAAATTAACGTTCCAATGTAAGACGCCAGTTTGAGAGGCTTATATGAAAAAGTTGTAATTCCGTCAAGGGCAAGCTTCAGCATTTTTTTCAGCGGGTATTTTGTTTCACCTGCAAAACGTTCTTCTCTTTCAAACTCAATGGCAGTCTGCTTAAACCCAAGCCAGCTTATAAGACCCCTTACGTATCTGTTCCTCTCTTTTACACGTTTGAGCGCATCACAGACTTTTCTGTCAATTAATCTGAAATCCCCGGTATCGACAGGAATATTGACATCTGTCATGCTTCTTAAAAATCGGTAATAGGCAGCTGCTGTGAATTTCTTGAAAAAGGTTTCGCCTTTTCTTGAAATCCGCTTTCCATATACAACATCAAAGCCACTTTTCCATTTTTCAATCATTTCGGGAATCAGTTCAGGCGGATCCTGAAGGTCGCCGTCAATTACAACCACACATTGTCCGGAGGAATAATCCATACCTGCCGTGATTGCAATCTGATGCCCGAAATTACGGGAAAAATCAACAAGCTTCACACGTTTATCCCTGTCGCATATTTCATTCAGCAGCTTTGCCGTATTATCCCTGCTTCCGTCGTTTACAAACACAATTTCATAGCTGTAACCGGTTCTTTCCATTACTTCTGTGAGCCGGCGATATGTTTCGGAAACTACGGCTTCTTCATTGTACATTGGTACTACTACAGAACATAGAATATCCATATAAAACTTCCTTTCTTTTGTTAATGAACATACCTTTTTCCTACTCCTCAACTGAGGGAAAACGCTCCGAGATTTCAAGGCCGCTGCGTATTGCGTAATTCTGACCCCGATCTTCCGGGTATATTTGTGACATAGAGGTAAGGTACAAACCCTTTAAAGGTGTTTCAATTTCAGGAATCATCTTAGAATAGCCGGTCCTTACAACAGGCTGCGCATCCCTCGTCCTGTTGATATGGCATTTTTTTATCCATTCTTCTTTAAAATACGGAAAAATCTTTTTAAGCCCTGAAATGAACAGGGATTTTATTTCTTCATCACCCTTGCTGTACAGCTCGTTGGTCGCATCCAGGTATCTTGAAAGATAAACAATATGGGAACCGTATTTATGGTTTTTAACAAGATTGGTATGCTCAATTACCAGCACAAAGGGTATATCTTTGTCTGCAACGGTCATCCAGTAATTGGGCATAAGGCTTTCTGAAAGCTCCAGTATCATACAGATATTTGCCTTGTACTTTAATTTTCTGAGACTGTCCAGGTAATGCTTGCCCATTCCTTTGATAACATAAGACAGCTTCTCGGGTGATGCCGTAAAGATTACCGAGTCATATTCCCTGGTTCCGGACTGGCTCCTGACAATAAACCTGTCGTTATTTTTAGAAATTTCGGTCACACCGTCACTTAAACGGATTTCGCCTTTATTGGCCTGAATTACTTCGGCCATACGTTCGTAGATTTTTATAAAACTTCCGTTCAGGTATCCAAGCATTTCCTTGTTAATATTTTTTCCCCTGCTTGAACCTCTAAGCTTAAATTTGTTCCAAATCCAGGTGGCCGCTATTTTGTCGCTGTCAATATCGAATTTCGAGTTTAAAAGAGGTTCCCAAACAAGACGGTAGCATTCCTCACCGCCATGCTTTATAATCCATTCCCGGGCAGTTGTATCTTCAATGGCAAGATAATCTTTTATAAACCAGGCCTGAATTACCATCAGCCCCATACGAATCCTGCTGATGAATGACAGGGGTTTGAACATTAGCAGATCAATGGGGGAGGTAAAGGGGTATATGGTATTGTTTATATAAATAACATTGGAAGGTTCATACCAGTTTAAATCTTTTTCAAGGCCCAGTTCCCTGATTGTATCTATAAGAAGGGTGTCATTTGTAAAGATATGATGGTAATACATCTCCAGCATGTCTTCACCGACCGGAATAGCAGTTGCAAGCCCGCCCAGCCTGTCGCTTCTTTCGTAAATTGTGACCGAATGGCCCTTCGACGATAATTTCCATCCGGCAGCAAGGCCGGTTGCACCTGCACCAATAATGGCTATTTTCATATTTTCGCCCCTCCAGCTAAAATTTATTTAACTCTAAATATTGTAATACTGTTATTTTGAAAAGCAACATCAAAAGTTTGATAAAATATTTCTTCATTAAGTGTATAGTCTTCAGCATTTCTGTTTTGATCTTCAATGACTATGTAATCTATACCTTCAGATATCGCAAGATTTTTCAGCTCCACGCTGTCGTCCGCACTGTAAATTTCTTTCATGTGTTCTTCTCTCTTGCTGATATCATATCCCGCCGTTATGGTAAAATACGGATAACCATTATATACGCTCCTGCCTGCAAGCATTATGGACATTGGTGCTCCATAGTGGGTCATATAATGAGTAAGAAAAATGTCGTCAGGCTCTGTTTCATTCTGCACCCAAACCAGCACGGGATCCATCTGGTTATATGATACGCTGTTTTTATCCAAATTATAGAGTGTTATCATATCTACAAATCCTGTGCAGGTAAGAAAAAGTACAAGACAGAATGAAATTATAAAAGAGAGTCCTGTTTTTAAAAGTTCGGTCAGCAGGTCGGAAACGGGTATATTCAGAAGAATTACCGCAAGAATGATATATTTATGGTTAACCGTTACATCGGGGGTTAGCTGCAGTGTTGTGGCAAGTATAATCGGGGCTGTAAAAATGGGAATAAGCCATAAGGATATTGATTTAACATCGGTACCTTTGCAGAAGACCAGCCATGCATATAATGACACCAGAAGCAAAACTGTCAATAAAGCCCAAAATATACTTATTGAAGGCATAAAAGCTATCAGCAGCACCAGGGAAGCAGACGAAAGGACAAGACCTGCCCATTTTTTCCTTCGGGCTGCATGAAAAATGAATACTCCTGCCAAAGCGAACGGAAGAATTCCCAATAACTCGGTATAATATGAGAAAATGCCGGTCAGGCTTTTTGATTCAGCCAGAAAACCGGGATTATATTTTACCGAAACAACGCCGGTGCCACCTCCAGAAAAAAGTTTTGACTGGAGTAATGAAAGAATAAATGTAATTATTGCCATAACCAGGTATCCAAGCTTATGCATTGAAAGCGCGGCCATGATAAATAATACCGAAATTCCGGCTATAACTACTGCGCCGTTCCAGTATGCTATAAGTCCCAGTATCGTCCCGGCCAGGATACATGGAATCAATGAACCGGTTGACCATGCTCCGCGGGAGAACAGGATCATTTTAAGATATTGAACGAAAGTATTTTCTTTTGAATATGATTTGGTATTCCGGACACCTTTTGCTTTCAGTGATTTTTTTAAATTCTCAATGGTTTCTGTAAAAAGAGGCAGCATCAGAAAAAGTACGAGAATAAAAATACCCATCGCGAAGGAAAGATGCCTCTGATTAATATATACCTTTTGAGCCCACAATCCCCAGTCTTCATGAAGAGTATTGCCTATATGCTCCCGGTAGCTTCCGTCGCTGTTAAGGTTATGGGCTATTGCATGAATAAAGTCCCTGGCATTTGTGAATCCATCCATAAAAGTAAAAAATGCAAAAGAACTCCTGTACGCGAACAAAAAGCAGGATAAAAGCCCAGCCAGAGGCTTTTTGGTAAGAAAAACTGCAAGGGCATACAAAAGCATACTAAAGCTTACAAGGGAAAGAATGCTTGGAATGTTTAAAGCCTGTGGCAATGTCAAACCCAAAAACTCAAGGTTTGCTACCATAAAATAAAACATGAAATGGTATTGCATTGAGCCGTCAGGAAAATGCGGATACTGGGCCGGAAAATTCCTGCCTGCGGAAAATGAGCGAATTACAGGAAGATGGGCTCCAAAATCACTGAAAGCGGATACTCCTACGCGAAGATAATTACCGTCAAGATAAAAAGAACGGTAAATAAAATACGTCCAGAATACAGTTGATGAAATAATAATGAACCATTCAGCCTTTTTTATGTCAAAACGTAACCCGTATTTTTTTACTTCATACAGGTATTTTTTTAAACTGCTGAGCTTTAGCGAAGAAAGAACTACCAGGATAATAATTGACAGGAAAAATGAAATAATATTTGCATACAGCAAAGGTTTTTCAGAATTTTTGAAAACCACTGCCAGAAAGTAAGTAAGCCAGGAAAGTATTAAAGTTCCTGTAAGATATGAGGACGGAAGCAATAAGAAAGCAGGACTTACCGTCCTGTTATCGTTCAAAGCAATTATTGCATTATTCCAATATGGTTTTAAACTCAGGATAATTCCTGCCCCCAAACAGGTTGACAGGATTATATATAAGAAAGCCATAAGCATATCCCCCGTTAAATTTTTCCTTTATTCTTTATAAATGACCTTATTATATAATATAAAGTTCCAGGAAACAATAAACACCATTATTAGTATTTTTGGCAGGTAATAGGGTATCCATGGCGTATTCGGAAAAAGAACTTTCAGAAGTTCGGTAATAGCCATAAAAAGGAGGATGTTCCCTACAACCGCGTTGAATAAAAACAACAAACCATATGATAACAGTTGCTTTTTGAAATTTTTACGGGACTTGAATGTAAAGAACTTATTAAGCAAAAAGTTAAACCAGAATATGAAAGTGTATACCAATATATTAGTTACAACCTCATTAATAGGAAGTATTTTTCTGAATATAAGAAAAAGGGCGTATTCAATAGTGAAAGTTGATATTCCTACTATTAAATACCTGACAAATTTACCGATAAAATCAGGATTTAAGAACTCACTGGCAATTTTATCCTTAAGCATCCGTATTCCGCTCATATCAAACTCTCCTAACATAAGACATGTATTTCGAAGCCAATATATATTATTTACATAATCTTTCGTATACAGCAAACATAATTTTTCAAAATTGAGAATTAAATAATATTATTTCCTGTAGAAAATATTATAACAGTTGGAAAACTATAGTGCAAACAAAGAGCTGTCAAGCTTGAGTATTTTTCATTGTATTGATATAATAACGGTATTGTTGAAATTTGTGATATATGGATTTTACTGATATGGATGAAACTTACAGGATCTATTGGTATAGCACGAATTACAGGAGGCCTGTGGATGAATAAAACACTTTTTTTCAGGAAAGTATTGCCATACTTGTCGTTACCGTTTACAGCCATATTTTGGATTCTGATACTGAATGATGATTTTGTATATGTTATAAAATGGTGGTTTGTTTTTGTGGTTGTGGGTTTATTGTTCTTACCGGTGTCATACCGTATTTTTTCTACATTTACCGATAAGGGATACATTTTTTCCAAAACAATCGGTATTGCTGTGAGCTCATATATCTTCTGGATTCTTTCATATTTAAAAATATTGAAAATAACCCGGTTCAACTGCTGGTCTGTTACGGTAATACTGGGGCTTATTGTATATGCATCGTTTTTTATAAGGAGCAAATCATACGGGAAGATCATAAATGGCATGGGTAGTGACACGATTTCCTGGGTTCTTACCGGTGAAAGCATCTTTCTTTTTTCCTTATGTTTCTGGACATATCTGAGGGGATTCAATCCCAGGATAGAGGGACTGGAAAAATTCATGGATTATGGGTTTGTTAACAGTATCCTGCGTTCGGGTTATGTTCCGCCGAAAGATATGTGGTATGCAGGAGGCTCAATAAATTATTATTATTTCGGGCAATATGTTACAGCATTTTTAACCCGGCTAAGCGGTCTTGAAACCGAAATTTCATACAACATTATGATGGCTACGCTGTTTGCATTCAGCATGGCGCTGTGTTTTACCATTGTATCAGGTATGCTGAAAGGGTATGGCATTGCATCGAATTTTCCTGCGATTGCAGGCGGGCTTATTGCATCCCTGCTGGTTTGTCTCGGGGGCAATCTCCATTCGTTTTTCTATGGCTTCTTATCCAAATTTACAAAAAAAGGGGATAAGTACTGGTTCCCAGATGCAACCAGGTATATAGGTTACAATCCTGTAACAGATGACAAAACCATACATGAATTTCCTGTTTATTCGTTTGTAGTATCCGATTTGCACGCCCATGTTATAAACATGATTTTCGCTTTAACAATTATAGGAATACTGCTTGCAGTATTCAGGAAATTGCAGGCAAGAGCCGATGAAAGCCGGCAGTATCGCAATATGTTTGACGAAATATTTTTCCCCGAAATGCTGTTAATCGGGCTTTTCATATGTATTTTCCAAATGTCCAACTACTGGGATTTCCCGATATACCTGACGGTTGCATTATTTGTATTTATTTGTGCAGGAATTCGCCATTATGGGTTCAGCAAAAAAACAACGGTTATTACTGCGGCCCGTTTTATTTTTGTGCTGATATGGTCAATGCTGCTGGCACTTCCGTTCAACCTGTCCTTCGACCAGATAGCATCGGAGATTCGTTTTGCCAGGAACCATTCACTGCCTCACCAGCTTTTTGTTCTATGGGGATACCAGCTTACATTTGTGATTGTTTTCTTTATTATAATCCTTTATGCAGAGCAGAACATTGAATGGAAAAGGGTAAAGGGAAAGGAAAGGCTGAAAATACGCAAGGAAATGACTTTCCTTGTCAGAGTAGGAACCGTTCTGGAAAAGTATCCGGTGGATGATGTATTTGCAGTTATCCTCTGCATATCGGCAATGGGTTTGGTTCTTATTCCTGAAATTGTTTATGTAAAGGATATCTATGAAAAAGAATATGCCAGGGCAAATACCATGTTCAAGCTGACCTACCAGGCATTTATTATGTTTGGGCTGGCAGCGGGTTATATATTTGTACGGATCAGGAAATCGCCATATGATGAGCCGAAATTGAAAATAGCAAAAGCTCTTACCGTTTTGATGCTGATACTGCCGATGATTTACCCATTCTATGCAATACCGAGCTGGTATAAAGATTTGGACAGGCAGAAATATGACGGGCTTGACGGGCTTGCTTTTCTGAAAAAAGAATATCCGGATGATTATGAACTTATATACTGGTTACGGGATAACATCCAGGGACAGCCTGTTGTACTCGAGGCTAACGGTGACAGTTACACATACAATTGCAGAATATCCATGGCAACAGGACTACCGACAATTCAGGGATGGTTTACTCACGAATGGCTGTGGAGGGGAGACTATGCAGCAGTACAGGAACGTATCAATGAAGTACAAACAGTATACCAATCTGACGATTTGGACAAGACAAATGAGATTCTTCAGAAATACAATGTGGAATATATAGTTATAGGAAAACTGGAATATGACAAATTTCCCGATTTAAACGAAGATAAACTTTTAAGCCTCGGGACAGTTGTTTTTGAAAGACCGGATATAAAGCTGGTAAAAATAGAACAGCGGGCACAGCCTTGAACCAGGTGCCGGTTTGTCTTTTCGTTCAATAGATTGGCGCTGCCAAATTGGGCAAAAAAAAGCACATTTACGTATGTACTTATAAATATAATAGCGTTATATCGAATGTGCTTTTCCCAGATAATATAATATTCAACTCAAATCAAACAACATCTATTATTAAAAGGAGGAACAAAATGAAAAAAAGTTAATGAATGTTGTCGTGATTATATTATAGCATGATTATGATAAAATTACCATTAAGAGATGATTAAAGTTATGAACAAATCATGAACAAAATTACAATTATGCAAACTTGCCGATACTTAAAAATTCTTTGATTTTTTATATATTTTATATTATATTATCATTAGCTTAACCAGAAAGTGAAAAGTGAAAGAAGGTTACATATGAAATACAATAGCACGCGTGGCGGACTTTCAGATATTACCTCTGCTGAAGCAATAAAGATGGGTATAGCTCCCGATGGCGGGTTGTTTGTGCCTGGTGAGAATGTAAACATTGACATGAATTTTATTGAAAGTCTGATAAATGATACTTATCAGGAAAGGGCAGAGAAAATACTGTCTTTTTTTCTGACGGATTATGAAAAAAAAGAATTGGGCGAATGTGTTGCAAAAGCGTATGGGAGTAATTTTTCAACACCCGAGATTGTGCCTGTGGTCAGCCTTCACGAGCATCTTCATATGCTGGAACTATGGCATGGGCCTACATGCGCTTTTAAAGATATGGCTTTGCAGATACTTCCTCACTTTATGGTAAAGGCAATTGAAAAAACCGGGGAGAAGGCAAATATAGTCATTCTTGTGGCTACTTCAGGCGATACCGGTAAAGCAGCGCTGGAAGGCTTTGCGGATGTGGATGGAACGCATATAATTGTTTTTTATCCAAATGGAGGAGTAAGTGAAGTCCAGAGGCTTCAAATGGTTACACAAACGGGAAGGAATACAAGCGCTGTCGCTGTCAACGGGAATTTTGACGACACTCAGACAGGTGTAAAAAGAATCTTTAATGATGAAAATATCTGTTCAGCACTGGAATCAAAAGGTTTCAGGTTTTCTTCGGCAAATTCCATAAACTGGGGCAGACTGGTTCCGCAGATTGTATATTACTTTTCGGCATATGCCGATCTGTTGAAGATGAATAAAATAAAGCCGGGAGAGAAGATAAACTTTGTGGTTCCGACAGGCAATTTCGGAAACATTCTTGCAGCATGGTATGCAATGAGTATGGGGCTTCCTGTAAATCGCCTTATTTGCGCTTCAAATGAAAATAATATTCTGACCGATTTTATTATAAGCGGAACATATGACAGGCGAAGGGAATTCCATAAAACATTGTCTCCGTCAATGGATATACTTATTTCAAGTAATTTAGAGCGGCTGTTGTTTGAGTTGAGCGGAAAGGATTCAAAACTGGTTTGCAGTTATATGAATGATCTGAATGTTAAAGGATATTACTCTGTGAATAATTCGATAAAAGAGCAAATCCAGGATGTATTCTGGGCAGGCTTTTCCAGCGACGAGGAGACTCTCGCATGCATCAGAAGTGTTTATAATGATTATGGTTATGTACTGGATACCCATACAGCGGTAGCCATGGACGTTTATGATAAGTATGTAATATGCACAGGCGATCTTTCGCAGACTGTCATTGTTTCTACTGCAAGCCCGTTCAAGTTCAACCAGAGCGTGGCAAATGCGCTGTTTGGAAGAGAAACCGAAGGCCTTGACGAATTTGAATTATTAAACCTTCTTTCTGAAAAAACAGGGTGGGAAATACCAAAAGGATTAAGAGATCTGGACAAAAAAGAGATACTTCACAAAACTGTTTGCGATAAGGAAAAAATGGGTGAAGTTGTAATGAAAATCCTTAATGTGTAATTAGCTTTAAATTATAATACTGGACAATTAAATTGAAAGCCGAAGGTGATATTATGCCCGATCCGTCATATAATGTTACATTAGGAAGAATAATCAGTGAGTTTAAGCTGGAAGAATTAAATTATGTACCCGGCTCACATGATATATTGATAAAAACAGCAGATATTAACCGTCCGGGATTACAGCTTGCCGGTTTCTATGAACATTTCGGCTCTGACAGGATTCAAATTATCGGTACGGTGGAAATGGCTTATCTGGCTTCACTTTCGTACGAGGAAAGGTATGAAAGCCTGAAAGGTTTTTTCAGCCATGATTTTCCATGCTGCATAATCGCAAGGGGAAAAGAGCCATTTCCCGAAATGGTGGAACTTGCAACGGAATATGGAACACCACTTCTGCGCACCGAAGAAGAGACATCCCGGTTTGCAAGTTATTTAATCCTGTATTTGAATGTTGAATTGGCGCCCCGTATTACAAAGCATGGAGTATTGGTGGAAGTTTACGGTGAAGGGGTGTTGATGCTTGGTGAAAGCGGAGTCGGAAAAAGTGAAACAGCACTGGAGCTGGTAAAACGCGGGCATCGGCTTGTAGCAGATGATGTTGTTGAAATACGGAAAGTTTCAAACAGGACTCTGGTTGGAAGCTCGCCTGACATAATAAGGCACTTTATTGAAATTCGCGGAGTGGGTATACTTGATGTGAAAAATCTGTATGGTGTCGGTGCGGTAAAATTGACCGAAAATATTAATCTGGTTGTAAATATGGAACTATGGGATACTAATAAGCAGTATGACAGGCTTGGTATAAATGATGAGTATACTGAAATTCTGGGACTTAAAATACCTTCACTTACAATCCCGGTAAGACCCGGCAGAAACCTGGCAATTATTATTGAAGTTGCTGCCATGAATCACAGGCAGAAAAAAATGGGTTATAATGCGGCGAAGGTATTAAATGAAAGGGTTATGCGGGAAATTGAGAGAAATTCAATGAGTAATATGAACGGTGGTTAATAAGTGGAAAACCTCAATATTACAGGAGTTCAAAAAATGAACAATGACATGATGGATTTAGCATTGGAGGAAGTAAACAGGATATTAAAAAGCGATCAAATACTTGTAGACGTTCCGATGAAAGACTATACATCGATGCGTGTAGGCGGAAAAGCCAAAATTGTTGTTCTTCCTTCGGCTGTGGATGAGATTAGGGAACTAATCAAGAGTCTGGGTAAAAACAGTATCCCGTATTATGTCATTGGAAACGGCACAAACCTGATAGTTCATGATGCAGGCTACAATGGTGTAATAATTAAGCTTTCTGAAAATTTTTCATCGGTAACCGTTGATGAAAACATTATAACGGCAAAATCCGGAGCATCCATAGTTTCTGTTTCCAATCTGGCATGCGAAAACTCGCTGTCAGGCCTTGAATTTGCAGCAGGAATTCCTGGGACGGTTGGTGGTGCTGTTGTGATGAATGCCGGAGCATATGACGGGGAAATGAAGGATGTGGTTTTTGAAGCCACATGCGTTGATCATACAGGCGAAATTGTAAGTTTAGGCTATGATGATTTGCAGTTCGGTTACAGGACGAGCAGAGTGCAAAGAGACAGTCTCGTGGTACTGGAAGCTAAAATGAGGCTTAATGAAGGAAACATGGACGCGATTAAGGACAAAATGAAAGAGCTTAACAGGCGGAGAAGGGAGAAACAGCCATTGAACTTCCCCAGTGCAGGCAGTATTTTTAAAAGGCCTGCAGGGCACTTTGCCGGAAAACTGATTGAAGAAGCAGGACTTAGAGGATATCAAATCGGTGGTGCCCAGGTGTCTGAGAAACACTGCGGTTTCATAATTAATACGGGAACCGCAACGGCTTCGGATGTGATTGAACTGATCGAATATATTAAAAAGAAGGTTTTTGAAACTTCCGGTGTAATGTTGCAGCAGGAAGTGAAGATACTGGGAGGATAAATGTGGAATTCTTGATTATTACCGGTATGTCGGGTGCAGGTAAAAGCCTTTGTGTAAAATACTTTGAGGATATTGGATATTTTTGTGTGGACAATCTTCCACCGTCGCTTATTCCTAAGTTTGCTGAAATTTGTCTTCAGGGACAGAATAAAATGGATAAGATAGCACTTATCATGGATATACGGGGCGGTTCATTATTTCTTGAACTGTTTCCTGCTCTTGAATCCCTTGCTGCCTATGGGATATCTTACAAAATTCTGTTCCTGGAAGCTCAGGATAATGTTTTGGTAAAAAGGTTCAAAGAAACACGGAGAATGCATCCGCTGTCCCCGGAAGGGCGTATTTTGGACGGAATTAAGGAAGAACGGCGTATTCTGCAACCGGTAAAGGAAAAAGCACACTATATTATTGATACGTCAAATTTTACACCAAGGCAGCTGAAACAGGAAATACACAATCTGTTTGTTGAAGGAAAGCCGTTTTCAGGACTGATTATAAGTGTAATCTCCTTCGGTTTCAAATACGGAGTGCCAATAGACTGTGATTTGGTATTTGATGTCCGTTTTATACCTAATCCCTATTATATAGATACATTGAAACCCCTGACCGGCAATGACAAGGAAGTAAGCGATTATGTAATGAGTTTTCACGAGAGTACGGTTTTTTTATCAAAACTTGTTGATATGCTTGATTTTCTTATTCCGAATTATGTAAAGGAAGGGAAGAATCAGCTGGTTATAGGAATAGGCTGTACAGGAGGAAAACATCGCTCGGTCACAATTGCAAACCGTTTGTTTGATATTCTAAAGGCTAAAAACAGCAGTATAGTTCTTGAACACAGGGATATTGACAAAGATAACAGGAGAAATAAATATGAATCCTCTTAAAATTCTTTATGCCACATACAGGTACAGAAAGTGGTTGTCAAACGGCGTTGCAGGTTTGTTATTTATAATCGCCGGAATAATTATTTTGGTTTATCGGGCGGATATTCAAACCTTTCAGCTGATAATGGCGCTGTTATTCTGCGGGTTAGGCATAGTACTGTGTTATATATGTTTAAAAAAAATTGTCCTGGCTTTACTGAAAATAAATAATAACGGGCTTACCAGTGTTCCCACAAACATGCTTGATATAGGTAAAAAGATCTACCATCGGTCGCAGCTCAGAGATGGCCCCAATATTGCAGTTATTGGCGGAGGAACTGGTATATCCACATTATTAAGGGGGTTAAAACAGTTCACATCGAATATATCTGCCATTATAACAGTTGCAGACGACGGCGGCGGTTCTGGTATGCTCAGAAGAGATCTCGGCATGCTGCCTCCGGGCGATATCCGAAATTGCATTCTTGCGCTTGCGGATACCGAACCTCAGATGGAGAAACTGCTGCAATACCGTTTTCAGGATGGCGATTTAAAAGGCCAGTCTTTTGGCAATCTTTTTTTGGCTGCGATGACGGGAATAAGTGAAAGCTTTGAAGCCGGAGTACGCAATATGAGCGAGGTTCTTGCGGTTACGGGAAGGGTGCTGCCCGTTACCTCCGAGAATATAAACTTAATAGCCGAACTTGAGGACGGAGTTATAATAAAAGGCGAATCAAAAATAGGTGAACACAATACTTTTCATCCGGGACGAATAAAAAGAGTATATTTGGACAAGAATAATGTAAAACCACTGGAAAGTGCTTTAAGCGCGATAGATGAAGCATCGGTTATAGTACTTGGACCTGGAAGCCTTTACACCAGTATAATACCAAACCTGCTCGTTGACCATGTCGTGGAAAGAATAGTCAAATCCGATGCGATAAAGATTTATGTAGCTAACATAATGACACAGCCTGGTGAAACCGAAGGTTATACAGTAAGTGATCATATCAATGCTATATACCAGCATGCCGGCTGTGACGGCTTTATTGATTATTGCATAGTGAATACCGGAAGAGTACCCGATGAAATATACCGGCGTTATCTTAACGATGGTGCATCTATGGTCAGGCTGGATGCCAACAAAGTAAAAAAGATGGGAATAAAAACAGTAGAACGCGATTTAATCCAGATAAATAAGGGCTATGTAAGGCATGATCCGGTCAAACTGGCAAGAGCGGTAATTGAAATTTGCAGTAGTAAGGCAGGGAAGCAATAGATGCTGTTTGGAAAATCATATTGGACAACACCCGAGCAGGGAATACGGAAGGAATGGTTGTTATCGAACGGAATTGGAGGGTTTTCCTGCAGTACAATTATCGGTATGAACTCAAGGCGATATCATGGTTTACTTATTGCCTCCCTGAAGCCACCTGTTGAGCGTTATCTGGTTTTATCCTCAATCAGTGAAACGGTTATAATAAATGATGAAGAATTTTACCTGCACTCATTTAAAACACCGAATTTTACAGCTCATGGAGAATATTTTCTTGAAGCTTTCTGTTATAAAGAAGTCCCTGAATACCACTACCGGATAGGCTCTATGAGAATTGAAAAAAAAGTCTGCCTGAGGTATGGTAAAAATCAGGTGGCGGTTATTTACAGGGTAAAAAGTCCTGTTAAATGCAAAATACGCCTTACTCCTCTGGTAAATTTCAGGAGCTATCACAACCTATCCCAGAGCAAATTCATGAATTTCTCAACAGAGATAATGGATAATACAATGAGTATTACCCCGTTTAATATGGACAGAAAAATTCTTATCACCTGTTCAGACGGAAAAGCAGTAATTAGCCCCTGTTTTTTCTATAACATGGATTATGCATATGAGCATGAAAGGGGCTTATATGGAACCGAAGACCATTATATACCGGGGTATTATGATATAGAAATTAATGAGGATGAGGATAAAACCATTACTCTGGTTTGCAGTTTTGATGAACCGGTTGATTTAACGGATGGAGATACTATTATAAAAGAGGAAATAACAAGGCAAAAAGAAATATTATCGGGATTTGATGAGGATGAATTCCTAAGACTGCTTGTCCTGGCGGCCGATAAATTCATAGTCCGCCGTGATTCAACAAATTCGAAATCAATTATTGCTGGATACCCATGGTTTACAGACTGGGGGCGCGATACGATGATTGCGCTTACCGGACTTACTCTTGTAACTAAAAGGTATAAAGATGCCCGGGATATTCTACACACCTTTGCAAAATATGAAAAAAACGGTTTAATCCCGAACGTATTTCTCGACGGAGACGCACCTGCATATAATACCGTTGATGCTGCCCTGTGGTTTTTCCAGGCTGTTTACAAGTATGTTCAGTATACAGGCGATATTAAGTTTGTAAAGGATGAGCTTCTCATTGTATTGGAAAGAATTATTAATGCTTATACAAAAGGTACCGATTTTAATATTAAAATGGATGAAGACTTTCTGATATCAGCCGGAAATGAGCATACACAGCTTACGTGGATGGATGCGAAAGTAGGTGACTGGGTTGTAACACCACGTCATGGAAAGGCTGTAGAGATAAATGCCCTGTGGTATAATGCTGTAATGGTTATGGCTTATATTCTTGAAAGGCTGGATATTGATAACAGCAACTATATTGAACTGGGAGAAAAAATAAAGAGAAGCTTTCTGGAGCTGTTTTGGAATGAGAAAGAAAACTGCCTGTACGATGTTGTAAATGAATATGGCAGTGACGGTAAAATACGGCCAAATCAAATACTGTCTGTAAGCCTTTCTTTTCCTGTTATTGAAGGAAAGTATGCAAAATCGGTTGTAGATACCGTTTATCAGAAGTTATATACGGCATATGGCCTCAGATCTTTATATAGTAACGATCCATGCTACAGAGGTTTTTACCTCGGCGATCAATACCAAAGGGATGGAGCATATCATCAGGGAACTGTTTGGGTTTGGCCGTTAGGGCAGTTTATAACAGCTTATACCCGGGTATACCGTGAAGATAAAAATCTTGCAGAAAGTGTTAAAGCATTTTTTCTGCCTTTTTACGATCATTTGAGAGATGCATGCATAGGCAATATTTCCGAGATATTTGACGGAAATGAACCTTTAACTGCAAGAGGATGCTTTGCCCAGGCATGGAGTGTTTCTGAAATTATCAGATCTTATGTGGAGGATTATCTTCCTCTGTTAAAACAATGAAAGCGTATTGCTCGTATTATTTATTGACTTACGCGGAAAAGAAAAATGATATACCATTTTAAACCCGAAGGAGGGTTAATATGTCATTCTCGTCCGGGATTAAGGATGAATTATGCAGGCTTAATAACGAGAAACCATGTTGCAGCCTGTCAGAGCTTGCGGGTATATTGCGGACAGGCCTTATCATACGTGAAATAAGGAATAAAAATGTACTTATGTTTATAACCGAACACGCATCGGTATCAAGAACGGTTTACAGCAAAGTTAAAGAGATAGTGCCGGACGGTGTTGAAATCAGCGGAGAAAAAACAACACGCTTTAAAAGGCATGTGGTATACAGGCTGGATTTTACAGGAGTTACGGTTAAGGAAGAAGGAATTAATCTCCTGAAATCAATGGGTATAAATATAAACCTGCCCCAGCAGAAGATTGAGTATTCAGATTTTGATATCCAGGACAGATGTTGCATCCGTGCTTATTTAAGGGGAGGTTTTCTGGCAGTCGGTTCGGTAACCAATCCTGACAAGTCATACCATATTGAAATGTCTTTTACAAACAGCAAAATATCCGACGAATTTATGAAATATATGGAATTCTTTAATCTGAAGCCAAAGCGCATACAGCGGAAAAACTACGATATAGTTTATATGAAGGAAGGCCAGGATATAGTTGATTTTTTGAATGTCATAAATGCCCATAATGCCCTGTTGGAAATGGAAAACATACGCATACTGAAAGATATGCGAAACCAGGTTAACAGAATTGTCAACTGCGAAACCGCAAATCTTGAAAAAACGGTAAATGCCTCGTTAAAACAAGTCTCATACATTAAATATATCGATGATAAAATAGGCATTGAGAATCTGCCTGTCAATCTAAAGGAAATAGCCCGCTTAAGAATTGAAAATCCCGAAGCAAGTCTGTCGGAACTTGGTAAAATGCTTAATCCTGAGCTTGGCAAATCCGGTGTCAATCATCGCATGAGAAAACTGGAAAAACTCGCAACCGACTTAATGGCAAAAGAGAAATGAAGGATTTTTTTGGGAAATAAAGAATAATAAAGAAGGGAATGGAGTGATGGCATTGGATATTACGATTAAGCAGGAAAACCAGGTTCTTACTGTTTATTTGAAAGGTGAGCTGGATCACCACGCAGTATCCAAAATAAAGGATGCAATAGATTTGCAGATTCTGAAAACTCCGGCTAAAAAGCTGGTTTTGGACATGAGCGGTGTTACTTTTATGGACAGTTCAGGTATTGGGTTGATTGTCGGAAGATATAACCGGATTAGAAGCTTAGGTGGAAGTATGACAATAAAAAACCCAAGCCAGACTCTTTTAAAAATATTGAAAATGTCCGGAATTGATCAATTAATGAAAATAAACTGAAAAAAATGCGGTTAAACGTAATATAAGGTATTGTGAGGTTAAGAAAGCATGCAGCCAATTAACAGGATGAAAATTGAATTTGACAGTAAATCAACAAATGAGGCTTTTGCGAGAGTAGTTGTAGCAGCATTCGCAGCTCAGTTGGATCCGACGCTGGAAGATCTGGCTGATTTGAAAACAGCGGTATCTGAAGCTGTAACCAATGCAATAATACACGGTTACGAGCAGAAGCCCGGTACCATTTACATGGAATGTATACTGTACTCCAACAGTATAAAGGTTATTATTGAGGATCACGGAGTAGGAATGGATGATATAGATAAGGCAAGAACTCCTGCTTTTACAACAAAACCCGAACTGGAAAGATCGGGGATGGGATTCTCGGTTATGGAAAGCTTTATGGATAGCCTCTACATTGAGTCAAAAAAGGGCAAGGGAACACGAGTAACAATGACAAAGAAATTTTTCCGCGATTAGTATCCAAAAAATGAACTATGCCATGAACAGGAGTCTAATTTAGTGAAGGATAAATTTTCTGAATCCAAAAATCTGGATAACCGAACCTTAAACCTGATATTAAAGGCTCAAAAAGGCGACCAGGAAGCTCAAAATATACTGGTTCAGGAGAATATTGGACTTGTCTGGAGTCTGGTTAAGCGCTTCAAAGGCCGTGACGCCGAAACGGAAGATATTTTCCAGGTTGGCTGTATTGGGCTTATTAAGGCCATAAAGAAATTTGATCCGGATTTTGATGTCAGGTTTTCAACATATGCGGTACCAATGATAATGGGCGAGATAAAGAGGTTTTTCAGAGACGACGGTGCCATAAAAGTAAGCCGTGCAATGAAAGAACTAAGCCAGAAAGCCAATGCGATGAAAGAGCAAATAGAAAAAACCAGCGGAAGAACTCCCACAATCCACGAGCTTGCCGAAAAACTGAATGTAGAGCCAGAAGAACTGATTCAGGCTATAGAATCGGGTTATCAACCTGAATCTCTATACAAAACAATCGGTGAAAGTGAAAATCCGATGTACTTAATTGACCGGCTGATGATAGAAGATGAAGATTCGAAAGAAGCAGCCATTCTTGAACGGCTGTCATTGTCAAAGGCTCTTCAGAACCTGGATGACAGGTCAAGGCAAATAATATTTTTAAGGTATTTTAAAGAAGAAACCCAGCAAATAGTGGCTGAGAAAATGGGAATATCCCAGGTACAGGTTTCAAGGCTTGAAAAAAAGATTATGGAAGAATTAAGAAGCAGATTTTTATAGCAAACATTCTGTTGCTTGCGGGAAAGTAAGAGTAAGGAGATTTATGACAGAAAAAGCTGATAAAAAAGATGAATGCTGCTGTATAAGAAAAAACTGTATAAGGCATGGAAAATGCGAAGAATGCATCGAATATCACCGCACATCAAAAAAATATCCCGAGCCTTACTGTGAAAGAAAACGAAAGAAGGGCATGTCAAAATAACCCCGGGACAGTAATAGGAACATAAAACAGATCTTTGTATAAAATGTAATAGAAAGCTTATATGATTACATGCCGGGGTTAACATGAAAACATATGCATATAACAGGCAAAATGCAATTGACTATGCTCATAAATGGGCATTGGGCAGAAACCCTGCCTACTATGACTTCAGTAAACTTGGAGGGGATTGCACCAATTTTATTTCCCAATGTGTTTACGAAGGCTGCAAGGTAATGAACACCAGGCCGGTTTATGGATGGTACTATTTTAACAGCTTCAACCGTACTGCTTCATGGACCGGCGTTCAATATTTTTACGAATTTTTAATTAAAAATAACGGCGCCGGCCCTTTTGCATCCGAAGTTCCGTTATCAGAAACAGAACCGGGAGACGTAATTCAGTTATCCTTTGACGGAGCAACTTTCAGGCATTCGTTGTTTATTGTTGAAACCGGAAAATCACCTGATTTTAATAATATAAAAATAGCTACGCATACCTTTGACAGGGATTACTACCCATTGTCGAATTATATATTTAAAAAATACAGGTGCCTGCATATAGAAGGTTATCGTAAATAATCAGGATTGATTTTCCTGCATTCCAGATAATAACGTTTTTCCTCGGCTTCACCCATTGAAAATGTCTTCCGTGGCAGTGCCCCATCGGATATAACGGTTTTGAACAGATCGCTTTTTTTCATCGGTGACAAAAGAAAACCAATGTTTCCTTGATGCCTGCATAACTTTTCAACAACTTCGCTCCCGTGAACGTAATCAATATCAGCTTGCGGGTTTTCGCCAAGGAAATGGTCGAGAAAATGCTGCAATGTGCCCACGTCAATTGTAAAAATGGGTTTATCAACCCACAGGAAGCCGGTTTTTCCGCCGGTCAAAAAGGGTATTACATGTCTTGTGCCATCGGTACCCGGAATGTTTTTAATATCATCGGTATATTCATATCCGCATTGGATTCCTTTATCACTGTAAAACTTTACAAAGTCATTAAGCAGTTTACCCGCATCAGAGTTGAAAAGGATTCTGTGTATTGGCTCAAACTGCAGTGCGGGATCATGTATGTTTACAAGTTCAACCAGGGCATACCTGGCCGGATGGGACGCTTTTTCATCTTCAGGAAGGGATTTTTTTAGTTTTTCCCAGCAGGATTTTGCTGTCGCAAGGGAATGGTTGCCGTCACCTACTGCAAACAGCATTGGGCTTTTTGATGAATCAATGCCGTATTTTTTTGAAAATGTATCCTTCGACTTAAGGTTTATAAGGCTTGAGTAAATATTCTGTAGAAGTCCTGTATCGTTTACCTGGTAACCTTCAATATGTCCGCCGCCCATCATCAGCTCAAAGGAATACAGTCTGTTCATTTTGTCTTTACAGGATGCAAGAGGTTCAATAACCGAGGCATCAGGATCGTCAACAAGAATCATTATATGGGGGAGCTCAAGGCAAGCCTTTTCCCGTATCTGAATTCTTGGCGGCAGCCTGTCCATGATGGTTCCTTCTGTTGCACGGACCAAACTGTTGGAACCTTTTGAATAATCGTACAGTTCCAAATCAATTGCGAATAAAAGGCCTTTTCTTACCTTACCGCTTTTGACGGTTCTTTCAATATAAATAAAGGAATTTTGAATTTCTTCAAAATAACCGTTATCCAGATATTCGCACATTGTTTTGTTTATCTTTTCAATTCTTTGTTTTTTCTGTTCATCGCTTTCTCTTTCAAGATAAACTTCAGGAAAAATAAGGCGGAAGGCAGATGGTTCAACGCCCACAAACCTGTCAACTCTTTCCCAGTACTCAGGCTCGGATGTATATTGATCACAGGCAATAACAGCCCATTTATCCAGTGATATGCTTTTTTTCGGGATTAGTACTGAAGATATATCAATTCCAAGTTCTTCTTTAAATTGCCTTATCATATAAGTTCCCCCTTGTTAAAAAGTCATGTTCAGCAAACTGAAAAAAGACGGATTTTGAATATTTTAAACTAAAGCTTAAAAACTGTGAATATATCAGGTCAATTCTAATAAAATATGTAAATTTAGTCAATTCAAAAATTACGCATTGTTTTTATTGTTTCAACAAATAATATCAATGAAACCTATAATGAAAAGAGGCCTTTATATGCATTACTGGTCTGATACTGTGGGTGCATCGGTTTTTTTGAACCGGAACAAAGTCGGGCATATAGAAAATTCGATAATTGACCCGGAAAATAAGGCTATTGTAGGTTTTCTGCTGGAAAGAAAAAATACAGAAATAAGATACCGTTTTTTTCCGGTAACACAAATTAAGGAAATTAAACGTGATAATATTGAACTTAAAAGTGCATCGGAATTGTTAACACTACCCAGGGCGTTCAGAAAAAATAAAATTTTTATTGAGGATTTGCTTAACAAACCGGTTATAGATGATAAAGGCGAATGGATAGGCCGTGTGGTTGATTTTGCTTTTGATATTTCCAACGGTGTATTGCGTGAGATAATTTTATCTGGTAGTATCTTGGAGGATTTGTGGCTTGGAAAGAAAAAAATGCCGGTATTAAGCAATGTTGAGTTCTCCAGGGAACTTATTCAGATTGACAGGGACACCAAGGAAGAAATAACAGGACTTCAAAAGGGTCTGAAAAAATGGTTTAATATTGATTCAATATAAAGGAGGCAGTATACATGAGAACAGGTTTTACAAGTGGTGTCATTATCGGAGGAATTGTTGGCGCCGCTATGTCTATGATGATGAATGGCGATGTTGACGTGAAAAGAACCAGAAGACGCATTATGAGATTAGGCAGAGATGTTTGCAGGAGATCCAGGCGCATCATGTCTGATATCAGCAGTATGGTGCATTAATCGGTTAAAATCTTCCCTTTTGAAAACCTTTTCTTAAAACATTTTGTTTTAAGAAAAGGTACATAATCGGAGGTGCTTGGTGAAGGTAAGTCATTGGATAAAGGCAGGTATACCTGTTGCCCTGTTGGCAGGGTTTATTTTTTTTATTGTTCTTTTCGGCAGAGAAATATTCCAGGCAATGTTTCCGCTGGTGATAGGAATTGTTGTATCGTACATCCTGCTACCTTTGGTTGATTATTTTGAAAAATTGAAATTTTCAAGGACGGTTGCAATTTTATTTTCAATACTTTTTAGCGTAATAATAATACTGGCCATTTTTATCTGGCTGATACCCATACTGGTCAATAATATTAAGGATGTTACAAAGGTAGTGCCCGAATTCTATTATTCTGCCATAGTTTTTTTTGAAGATTTTATTCAAAGAAATGTTCCTGCCAGCTGGCATACTGATATTATGAAAGAAATTGACAATATTTTTCAGACCCTGCAGCAAAAATTCATTTCAGGACTGTACGGGTTTGTTTCAGTATTGCCTAAAACTTTCACTGTGATAATTGATGTATTGGTTGGATGGATATTGTCATTTTATATATTAAAAGATAAAGAATTGATTGTGAGAAATCTGAAATATATTTTTCCAAAGAAATACAGGGAGGAAATCATATGTTTCCTGCGGGATATACATAGAGTTGTTGTAAGGTTTATCCAGGGCCAGCTTTTGATTGCCTTTATTATCGGGATTATTGAAACCGCCGGCCTTTACATTGCAGGAGTACCCTATGCCCCTCTGCTGGGGTTTATTGGAGGGATATCCAATGTAATACCGTATTTCGGTCCATATATTGGTGCTGTCCCTGCCGTTACGGTAGCATTAACCATATCTCCGTGGAAGGCATTGCTTACAATTCTTGTTTTTGTAATTGTACAGCAGATTGATAACTTATTCCTGTCACCCAGGATAATTAAAGAAAAACTGGGTTTGCATCCTGTTACGACAATTATGTCTGTGCTCGTCGGCGGGCGGTTGTTTGGCTTTTTTGGATTAGTTTTTGCAGTTCCGCTGGTTGCCATGATAAAGATAATACTATATAAAACTTATCGGTTCATTTCCGGGTAACCAATTGAAAAGACGCTTTTAAGGCTATAAACAGATTTGTATTTTTATGTATGTAATCTTCAAAAAGATGGTTTTTTGTAATATTATAGAAATTGTATAGTTCAAATTTAAATATAAATTTGGCAGGGGGAATAATAGTATGAAAAAAAACCGGCTGAAATGGATTTTTAAGCGGACAAAAGGAGCTTATAAATATCTGATATTTTTAGCAGTTTCATCAGTATTAATATCTGTGTCAAATGTCCTCTTTGCGATAGTTTTAAAAGAGTTCGTCGATAATGCCATAAACGGGTCCATAGAAAGGATATTTCAGTTAATTATTGCTTCTGCTGTTATAGTAATACTGGAAGGTATTTCATATGTTTTAACATCATATTCAATGAAAAATATCCAGGCAAAAACAGAATACAACTTTCGTAATGAAATGATATCCGCAGTAATCCATGCTGATTATGCCGGCATAGAAAAATACAACAGCGGCGAGATTCTGAATATGTTTACGAATGATATAAATTCTGTTTCAACATTAATACCAGAGATTGCGTATAATATAGTGGGACAAGCCTTACAGGCAGTAACTGCAAGTGTGGCACTGTTTTGCATAAGCTGGAAAATGGGTTTAATTCTTTTTATATCAGTACCTGTTTTGATCATACTCGTAAACAGCATATCACCTTATGTTCAGAAAGCCAATGCGGAACTGAAAGAAAATGAAGATAAAATAATATCGTTTATACAGGAAAGAACCAGGAGAATTCCTTTAATAAAGGCCTACAGATACTATGAGAAACCTGTAGCCAAATTAAGCGACATGCAAAACAGCAAATCAAAAAACTACATAAAGCTGGGAATACTTGAGGGCCTGGTATATTTCTCGAACGGAATGATGAGTGTAATTATATTTCTCATTTGTATAGGGGTTGGTTCTTACTTTGCAATTAAAGGAGCATATTCGGTCGGCGCACTGATTACCATGGTTCAGCTGCTGAACTTTATCATAGGGCCGCTAAACTCAATTTCACCGGCATTAAACAATATAAACAATTCATATGCATCGGCTGAAAGGATTGATAAGATAATTAATCTGGAACAGGAAACAGATGCAGAACCGAAAAATAAACGAATCAAAATAAAGGAAATAAATATTGAAAGGCTCAGCTTTTCATATGGAAGTACAAATGTATTCACTGATTTTAACTGCAGTATCCCGGCAAATAAAATCATAGGCATAACCGGAAAAAGCGGCAGGGGCAAAACAACATTGCTGAAGTTATTGTTGGGATTTTATATGCCCGATTCAGGGGATATAAGTGCAGTAACCGAAGATAATCAAATTTTGGCTATTAAGGATGTAAGATCTGTAATAAGTTATGTTCCGAACAATGATATACTTTTTTCGGATACAATCACTGAAAATATTGTTATGAATGAAGAAGCAAACAGTATACGGTTAAATAATGTGTGCCGTCAGGCAAATATTCTTGATTTCATTGAAGCATTGCCTGATAAATTTGATACCGTTATCAGTGAATACGGAGGTAATTTATCAAGCGGCCAGGCTCAGCGCATAGGTATTGCGAGAGCAATCTACAATGAAGGCACTCAGATCATTCTGCTTGATGAACCTACGTCAAATCTGGATGCTGAGTCTGTAAACGCATTAAAACGTGAGCTGAAAAACCTGTCAAAGGAGAAAACCTGTATTGTTGTTTCCCATGATGACAGCCTTATGGATATTTTTGATATGATACTGGATTTGGATGCTGCCGGTTAGTTGCCAGCGATGAAATAATAATTAATTTAAATGAAAAGAACTTAAATGACTTCATACTTGACTCAATTCTGTTGATTTTAGTATACTTTAGTAAGCAATATATCAGATTTATGTTTATGGTATTACATACAATGGTCTTCACTCATGACCGTACATGCCGGCATGGATGAAGACATTAATAATATTTAATCAAAATTAAATGCTCTGCGCGGTTTACGCATAGTTTATATGTATTATCAGCAGTGTTTTACGTATAACCCGCAAATGGGCTATAGAGGATAAATATCAAAAAAGAACTGAAGTGAGGGTTCAACATGCAGAAGTTTGGTTTAAATGAATTACGGGAAAAATATCTGTCCTTTTTTGAAAGCAAGAATCATTTAAGGCTTCCCAGTTTTTCACTGGTACCTGATAATGACCCCAGTATTTTGTTGATCAATGCAGGTATGACACCACTGAAGCCTTATTTTACAGGGCAAAAGATTCCGCCTTCAAGAAGGGTGACAACATGCCAGAAATGCATACGTACACCGGATATTGATAATGTGGGAAAAACATCACGTCATGCAACGTTTTTTGAAATGCTGGGAAATTTCTCCTTTGGCGATTACTTCAAAAAAGAGGCAATCACATGGGCGTGGGAATTCTTTACAGAAGTCCTTGAAATTCCTGAAGAAAGACTTTATGTTTCGGTGTATTTTGAAGACGATGAAGCCTTTGATATATGGAATAAAGTAGTTGGACTTCCAAAAGAGAAAATTTTCAGAATGGGTAAAGAAGATAATTTCTGGGAACATGGAACAGGTCCATGCGGCCCGTGTTCTGAAATATATTTTGACCGAGGCAAGGATAAGGGCTGCGGAAAGGAAGACTGTACCGTTGGCTGTGACTGTGACCGCTTTATAGAAGTATGGAACCTTGTATTTTCGCAGTTCGATCGTCAGGAAGACATGACGTATGTACCACTAAAAAACAAAAATATTGATACCGGAATGGGTCTTGAAAGGCTGGCTTGTGTTGTTCAGGGAGTGGACAACATCTTTGAAGTTGATACAATCCGCAGTGTCCTGGACCATGTATGCCGTATAGCAGGAGTTGATTACGGAAAGGATTATAAAAAAGATGTTTCGATCCGTGTTATTACAGATCATTCCAGAAGTTCTGCAATGTTGGTATCCGATGGAGTACTTCCGTCGAACGAGGGACGCGGATATGTTTTAAGAAGGCTTATACGCCGCGCTGCCAGACACGGAAGACTTCTTGGAATTAACCGCACTTTCCTGTCCGAACTTATCGAGACGGTAATTGATACTTCAATGGGAGCATATCCCCACATGGATGAAAAACGGGATTATATAAAGAAGGTTATATCCATTGAAGAGGAGAAATTCTACAACACCATAGATCAGGGAATGAACATTCTGGAACAGTATATAGCCGAACTTAAGGAAAAAGGCGATAAAACCATCAGCGGCAGCATGGTTTTCAAACTGCATGATACTTACGGTTTCCCCATTGACTTAACAAGAGAAATAGCTGCGGAGAACTCGCTGAAAATAGATGAAGACGGTTTTCATGAAGAGATGAAAAAGCAAAAGGAAAAAGCCCGCGAAGCACATTTCAAAAAAGAAGGTTCAGCATGGGAGAAGGATCTTTTCACCGGGGAACATAAGTCATTTACCACAGAGTTCACAGGTTATAACGAGTATGTGACAGAATCGGTGGTTAAGTTCATCGTGCAGGACGGCAAGCTGGTGGAAAATGCCCAGATGGATGATGAAGTTGCAGTTGTGCTTGACAGGACACCATTCTACGCAGAAAGCGGAGGACAGATTGGTGATACCGGAGTTATTACCGGTGATAACTTCAGGATGATTGTTACAGACTGCAAAAAGACATCGGACGGCAAATTCCTCCATATAGGAAAGATAGAATCAGGAATGGTGCAGCTTAAAGACAAGGTTATTGCCAAAATTGACATAGAAAAGAGAAAATGTACCGCAAGAAATCATACCGCTACTCATATACTTCACAGGGCTCTTAAAAACGTTCTGGGTGATCATGTGCAACAGGCCGGTTCGCTTGTGACCCCTGACAGATTAAGGTTTGACTTTACTCATTTTTCTCCGCTGACCGGTGAGCAGATTGAAAAAGTTGAGCAGGAAGTAAATAAAATTATACTTGGAAATTATCCTGTCGTTATCCGCGAAATGCCTGTTGAGGAAGCCAAAAAAGCAGGCGCTACCGCGTTGTTCGGAGAAAAGTACGGGGATGTTGTCCGTGTTGTCAGTGTAGGTGATTACAGCATGGAATTGTGCGGTGGTACGCATATTGGCTCATCCGGTGAAGCAGGGCTTATAAAGATTATCGGAGAAAACGGTATTGCATCAGGAGTCAGGCGCATAGAGGCGTTGACAGGAACAGGCGCAATTTCATGGTATAAAGAGAAGGAAAGAACCTTAAAAAAGGTATCCGAAATAGTGAAATCCACTGCCGATGATGCACCCCTGAAGGTCGCCGCCCTTGTGGATGAGGTTAAGAATTTACAAAAAGAGCTTAATTCCGTTAAGGAAAAAATGATGAGCCAGTCAGTGGACAGTTTCCTCAATAAAGCAGAAGACGTATCAGGTATCAAGGTACTTGCGGCAAGAATGGATCAGCTTGATATGACTGCACTCAGGAATATGACAGATACGTTAAAGAACAAACTGGGGCCTTCAGTTGTTGTACTGGCTTCGGCATTTGAAGGAAAGGTAAGTTTAGTGGTATCAGCTACCAAAGACGCTGTAAGCAAAGGTGTGCATTGCGGTAAAGTTATCAGCGAAGCTGCAAAAGCAGCAGGCGGTGGTGGCGGTGGAAGACCTGACATGGCCCAGGCCGGCGGAAAGGATGTTAACGGAGTTGATAAGGCAATGGACATTGCTGTGAATATAATCAAAGACCAACTTGCTTAATCAGCAAGTTGGTTTGAATTAAAAATTTACCTGGGAGGGAAAAGGAAATGTCTGAATGTGTATTTTGCAGAATCGTCAAGGGAGAATTACCGTCAAGCAAGGTATACGAAAATGACGACATAGTTGTATTCAAGGATATTAACCCTGCAGCTCCTATACATGTTCTTGTTGTGCCCAAAGTCCATATTGAAAGTCTGGAAGCATTGAACCAGGACAATATGGAGGTGGTACCGAAGATTCATGCTGCAATACTGGAAGTTACCAAGATCCTGGGAATTAACAAGGACGGATACAGGGTTGTAGTGAACTGCGGCAAAAACGGAGGGCAAACCGTACCGCACCTTCATTATCATGTTCTTGGCGGTGCCGTATTCAATGAGAAAATCGTATAATGCTCAAGAAAAATATTGACGGAATTTGAAGCCCTATTATATAATAAAATAAGTGCTTCATGCAGGAAGCTTAAGTTGAACCTGCTCGATGGAATAAATTCCCCGGCACTACTGTATGATACAGAAGAGGGGAGGGAAAGATGTGTCCGAAGTAAGAGTAAAAGAGAATGAAACCCTGGACAGTGCACTTAGAAGATTCAAGCGTCAATGTGCAAAGGCAGGTGTACTTGCAGAAGTCAGGAAGAGAGAGCATTACGTTAAACCTAGTGTAAGACGTAAGAAGAAATCCGAAGCTGCAAGGAAGAGAAAATCAAAGTAAAAGTGCATTTAATCGCAGCCTGCCTTAACCGATAATTGCATTATATTCTTGACTGAACATAAGTATTGGTGAAGTTGCTAAGGCTGCAATTAAAGAGTAAAAGAAAAAGCAGACAGCAGGGTAATGATTCTGCAATCAAGCTTTGAATACTTAAAGCCCGAAGAAGAAAAGCCTTCGGGCTTTTTAAAATAACCAGAGGCATTGCCTGGCACTTCGAAGCTTGAATTTCTAAGGTACAGCAAATAACGTTTTTTATAAAAGGCGGGTTTTTCCTGCCTTTAAAATTAAGTAAAAATAGAAAAGGGTCATATGTTAGAGGATTTTTTTCTTGGAAATCACGCAGTATGGGAGGTTGTTGAGCCCGATCCCGTACAGGTCAGAAAAATATCAGAGGACTTAAAACTTCCGACAATTCTTTCAAAGGTACTGGTTAAGCGTGGATTGACCGATCCTGAGGAGATCAGAAAATTCCTTAAGCCATCGGTTACAAGTTTAAACAACCCGATGCTGCTTCCGGACATGGATATAGCAGTTAACCGTATATTAACAGCAAAAGTGCATAATGAAAAGGTTATTATATATGGGGACTATGACGTGGATGGGATTACTGCCACGTCGATTATGTATTTATTTTTGAGCTCCATTGGTCTTGAAGTTTCGTACTATATTCCGGACAGGGCAGATGAAGGATATGGTATTTCTGAGGCTGCTGTTGATTACCTGTGTGAAAATTCATTCGATTTGATGATTACTGTGGATTGCGGGATTTCAGCAAAGGACAGGGTTGAGCAGATAAAGGAAAAACTGGCGATGCAGGGCAGGGAAATGGATATCATAATTACCGATCACCATCAGCCTGATATAGATAATCTGCCTGATGCAATGGCATTAATAAATCCACATCTTCCGTACAGTGCATATCCTTTTGACAAGCTGTGCGGGGCCGGAGTTGCATTTAAACTTGTACAAGCCTTGTGCCACAGCCTGAATCTTGGTGATGAATATTTCAACTATATAGATTTGGCATGCCTTGGTACTATTGCGGATATAGTTGAACTGACAGGGGAAAATCGTGTTATTGCCCAGATAGGGCTGAAAAAAATCCAGAAGTCTCCAAACCCCGGAATACAAGCATTGCTAAATGTTGTCGAACTGAAAAATGCCAATATTGATGCCTATAAACTGGCTTTTATAATAGCGCCGAGAATAAACGCCGCCGGAAGGATGGGAGATGCTTCAAGAGCAGTGGAACTTTTTACCTCACCCGACTCAGTTTATGTTGATAAATTAGCCCGGCAACTGCATAGCGACAATAACCTGCGTCAGAAAATACAGACAGATATTTACCACCAGGCAGTGAATATCATAGAAAATGATATAAACTACAAAAAGCAGAAGGTGATAGTAGTAAGCGGGGAAAACTGGCACAAGGGCGTGATTGGCATTGTTGCGTCAATGCTGGTTGAACATTACTGCAAACCGTGTTTTGTAATGTCGGTTTTGGATGGTGAAGCCGTCTGCTCTGCAAGAAGCATTGACGGTTTCAATATATATGACGGGATGAATTACTGCAGTGATTTGCTTGTAAAATACGGAGGCCATGAAAAGGCAGGCGGGCTTACGATAAAAAAATCAAACATAGAAAAATTCAGGGATAAAATTAACGAATTCGCGGATCAGTTTCTTAAAGATTCTGATATGCATCCCAGGCTGGTAATTGATGCCGATGTTCAAATAGAAGAAATTAATATTGATTCAGCAAAACTGTTAATGGCAATGTCTCCGTTTGGTGAAGGAAACCCAAGCCCGTTGTTCAGGCTTAAGGATGTAAATGTTCTGGAAAAAATGAGGGTTGGTTCGGACATGAGCCATCTGAAACTTGTCCTTGGAACTGCCGGTAATTCTATCCAGGCAGTTGCATTCAGAATGGGTGCTCTTGAACCTGTACTGCATAAAAACAGTAAAATTGACGTGGTTTTTGAAATCGGCATAAATGAATACATGGGGAGAAAAAACACCGAGCTTATTATAAAATACATCAGAATGCCCGAAAAAAATATTATAAAAAACAGATTATTCCTGGAAGCGTCGGAAAAAGTTGAATCCCTTGATAATAATATAGATTGGATTTATAATAGGATTAACAATCATCTGGTAACTTACAACGACGTAGTACTTTCAAGACAGGAATTAGGCATATTGTACAGGTATTTTCAAAAAACGGGCAGCTGCACTTTTACAAGGAGTCAATTATTTGAGATTGCGCATAGAATTGATAATGGTACGGTAAGAATGAACTATTTCAAGGTCTTGTCCGGAATACTTATATTAAATGAGCTTGACATAATCCGATATTCTTGCCGTGATGACGGCTATTACAAAATAGATGTAATAGAGCAAAATGACAAAGCATCGCTAAGTAATTCTAAAATATATTCGTTTTTACAAAATTTACAACAGGCAGCAGAAAAATGACGGTGATTTGATGATTGAGGAGTATAATAAGCTTATTGATAAACTCAAATCGATTGGAAAGGAATATAATTGGGAGCTTCTTGAAAAGGCTTACAATTTTGCCCTGATAGCCCATGATGGCCAAAAAAGAAGTTCCGGGGAGCCTTTTGTCACTCATCCGTTACAGGTGGCATACATTCTTGCTGAAATGGAAATGGACACCACTACCATAGTTGCCGGTATGCTCCACGATACCGTTGAAGACAGTTCTTTTACCTATGAGAACACTTTAAAAAATTTCGGCGAAGAAGTTGCAAACCTTGTGGATGGTGTTACAAAGCTGGCTAAGATACCCTATACCAACAAGCAGGAGATTCAGGCCGAAAACTTCAGAAAAATGTTCCTGGCCATGTCGAAGGACATACGGGTTATTATTATAAAGCTGGCTGACAGGCTTCACAACATGCGCACTTTGAAGTACAAACCAAGGGAAAAGCAGATTGAAATAGCCCGTGAAACGTTGGATATATATGCTCCGCTGGCACACCGTCTTGGTATATATAAGGTTAAGTGGGAACTGGAAGATTTGAGCTTCAGGTACCTGCATGAAAAGGAATATTACGATCTGGTTGAGAAAATAGCCAAAAAGCGCAAAGAGCGTGAAGAATATATAGAAAATATTATGAAGACCGTTTCTGAAAAAGCTAAGGAACTTGGCATTGAAGCCCATATTGACGGCCGTCCTAAACACCTGTACAGTATATACAATAAGATGAGAACACAGCATAAGGAACTGGATCAAATCTATGACCTGTTTGCAATACGGGTTATTGTAGATACGGTTAAAGACTGCTATGCTGTTCTTGGGCTTGTTCATGAGCTGTATAAGCCAATGCCCGGGCGGTTTAAAGATTATATATCAATGCCAAAGCCAAACATGTACCAGTCACTGCATTCAACACTGATAGGTCCTGAAGGTATTCCGTTCGAGGTTCAGATTCGTACATGGGAAATGCACAGGATAGCAGAGGTAGGTATTGCTGCCCATTGGAAATATAAGGAAGGCGGGCGACAAAATGATGATCTCAGTGAAAAATTGTCATGGTTAAGGCAGCTTCTCGATTGGCAGAAAGAAACCACAGATCCTGATGAATTCATGGAAAACCTTAAAATTGACCTGTTTACAGATGAGGTTTTTGTATTTACTCCGAAAGGTGATGTAAAATGTCTTAAAGCCGGCTCAACGCCCATTGATTTTGCATATTCAATCCACAGTGACATAGGAAACAGGATGATAGGGGCAAAAATAAACGGTAGGCTGGAGAACCTTGATTACGAATTAAAAAACGGGGATATTGTTGAAATAATAACTTCAGCCGCAAGCAAAGGGCCCAGCCGGGACTGGTTAAAAAAAGTCAAGACATCCCAGGCGAGAAATAAAATTAACCAGTGGTTTAAGAAAGAAAAAAGGGAAGAGAACATTGAACGCGGAAAAGAACTTTTTGACAGAGAGCTGAAAAAACATGGAATTAGCGCTCATCTCCTGCTGAAGCAGGAGCTTTTTGAAGCTGCATTCAAAAAATATAATTTCCATAACCTGGATGACATGTATGCAGCAATAGGGCTTGACGCTATATCAAGCGGCAAAGTTATATCCAAGTTAAAAGAAGAATACAAAAAAACACTGCCTCCCGAAGAACAGAAGCAATTCGTGCTTGAAGACGAAGGTAAAAAGGAGCTTAATAAAAAACGGAAGGAACGCCAGGTTCCTGAATCCGGAGTTATTGTCAAGGGAATTGAAAACTGTCTGGTAAGGCTTTCGCGATGTTGCAACCCAGTACCTGGTGACGATATAGTGGGTTATATAACCAGGGGAAGAGGAGTATCAGTTCACAGAAAAGACTGTATAAACATCAGCAATACTGTAAATGACAACGAAAGGCTGATAGAAGTAAGCTGGTACAAAGGAAAGTCAGCTTCATACCAGGCTGAGCTGTCAATCAAGGCGCATGACAGGACTCACCTTTTATTGGAGGTGACCAACGTTATAAGTGACTCGGGAATTCCGCTTAAAGCGATTAATGCACGAACAACCAGGAACAATGTTGCCCTGATGAATTTAACGGTGGAAATAACCGATACCGAACAGCTGGAGAGAATTATAAACAGAATCAAGCGTGTGCCTGATGTATTTGAAATAACAAGAAACAATAAATAGATGCTGGAGGACCATATGCGTGCAATAGTACAAAGAGTAAGCAGTTCAAATGTGGTTGTGGACAATGAGATTGTGGGGAGCATAAGCAAAGGTCTGATGGTGTTGCTTGGGGTGGGCATGGATGACACCCGTCAGGATTTGGAGTACCTTGCTGAAAAAATAGTCAATTTAAGAATCTTTGAAGATGAAAACGGGAAAATGAATTTGTCGGTACTTGATGTCAAAGGTGATAGACTTGTTGTATCTCAATTTACATTGTATGCGGACTGCCGAAAGGGAAACAGGCCAAGCTTTACCGATGCGGCACCACCCGATAAGGCAAATGAGCTATATATGGAATTTGTAAAGTATCTTAAGGATAAATATCCTTTAAAAGTTGAAACAGGAGTATTCCAGGCTACAATGCATGTTGAAATTCATAATGAGGGTCCTGTGACCATCTTTGTTGACAGTGCAATGAAAAGAAAAAGTGGCTGAGGTGGAATAAAGTGATAATAGAGTGTATCTCGAATGGTTTGGTCCAGTCCAATGCCTATATAGTGTCGGAAAACGGTGAGGGAGTCATGATAGACTGTGGCTGTCCGCCTGAAAGAGTATTGGAAGCAGCCAACAGTAAAGATATTGAAATAAAGCATGTTATTCTTACTCATGGGCATTTTGATCATATTTACTATATTGATCAGTTAAGGGATTTAATCGATGTAAAAATCCATATTCATGAGAATGATGCGGTATGTTTGTCGGATCCCAATATGAACGGTCTTGCCCACTTTCCTGTACAGGGCTCATTTACATTCAGGGCTGCCGATAACCTTTTAAAGGATGGAGATATAATCGAGTGTTCAGGGCTTTCATTTAAAATAATACACACACCCGGCCATACAAAAGGCGGTATTTGCATATTGGTTAACAATGTCCTTTTTACAGGGGATACATTATTTAATTCATCAATAGGAAGAACAGATTTTCCCGGTGGTTCAATGAATCAAATTATCAGATCCATTAAAGAAAAGTTATATACTTTGCCGGACGATACAATTGTATATCCGGGCCATGGCATTAAAACAACCATTGGGTATGAAAAAAGAAATAACCCTTTTTGTACGGTTTACGACAATTGATGTTTAATTGATAGGAGAATTTATGGTTTATGTTAAAATACCCGAAGAATTTCGCAATGGAGCATGGGAGTTATTAGTCTTATTTTTTCCCGAAAACGAATTTACATTTACCGACTGTTCTTCGCAGGCATCATTCTGCGATCTTCTTGTATCTTTCGATATAACAGGGCAGAATAACGGATTACTGATAAAAATTGAGCTAAAACATGAAAATAATATTTTATATTCAGAAATAACCCTTCTGGAGAATGAAAACAGGATTGATAAAGCCAGAACACCTGTAAAAGTAATGCTGTATAACTGTTTAAGCCATTATACAGGCAGGAAGCTTCCCTGGGGTGCTTTGACGGGAATAAGGCCGGCCAAAATAGTCCGTTCACTTATAAACCAGGGTCTAAGTCCTGATGAAGCATACAGAAAAATGGTTGATTATTATAAACTTTCAGAAAGCAAAGCCCGTCTTACTGTTGAAGTTGCTCTGAATGAAGCTGAGTTTTTAAAAAATGCGAACAATAAAATAAGCATTTATATAGGTATACCTTTTTGCACCAGCAGGTGCATTTATTGCTCATTTCCGTCGGTAGGAATGGATAAATTCAGTTATCTTACTTCGGACTATCTTGATGCTTTATGCAAAGAAGTAAAATGGGCTGCACAGTGGATAAATAACAAGAATTTGGATATCGATACAATATATATTGGCGGAGGAACCCCTACAGCTTTATCTGAAGGTGAGCTGGATTGCCTGTTGAATCACATCGTTAGGATTTTACCAATGAAAAATATACGGGAATATACTGTTGAGGCCGGCAGGCCCGATACATTGAACTATAACAAACTTAATATTATAAAAAACGCAGGTGTTACGCGTATAAGTATAAACCCGCAAACCATGCAGGACAAAACATTGAAACTTATCGGACGAAACCATACCACAGGTCAGGTAATAGAAGCTTTCAACATGGCCCGGGATTTAGGTTTCAAAAATATTAACTGTGACTTGATAGCAGGGCTTCCGGGGGAAAACGAAAGGGATTTTGAAGATACACTGAACAGAATAGGTGAATTAAGCCCTGACAGTGTAACCGTCCACACAATGTCTGTAAAGAGGGCTTCACGGTTAATTAATGAAATAGACCGGTTTACACAGACCGATGATGAAACCGTCAATAACATGGTTGAACTGGCAGGGGCATACTTGCGCAGTATCGGGATGCATCCGTATTACCTGTACAGGCAGAAGAATATACTTGCCAATCTTGAAAATGCAGGCTATGCAAAACCAGGGTCAGAGGGCATTTACAACATACTTATCATGGAAGAGGTTCAAACGATACTGGCATTTGGTGCAGGAGCTTCATCAAAGATCATATATCCTGAAAATCGCATTGAGAGGATTTTCAATGTAAGAAATGTGGAACAGTATATACAGAGAATTGATGAGATGATTGAAAGAAAAGCAGATTTACTGTGCACATAATCACATTATTCCAGCGTTAACATAAGATAATACTGTGATATACATTAAACAGGAGTGGTCAAATGAACGGGTACTGCTGCAATCATGGTCAGGGGTATCATTACGAGCCTGGATACCCAAGCATGGGATCGTATCAGGTAAGGGTCCAATGCCCATATTGTCTGAATGAGTTTGACGCAAATGTATATATGGACAACAATATGGGAATGGGATACCAGCAAAACTTAGGGTATGCTGAAAATCCCTACGCAAACATAAGTCCAATGGAATATGGTTATGACAACATTTATCCGGTATCTAACAACGTTTTTCCTGCCCACTATAACAATTATGGTTACATCTACCCAGAAGAGAACATTCACAGCCCATGGGACAACAACAGGATGTATACCCCGAATGAGAATCCGCTGCCAAATTCAAATCACCTTAACTGATTTATTATCCATCATTTCACACCCAAATGCCGATCACCTTGGTTTATATACAAATGGGTGGGGATGATGGTTTTCTGTTTTTACATACTTAGAAATTTGAAAAATATTAGAATAACAGTTAAAATAATATTGTTACAGAATTATTATGTTAAACGGGGAGATAAGGGACATGGATACAAAAAAAGTGGGAAATTTCACCGAAAATATTCATGATGAGGACTATGAAAGGCCTTTTTTGTCTAAAACGGCAACAGCATCAGGCATGCTTATCGACACTTTCAGAGATAAGGAAAGTCTTAACGGGTACTGGAATTTCCAGATTGATCAGTATGACACCTGTATCAGATCAAAATGGTATGAGGAAAAATATAAAACCGACACTGGAAGATACCAGCCGGTGGATTTCGATTTTGACCGCTGGGGTACAATAAAGGTGCCCTCATGCTGGAATACTCAGAATGAGCGGTTTTACTACTATGAAGGTCCTGCGGTTTACACAAGGACATTCCGCTATGTAAACAGGGGTGAAAAAAGGGTTTTTCTCAAGTTCGGCGCTGTAAATTACGAAGCCAAGGTTTTTCTGAACAAAAAGTACATAGGAATGCACAGGGGAGGTTCCACCCCGTTTTATTTTGAAATCACAGGTTTGCTTGAAGAAAATAACCGTATCCTTGTAGTAGCAGATAATACCAGGAAGAAGGAAGCAGTACCCGCAAGGAACACCGATTGGTTTAATTATGGCGGAATATACCGGGATGTTGAGCTTATAAGATTGCCCGAGACTTTTATTAAAAACTATTTCATAAGCCTGGTTCCAAACTCAGGTTTTAAAAAGATTAGAGTGACTATTGAAGTTGACGGGCCTCAAAATAACGGAAAAGCAAAACTTGAAATACCCAAGCTGAATTTGTTCAAGGAAATCGAATGTGTCAACGGAAAAGCAGATGTGGTAATAAATGCTGAGCCTGAACTATGGAGTCCTGAAAAACCCAGGTTGTATGATGTTAAAATCTCTTATCTTTCGGATGAAATACAGGACAGGATTGGATTCAGAGAAATACGGGCTGACAAAACAGGCATTTACCTGAACGGGAAAAAGATTTTCCTTAAGGGTGTATGTGCCCATGAGGAAAGTGTTATAAACGGTAAAGCAGTGACCGAGGATGAAATTATTGAAAACTTTAAACTTGCAAAAGAAATGAATTGCAATTTTATGCGCCTTGCCCATTATCCTCATACCGATAAAGCAGCAAGGATAGCTGATAAAATAGGAATCCTGCTGTGGGAGGAGATTCCTGTTTACTGGGCTATAGATTTTTCAAATCCTGAAACATACCAAAATGCAGAAAACCAGTTGTCTGAGCTCATACTAAGGGACAGAAACAGGGCGAGTGTAATAATATGGTCGGTAGGCAATGAAAACCCCGATACCGATGAAAGATTGCAATTTATGAGTTCATTGGCAAAGAAGGCAAAAGAACTGGATCCTTCCAGGCCTGTTTCTGCTGCTTGCCTTGTGGATCACAGCAAATTGATGATAAAGGACAGGCTTGTTGACTTTCTTGATATTATAGGCATCAATGAATACTATGGATGGTATGCTCCTGATTTTAATGACTTGATTAAAGTGTTCAATAACAGTAATCCGCAAAAACCTGTTGTCATAACTGAATTTGGCGCTGATGCCCTTAAGGGGGCCAGGGGGACGATTAATGACCTTGGTACAGAAGACTGCCAGCTCCATATTTTCAAATTGCAGACCGAAACTCTTGGCAAAATTCCGTATATACACGGAACAGCACCATGGATCCTTTATGATTTCAGGTGCCCGAGAAGAACCAGCGCTCTCCAATTGGAATACAACAGGAAGGGACTTTTGTCGGAGGATAAGACATATAAGAAGCCTGCTTATTATGTGATGAAAGAATTCTATGCATCTATAAAAGATTAATGCTGTTATCTTATAATTTAGAGATTTCACAATGAAACAAACGCTTCATTTGTATGAGTGCATTAGTTTGCCGGGATAAACCCGAACTGCAAATATGCGTACTTTTATAAATATATAATGAAGTAATTTGATTAAAAACTAACTGACTGTTCGAAGATTTCGCTGCATCTTCTATATGGCAGTGCTTAAGAGGGCAGATCGCGCCAAATATAAAATAACTGCAGGAAAGAAGATGCGGCGAAATCATCTTAGCTCATGTCAGCTTGCTTGCGTCGCTATGGCTAAGTATTATTACTGGGTTCGTCAAATGTTCTTTTTGTTGAAAATTGTCTGATAAAACTTGCAATAAGTATTCAGGATCTTTGGAACTAACAAAAGATGCTAAATGTGTTGACACCGATCTTATATGCAAATATAATGGTAGTGTAGGATGGTAGTACGGAAGCGAAGTTTATAAGGTTGTATTGTAATATTGCAGTATGGTCTCGTGGTTATAGAGGGATGTCTTTCTGATAATATGCAATATTGATCAATACATATGTTTCCAGAACCTCCTACGGGGTTTTTTTTATTACTTTTTTAGGAGGTATAAACCGTGGGGAAGTTTGGAAATTTAACTCAGTCAATTCTTATCAAAGGTCTGCTGATTCTGGCGCTTTTGTTTGCGCTGACAATTCAGTCTTCATGTGTAGGAACTGTTTCTGCCGAAAAAGAAGGTACTATTGAGCTGAAACTTGCTCATTTCTTCCCTGGAACTCACCCTGCAGAAACCGAACTGGTACAGGGATGGGCAAAAGCTATCAAAGAGGCAACAAACGGAAGGGTAGTTGTAACAAGTTATCCCGGCGAAACCCTTTTGAAAGCCGCAGATATTTATAATGGAGTTGTTGATGGGGTTTGCGACATTGGCCTTTCATGTTTTTCATATAATCCGGGGCGTTTCCCTGAAATTGAGGCTTTTGAGCAACCAGGCATTGTATATAAAAACTCCAGGGTGGCAAGCAAAGTTGCATGGGAAGGAATACAGGAACTTAACCCTGAATGTGTGCAGGATACTAAACTGTTAATGGTTATCGCCACCGGCCCTGGTGATCTCTTCAGCAAAAAACCTGTTAACAAGCTCGAAGATCTGAAAGGAATGCAAATCCGGGCGACCGGGTTAACAGCCGAAACACTGCAGCTTATGGGTGCAATTCCTGTAGGAATGCCACAGTCCGAAGCATATGAAGCTTTATCAAAAGGTATTGTAGCGGGAAATCTTGCTCCGCTTGAGGTGCTGAAAACATGGAAACATGGTGAAGTCACAAAATATATAACAAGAACGCCATTCCTTTATAATACATTGTTTTATGTTACAATGAACCTGGATAAGTGGAATGCCATACCTGAAGATCTTCAGAAAATAATAACTGACACTACGGCAAAATTCCAGGATGAGGTGGGTATCGGTCTTTGGGACAAACAGAATGAAGATGCGTTGAAATGGGCAACTGAGAATGAGGGGCTGGAAATTATTGAGCTGCCTGAAGAAGAGATGGCAAGATGGATTAAGGCCGTTGAACCAATGATTGACAAATATATAGAAGAAAAAGGCGAAGCAGCGAAAAAAGCTGTAGAAACGGCAAAGAAACTCGCTGAAAAATATAATGATGTCTATTAATTAAACTTTAGCTTATTTTCGGGGGGTTAAGCCAATGAATAAGTTTCATAAAATAATTGAAAAAGCCGGCTGCATGCTGGACGATATTGCCGGCTGGGGTATTGTCGTTACCATGGTGCTTGTTGTTGTAAATGTTATATTAAGATCTGTTTTTAATAATCCTGTTAAAGGAGTATATGAATATACAGGATATTTTACTGCTGTTGTTATAGGCTTTGCCGTTGCAAAATGTGCAGCTGAAAAGACTCATGTCGCAGTTGACTTTTTCATTGAAAAGCTGAATCCGGGACTTCAGTTGGCAATTAATACGCTATTTAGTTTGATAACAACTGTTTTTCTTGCCTTTAGCAGCATCCAGGTATTGATATATGGTATTAACGTATATAAAATCGGTGAGGTTTCACCAACTGCTCACATACCGTTTTACCCTTTTATTTTCATGGTTTCGTTAGGATTGTTTGCTTTATGCCTGGTTGAGATAAGCAAAGCAATAAAGGGGGTTGTTAATAAATGACACCTCCTGTAATAGGCATAATCGGAGTAATTGTTTTGCTTATATTAATTCTGCTGCGGGTGCCGATAGCGTATTCCATGCTGATTGTCGGTTTTACAGGATTTGCCCTGCTGGTTAAGCCTGACGCTGCATTCTCAATGGTAGCCACAGAGATTTTTTCAAATTTCTCGTCCTATACATTAAGTGTAATTCCCATGTTTGTATGGATGGGGTTTATTGCATATTATTCCGGAGTAGGATCAAATCTTTATTCCCTTGCCTACAGGTTTATGGGACGCCTTCCGGGTGGTCTTGCAATTGCAACACAGGGAGCGTGTGCTGTTTTTGGAGCAATATGCGGATCAAATACTGCCACAGCGGCTACAATGGGAGCAATAGCACTCCCTGAAATGAAAAAGTATGGCTATGACGACTCTCTGTCCACGGCAAGTGTTGCGGCAGCAGGTGCGTTAGGAGTACTGATTCCGCCAAGTGTAATTTTTATTATTTATGGTGTAGCCACAGAACAATCCATAGGTAAACTGTTTATTTCAGGGATAATACCCGGTATTCTTTTAATGCTTTTTTATATGGCTACTATATACATACTGGTAAAAAGAAATCCTTCTCTTGCACCTATTGGGCAAAAAGAAGAAGTGCAGCATAACTCTATTTTAAAAAGCGGATTGCCCGAGATACTTTTAACGTTCATGATTTCCCTGGGCGGCCTTTTCGCGGGTTACTTTACACCAACTGAAGCAGGTGCGGTAGGAGCAGGAAGCATACTTGTTATAACTCTTTTAAGAAGGCAGTTGACCTGGGAAGGCTTTAAAAATTCGCTCAAGGACACAACAAGAACATCGGGCATGATCATGCTCCTTGTTGCAGGTGCTATGGTTTTTGGACGTTTTATGGCAGTAAGCCGGTTGCCTTTTGAAATGGCAAATTGGGCCTCCAACCTCAATTTACCACCTGTTTTGATATTGGTGGTGGTATTGATTATTTATGTAATACTTGGCTGTTTTATTGACGCTCTTGCATTAATACTACTGACTGTTCCGATATTTTATCCCGTTGTTGTTGATGTTTTGGGTTATGATCCCATCTGGTTCGGCGTTATAATTGTAATGGTTGTTGCAGCCGGTGTAATTACGCCTCCTGTAGGAATGAATGTGTTTATTATAAAAGGTGTCGCAAAGGATGTTCCGCTTGAAACAATATTTAAGGGAGTATGGCCGTTCCTGCTGGCACTTGTAGCGTGTATTGCCGTTCTGATTATTTTCCCGCAATTGGCCACTTTTTTGCCCAATCTGGTAAGTGGATAGGTATGATATAACTTAAAACTATACGGGGTGCATCTATGGGACTTTAACCTCTCAAAACCGGCATAGCCAGGTAGCATTAACATGGCTGTGCCGGTTTTTTACGCAATTTACCGGACTGGGTGCTAAATGGTAAATGCAATGCGTTTTTCAGTCAGGTAAATAAATCATTACATAAAAAGATAATTTTTTACATTAAGCAAATCTCCTGACGCATGTAAAATAAACAGTGTAAACCTACTTTCAATCACGTCGCCAGAAATTGCATCAATTTTTCATAATATAAATTAAAGGGGTAAGATATTATGCCAAAGAGAGTTTTTAATGAATTAGCCTATAGTAGTCTGAGTGATTTTATTTTCGGTTCAACAATCCACCCGGTAAAATGCAAAAACGGCCTTGTTATTGGTGGCGGGCAAATTCTGCCTGAACTTAATTTCACTCTTCCGCCTATGCCGGTAACCAATGAGACCATGCCCGAGGTTTTGCGGCAGTACAAAAGCATTATCGAAGATGCATGCAAAAGAGCACGTGAGCTTTATGTCCCCGGTTTTGTAGTAGAGGTTGAGCTGCTTCCGCCAACCACTTACCACCCCGAATGGGGTATCGAAATAATAAAAACCGTCAGGGATGTTATGTATGAATATGAGCAGAAATACGGATTAAAAAGCGCTTTAAGGGCTACTCCGGTTGATATCCGGGAAGACAGGGAATCTGTTCATATGTGGCGGGGAAAGCATTGGGAATCAATCATGGAAACCTTTGAAGGAAGTGCAAGGGCAGGGGCGGATTTTCTGGCCATTGAGTCCATTGGCGGTAAAGACATCCATGACGAAGCCACTATGTTTTGTGATATTACCAAGTCACTATTTGCCTTGGGGGTTTTAGGTGCCAGAGATATGTCAAAAATATGGAGTGCCATAGTGGATATAGCCGAACGAACAGGAGTTACGGCTTCAGGCGATACTGCCTGCGGATTTGCAAATACGGCAATGGTTTTGGCTGAGAGAGGATACATTCCAAAAGTTTTTTCAGCCGTAGTCAGGGTCATGTCTGCTGTAAGAAGCCTTGTTGCCGTTGAGGAAGGGGCTGCAGGGCCACATAAGGATTGCGGCTATGAAGGAGTTTATGTAAAAGCCATATCAGGAATACCGATTTCAATGGAAGGAAAGTCAAGTGCTTGTGCTCATTTAAGCCCGCTGGGGAATATTTCTGCGGCAGTTGCAGACCTGTGGAGCAATGAGTCGGTTCAGAATATAAGGTTATTAGGTGGTATGGCTCCAACAGTATCAATGGAACAGCTAACCTATGATTGCAGGCTTATGAACGAAGCTTTGGCAAAAGGTATGGAACAGGCCCTGCTGCTTAGAGATATGCTTGCTGACTCGGACAGCGGATATGATCCGCAGGCATATGTTTTAAGACCTGATGTGGTGTTGAAAATATCAAAAGAAATCATTAAAGAGAACGGTCATTTAAACAGGACCAGGGCAGCGGCTCTTGCAGCAATAGATGAGTTGAAACAGGCAGCTAAAGATAAAAGAGTATTTGTAGAAGAAAGGGAACTGTCCTGGCTTGGTATGATGGAAAGCCAGATTGAGGCTATCCCTCAGGACGAACATGAATTTATCAATCAAATGGTAAGGGAGAATGCATCAGATAAATTTATACCCGAAAAATACGATTTGCAGAGGTGTTAAAACGCCCATGTAAGTTTAAGTACTAATGGATGTGGCTGAATTCTCGCCAAATAACTATGGCCTAAAGTTTTGGTATACATATAATTTCCTTTTACATCCACAAGAAGCATTAATATTTAATTATTCCCGATTGATGCTCTTTTAAATAGGATGTCATGCTTCATTTTTAATGATTATAAATTGAAAGTCTGCTTTTCAGCAGATTTTTTTTGCTGGCGTAAAGTTACCATTATATTGATCATTAACGGCTTTCAATGTGTTTTTATCTTGCCGGTAAAGCGTCTGATTTACGAACAACAACGAAAACAAATGCCCGAAATTATTCCTGCTGTATTGAGACTTAAAAAATTTAAGGCCAGGCCATTAAAATATAATTGCTGTTATAAGAATGAGTATTCCATTGGGCGCATCGAGCCGCTGCAAAGTAGTTTTATTTTCTCTGAGGCTGATTTAACCATTGAGAATTTGCAACCGGATTTTTTCATCAGCCGATCATTTTTTAATAAGAATAATCTTATTCTTATAACCATATATAAAAATGAGAATAAACTTTGGAGAAGTATTATGGTTGTTATCCGCAGGAGAACAATAATAACAGCTTTACTTGCTATAGCATTCTGCCTTGCGCTGTTTTTTATGATTAAAGGGAAGGTTGTAGAAGCAAGCGGTGCAATAAGGGAAATACCCATATACAGTGTTGAAAACAGCAACGGAAATGTATCCATTACCTTTGATTGTGCGTGGGGAGCTCATGATATTCCTGAAATACTTGGAACTCTGAAAGAGAAAAATGTAAAGGCCACTTTCTTTGTTGTCGGGGAATGGGCCAGAAGGAATCCTGAAGAAACAAGGATGATTGCAGAACAGGGGCATGATTTGGCAAACCATTCGGAGAATCATTTTAAAATGAGTGTATTAAGCAGGGATAAGATAAAAACTGAAATACTTGACTGTACGAAAACCATTGAAGATATTGCCGGGGTAAAAACCGATTTATTCCGTGCACCGTACGGGGACTACAATGATACAGTTTTGTCCATTGCACGGCAAAACGGGTACTACACGATACAATGGAGCCTGGATTCCCTGGACTGGAAACCCGGTATGACAGAAGAGGCCATACTTAACCGTATTTCCAAAGTTTCAAGCGGAGATATTCTGCTGTTCCATAATGATACATCGCATACAGTTAAAATACTAGGCAAAGTGATAGACATTATCCGTGAAAAAAATTTAAATCCCGTTCCGGTATCAGAACTGATACTGAGGGAGAACTTTGAAATACGGCATGATGGAAGGCAAATGCCGAAGAATTAAGATGGACGAATGACATAATATCCCATACAATAAACAAAAACAGTTTACAAATTATAGTTTCAGTGATACTATAACAAATTGTAGAGTAAAGCTAAGCGAAACGGAGGATAAGTATGGCGAAGTATCTGGTAATTGTGGAATCACCAGCCAAGGCAAAAACAATTAAGAAGTTTCTTGGATCAAGCTATAAAATAAAAGCTTCAATGGGCCATATACGCGATCTGCCAAAAAGCCGTATTGGAGTTGATATAGAAAATAATTTTGAACCAAAGTACATTAATATACGTGGTAAGGGCGATTTAATATCAGAGCTTAAAAAAGAGGCAAAAGAATCAGATAAAGTATTTCTTGCAACCGACCCTGACCGCGAAGGTGAAGCTATATCATGGCATCTTGCCAACATATTTCAGATGGATGGCAATGAAAAATGCCGGGTGACATTTAATGAAATAACAAAAAACGCAGTATTAAAGGCTATTAAGGCACCAAGGCAAATTGATATGAATCTTGTAAATGCACAACAGGCCAGACGTGTACTTGACAGAATTGTTGGCTATAAAATAAGCCCGCTTCTGTGGAGGAATGTCAGAAAGGGCTTGAGTGCCGGAAGGGTTCAATCGGTTGCTATAAAAATTATATGCGACAGGGAGAATGAAATAGAGAATTTTACACCCGAAGAATATTGGAATATCGAAGCCATACTCCGTAAGGACAATGGCAAAACATTCTCGGCTAAATTCAGCGGATTGATAAATGAAAAACTTGAGCTTAAAAATAAGGAAGATGTCGACAAGGTCTTAAAAGGGATTGAGAACAAGGAATTTATAATTCAAAAAGTAAAACACGGTGAAAAAAAGCGTTCTCCTTCACCGCCATTCATTACCAGCACATTGCAACAGGACGCGGCCAGGAAATTCGGTTTTTCAGCCAAAAAAACAATGATGCTTGCCCAACAGTTGTACGAAGGTGTTGAAATAGAAGGAGAAGGATCGGTTGGTTTGATTACGTACATGAGAACCGATTCAACGCGTATCTCGAATGAGGCATTGAATGAAGCACGGGAGTATATTCTGACTAATTACGGTGAAAAATACCTGCCTGATAAAGCAAGGATATTTAAAGCCAAATCTGCCGCACAGGATGCTCATGAAGCAATAAGACCCACGATGCTTAGTTTATCGCCTGAACGCGTTAAAAATTCCCTTTCAAGAGATCTTTTCAGACTGTATAAACTTATCTGGGAAAGATTTATTGCAAGCCAGATGGAATCTGCAATATATGATACAATGTCGGTGGATATTGCAGCAGGGGATTATCTGTTCAGAGCATCGGGTTCAAGGGTTTCTTTCAAAGGTTTTTTGGTGCTTTATGAAGAAGGCAGGGATGAAGAGTACCTGGATGATGAAGATGAGGGCAAAAAAGACGGCCTGCTTCCTGAACTTACAGAAGGTGAAAGGGTAGCACCGACAGAAATAAAACCTACACAGCATTTTACCCAGCCCCCGCCAAGGTACACAGAAGCAACATTGGTAAAAACCCTTGAAGAAAAGGGTATTGGTCGCCCCAGTACCTATGCTCCTATAATCAGTACAATTATGTCAAGGGGATATGTAGTTAAGGAAAAGAAGTATCTCTATCCGACGGAATTGGGAAAGATTGTCAATAACCTGATGGAGGAACATTTTAAGGAGATCGTTGATATAAACTTTACGGCAAAAATGGAAGCCCAGCTTGACTCGGTGGAAGAAGGGGAGCTCGAGTGGAAGGATCTGCTCCATGAGTTTTATGATGGATTCAGTAAAACACTGAAATCTGCTGAAGAACGCATCAGCAGGGTTGAACTTCCGGTAGAGGAATCCGATGAGGTTTGTGAAAAGTGCGGCCGGAAAATGGTTGTAAAGATGGGTAAGTACGGTAAATTTCTTGCGTGCCCGGGCTTTCCCGAATGCAGAAATGCCAAGCCAATCCTTGACGAAACAGGTGTATTATGCCCGAAATGCGGAGGCAAGGTTTATATTAAGAAAACAAAAAAGGGAAAAAGTTATTTAAGCTGCGAGAATTATCCTGAATGTGATTTTTCATCCTGGGATATGGTTTCAGACAAAAAGTGTCCTAAATGCGGAAACTTTATGACACAAAAGGTAAAGGGGAAAAAGATCCAATATACATGCAGCCTGGAATCATGCGCATATGAGTTTGAAGAGGAAAGAGAATAATTTTTGCTTTGGATAGATTTAAGATTGTCACCCGGATTTGAACGATAATTAAAAATGAAACTGCCGGTCAGGGTTTGAAAAAAGTTCTGTCCGGCAGTTTTTTTCGAATTCCCATTAATCAGGTGCCCGTTTCTTTTGATTTGGCTGTTCCAATACCGTCAATGAGCACTAGTATGGGCTTAATGACAATTTGTTCCCTTCATAAGCAACTTCACAGGGATATTTATTTCTGAATACACCATTCTGCGCTGATATACCGTTACTCTCCATATTTCTCCTGCAAGCAGTAAACAGGTATTTTCCTGCTTTATGTCACAGAAGTATTAATGACCCGGATAATCCTGCATTTTTTTCATTGTTCTTTCATAAGAATTTTTCAGCTTTTCTGATAATTTTTCATCAGCAGTGCTGAAAATTTCGTCATCGAGGGACGGAATGGGTATTATTGAGTATTTATAAATGTCATTTTCCCTATACCGGTATACCCATGCCGGTATGTGTTTTATAGAAAGAATACGTACTTTATTTGATTCTAAGTCTTTCTCCACTTTAATTGATACCATGACGCTTTCCTGGGTAAGGTCATTGTTCCTGGGGCTTGATTTGTCATCGCCTATTTGGTTCGACAGAAAATTACCCATACTGTATATAATATACTTTGTTCCGCCATCTGTTTCGATAATTTCTGATGCTTCAACAACATGGGGATGGGAACCAAGTATTATATCAGCACCTGCCTCAAACATCATATTTGCAAGCTCCTTTTGCTCACCGGTAGGTTCAACGCGGTATTCAACACCCCAGTGCATAAGGACAACTACCAAATCAACAAGAGGAGACAGTGTTTCGATTTCTTTTTTTATTTTTTCCTTGTCTATAAGGCTTAAATGAATGTTTCTTTCTTCTTCGGTCAAACGGTTTTCGTTCATATTGCACCCGTAAGTATAAGCAAGGAAGCCAATTTTAATGCCGTTAACATCCTGTATATTATGCCGGGGTTCAGAAGCATCGCTGAATGTTCCGATAACCTGCAAATTTTTCTGCTTTATAATTTCCCTTGATTCCAGAAGCCCTTTAAGACCCCTGTCCAGGCAGTGGTTGTTGGCGTTGTTTACCATATCAAAACCTGCATATGAGAATGCTGAAATAATGGCAGGCGGGGCATTAAAAAGAGGATAACCGGTATAATTTTTATCGCTTTCGACACATGCAGCTTCAAAACTGACGATGGAGTAATCGGCTTCTTCTATATACGGTTTTACTCTGTCAAAAATATAATTATAGTTATACTCTCCATCACTGATTTTGCCCGATCTTATAACGGCGTCATGCATTACAACATCGCCGGCTGCCAGAATGGTGGCAATTACCGGAGCAGGTGTGGGCGTTGGTTCCGGTGTTGCTGTGGGAGAGGGTGTTACTGTCGGAGTAACAGTATTTGTAACCAAAGGAGTTTCAAAAACAGCAATATCTTTTTTGTGATTACAACCGGACAGCAAAATTAAGATTACCATGAGATAAGGCATTATCTTCCTGTTACGCATAAACGTTTCTCCATATCCAAAAATGTATTTTGTTAACCAACATAATAGTAGCATATTTACATAATAGGTTTCAACAAGAAGCGATGTGAATATTAAAGGGAAAGTAGAAAGCTTAATGGCAAAATTCGTTAAGTTTTTTGGGCAAAATGAGTAAAAAAACAGAAGTAATAATCTCTTACTTCATTATAATATTAATAATATTCTTAAGGGAAAGTAACTTATTTTAATAATTAACAGTGGGTTGCATTGCAACTTCAATCAAAATGTTTCAGTAAATCTGTTTGATTAGAGAGGTGTCGCATATGGGTATGACAATGACTCAAAAAATACTGGCAAAAAGTTCCGGGCAAAAAAGTGTAAAACCCGGTATGCTTATATCAGCAAAGGTTGATATGGTTTTGGGTAATGATATAACAGCTCCGGTTGCAATCAAAGAGTTTGAAAAGATTGGTGCCGAAAAGGTATTTGATACTGAAAAAATAGCGCTGGTTCCCGATCATTTTACTCCAAACAAGGATATAAAATCGGCAGAACAGGTTAAATTAATGCGGGAATTTGCAAGAAAAATGGGAATAAAACATTTTTTTGAAATTGGACAGATGGGTGTTGAGCACGCCCTGTTACCCGAACTTGGATTGGTTACTGCAGGCGACCTGGTGATTGGTGCTGATTCACATACCTGTACATATGGAGCACTCGGTGCTTTTTCCACCGGGGTAGGAAGTACCGATATGGCGGCTGCCATGGTTACAGGCGAAGTATGGTTGAAAGTACCTGAAGCAATAAAGTTCAACCTGATAGGAAAACCCGGCGAATGGGTCAGCGGAAAGGATATAATTTTGCACATTATAGGCCGGATTGGCGTTGATGGTGCTTTATACAAATCTATGGAGTTTACCGGCGAAGGTCTGGAGTTCCTGACCATGGACGACAGATTTACGATTGCCAATATGGCTATTGAAGCAGGTGCAAAAAACGGTATTTTCGAAGTGGATGATGAAACTTTGAAATATATTGCACAGCATTCATCAAAACCATATGAAATTTTCAGAGCTGACAGTGATGCGGAATACGTTGAGGAACTTACAATAGATATTGGAAAAATCAGGCCAACAGTGGCTCTTCCGCACTTGCCCGAGAATACAAAGACTGTTGATGAGCTTGATGATATAACCATTGATCAGGTAGTTATAGGTTCATGTACAAACGGCAGGATTGAAGACATGAGAATTGCAGCTAAAATTCTTGCAGGAAGAAAAGTCCATAAAAATGTAAGATGCATTATTATTCCGGCAACACAGATGGTATGGAAACAATGCATGAAGGAAGGGCTGTTTGATATTTTTATCGACGCTGGATGTGCGGTTTCCACTCCAACATGCGGGCCTTGCCTTGGAGGGCATATGGGAATACTTGCTGAAGGTGAGCGGGCAGTGTCCACTACAAACCGGAATTTCGTCGGCAGGATGGGACATGTAAAAAGCGAGGTTTATCTTGCAAGTCCTGCTGTGGCTGCGGCATCAGCAATAACAGGAAAAATATCCTCCCCTGAAGAATTAATGGATTGATTTAATTTCGAATACGGCAACGAAAAGGAAAGGTGAAAGTTATGAATTATACCGGCAATGTTATAAAATATGGTGACAATATCGATACAGATGTAATCATCCCGGCCAGATACTTAAATACATCTGATCATGGTGAATTGGCAAAGCATTGTATGGAAGACCTTGATAAAACTTTTGTCACAAGGGTTAAAAAAGGCGATATTTTAGTCGGAGGCTTCAACTTTGGGTGTGGTTCATCAAGGGAACACGCACCGATTGCAATAAAGGCATCAGGTATATCATGTGTCATTGCAAAAAGCTTTGCCCGTATTTTTTACAGAAATGCGATAAATATCGGGCTGCCTATTATCGAGTGCCCGGAATGTGTTGATGAGACTGACGAAGGAGACAAACTTGAAATAGATCTTGAAAATGGAAAAATAATAAACTATAGTAATGGAAAAACATACAAAACTACAGCCTTCCCTGAGTTTATTCAGGAGATAATTAAGTCAGGCGGTTTAATGCAGTATATCAAAAATAAAAAGTAAAAATCGTTTTGAAGCATAAAAATGAGTGTCCAAAAGCAGGTGGTATAAGATGAACACATTCAAAATTACAGTATTGCCGGGCGACGGTATAGGTCCGGAAGTAACACAGCAGGCAATAAAAGTGCTGGATAAGGTATCAAAGCTATACGGTTTTAACGTTGAATACAATTACGCGGATATAGGAGGAGCCGCCATAGATAAAACCGGGGATCCTTTGCCAAAAGAAACCCTTGATCAATGTAAAAATTCAGATGCAGTTCTTTTAGGGGCAGTCGGCGGACCCAAATGGGATGACCTGCCATTGAACAAAAGGCCTGAAGCCGGTCTTCTTGGCATACGTTCTGGGCTTGGTGTATTTGCAAATTTCAGGCCTGCCAGAATTTTTGCACCGCTTAAAGATTCCAGCCCGCTTAAAGACAGGGTTATTGGCGACAATTTAGATATACTTGTTTTGCGTGAACTTACCGGGGACGTTTATTTCGGTGAGCGGAAAAGAACAAACCATTTAGGCGAACCTGCCGCATATGATACAATGATATACAGAAAATCCGAAATAGAAAGAATAGCCCGGCTGGCATTTGAAACAGCGAGAAAGAGAAAAAACAGGGTTACTTCCGTCGATAAGGCAAATGTTCTTGAAGTATCCCGTTTCTGGAGAGAAACGGTAATAGAAGTCTCAAAAGAGTATCCCGATGTGGAACTTAACCATTTATATGTTGATAATGCGGCAATGCAGCTTGTAATTAATCCAAATCAGTTTGATGTTATTGTTACAGGCAACCTGTTTGGCGATATTCTGTCTGACGAAGCTTCAATGATTACCGGTTCAATAGGCATGCTACCGTCAGCAAGCTTAAACTCAACAGGTTTTGGCCTTTACGAACCTGTACACGGTTCAGCGCCTGACATAGCAGGGCAGAACAAGGCAAATCCTCTTGCCACTATATTATCTGTTGCAATGATGCTTGAACATTCCTTTAATTTGAAAAAAGCATCTGAAGCAATTGAAAATGCTGTTCTGAAAGTGCTTGAAGAAGGGTTCAGGACCAGGGATATAGCAACCGACGGTTCAAAGATTCTTGGATGCGAAGAAATGGGAGATGAAGTTGCAAGTAGGATTATAAATTACGCCTAGATAAATTATTGAGATGAAATGGAGTGATTATATTGAAACTGACAGGCGCAGATATAATCATAGAATGTTTGAAAGAACAGAATGTTGACACTATTTTTGGATTCCCGGGCGGAGCTGTGCTTAACATATACGATTCGTTATATAAAAGGGGAGAAGGGATAAGGCATATACTGACATCCCATGAGCAGGGGGCTGCTCACGCAGCCGACGGTTACGCAAGGGCAACGGGAAGGCCCGGCGTATGCATGGCTACTTCGGGGCCTGGCGCAACGAATCTTGTAACGGGAATTGCAACTGCATATATGGATTCTATACCTCTTGTAGCAATTACCGGCCAGGTTCCTTCAAACCTGATAGGAAGGGATTCATTCCAGGAAGTTGATATCACCGGCATAACAGAGCCGATAACAAAACATAACTTTCTTGTGAAGGATGTAAACAAGCTTGCTGAAACCATGCGTATGGCTTTCGAGATTGCTGTAACAGGAAGGCCCGGTCCTGTTCTGGTTGATGTTTGCAAGGATGTTACGGCTAATGAAGCTGAATTCATACCTTTTGACGGAAAGAAAAGATTAAACCTGTCGATAAAAAACCTGTTTACCGAAAAAGAGCTTGATGAGGCAGCCACAGCAATTCAGAATGCAAAAAAACCTGTTATATTGGCAGGCGGAGGCACAATTATTGCCGGTATAACCGGTTTATTGCTTGAACTGTCAGGAAAACTGAAAATACCTGTAGCAACAACGTTAATGGGGACCGGTTCCGTTCCGAGTACATATCCCCTCTATACAGGACTTCTTGGCATGCATGGGTCAAGAGTGTCCAATAAAGTGGTTTCAGAATGTGATCTGTTAATTAATATAGGTGCAAGGTTCAGCGACAGGGTTATAAGCGACATGAAGCGTTTTGCTCCCATGGCAAAAATTATGCATATTGACGCAGACCCGGCTGAAATTAACAAGAACATAAATGTTCACTATCCTCTGACCGGAAATACCGATGAAATAATTGCCGGTATTCTTGAACGGACAAAAGAGGTGGAAAGGTCAGAGTGGGCTGATGCGGTGGTTAAATGGAAATCTGAGTATGAGCTTGTAATTCCCGATAACGGAGAGCTGAAACCATCGTATATTATCAGAAAGTTTTCCGAAATGGCGCCAGACGCATATATAACAACCGAGGTCGGTCAGAACCAGATATGGGCCGCCCAGTATTTTAATTATCAGTTCCCCAGACAATACATATCATCCGGGGGCCTTGGAACAATGGGATATGGTACCGGTGCGGCAATAGGTGTCCAGCTTGCAAAGCCCAACAGCAAAGTAATTAACTTTGCAGGTGACGGCAGTTTCAGAATGAACTGCAACGAGCTTGCAACAGCAGTCCATTATAAGCTGCCCATTATTATAGCCCTGCTTAACAATGGGACTTTGGGTATGGTGCGTCAATGGCAGACCATGTTCTATGAAAAAAGATACTCACAAACAACACTGGACAGGGGGCCGGATTTTGTCAGGCTTGCTGAAGCATACGGCGCAGTTGGCTTAAGGGTAACCAAAAAGGAAGAAGTTGTTCCTGCTATAGAAAAAGCTTTAGTATCCGATAAACCCGTTGTAATCGATTTTATTATCGATATCGATGAAAGAGTGCTGCCTATAGTACCTCCCGGGAAGGGCATTGATCAGCTGATTTACACATGAGGACAACTGAACCCGGGCGGGTTTGATATTTTAACAGTAACCCCTGCAAAATATGACTTTCTATATACATGCTGATAACTAAAATATCGGGGAAAAGTATACGAAATAAACTAAGGAAGTGAATTTATGCGCAGTGATATTATAAAAAAGGGCATAGAAAGGGCACCTCACAGAAGCCTTTTTAAAGCCATGGGTTATACAGATGAAGAAATTGAACGGCCGTTGATAGGAGTAGTCAACTCTGTTAACGAAATTGTCCCGGGGCATGTTCATTTAAGCAAAATCGCCGAAGCAGTCAAGGCCGGCATACGGCTTGCAGGGGGAACTCCTGTGGAATTTGGCTGCATCGGGATATGCGATGGCATAGCAATGGGACATGAAGGAATGAAGTATTCGCTGGCAAGCAGGGAGCTTATAGCTGATTCATGCGAGGCAATGGCATTGGCTCACAGCTTTGACGGAATGGTGTTTATTCCGAACTGCGATAAAATAGTGCCGGGTATGCTGATGGCCGCAGCAAGGATCAATGTGCCTTCAATATTTATCAGCGGCGGGCCAATGCTTTCATTGAATATAAACGGGAAACAGCTGGATTTGAACAGTGTGTTTGAAGCAGTTGGTTCATTTAAAGCGGGAACAATGACAGCAGATGAAGTTTTGGAATACGAAAATAACGCATGCCCTGGGTGCGGATCCTGTTCGGGCATGTTTACTGCCAACTCGATGAACTGTCTGACCGAAGTTTTAGGATTGGGGCTTCCGGGAAACGGTACAATACCTGCAGTTTATGCTGAAAGAATCCGCCTTGCGAAAAAAGCCGGCATGAAAATTATCGAACTGGTTGAAAAGGATATAAAACCATCTGATATACTTGTGCCAGAGGCTTTTGAGAACGCTCTGGCAGTTGATATGGCTCTCGGGTGTTCCACAAATTCAGTCCTTCATTTACCTGCAATTGCTAATGCAGCAGGAATTACCCTTAACCTGGACATGATTAATCAAATAAGCGAAAGGGTTCCAAACCTTTGCAAGCTTGCACCAAGTGGTCCGTACCATGTGCAGGATCTGTACATGGCCGGTGGAGTTCAGGCTGTAATGAAAGAACTGTCTAAAAAGGATCTTCTGCATTTGGATCTGATTACCGTTACCGGCAAAACAGTGGCAGAAAACATTAAAAACGCCGTTGTAAGGGACAGAAACGTGATACGTGATATTGACAACCCATATAGCAAAACCGGCGGGATAGCCGTTCTGAGGGGTAATATAGCACCGTCGGGCGCGGTTGTAAAGCGTGCGGCAGTTGCTGAAGAAATGCTGTGCCATACCGGGCCGGCACGCGTTTTTGATTCAGAAGATGCGGCCATAGATGCCATTTATGGCCGCAAAATAAACAAGGGGGATGTGGTTATTATTCGTTACGAAGGGCCAAAGGGAGGCCCCGGGATGCGTGAAATGCTTGGTCCAACATCGGCGATAGCAGGCATGGGATTGGACAAAGATGTTGCCTTAATAACCGACGGAAGGTTCTCAGGTGCAACCCGTGGCGCGTCAATAGGACATGTTTCGCCGGAAGCGGCAGTGGGTGGGCCTATTGCTGCAGTCAGGGACGGAGATATTATAACCATAAACATACCCGAAGGAAAACTGGATGTTAATCTCACAAAGCATGAAATAGAGGAGAGAATGAAAGCATGGAAAGCTCCTGAGCCAAGAATTAAAAAGGGCTATCTGGCCCGATATGCAAAGCTTGTATCGTCAGCAGACAAAGGTGCTGTATTGGAATAAAATATACCTTTGAATACCATGAAAGACAAAGGAGTATTGGAGGTGCTCTGAATGAAGCATATACTGTCTGTGCTGGTAAACAACCACGCAGGTGTTTTGTCAAGGGTATCAGGCCTTTTCAGCAGAAGAGGGTTTAACATTCACAGCCTGGCAGTGGGTGTAACCACCAATCCGGCAATATCCCGCATGACAATTGTTGTTGAAGGTGATGAAAATACGGTTGAACAAGTGGAAAAGCAACTTGGGAAACTTATTGATGTTATAAAAGTAAAACGGCTTGATATAGATGAATCGGTACATCGTGAACTGGCATTGTTCAAGGTAAACGCCGATACAACGGTACGTTCCGAAATAATGCAGATAGCCGAGGTATTCCGGGCAAATATTATTGATATATCTGAAAAGACCCTCACGATTGAAACCTCGGGAAGCACGAAAAAGGTGGCAGCCATGGAACAGATGCTGAAACCTTTCGGTATTCTTGAAGATGTCCGGACAGGACTTATATCATTGGAACGCGGTGAAAAAACAATTATATGATTTTTATATTTTGAAAGGAAGGATACAAATGGCAAAAATGTATTATGACAGTGATTGCGACTTGAAGTTGCTGGAAAACAAAACAGTAGCTATAATTGGCTATGGCAGTCAGGGACATGCTCATGCGTTAAACCTGAAAGACAGTGGTGTAAATGTAGTAGTGGGTCTGGCTCCGGGATCAAAAAGCCGTGAAAAGGCCCAGCAGGCAGGTTTAACGGTATTGGATACCGCAGAAGCGGCAAAAGCGGGCGATATTATAATGATTCTTGTACCCGATCAGGTTCAGGCGGATATATATAAAGAAAGTATTGAAAAAAATCTTGAAGAAGGCAATATGCTTATGTTCGCCCATGGATTCAACATTCACTTCAATCAGATAATACCTCCGGAATATGTGGACGTGGCGATGGTTGCACCAAAAGGCCCGGGCCATACGGTACGTTCACAATATGTTGAGGGGCGCGGTGTACCTTCTTTGATAGCAGTGCACCAGGATTATACCGGTAAAGCCAAGGATTTCGCCCTGGCATATGCCGCAGGTATTGGCGCAGGCAGGGCAGGCATTTTAGAAACTACTTTCAGAGAAGAAACAGAAACCGATCTTTTCGGCGAGCAGGCTGTGTTGTGTGGTGGTGTTACCGAGCTTATGAAAGCCGGTTTTGAAACTCTTGTGGAAGCAGGATATCAGCCTGAAAGTGCATATTTTGAGTGTATACATGAAATGAAACTGATTGTAGACCTGATTTATCAGGGCGGCTTTGAATTTATGCGCTACTCCATAAGTGACACCGCAGAGTATGGTGATTATACCACAGGCAAGAGAATTATAAATGAAGAAAGCAGAAAGGCCATGAAACAGGTGCTTGCAGAAATCCAGGACGGGACATTTGCGTCAAAATGGATATCAGAAAATAAATCAGGAGGCAGGGCAAGACTACTTGCAACAAGACGGAAAGAATCTGAGCATCTGCTTGCAAAAACAGGCAGGGAGCTTAGAAAAATGATGTCATGGATGAAATAATACGGAGAGGTGTGTCCTCTCCTTTTAATTGTCTGCCAGGTTCTGGTACATTATTTCATGCCATGAAAGTAATAAAGAGTAATACTTTACCACTGAACTGGAAAATTAATATGTACTGAAAATTAAACCGAATTAGGGCGAATATGCTTGCGGGATGATACAAATCTGGTTTTATCAAGGTATTTTTTAACATCATCATATATGCAGCTTGTTACTGCGGTATATAAAATATCAATAATTGTCATCTGGCTGATTCTCGATCCCATAGCTCCGCTTCGCATCATTGTTTCGGAAGAAGATGAGTATAGCTGTATATCTGCCATTTTGCTCAACTGATTTTTACCATAGCGGGTAATGCTGATTAGGGTTGCTTCGGTCTGCTTCACAATTTCTGCAGTCTCTATTATATCCTTTGTATCTCCGGTATATGAAATTAAAACCGCAACATCACCTTTTTTAAGCGTGGTTGCAGACAGAATTTGCTCATGAGGATCAGCACTTGACATTGATATTTTATTTATACGCATAAATTTATTATGAGCATCCAGGGCGACTATACCTGATGAACCGATTCCGTAAAAATCAACCCTGGGCGCATTGGCAATGGCTTTGACGGCATTCTCAAGGCTTTCAAGATTTATCAGTGACATTGTATTTTCAATGGCGCTTATATTGCTTAAGCAGACGTTGCGCAGTATTGATTCTGTTGAGTCACCGGGGCGTATATCTTCGTACTTGATGCTGCCGTTTTGATTAGATGCAAGATCTGCGGCTATTGCACGACATAGTTCTTTATAGCCTGAATACCCCATGGATTTACAGAAACGAACAACTGATGAAGTACTTGCACTGCAGGAGGTTGCAAGCTCTTCAATGGTCATGTTGATTACTTCGTTCGGAAAGTCCAGTATGAACAATGCAATTTGACGCTCAATTGCGGTAAGTGTCTCCAACAGTTCTTTTATATGAAATAAACAACCAGGCATGATATCCTCCTTTTCCAATGAATTACTAAAAATATCAAGAGATTGATACCTGATTAAGTTTGGGGATATTTATGCAATCAATTGGATAAAATTACAGGTTTTAATCTTAATATATCATATTGCAAAAAAAAGTAAACTTAAATACAATATAACATCATAAAGCTGGACTCTGGCGGAGTACCGCCTGTGCAGTACCTAAAATCGGTGCAATATCAATGTTGTCAGCCTGTTCAATTAATTCAAGGGTAGTAATATCGGATAAACCTTGTTTCAGTGGGTTAATAAAAAGGTCAGAGGATTTTGATATTGCACCTCCTAATAGCAGGCATTGATAATCGTTGTGTTGCAGAACATCATGCAGGATTTCTGCCAAATATAGTCCGGTCCGGGTGAAAACAGTTATTGCAGCTGTGTTACCTGAACAGGCTAAATTAGCAATTTCTATTACATCTATATCTGTTGGAGAGTCAGGGCAGAGGTTTTTATATTGTGATATAATTCCCCTGCGCGATACATAATCTTCCGCAATGCCATCCCTGTATTGCCGGGAATAAATGCTGACGCCCGGTCCACCGGCCGGATTTGTCAATACTTTTGAATCAATCATCGTGGCAAAGCCCAAACCCGTTCCAATGATAACTGCTCCAATTTTTCTGTATTTTTTATATTTGCTTTTCACTGTTGCTCCCAGTATAAAAGCCGTAGAATCATGCAGAAAGGTTATAGGTACATTACCTATAACCGTTTCAAACCATGGCCGCATTGGCACCCCGTATATGGTAGCATATTTATGCTTCATCAGGCTTTGGCCGCCTAAATAGTCAAAAGGACCCGGTATGCATACACCAACTCCTTTGATCCGGAGATTCTCCCTGGATGCTTTTTCTAAGCCAACAGAAGCAAGCAGGGAGTAGGAGTCTGATATACTCTGCAAACTTCCGTTGGAATCAACAGGTATCTTAAAAAGTGTATTTTCAATTATATTTCCATTGGCAGACACAAGGGCGGCTTTTAAAAAAGTTCCGCCCGCATCCACTGCCAAAATACAGTCAGAAGAATTAAACATTATTTTCATAACCATCCTTTAATAGTGTTTTATGCACTGTTACCACGCCAACACCACGGTTAATTATCTCGTATGGTCCGAAATAAGCCGGTACCACAATCATATCAAGGTAGTTCATTTCAAAGAACCTGCTTGGATTGGTGAGTGATCGCACCAATACTTTTTCACCGTCTACAAGTACTAACACATGGAAACGATCTGTTGTTTCATCAACAGCCCTTTCACTGAAAATAATATTGCGAAGGCTGAAATATATCAAATCATGTTCACCCACAATAACTTCTTTAAAACCGTCACCTTCGCGTATAGTTCTGGGAGCCTGAACCAGATTGGGCATTACCCAGTCACGCCTTCTTTCACGGCGCAGAACCCGTTCACCATGATAAGTATGTATCGGGCGGAGTTTGCCTTCCAAATCTTTGCGCACGTAATCATACATTTTATATGTATATGAACCAACAGTCAAGCTTCCTATTTCCAGCACAACCTGATTGCGTCCGGAAGCATGAATGGTTCCGGCCGGAATCAAAAATTGCATGCCTGGTTTTGACGGCTCTGAGTTGATGTAGTCGTCATGATTGAATTTTTCACCTGTTTTTTCTGAACGTTTTGCTTTTTCGATAAATTCATCTATATTGGCATCATTTTTAAAACCCAGATATGTTTTTGCCTGCTGGCTTGCCACAACAACATAGTAGCTTTCGTCCTGACGGCCGAGTTCATTGTTGTTTGAGCGAACATAATCAGCGTCGGGATGAACCTGAATTGACATATTTCCGCTTGAGTGGAAAGTATCATCATAATTGAAGCGGATAGGGAAATAGTTGTTGAACACTTCTGCAACCTTTTCACCCATTAATTTGGGGCCAACGGTTTGTACAAAACTGTAAAACGGGAATTCAAGCTGCATGTCTCCAATATCAGCAACAATTGAAACTTCCAAAGGAATCAGATCAAATACCCATGCACAGTTTTTCATATCATCGGGTAAATTACGCAGGCGCTTAATATAGTAACCGCCCCAGACACCTTCCAGGTAAACGGGCCTGCATCTTAACGGATATGTAACCATTGTATTGAATAATTCTTTCAATGTTTCCAGGGGTAGCATCTGCATCTTGTTGAAATTGTTACCCGTTATGTAAAAGTTTATCTCATTGTTTCTCAGAAGTTTCCCACGGAGACCGGCTGATACTTCCAGATCCACATAATAGCTTCGTCTTAGCATCAGATTGATCGGCATTCTTTTGGTTGTGCCAAGGTTCCCGCATACGCCGTTGCGGATGTTCAGTACGGTTTGCTTTTGTGTTACATCGATAAAGAGCTTATAATCATAATATTTGCGAAGCGCGTCAATTAAACTGCCGTTACCGTAAACAATCAGCACTCCGTTGCCTGAATCTGTAAAATCCTTTAAGACTTTTGACAGTTGCTCAATTTTGCCTGAATCCATTAATCCTTCATAGCCTTCATCAAAAAGCGAGCCAAACAGGAGAACAGGGTCGGTTTCCCGATCCTCCGGAAGGTATTTCAGAAGTTTTTTATCGAGAACATCACTGTCAAGATAAAGAGTATCAGAACTTATTGATTTGGCTTCAATATCCAATGCTTTGCATTTGCTTATTATAACTTCGGCAAACTTCCCCATGGGTGCACTGAGATATCCGTCAATACCAATGATAACTTTCCTTGAAGACTTTATCTTTTCTTCAATCAGTTTCATAAGCGTATTTGAGGATTCTTCAGGTCCACAGCAAATTGTTCTCCTTGACGGACTGTCAAAATTTATTCTGTTGATTGCGTTAGGATCATCATATGGATATGGATTAAACATAAAACTCATAAAATAACACCCCTTAAATTATTTGTAAATCAAAATCCATTATTTTTGCCAGATATGACAATTGATTAATATAATTTCCCTCCACAACTCCGTAATGTTGCGTAACACCAATTTGCAAAAGTTGTTTGAAGAAATTATGGATATCATTATTTAAAGGACGGAAAAGCCCATGTGAATAAGAAGTAATAAAATGCTCGGTCGGCAATGCTTCAATAAGTGAACAAACCATCTTAAACCTGCCGTTCGATTCAGATATGTGAAGCATCGTTTTAATGCCTTTTGATATTACATGCCATGCAAAAGGTGCACCTGCATATTTATACGAAGTCTTGGCAAAACGAACGTCGCGGGCTATTTTAGTTATTCCGTTGGGATCTGTATAATCATTCGGCCCTGCATGACCACCGGCAAAATAATTTCCGTCAGCATTTATATAAAATGGTTCAATGAAGTTAACAGGTTTTCCTGAAAGAAGCTTTAGGATATAAACTGCTAAACCGGCACCAATGTCACCTTCAGGGACAACAATTATATCTTCGGTGCCAGGGCAGGGGAGGAAACCCGGCCGAAGCCCGACTTCAGTCAAAAGAACGGTGTCTACATCGTTTAATACAATAACATTTACACCTGCTTTCCTTGCAATACTTTCAAGAGCAAGAGAAGCGCGTACTGATGCGTGAAACTTATCAGTATCTACGTCGGGCATGATTTCATATTTTGAAGCTAACTCGTCACACACTTTTTTAACGGTGTTTTCTTCAATAGAGCCAATTTCTTTAACCAACGTGGAGACCGACAGGAAATGAAGTTCAGGCCCTGCTTTCATAAACAGGTTATATGGATCAACATAGGTAGACCACATAACTTCATTATAAGAAGCAAGCAATCCAAACCCGGAATTAAACAGTTTTCTTCTAAGGGCAGATGCTTTTGAGAAATCCCGTGCTTCTTTCATCACATGGTCTAAAGAACCAATTATCGTTTCCAACATAGGGCGGCTGAACCTTTTTACCGAGCCTGAAGCTTCCAATGAACCCACAAGACCGCCGGAAGACAGGAATTCAACAAAATCAGTTTCTTCTTCGGTTGTGATAAAATTAATTTTGTCATGGGTTATACATGCAAATAAGATTGGAACCGGAGGCATATCCCGTAAGAAACGTACCCATGCAAAGTCCTCCGCCCATGAAAGATATAGGGCGAAAATCATTTCTACATCTTGTTCCTTAAAAATTTGGATTGCCTTCAGCAAATCATCCCGTGTATATATTGTGCCAGGATATACAACCTGGCAAAAATCATTCAATTTGCTAATATACTTTTCAGCTTCTTTTATTTTACGGATTTCATATGATCCTTCGCCGGTGTCTGAACCAAGATTTCTGAACCTTGACGTAGCAATGAATAATACGCCTGTTTTTCCGCCTGTTATCTGTTTCATGTGATTTAAACCTCACTATTCCGAAATCTTATTTTTTCTATATATGATTATATAAATATTTGAACATAATTGTCAATGAAAAGTTTCATTTTTGATAATTTTTTTAATATAATTGATTTCTCTAAATAAAATTTATCTACATATAATATTAATAAAAAAATCCTAAAACCGTATTAAACAGATATTTTAAAAGTAAGTTGAATTTTATTTTGTAAAAAATGTGTCAAAATTTCCTTTGAATTTTGAATATTTTTATTGCAAAATATACATGGCTGTGTTATGATCTAAAATGAGCAAAGTTAATATTGGGAGGATGAACAATGTCATCATTTAGTAGTCAAAAAAGTAAAACGCAATTCAGCGAAAAACTCCAGAATTTTCTTTCTTACATACGTAAAGATTTTTACTTGTATTTAATGATACTCCCAGGCCTTATATATATAATTATCTTTAAGTATCTGCCGATTTATGGAGTATCTATCGCCTTTAAAGATTACAAGGTAACTCAAAGCATTCTTGATGCGCAATGGGTCGGATTTGATAATTTTGTGAATCTGTTTTCCCGCGCGAACTTTATCAGAGCGTTAAAGAACAACATTATTATCAGCGTTGCAAAATTGGTTTTCGGTTTTCCTTTCCCTATTATCTTATCCCTTCTTATTAATGAAATAAGAAAAGCCAAACTCAAAAAACTTGTGCAAACTGCAGTTATTCTTCCGAATTTCGTTTCATGGGTAGTCATATCAGGTTTGCTATACGCTTTGTTTTCACCAAACAGCGGTGCTATAAAAGGAATAATGCGTGCTTTAGGATATCAGGGAGTAATTCCTAATTTGCTGACAGACAAAAGCAAGTTCCGAAGCCTTATAGTTATAAGCCATATTTGGAAAGGTGCAGGAATGGGTACTATTGTATATCTTGCTTCAATTGCAGGAATAAATCCTGAGCTATACGAAGCCGCCAGAATTGACGGTGCAGGAAGATGGAGACAGATGTGGCATATTACTCTTGCTTCCCTGAGGCCTACCATCGTAGTACTGTTGATTTTCAGAGTTGGCGAAATGATGCATGCAGGCTTCAATCAGATATATGCGATGAAAAATGACATTGTAATATCGGTTGCAGATATCATTGATACATATGTATACACCCTGGGGTTGGAGCAGCGGAAGTTTTCCCTTGCTACGGCAGCCGGGTTGTTCCAGTCGGTAATTGGGCTGGTATTGGTTTTGACTACGAATTATCTTGCTAAAAAAATAGATTCGGATTCGGGAATTATGTAACATTGGGGGTATGGACTATGTCTAAGAAAAGAAAATTAAAGCGGACACCAGGAGATATTATTGCAGATGTTTTCATAGGTCTTTTTTTGGGGTTGTTTGTTTTTTCAGCAATTTATCCATTCTGGCATGTACTTATGTATTCAATCAGTGATTCTCAGGCAGCAATGAGCGGAGGTTTATTCTTTTACCCGAGGAATTTTTCACTGCTCGCATATAAAATGCTTTTCAGGACAAAAATGATTTTTACTGCATATAAGAATACGGTGCTCAAGACTCTTGTCGGTACGTCAATAAGCGTTGTTTTGACTGCATTAACGGCTTATCCGCTTTCACTTGAGAAGTTTAAGGGACGCAATTTTATATCAATGATGATATTCCTTACAATGCTTTTCAGCGGTGGTATAATTCCGACATTCCTGGTCGTAAAATCCCTTGGCTTGCTTGATACCTTCTGGGCATATGTCATTCCGAATGCAATGAGTGCCTATAATATGTTTATCCTGAGAAACTATTTCCAGTCAATACCGCGCTCATTGGAAGAATCTGCGCTTATAGACGGTGCGAATCCTTTTGTAACCCTTACAAAAATTATTATACCTGTATCGTTGCCTTCTATAGCAGCAATAACAATGTTTTATGGAGTCAGCAACTGGAATTCATATATGGATGGAGTACTCTATGTAAACGATTCAAAACTTCAGCTTTTGCAGGTTTATTTGCTTAAACTGATTAATTCAACAGGAGCAAAGGGAGCTTTAGGCGAAGCAAGTGATATAGGTGAAGCTTCAAAGATAACCGAAGAAACCATGAAGATGGTTACAATATCAGTGTCAATAATTCCGGTTTTGATCGTTTATCCGTTCCTACAGAAATACTATGTTAAAGGTGTAATGGTAGGATCGGTTAAAGGATAAATAAATATTTAGGAGGTAGTTGATATGAAAAAAAGAATTTCAAAAATTCTTAGTATTGCTGTAGCTGCGATCATGATTTTGTCGCTGGCTGCCTGCTCTAAAGCCGGCACCAACCAGCAGCCTACAGCCAATCCTGAACCAACAAAATCATCATCGGGAAGTACAAAACCTACAGAAGGACCAACACAAAAAGAACCATCAACCATTAGTGTACTTATGACCGGGGATAATACTCCTGCACCAGACAACATTGTTCTTAAGGAACTATCCAAACGTACAAATGTAAATGTTGATATGATCTATATAAGTAAAAACGATCTCGCAACAAAAATCAGCGTAATGACAGCATCCGATACTCTTCCTGATGTTTTCCCACTGTCAGGCAGTGAAGCAATTGAATACAGGGATGCAGGTTTGATTGCGAATGTGGAGGATTTGCTCAAAGAGTACGGCCCCAACATTCTGGCAAACTTGGGTGACAGCCTGAAGAAGGCAGCTGCAAATAAGGACGGCATATATCTCATCCTGGATGCCAAGCTTCCATATTGCATGCAGTTAAACATGCGTACCGACTGGCTTAAGAATCTGGGAATGGAATTGCCAACCGATCTCGACAGCTTGTATGAAGTATACTATGCATTTACATATAACGATCCTGATAAGGACGGAAAAGATGATACCTTCGGTCTTGCAGTAGGTGCTGATCCGGGCGGGTTCGCAACGGTTTTCGGTGCATATGGAATACCTGTTGCAAGAAATTCGGTAAAAAATATATTACTTGACGATAAAATTACCATAGGTCAAAAACACCCTCATTATCTTGAAGCTATCGAGTATATCAGAAAGTTGATAAAAGACGGACTTGTTGAACCGGACTGGGGGACAATTCCGAACATGGACATGTTCTCTAAGCTTTGGAACGGTATTGCCGGCGCTATTGAATGGGAATGCGTAGGACCTACAAACAACTGGATGCCAAGCCGTTACGTTGAAGATCCTGTTCCTACATTTGATTTCCCTGTAATAGTCGGACCATATGGTGATAAAGGTACTGCAGCAGCATACTTCTCATATTCAACCGGATATGTTTTCAACGCCAAGTGCAAAGATCTTGCTTCAGCTATCAGACTTTGCGACTACTGTATGACAGAAGAAGGTAATGAATTGCTGTATCTTGGTATAGAAAACGTTATGTACAAATGGATTAACAAGGAAGAAGGTACGTTTGAATACCTTGGTGAATATAAAGATACAGCCGTTCATCGTGCAGCAGGCGGTTACTGTTATGCAACATTCTTCGCACCGACAAACAGAACAGAGGAACGCATTCTGAATAAGCAGACCAGAGAAGGTGTTGCCAAGGCAAGAGCATTGGGTATTGACTATCCTGTTATTATACAGCCTTTACAGACAAGAATTGATTATGGTTCAGATATGGACAGTATTTTGCAGGAAATGTATGTAAACCTGTTAGTTACAGAAGAAGATGTAAAAACGGTATACGACAGATATATTGCTGAATGGGAAAAAGCCGGCGGCTTAGAGTGGGAAAAGGAAGCCACCGAGCAATATTGGCGTGAACAGGGAAGGTAAGGTTTAACATATATTTTTAATATTCCTGTGCTCCTGTAAAAAGCATATGTAAACAGAAGAAAAAAAGATCGGATTTTAAAATATGGCGAGAATTATTTTCTCGCCATATTTGGGATATGGAGGTATTTTAATGAAATTCAGCGAGGAAAAAATCAACCTGTCAGAATTGGAGATTCTAAAAGGCAGAAAGCAAATATCAAATGGGCACATGGTACTGACGCCTGATGAAGAAGGATTTATCCGGGTGAAATTAAGCGGTGAAAAGGCAAAAATGTGTGGCCTGGAATGGACCGAAGAAAAATATTTAGTCATAGATATGCTTGCTGACATGGATGCCATGGCTTCAGTGGATGTTATGTTTTACAGTAATAACAGCAACGAGACCGAAAGGATCCTT
>ENA-UPAD01000228-UPAD01000228.1-bioreactor-metagenome-genome-assembly--contig:-NODE-228-length-87519-cov-13.173683_pt1 | contig 87519 bp, 81 predicted proteins | sample MGYA00238179_ERZ772710 | MGnify/ENA primary metagenome ERZ772710 (study PRJEB29004, sample SAMN07631245) | bioreactor metagenome | isolation source: Switchgrass digestor | place: USA: Dartmouth...
AGCATGCGGCTGTTAACCGCAGGGTCGTTGGTTCGAGTCCAACTTGAGGAGCCATAGGAGAAAGCGGTTCTTCTTTAAAAAAAAGAAGAACCGCTTTCATATTTATACTAATGATTTGGAATAATAAGGAATACGTAACAGGTTTTTACGGTTTAAATCCGTATTACTGAGGGAAAAAACAATATCAGAAAAAGCGTTTTTAAATTATAACTTTTAAGCTTGATTAAAAAAATTTGCGGATATTTTACGTAAACAGAATGCAGTAATTTGACGATATTTGATTATATGATAAAATAAATAATATAAAAGATAAGAAAAAATTATGTGTAACACGTAAATAATATGATCTGATATAAGCAGGAGTTTTTTTATGAATGTAGAATACATAAACCCGTTTATTGAGGCAAGCCAACAGGTTTTTCAGATGGTTACAGGCGTAAAGCCTAGTTTAAAGAAGGTATATATAAAAAATTCCCCATATCCGAGCGACTCAGTGGCAGTTATTGTCGGATTAACCGGAAAAATAAGAGGTCAGGTTATAATATCATTAAGTGTTGATACAGCAAAAACAATCGCTTCAACAATGATGGGCGGGATGCCGGTTGAAGTTTTTGATGACATGGCGAAAAGTGCAATTTCGGAACTGGGAAATATGATAATTGGTAACAGTGCTACCATATTGTCTACCCGGGGAATTAATGTAGAAATAACCCCGCCTACTTTGCTGATTGGCGACAATATATATGTTTCGCAACAGATGAATACCATCTGCGTACCTCTTGACCTGGGGGAAAGTCGAAGTATAAGTATCGATGTATCAATAGAAACATAAAAGGTGGCATTGAGCCATCTTTTTTAAGTTTTCCAAATACAGGATTAGAGGTGTATTCTATATATATGCAGCTGAATATAGTTCTTGTTGAACCTGAAATACCCCAGAATACAGGTAATATTGCAAGGACCTGTGCGGCTGTGGGGGCCGTTCTTCACCTTGTGGAACCGCTGGGGTTTTCGGTTTCGGACAAGTACCTGAAAAGAGCAGGCCTGGATTACTGGGATAAACTGCAAATATATTATTATAAAAACTTTGAAGAGTTAAAGGAAAAGTATTCAGGCTGTCCGTTTTATTACGTATCAACCAAGGGAAGCCTGGTTTATTCTGATATTTCATATCCCGACGTATGTTTTTTTGTTTTCGGCAAGGAAACAAAAGGACTTCCTGAGAGTCTTCTGATAGAAAATTACAGCACCTGCATACGAATACCGATGCGCCCTGCAATACGTTCGCTGAACCTGTCGAATTCTGTTGCCATAATAACATATGAATTTTTCCGTCAAAAGGGATTTAGTGGCCTGGAGCTGAAAGGTAATATTCCGTCAATTAACGGTTGAGATGGGTTGCTCGATGTTACAATGGGATGACTATATTCAGAAGGAGGTTTAATATGGTAAAACGGATAGGGGTCATGACAAGCGGAGGTGATTGCCCGGGCCTTAATGCTGCCATCCGGGCAGTGGTAAAATCTGCGATTAATAATTACGGATATGAAGTTGTTGGATTCAGGGACGGTTACCGCGGACTTGTTGAGAACAGGTTTGTAAAGATGAAACTCTCCGATGTTTCTGGAATCCTGGATAAAGGAGGAACAATTCTTGGAACTACAAACAGGTATAATCCTTTTGCCGTTATGGCAGACAAGAATGGGGAGAAAACCGTCCTGGATATGAGCGACAGAATAGTAGAAAACCTCAGGATGCATGATATTGACTGCCTTGTTGTAATTGGCGGGGATACAACCATAAGAATTGCGAACAGGTTAATTGAAGAAAAGGGTATTAATATTGTTGTTGTGCCAAAAACTATAGAAAACGACATATACGGAACGGATATGTCGTTCGGATTTATGTCGGCCGTATATACTGCTACATATGCAATTGACAAGCTGCATTCCACAGCTGAATCCCATCACCGGGTCATGATACTTGAGGTGATGGGAAGAGCCGCAGGATGGGTTGCGCTTGAGTCAGGGATAGCCGGAGGTGCTGATGTTATACTGATTCCCGAAATCCCATATGACATTAACAAGGTTGCAAGGGCGGTTTTTGAACGAAGAAATGCCGGTAAAAGTTTCAGTATAATTGTCATGTCTGCCGGAGCAAGACCGAAGGAATTGACAGTGGAGAAAAAAGATGACGAAGGCGGTGATGATTCGCTGTCATATGAAGGCACAAGCGCTTTCCTGGCAAAAGAACTGGAAAGACTGACGTCTTTGGAAACACGTATTACCGTTCTTGGTTACCTGCAGAGAGGCGGAGAGCCATCGCCTTACGACAGGATACTGGCTACAAGACTTGGAGCCTCTGCTGTAAACATTATCAGTAAAGGCGAGTTTAACAGGATGGTTTGTCTTGACCACGAACAGATAAAATCAATACCTGTCAGGGATGTTGCAGGAAAGATCAGAAAGGTGCCGACAGACGGCGAATTGATAAAAATTGCAAGAAATATGGGTGTTTCTTTTGGCGACTGAAAAAATGACAAAAACAACGGATGAGAGGTGTTTATTCCTGGATAATCAGGATTGGCTATGGACTGGAAAGAAATAGAGATAAGCGATATTGACGTTTTTAAGAAGGCGTTTGGAAATATCAAGTCCAAGGCTTCGGAAATGTCATTCGCAAATATGTTTATGTGGCGTAAAAATTACAACATGCGCTTCAGTATAATTAACAATATGCTGTGTATGGTTGCGAATCCCAGAAAGTATAAGCCATTTGCCATGTGTCCGATACCTTTGGATGAATTCAGTCCCGAAGCCTTTGAAGATACTATATATAAGCTTAAGGAATATTTTGACTCCATGGGATGGAAACTGTTTTTCGGCCGTGTTGAGGAGCGCATGGTGGATAATTTTAAGAAGCATTTAAAGGTAAATGTTGAAATAAAAAGAATTGAAGCTGCTTCAGATTACCTTTACACCACCGAAAGCCTTATTACCCTTGCAGGGAAGAAATTGAGCGCAAAACGAAACCATATCAACAGGTTTTTCAGGGAATACGGGGACTTTGAGTATGTTGAACTGAGCAAGGAATATTTTTCCGAGTGTGAAAGAATTTTTGACGAATGGTGCAAGGATAATGATACCTGTATATGTGAAGTCCCGGAGGAATGCGAGAAATGGGCATGTTCCCAGCTTCTGGAATACTGGGACAGAATACCCGGACTTAAAGGTGCGCTGATTAAGGTAAAAGGAAGATTTGAAGCCTTTACGATAGGAGAAATGCTGAATGACGATACGGCTGTAATCCATATTGAAAAGGGAAATGCTGACATTCACGGGATTTATGCACTGATAAACAGGGAATTCGTTGCAAGGGCGTTTCCTCATTCCAAATATGTAAACCGTGAAGAGGACATGGGGATCGAAGGCTTAAGGAAGGCAAAACAGTCATACCATCCTGTGGCGATGGTATGGAAATATAACATTTATCCTGATTTTTCGTGAAATCGATGGGAATTTCTGTACATTATTTTTATTGACAAGTCAGCAGCCCATTTTGTAGTATATATTCGTGATTAATGCATAATTATAAATCATTGTCATGAAAAAAACGAAGATTAACCCCACCTTGAGAACAGGTGGGTATACATATTTATCCAAGGGGCTGAAATTCTTAAACCCATCAAAATCTTTGCATATTTTGGAGGATAACAATGTTAGCAAGACCAAAGGCTGCAATTATAATGGGAAGCGATTCCGATTTTCCTGCTATTGAAAAATGTTTAAAAATCCTGGAGGAATTCGGCGTTGAAACAACGGTAACAGTCAGTTCTGCACACCGTACTCCCGAGATGACTGCGCAGTTTGCAAAAGAAGCAGAGAATAAGGGTTTTGAAGTTATTATTGCGGCAGCGGGAAAAGCCGCTCATCTGCCGGGGGTTATTGCAGCATATACCGTATTGCCTGTAATTGGCCTTCCAATCCAGTCTTCGACGCTTGACGGGCTGGATTCGCTTTTATCAATTGTCCAGATGCCGGCAGGTGTTCCTGTAGCGACGGTAGCAATAAATGGCAGCGAAAATGCCGCTCTTCTGGCTGTTCAAATTATGAGCGGAAAACATCCCGAGCTGAGAGAAAAAATGAAACTTTACCGTGAAAAAATGAAAGAATCGGTGATGGAAAAAAACCTTAAACTCCAGGAAAAACTCGGGGCAGGCAAGGTAATATAGCCCGGAACTGTTATACTTTCGATTGCAGTGCTTAATAATCTTTTAAATAAAAATATTTATATGGGGGATTTGCAATGGCTAATTACAGGGAAGCCGGTGTTGACGTGCATGCCGGATACCGGGCTGTGGAGCTCATGAAAAAGCATGTGGCGAAAGCAATGCGTCCTGAGGTATTGACAGATATTGGTGGCTTTGGTGGTCTGTTTTCCCTTGAAGGTATTAACGTGAAAAAACCCGTTCTTGTTTCGGGAACCGACGGAGTAGGAACAAAACTTAAACTGGCTTTTGCACTGGACAAACATGACACTGTAGGTATCGACTGTGTTGCCATGTGTGTTAACGATGTTGTCTGCAGCGGTGCAAGGCCTTTGTTTTTTCTGGACTATATAGCAACAGGGAAGCTTGATCCATATAAAGTTGAAACCATTATCAAGGGAATATCCGACGGATGTCTGGATGCAGGGTGCGCTTTAATCGGTGGTGAAACGGCTGAGATGCCCGGATTTTATCCTGAGAACGAATATGACCTGGCTGGATTCTGCGTTGGCATTGTGGACAGGGACGATATTATTGACGGAAGCAGAATCAAGCGCGGGGACAAGTTGATTGGAATAGCGTCATCGGGTGTTCACAGCAATGGTTTTTCCCTTGTGAGAAAAATATTTTCTGAAGAAAGAGAAGCTTTGGAAAAGTTCTGTCCTGAACTCAATTCTTCCATCGGCGAAGCGCTTTTAACTCCCACAAAAATATATGTCAGAACTATTCTGAAGCTTACTGAAAAATACGATATTAAAGGAATTGCCCATATTACCGGCGGAGGATTTATAGAAAACATTCCAAGAATGATTCCCGAAGGCCTTAAAGCCGTTATCCATAAGGGTACATGGCCAGTTTTGCCTATTTTCAGGCTTATTTCCGAAAAGGGAAATGTCTGCGAAATGGACATGTACAATACATTCAACATGGGAATAGGAATGGTTATTGCAGTTGACGGGAACGTTTCAGAGGAAATAATAAGCTTTATCAATGAACTTGGAGAGAAGGCATACCTGATAGGCGAAATAACAGAAGGCGAAGGTAGAATAGAGATATGCTGAGAATAGGTGTAATGGTTTCGGGCGGCGGTACGAACTTGCAGGCGATTCTTGACAGGATCGATGACGGGATGCTTAAGAACTGCAGCGTGGTTACCGTGGTTTCAAGTAACAGCAAGGCTTATGCGATAGAACGGGCGAAAAGAAAAAATATTCCTGTTGCCGTTATATCCCGTAAAGATTTTGGCAATGAAGAGGATTATAACAGGGCACTGATTGAACATATGAAGAAATACCGGGTTGAGCTGGTGGTCCTGGCAGGTTTTTTAAGCCGCCTTGGAGAGAGTTTTATTAACGAGTATAAAAATGCAATTATTAATGTCCATCCGTCCCTGATTCCTTCATTCTGCGGAAAGGGTTACTATGGCATAATACCCCATCAGAAAGCCCTTGAATACGGAGTTAAAATAACGGGTGCAACGGTACACTTTGTTGAACCTGAATACGATTCCGGACCAATTATATTGCAGAAAGCGGTGGAAGTACTGCCCGATGACACACCCGAAACTCTTCAGAAAAGGGTCATGGAACAGGCGGAATGGATCATTTTGCCCGAGGCAATACGCCTTTTTTCCGAAGGAAGACTTACCGTTGACGGAAGAAAGGTAATAATCAGGGAGCAAGAATAAAATATGTGCATCTATATATTGGGAGTGATTACGAATGATTAAAAGAGCATTGATTAGCGTATCGGACAAAAACGGTATCCTGGATTTTGCCAAGGAACTTGCAGCCCTTAACGTTGAGATTATATCAACCGGAGGAACGGCAGATCTTCTTCGGAAAAACGGCATCAAGGTTACAGGAATATCGGATATTACAGGATTTCCCGAGTGCCTTGACGGAAGAGTAAAAACTCTCCACCCAAGGGTTCATGCAGGACTGCTTGCAATACGGAAAAATCCGGAACATATGAAACAGCTTAAGGAGCTTGGAATTGAACCCATTGACATGGTAGTGGTAAACCTTTACCCGTTTAAACAGACTATATTAAAAGAAAACGTGACGTTTGAAGAAGCAATTGAGAACATAGATATCGGCGGCCCCACCATGCTTCGTTCAGCCGCAAAGAATTACCAGGATGTAGTGGTAATCGTTGACCCTGATGATTATATGCCTGTTTTGAAAGAAATCCGCGAAACAGGCGATGTATCACTAAAAACAAGACTGCGCCTGTGCTATAAGGTTTTTCAGCATACAAGCCATTATGATACTCTGATTCAGCAGTATCTGCGCAAACAACTGGACGACGGTTTATTCCCCGAAACCCTTACCCTTACTTTTGAAAAGGTACAGGATATGAGATACGGTGAAAATCCGCATCAGCGGGCTGTATTTTACAGGGAAGTGGGGAATATATCCGGGTGGCTTGTTTCAGCTGAACAGCTGCATGGTAAGGAACTGTCCTTCAACAATATCAATGATGCAAACGGAGCATTGGAGCTTCTTAAAGAATTTGACGAACCAACCGTTGTGGCCGTTAAACATGCCAATCCGTGCGGCGTTGGAACCGGAAAGGATATATACGAGGCATTTATGAACGCATATGAGGCCGATAAGGTATCTATTTTCGGGGGTATTGTCGCTGCCAACCGCGAAATTGATGCAAAGACCGCGGAAGAAATGAACAAGATTTTTCTTGAAATTATAATTGCGCCGTCTTTTTCCCGGGAAGCTCTTGAAATACTAAAGCAGAAAAAGAATCTGAGGTTGTTAAGACTTCCTTCCATATCCGAGAAATCCTCAGGAGGCTATGATATCAAAAAAGTGGGAGGAGGGCTGTTGCTTCAGGATAAGGACGACATTCTCTACGACGAATCCGAAATAAGGGTTGTTACGAAAAGAAAACCAACCGACGAAGAACTGAAGACGATGAAATTTGCAATGAAAGTCGTAAAGCATGTTAAGTCAAATGCAATAGTCCTGGCAATTCCGAACAGGACCATTGGCATAGGATGCGGACAGATGAACCGTATAACTGCTGCAAATATTGCAATTGAAACAGGCGGAGAACTGTGCAGGGGTGCGGTAATGGCTTCTGATGCGTTTTTCCCGTTTCCTGACTGCGTGGAGGCAGCTTACAAGGCAGGAGTTACCGCCATTATCCAGCCCGGTGGTTCGGTTAGGGATCAGGAATCAATTGATGCATGTGATAAATACGGAATAGCAATGGTATTTACGGGTATACGTCATTTTAAGCATTAATTGTAAACAGGAGTTATTCGCTATGCATAAAAAAGCATAAAACGGAGGAATGCCATGAAGGTGCTTGTAGTAGGCTCGGGAGGCCGTGAACATGCAATAGTATGGAAACTTTCGCAAAGCAGAAAAGTAGACAAAATATTCTGCGCCCCGGGAAACGGAGGTATCAGTGAACTGGCGGAATGCCTGGATATTGGCGTCCTTGACACGGAGGGAATTATAAAGGCATGTAAGGATAATAAAATTGATCTTGTCATCGTTGCACCTGATGATCCGCTGGCAACGGGGATGGTAAATGAACTTACAAAGGCTGGAATCCGGGCTTTTGGACCCACCCGCGAAGCTGCACTGATCGAGGCCAGCAAGAAATTTTCAAAAAACCTGATGAAAAAATACGGAATACCGACGGCCGAATTTGAAACTTTTGATAATACTGAAAAGGCACTTGAGTATATTAAAGAGCGGAAATATCCAATTGTGGTAAAGGCTGATGGGCTTGCACTCGGAAAAGGTGTTTTGATATGCGGCAATGAGGAAGAAGCCCGTGAAGCAGTTTTAACTATCATGGAGAGGAAGAAATTCGGAGATGCGGGAAATTCCATTGTCATAGAAGAATTTTTAACCGGAAAGGAAGTTTCAGTGCTTTCTTTTACTGACGGGAAAACCATAGTGCCGATGGTAAGTGCACAGGATCACAAACGGGTTTTTGACGGTGACAAAGGTCCGAATACCGGCGGTATGGGAGCGTTCTCACCGAGCAATGTGTATACTGAAGAAGTTGCAGAAATATGCATGAACAGGATTTTCCGGCCTACAATCGAGGCAATGAACAAGGAAGGCCGAACGTTTAAAGGGGTTCTTTATTTTGGTCTTATTATTACTGAAAACGGGCCCAAGGTGCTGGAATATAATGCCCGTTTCGGAGATCCCGAGACACAGGTTGTACTTCCCAGGCTGAAGAATGATTTGGTAGATATTATGGAAGCCGTAATTGACGAGAGACTTCATGAAATTGAAATCGAATGGGACGATTCAGCCTGCCTTTGTGTAATAATGGCCTCTGAAGGATATCCCCATGAATACCGCAAGGGCTTCAAGATTACGGGCCTGGATTCGTTGCGTAATGAGAAGGATATAATTGTATTCCATGCCGGTACCAAAAAATCGGGCAATGAGTTTTTTACAAACGGCGGCCGCGTACTCGGAGTAACAGCCCTTGGGAAGACTTTGAATGATGCAAGGGATAAGGCATATAATGCCGTAAGCCGTATACATTTTGAAGGTGCGCATTACAGAAGGGATATTGGAAAATTCTGAGCTATTCCTCCGTTTGTGACAATTTTACATCCAGTTCACGTATGTTTGAATTTACAAGGCTGGTCCGGATTATTACAAGCACGGAATCCTGGTTATATACTGCGTTGCAAAGATCGTTTATTGACAGTTCCAGCATTTGGAATACATGATTCTGATTGTCCTCAGTACTTGCCTTGAGCTTTGCAAATTCCTGTTGCAACAGGTTTGCAAGCTCCTGGGCCTTTGTCCAGTTGTTTTGTTTAACCGCGAAATGAATACCTGCAACTCCACTGGATATACGCGGCAGTTCAGGCGGAATATTGCTTTTGTAGTAACTATAAAAATCTGCCAAAGCCTGGGATAATTGAAATGCCGCGTTTTGTGATTCAGTTATGTTTTTGGCATTAACATTTTGCGATAATGCAATTAAAGCTTTATTAAAGTTCTCAATCTGATTCTGTGAAACCCCTTTTTTTATCAGTTCGGGCTGCAGATTGTTCCATGTAAAATGCATTCCGTCGGTCAGCACTTTTATCATTTTCCAGTTCTCGTCATGCCACTGAGGGATACCGAAAAGGCTTTCATCAAACTGAAAAGCTTTGTCCTGTTCCGTTCCGGGCTTTTGTAAATCTGGCTGGTCGCCGGAGTTCTCATCTTCCCCTTCCTCTTTTTTATCCTGTTTACTTTCGTCTTTCATGGATTCTTTCTCTTTATCAGAATCTCCGTCATTTTCACTGTCTTTCTGCTTATCCTGTTCTTCCTGTCCTCCCTTGCTTTCCTTCATACTTTCCTGCTGGCCTTGTGTGTTTTCTTCTTCCTGTTTTCCGCTTTTACCCCCTTGCTCCTGCTGTTTACTTTTTTCAGTTCCTCCCCCTGGCTGAACCAGTTGTTTGTCCTGGGTAGCTACTGTATATTTCTGTATCGTTTCCAGCAGTTTTTGCATCTGTTCGTTTTTCATCTGTTCTATATTATCACGTCCGCTGAATAACGGACCGCCAAGCAATGTTATAATCTGCTCAAGCTCATCCGATGCCTTGTGCATTGTATTTGGAATTTTCTCGGTATTGTCATGTTCTCCTTGCTTTTCCTTGTCGGGGCATGCTGAAAGTGTTAACAGTACAATTATAGCAAATAATATCAAGGCTGCTTTTTTTTGCATTGATTTCACCTCTGCGTTTGTATATACGCTTTTTGTATTTCAGATATTTATTTTTGGCTTAATGTCCCATTCTTATGCAGGAGAAAAAGACAGGCCAAGAAAAATTTGCCCTGTATGGTTTGGCTGAATTCCGGGGAAAACAAATCATGAAAGGTGTGTGATACAATGCTGACAATAGCCATTGTTCTATTTGTTTTATGGCTGCTGGGAGTTGTATTCCGGTTTACGGTCGGAGGATTAATCCATATTCTTCTTGTAGCTGCGATCATTACAGTGATAGTTCGGATAATAAGAGGAAAAAAAATATTCGGGGAATAAAAATGGGCTTTTCAATAGCCCATTTTATTCCCCGGTATATTGCCGGCAAATGTTTTTTCTTACAAGCTAATCTGGCTGATTACTTCTTTCAGCGTATCTGCTGACTTATACAGTAGTTTTTTTTCTTCATCCGAAAGGGGTACTTCAAGGATACGGTTTACGCCGTTTCTGTCAACGACGGTAGGCACGCTGAGGCATACATCCGAAAGACCGTATTGTCCTTTTAAAAGGCTTGATACCGTTAAAATGGAATGTTCGTCGCGCATAATGGCTTCAACAATTCTCCTTACAGCCACTGCTACGGCGTAATAGGTTGCACCTTTTCTTTTGATTATTTCGTACGCGGCGTTTTTAACGTTTTCAAAGATTTCAAGTTTGCTCCGGCCCTCCTGGCACGATTGGCAGGTTCTGCAGTATTCATCCATCGGCATACCTGCTATCGTGGTGAGGCTCCATGCCGGAACCTCTGTATCACCGTGTTCGCCCAAAATATAGCCATGCACATTCCGTGCATCAATACCGACATGTTCCCCAATCAGGTAACGGAAACGTGCCGTATCCAGGACAGTTCCCGAGCCGATAACCTTTTCCGATGGCCAACCTGATATTTTGGTTGTCACATAGGTGAGTATGTCCACGGGGTTTGTTACAACCAGGATCAGGGTTTTTTCAGGCGTCGTGTATTTGATTATTTCAGATACTATATTCTTGAATATGGCGGTATTTTTCTGCACCAGATCAAGCCTTGTTTCGCCCTCTTTCTGGTTTGCACCGGCTGATATGATAATTATGTCCGAATCCTGTATATCACTGTAATCTCCCTGGTAAATCCGTACAGGCTTTGTAAACGGTACGCCGTGATTCAGATCCATTACTTCACCGGCAGCTTTTTCCTTATTTACATCTATAATAACCATTTCAGAGAAAAGTCCGCTCAGCATAAGGGTATAAGCCGTGGTTGAGCCTACGAAACCCGCACCGATAATCGAAACTTTTTGGATATCCTTCTTCATCAGGTCTTTCTCCTTTCATTTTAGAGTGGGAAGATGTAAATCCTTAGCAATATATTCCCACAAAATGAAAGGATTTAAACAGATATGTTTACGCGGATTCTCTTATAACCAGTTCAGGATCTATCGTTGTCCTGGTTTCGACCTTTTCACCCTTAAGAATTTTATGCAGAACTCTTACTGCAATTCTGCCCAATTCCTCCATTCTGCTGTCAACCGTGGTAAGGGAAGGCGTACAGCATACGGAAAGAATTGAGTTATTGAAACCGATAACGCTGACATCATCAGGCACACGAATGTTATTGGCAATTAAGCATTTTAATGCGCCTATGGCGGTCAAATCCTCACTGGCCAGCACCGCGTCAAAGGAAAGCCCGGTGTCGAGAAGTTCTTTAACTTTTGAATATGCAGGTTCAAGGCCGGGCTTTACCAGATAAACTTCTGATTTGACATTATGCCAGGAAGCGGCATTTCTGAAGCCTGTCAGCTTTTGGATACCACTGAAGGTTTCAGCATCATACAGGTACAGTAAATTTTTTCTTCCTTTTGAAACAACGTAATCCACGCTTATTTCAAGAGCCTTACGATCGTCATACCGGACGGAATATATATTTGGGTGTTCATAAAAACCGTTTATAATAATAACAGGGGTATTTTTTGCTATCTGTTCAATAGGCTTGTCAAGACCGGGATCCTTAAAAGGGGATCCTACAAGAATAATGGAGTCGACTTTTTTTTCTGCAAGCATTCTGAGATATTTCAGTTTCTGTTCATTGTCATAACCTGTATTGCAGAGGATTGAATTGAACCCTAGAACCGAAAGGGACTGTTCAATACTGTGCGCAACATTGGCATAGTACAGGTTTCTTATATCGATGGTTACTATGCCTATGGTCTTCAGCGAATTTGTCACCATCCCCCGGGCAATTGCACTGGGAATGTAATTGTATTTCTTTAATACTGCCTCAACCTTTTGCCTTGTTATATCCCTTACATTGCCGCTGCCGTTCAAGACCCTTGAAACCGTTGCTATTGAGACATTCGCTTCCCTGGCAATATCATATATGTTCAATTGATCTCACCTGCTGACTCTATTTTTATCTTTTATCGGATTTTATTTTGTGATATATTAAGTATAGACAAACCTGTAAGCGCTTTCAACCGTTTTCATGGGAGGATGCATTATGGGACATTTTATAAATGACAATTTCATGCTGCAGAACCAGGCAGCCAGGATTCTTTACCATGGCTATGCAAAGGAACTGCCGATTATTGATTATCACTGTCATATAAGTCCAAAAGAAATAGCCGAGGACAAGAGATATAATAACATTACGGAAGTATGGCTCGGAGGGGATCATTACAAGTGGAGGGCAATCAGGGCCAACGGTGTTGAAGAGAGATATATTACCGGGAATGCCGATCCGAAGGAAAAATTTATGAAATGGGCGGAAACTGTACCTTACCTGCTTGGGAATCCATTATACCACTGGACGCACCTGGAACTGAAAAGGTATTTCGGTATAGACGATTTGCTTTCTCCCGAAACTGCGGAAAAAATATGGAACAAATGCAATGAGATGCTGTCATCCGGGGAATTCTCAGCACGGGGCTTAATTATAAAATCCAACGTTGAAACAATATGTACCACCGATGATCCCACAGATACGCTGGAATTCCATAAGGCAATTAAAGAGGATAAAAGTTTTCCGGTAAAGGTTCTTCCCACATTCAGGCCTGACAAGGCATTAAACATAAATAACGATGGTTTCAGGGATTATATTGCGTCCCTGGAAAAGACCGCGAATATATCGATTTCATCTGTATCCGATCTTAAAAGGGCTCTTGAAAACCGCATTTCATATTTCCATGGAAACGGGTGCAGGATTTCGGATCATTCATTTGAGTATACTGTATTTACCGATACAGACGAGGAAACGGTTGACAAAATCCTGAAAAAAGCTTTGAACGGTGAAACAGTAACCAGGACGGAGGAAGAACAGTACAGATCATATCTGATGGTATTTCTTGGCCGCGAATATGCCAAAAAGGGCTGGGCAATGCAGCTGCACCTGAATGCAATCCGGAACCTTAATACCAGGATGTTCGGCCTGATTGGGCCTGATACGGGATACGATGCGATAGGCGATACACACCAGGCAAAAGGGCTGGCCGGTTTCCTGAACGCCCTTGAAAAGACCGGGGAACTGCCGAAAACCATTCTGTACAGTTTAAATCCGTATGATAATGAAGTTCTGCTGGCAGTTATGGGCTGTTTCCAGGACGGCACAGTTCCTGGAAAGATACAGCTTGGGTCGGCCTGGTGGTTCAATGATCATAAAGACGGAATGAGGGCGCAAATGAAGGCGCTGGCCAGTATGGGACTGCTGAGGAGGTTTGTGGGAATGCTTACCGATTCCAGAAGCTTTCTGTCATATACAAGGCATGAATATTTCAGGAGGATCTTGTGCAATTTAATCGGCGAATGGGCAGAAGCCGGCGAAGTTCCGATGGATATGAACCTGCTGGGTTCCATGGTCCGGGAAATTTGCTATTACAATGCGAAGAATTACTTTGGATTTTAGACAGGTTAATAGCGGTAAACAGGTTACATATACACCGGGAAGGCGGTATACGCCTTCCTTTTTTTATAATTGAATGTAATGCGCTGACACGAGAACATTTTAGCCTGACAACAGGTGCTAAAAGATTACGCCATTTTACAATATCCATAATAGCCTCAGCGGGACCCGCGCCCTAATTTTTTGATTAACAGCGGGTGATTCGGGCGATTTTGTCGACGCAGAGCGGCATGCTGCGAAGCCATGCTGTACAGCAATAAGCCCGGAGCGGGGATACTGGGCGGTCCGGGATATGGAGACCGCTGTGCCGGATTCATTGCTCGTGTGGAGCGTGGTTCAAGGTAAATGCTTTGCCGCTCAAGGAGATAAAATGCCCGAATCAGGACCCGCAAAAATTACCTTATTTTAAAGACGCGGATGATTAGGTCATTTAAAGCAGGAATGAACGGGAGATTGTGATGCCGTAATGCCGTAGACAATCGCTTCGCGCATAGTGAAAAAGGCATGAAAAAATGCCTGAACCACTAACAGCGAAAAATGATGCTGTTATTGCATAACATTGAGAAAAAAATCTATAAATGCTATATTATTTAATAAGGTTTAACAGCAGTTAAAAAATATATTCAGGAGTGATTATTTTGAGCCAGGCGGATATTATTTTCATTGAAATGTGCAGGGATATACTTGAAAACGGCTTCAGTTCGGAAGGACAAAAGGTTCGTCCGCGCTGGGAAGACGGAACGCCCGCACATACCATAAAAAAATTCGGTGTGGTTAACAGGTATGACCTGTCAAAGGAATTTCCGATACTTACATTAAGACCGATAAATTACCGGGCTGCAATAGATGAAATTCTCTGGATATGGCAGAAAAAGTCGAACAATATCCGAGACCTGAACAGCCATATCTGGGACGCATGGGCGGATGAAAACGGATCCATCGGAAAAGCATACGGGTATCAGCTGGGAATCAAGCATAAGTATCCCGAAGGGGAGTTTGACCAGGTGGATCGTGTTCTGTATGACTTGAAGCATAACCCGTACAGCAGAAGGATAATTACCAATATGTACAACCATGCCGATCTGCATGAAATGAACCTCTATCCGTGCGCTTACAGCATGACGTTCAACGTTACGGGCAACAGGCTGAACGCGATTTTAAACCAGCGTTCCCAGGACGTTCTGGTGGCCAATAACTGGAACGTGGTGCAGTATGCCGTCCTGATTCACATGTTCGCACAGGTTTCCGGGCTGGTCCCCGGCGAGCTCGTTCATGTTATTGCAGATGCTCATATATATGACAGGCATGTACCTGTTGTTGAAGAACTTATAAAGAGAAAACCCTATCCCGCGCCAAGGCTCATTGTCAATCCTGAAATTAAGAATTTCTATGACTTTAAGGTTGATGATTTTGTGCTTGAAAATTATCAGCACGGTGAACCGATAAAAAATATACCGGTGGCTGTCTGACGTTTTATTGTGATATTATTGACAGAACCGGGTATATTCAATACGGACAAAGCAAAAAACAGGGATTACCCGTAACAGGAGCAGTAATATGCAGGAATGGATTATTATAGCGTCAGCAGACAGGAATTGGGGTATAGGATATAATAACAGGCTTCTTGTCAGGATTCCGGAGGATATGAAATTTGTTTCGGGCAAGACAACGGGAAAAGTCATTGTCATGGGGAGAAAAACACTGGAATCATTTCCCGGAGGAAAACCCCTGCCTAACCGTACAAATGTGGTACTTACCACCAATGCGGATTATACTGTCGACGGTGCAATTGTTGTGCATGGCATTAACGAACTGATGGAGGTATTAAAGGCCTACCAGGGCGAAATATATGTTTTCGGCGGGGAAAGCATTTACCGGCAGCTTCTGCCATATTGCACCAGGGCGTTTATTACGCGTATCAATGCGGAATTTACGGCTGATTCGTTTTTACCCTGCCTGGACGAACTTGACGGATGGAAACTGGTAAAGAAGGGCGAATGGCAGAAGAGCAAAACAGGCATTGAATTCAGGTTTGATGAATATGCAAGAAATAAATAACCGGTTTTGGCATATACTCATTTAAGAATCCATAAACAGGAGGTATCAGATGCTGGACAGGTATGTTACGGTTACAATAGGGGATACTAGGCACAGTGTTTTGAAGGGAACTACTCTTGAACAAATCAAAAATGATTTATTCAGCAACAATCGGGCAATCATTGTGGCTGCATATGTAAACAATGAAATAAAGGAATTGACATATCCCGTTACAGAAGACTGCAATATTACCTTTATAGATCTTTCATTTGCAGACGGCGGAAGAATTTATGAAAGAAGCCTTACCTTTTTGCTTGTTAAGGCCTTTCATGACATATTCCCCGATGATACGATCGAGATATGCCATTCCGTGAGCAAAGGCCTGTTTTTCGAATGTTCTGTTAAGAACCTGAACGAAGGCGATGTTCAGAAAATAGAGAACAGGATGCGGGAACTGGTTAATATGGATTTGCCTTTCGAGAAAAAGACAGTACCCGCTGAAGAGGCAAAGGAGCTTTTCCTCAGGAAAAACAGGCTGGATAAATACGGAGTGATAAAGTACCGTGAAAAACCATACGTCACTTTTTATAAGTTTGATGACATGGAAGATTACTTTTATGGTTTCATGGTTCCGTCAAGCGGATATCTGAAGCAGTTCAGGCTTGAATATGACAACGGGGGTATTGTTCTTATATCCCCGAAAATAACGAATCCGAATACCCTGGAAGAGCATAACATACCGAAAAAGCTGTTCCAGATATTCAGCGAATACAGGCAATGGGTTAATATACTGGGCGTGGACAATGTAGGAAAACTGAATGATATTGTTGAAGCCGGAAAAGCAAATGAATTTATCAGGATATCCGAAGCGCTTCATGAAAAGAAAATTGCCCGAATTGCCGACATGATTGCCGAAAGAAAGGACAGGGTAAGGGTAATACTCATTGCCGGGCCTTCTTCATCGGGGAAAACCACCTTTGCCCAGAGACTGTCGATACAGCTCAGGGTTAATGGACTGATACCCGTAAACATATCCACTGACGATTATTTCGTGGAAAAAGACAAGACTCCGCTGGATGAATACGGCGAACCCGATTTCGAAGCCCTGGAGGCAGTGGATCTGAAACTGTTCAATGAACATCTGAACAGTCTTATAAAGGGAGAGGAAGTAAGCATTCCCACTTTTAACTTCCTGACCGGAAAAAGGGAGTATCATAACAGGAAAATCAGGCTGGATGAAGGACATGTCCTTATTATAGAGGGCATACACGGACTGAACCCGAAACTTACCGAAGAGGTTGATGAAGACAGCAAATTTAAAATATATATAAGTGCAATAACATCAATGAGGATTGACAAGCATAACAGGATACCAACAACCGATCTCAGGTTCATCCGGAGAATCGTCAGGGATAACAAGTTCAGGGGATGCCCGGCTTACAAAACAATAGACCTCTGGCCTTCGGTAAGGAGGGGCGAGGAAAGGAACATATTCCCGTTCCAGGAACAGGCCGATGTGATGTTCAACTCGTCACTGATATATGAACTGGGTGTACTTAAGACACTGGCAGTACCTCTTTTATCCGAGATTAGACCCGAGCAGCCCCAGTATTCTGAGAGCAGAAGACTAATTGAATTTTTAAGCTATTTTTTGAGCATAAACAGTGATGAGATTCCGACGAATTCAATACTTAGGGAGTTTATTGGCGGTTCATGTTTCTTTAAGTAAACGTTTTATGGAATTTCAAAATAATATTATTTTAAAAAGCGAGACGGAAGAAAAACCTCCGTCTCGCTTTGTTTTGCCGAATAAATGATTATTGAATTCCTGTCAGTTCCCGTTGAAATAGTAATCAGGCAGATATGAATCCTCGTTCCTGTTATAGACTGTAATACCATGCACGGTACAATATTCGCCCTCATATATTTCATAATACCAGTCTTCAGGATACGGATCAGTTGGAAGCAATGGCTTATATTCAACAGGTCTGCGGATAAATACCCGTTCCTGAACGGTTTCAGGCGGACAGTATTCGCTGGCGAGTACCGGCCTTCCGTGCTCGTCCTTGCATGAAGTGCATATTTTGGCCTTGTAATGTACATTGCAGGTATCACCATATTCAGGTTCGGTTCCTTCAATAAAGTATTCTGTGTAAATCCTTGAACCCCTGGGATCCTGCCTGCACAGATCGGTAGCAAGCTTTCCGGAATCCATGCAGATTTCCCTGGTCACAATTTTTGGAGGTACGTTTTCAAAAAACTTTTTAGGTTCAAGCTCCTCGTGAATTTTTATCATTACGGCATGCCATATATTTTTGGCATTGTTATACTCGCCTGACACGAGGGAAATGGGAACCTGCCTGTTGTCATAACCATACCATGCAGCAGCCACATAATACGGTGTCATACCGCAGAACCATCTGTCAATGTTTTTGTCTGAAGTACCTGTTTTACCAGCGGTCGGTATATTTTCGCCTTTTTTGTTTTTAACCGTTAATCCTTTGGCTGTTCCCTTGGCGACAACATCCTGGAGTATATCATTAATGATAAATGCTGCTTGCTCGGAATAAACCTTTGTTCCCTTCGGTTTTTTTTCAAGAATTATATTGCCGTTCACATCTTCAACCCTTGTATAGAAATAAGGCTCCCAATATACGCCCTTATATGCGAAAACCGTATATGCCGAAGCCATTTCCAGCGGGCTCATCTGGTTTGTAAAACCACCCATGGCAATTGATATTTTGCCCTCATCATCCCACCTGGGTATTCCAACTTTCTCAAGGTAATTCAGTCCCACCTTGAAAGAAGTGTAATCCCTGAGGGCCAGGGCAGCGATAACGTTACGGGATTCCACAATACCTTCCCTTATTGTTGTCAGTCCGAAATTCTTTTTCTCAACATTCTGCGGGTACAGTTTTGTTCTTTCCTTTTCAGGAACTGACATATCATTGAGCAGCATATGCTGAGGAACGTCATCAATAACCGTTCCGGCAGTCAAACGCCCGGTTTCAATTCCCGGTCCGTATACAAGAAGCGGTTTTATACTGGAACCGGGAGAGCGTTTCATTTGCGTTGCACGGTTAAAAACGCTGCCTTTCTTTTCGCCGTATCCGCCGTATAAGCCGCAAACAGCGCCCGTTTCGGGATCAACAACCACCATGGCTGCCTGCGGTATCTCTTCACGGCGTTTTGCTTCCTCGTTGATCTGCGGAAAGTATGTGTCATCGACAAATACTTCGTCAAGTGCTTTCTGGACCTTTGGATCCATCGTGGTATATATTTTCAGCCCGGAATTATAAATCATGTCTTCAGCTGTCTGCGGACTGATACCTTTTTGCTCGCTTAAATCCTTTATAACCGCTTTAATGACCTCGTCGACAAAATACGACTGGTTGCTGGTTTGTGCAACTTTACCGGCATTGGGGTTATACACAAACTTAATTTCCTCCTGTATCGCCTGTTCATATTCAGCCTCGGTAATCATGCCCTGTTCAAGCATTAATCCAAGAATCATGTGCGCTCTTTCGATATTGTTCTTCCTGTTTTCTTCGGTTGATGGAGCGTATTTTGACGGCCATTGCGTTATTCCGGCAAGGCTTGCGCATTCGGCAAGGGATAACTCCCTGACATCTTTACCGTAATAAGCCTGGGCGGCAATTTCAATACCGTAAATTGTTCCTCCGAAGGGTATCGTGTTAAGATACCTTGTCAAAATATCTTCCTTGGAAAGCCCTTCTCTTTCAAGTTTCAGTGCCTGCCACATTTCCTGGATTTTTCGCTTGATAGTGACGTCATCAGCACCTGTAAGGTTTTTAACCATCTGCTGGGTAATGGTGCTTCCGCCCTGGAGTGTTTCTTCTCCTTTTATCATAGAGCGGGCGCTGTAAATAGCAGCATAGATAAACCTTTTGAAATCAACGCCCTTATGTTCCCAGAAACGCTTGTCTTCTACGGCTATAAAAGCATTGATAAGATTTTTCGGTATGTCAACGTAATCAATCCATACACGGTTTTCATTCCGCTTAAGCTCGGCAATTACGTTTCCTTCTTTGTCGTAAATGAAGGTATTGAACTTGGTCAGCTGTAAATCGCTTGCACTGAGCTCAGGTGTAGTTACAATATATCCGTATATAAGACCTGCGCCGAGTCCGCCAACTATAAACCCGGCCATAATTAAAACCAGGAATACAACCTTAACTGCTCCCCACAATACCCTGAGAGCGTATAAAAGACCGGCAACAGCCGGGTGTTTTCTCTTTTGGGCAGGCATTTCCTGATTTATTATCCTGTTTCTTTCAGCAGGCTTGCTGCTTCTTTTTCTTCGCAGCCTGATGTTAAAAAGCTTCATTTCTTTTCCTCCCAAGAGGAATGCTTTTTTCGGAAAACACTATCCTGTAAATTATTAATTTTTTACATTATAATGATAAATTATTCAGGCAGGAAACAAACAATGATTCTGTCCGTTCCGAAAAGCATCCCTTTTAAAGATGATAATATTATAGCATAAAATTATTAAGTCAAAAGTTTTTTTTCGATTATACTGGAACTTTGGGGAATAATTCATTATAATTGTAAAAAGTATAATAGTATAATTCCATGGCTTTATATATATGAATTCGGGATCTACGAAAGGATGGGTAAATTGAGTACAAGTGTATTTGATGTTCTGAAGGAACGGGGTTTTATCGCACAGACCACGAACGAGGAAAAAATAAGGGAAATTTTGGGCACCCAAAAAGTTACTTTTTACATAGGTTTTGATCCCACTGCAGACAGTCTGCATGTCGGCCACCTGCTGCAGCTTATTGTGATGTCCCATATGCAGAAGGCAGGACACAGGCCGATAGCGGTGCTTGGCGGCGGTACCGCAATGGTAGGTGATCCCAGCGGAAGAACAGATATGCGCCAGATGCTTACCAGGGAACAGATTGAATATAACGCAAGCCGGTTCAAAATGCAGATGGAAAAGCTGCTTGATTTTTCCGAAGGCAAGGCTTTAATGGTGAATAATGCAGACTGGCTTATGAAATTGAACTATGTGGAATTTTTGCGGGACATAGGGGTTCATTTCTCTGTCAACAGGATGCTGGCCGCTGAATGTTTCAAAACCAGGCTTGAAAGAGGACTATCCTTTATAGAGTTTAACTACATGCTCATGCAAAGTTATGATTTCCTTAAACTGTACGAGGATTACAACTGTATCATGCAGTTGGGCGGGGATGATCAGTGGAGCAATATCCTCGGCGGCATTGACCTGATTCGCCGTGTCAAGGGTGAAGAGGTCTATGGCATGACTTTCTGCCTGTTAACTACCAGCGAGGGCAAAAAAATGGGCAAGACCCAGAAAGGTGCAGTATGGCTTGATCCTGAAAAAACTTCCCCTTATGATTTTTACCAATACTGGCGTAACGTAAATGACGCTGATGTGGTGAAATGCCTGAAACTTCTGACTTTCCTTCCGATGGAGGAAATTGAAAGACTGGCCGGGTACAAGGATGAAAAAATCAATGAAGCCAAGGAAATTCTTGCTTATGAAGTGACAAAGATCGTCCATGGAGAAGAGGAAGCGGAAAAAGCCCGTGATGCTGCAAGGGCCCTGTTTGCTGACGGCGGTGACCTGAGCCTTGTGCCGACAACCGAAATTAACCCGTCAGAGATTAAAGATGGAATAGGAATACTGGATTTGCTTATACATGCAAAACTTATACCCTCAAAGGCAGAAGGAAGAAGGCTTATAAGCCAGGGCGGAATTTACGTCAACGGTGAGCGCATTGACGATCCGAACAGGACGATAACTTCCGGGGATTTTAAGGATGGCCAGCTATTCATACGCAAAGGCAAGAAGACGTACCACAGGATAGTTCTCGCCGGATGACTGGAAGGTATCCGTGATGCCTTGTACGGTGATTTGCCCGGATATCAGATTGCTTATTATTGAAAAACGGGGGATTTTATGGAAATTAAGGTCGGAGAAATAATTAGGGCAAAACGCGAGGAAAAAAATATATCCCTGAGCGATTTTGCGAAAGAGCTGGACATTTCGCCGGGATACCTGTCACAGATTGAGAACGGTGTTAAGAAGAATCCCAACCTTGAAATACTATTAAAAATAATAAACAGGCTGGATATTGACCTGGCCATGCTGCTGGGAATCGAGAATCGTGAAGAAAATTATCTTGTAAAGATTCCGTCGCTTTTAAAGCTTACGCTGGCGAAGGACCGGTGCAACAAGGTACTGGAAGATTCCGAGATACTGAGAAAATATTGCTCCCTGACCGAACGTATCCTTAATGCGAGGTATATGATAAATGACATCAACCTATACAAGATGTTTCTGAACGAGATAAATGAACAAGTCGAAACAATGGTAAAACGCTATGTGGATATTGAGACGGTGATTAACAGCAAATTACAGGGCTAAGCCCGTTTATATCATTGTTTGTCGGCTTGCAATCAATAATTTTTGTATGGTATAATTGACCGGTACATATATTTGTAGGTAGGAGGCTTAAAAAACCATGAAACACATAAAAACCCTCAGCGGCAATACACTTAACAAGGATTTAAAAAAGGTTGGCTGCGGAGAATGCCAGACATCTTGCCAGTCGGCTTGCAAAACTTCCTGTACGGTTGCCAATCAGAAATGCGAGAGATAACTTCATAAATACTGATATGGGGGCTGCAAAGCCCTTTTTGTTTAATTTAATTCAGGATAAGGAGCAGTACGGATGATTCATCAGTTCAGGATTTTCGATACAAACATGGTTCTTGACGTTAACAGCGGAGCGGTTCATATACTGGACGACATTGCAGGCAGGGTATTATCGTGCTTCGATGAAACGGGTACACCCGTGGAAGAGAGAATTGAGCATTTAAGGCGGGAAATAGGAGCAGAGCCTGTAAATGAAGCATTATCAGAACTGGAAGAGCTAAAGGCGGAAGGTCTTCTGTTTTCATCAGATCCATATGAGGAAATGTTTACGCCGGAAACAACACCGGCCGTAGTTAAAGCTCTTTGCCTTCACATTGCCCATGACTGTAACTTAAGATGTAAATACTGCTTTGCAGGCGAAGGGGATTATCACGGCGAAAAAGCGTTGATGCCTGTTGAAATTGCCAGAAAAGCAATTGATTTCGTTATAGAAAATTCGGGTAACAGGAGAAATATAGAAATTGATTTTTTCGGCGGTGAACCGCTGCTTAACCTCAAAACAATAAAGGAAACCGTTGCATACGCAAAGGAAAGGGAAAAAGACGCAAACAAGCGTTTCAGGTTTACAGTTACAACAAACGGTCTTTTGCTTGATGATGAAACGATGGAATATCTTAATGAAACAATGGATAACATTGTTCTTAGCCTGGACGGACGCAGGGAAATTAACGATTCCATGAGAGTCAGGCGCGACGGTACCGGGTGCTATGATGCCATTGTGCCGAAGTTCAGAAAAATGGCGTCCATAAGGAAGGATAAGGATTATTACATACGCGGAACATATACAAGAAGCAATCTTGATTTTTCCGAAGATGTACTGCATATGGCAGATTTGGGGTTTGATCAGCTGTCCCTGGAGCCTGTAGTGCTGCCCGACGGTTCAGGCCTTGAGATTGGAAGGGAACACCTGGAGAGTTTATTTGCCGAGTACGAAAGGCTTGCACAGAAACTTGCCGAGTTAAGAAAACAGGGCAGAAAGATAAATTTTTTCCATTTCATGCTGGATCTCGAAGGCGGTCCGTGTGTGGCCAAGAGACTCAGGGGGTGCGGTTCGGGAACTGAGTACCTTGCTGTCACACCCAAAGGTGACCTGTATCCGTGCCATCAGTTTGCCGGGTTTGAGGAATTCAGGCTTGGAAGTGTCTTTACGGGAATTGAAAAGCGGGAAATAGTTGATACTTTCAGGGGAATAAACGTATATACAAAGAAAAGCTGCAGAAACTGCTGGGCTAAATTTTACTGCAGCGGCGGATGCGCGGCAAATGCATGGAGCTTTAAGAAGGATTTGCATGATGTCTATGATATAGGATGCGAACTTGAGAAAAAAAGGATTGAATGTGCTTTGTGGCTTAAAGCCCAGGAAATGTCGGATTAATTCTCCGGACGGAATGAAAATAAACCGCAGGGTTGCTGAATTTCCGGGTTTGAAGTTTGAACCGGATAATAACCTGACCCGGATTTTATAACCTTATATATTCGGCTGACTGTCGGACATGGGATTGTAAATCTCTTGTTGACCAATGAACAGGGATGGATTTATAATAACATGAGCGGATTCAAAAGAAGGAGGACTTTACGATGAAAAAATACGGCATACTTAAGCTGGTTGCAGTCATACTTGTAATCGCGGTGTGCGCGGTGTTGGCCTATAATGAGGTGAAGAACAACAATATCCGCACAGGAATAGATATCCGCGGCGGTATATATGCCGTACTGGAACCGGATGTGGACAAATCTTCATTTACGGCTGAAGAAATTGACAAAGGACTGGAAACTGCAAAAACAATTCTCGGAAAAAGGCTTGATGCAAGGAATATTTTTGACCGCAGCATTAATATAGACAGCGTGAACGATCGTATTATTATCGAAATCCCATGGGCTGCAGGAGAAACTAATTTCAATCCCCAGGAGCAGCTGAATGAACTCGGAAAAACAGCTCTTTTAACATTCCAGGAAGTAGACGAGAATAAGGTAGATGAAAACGGATGGTTCTTGCCTACAGGGAAAATAGTAATACAGGGAACACAGGTAAAGGATGCAGTACCGGCATATGATGAACAAAGCGGCTGGGTTGTGGCCCTTGAACTTGATGAATCGGGTGCTGAGGCTTTTGCAGAGGCAACCGGCAGGCTGATAGGAAAACGTATTGCCATATTCATGGATGACCAGTTTATTTCGGCTCCGATTGTCAACCAGAAAATCGAAGGCGGTAAAGCCATTATAACAGGACAAGCCAATGCCACGGAAGCTGCGGAACTTGCCGCAACAATACGTTCTGGCGCGCTGCCTTTCAGGCTGGTGGCCACTAAGGTTGATTCAGTCAGCCCGCAGCTTGGAGAAGGCGCAATGAATGTCGCAGTGAAAGCGGGAATTGTTGGGTTTATCCTTGTATGCCTGTTTATGTTATTGGTATACAGGCTCCCCGGGTTCATCGCAAGTGTCGGCCTGTTTGGGCTTGCGGTGCTGACAATATTGTTTGTTGCATGGACGAAAATTTCCATTACCCTGCCCGGAATAGGCGGTATTATACTTGCTATTGGTATGGGTGTCGACGCCAACTGCGTTATTTATGAAAGGATCAAGGAAGAACTGAGAGCCGGCAAAACATTAAGATCAGCAATAGATCAGGGTTTTAACCGTGCTTTTACTGCGGTATTGGATTCCAATGTTACTACCCTGATAACTGCAGTGGTTCTGTATATCTTAGGTTCAGGACCGATTAAGGGATTTGCAATGACGCTTGGTATCGGTGTGGTGATAAGCTTTGTAATAGCCATAACTGCAACAAGGCTGATGCTGCAGGGAGTAACGGAAATCAATGTTCTCAGGAACAAATGGCTGTATGGAGTAAAATAACCGGAGGTAAATGATATGAAACAGGTAGAGATTATCAGGAACAAGAGTAAATTCTTCATAGTTTCCCTGGCAGTTATCGCTGTCGGCATCGTGTTTTACTTAATAAACGGTGTTCAGCTGGATATCCAGTTCAGCGGCGGAACAAGAATAATGATAGAAACAAACAGTGAAGTGGATTCAAATAAGGCTGAACAGCTGGTGGAACAGGCGCTTGGCAAGTCTGTTACCGCCCAGACTCAGAAAACCAACAATCCCGCAGCAGGCGACGAGATAATATATATGCTCAGACTGGATATAGCAAGCGAAGAAACCTTGACCGCTGAAGAAAGAGATTTGGTGATAGATATAATATCGGAGAACTTTGATGTAAAAGAAGGCGGCAACCAGGAAATGCTCAGTGTTGAGCCAAGTATAGGACGTGAGACACTGTTAAACGGTCTTAAAGCATTATTGATTGCTTCGGTTTTGATTATACTGTATGTAACATGGAGGTTCAGTGCCATACACGGGTTTGCTGCGGCAATTACGGCAATTATTGCTTTATTCCATGACATACTCATAACTCTGGCGCTGTATCCTGTGGTCAGGTTCCCACTCGGTGAAGTGTTTATAACTGCGGCTTTGACAATAATCGGATATTCATTGAACGCTTCCATTATAGTTTTTGACCGTATCCGTGAAAATACCAGGTTAATGAAAAAGAATACCCTTGACGAAATTGTTAACACAAGTATTAACCAGTCATTTTTGCGTACTATAAACACAACGGTAACAACCTTATTAACCATTGTTACGTTGTATGTCTTTGCTTCAGTTAATAATATAAGTTCCCTGATGGAGTTTAGTCTTCCTCTGATTGTCGGATTTACAGCCGGTGCTTACTCAAGTTTGTTTATCGCGGGTCCGCTGTGGTTTATCTGGAGAAAAGGAGCAATGGCAAAGTCTCTGAAGAATGTTTAGTCTGATAATGAAATAAGTTATATCGGAATAAAAAAATAAGTTTGCAGTTTATGCAAACTTATTTTTTTTATGTATACCGGTGGTAATGAAATTGGTTCTATAATTTACTTTCTACAAATGCTGTTTCCAAATGTAAAAATCTTAAAAAAAAACCTGGCTAAGACGGCCAGGAAAAAGTCAGAGACAGGTTTGTTAAAATAACAAAAATGTCTTTTTGGAGAATAATAATGGCATACATAGGAGGAAATCATGCTGTGCCGCTGAGCAGCTGCATGATCCCGGACAAACCGGGCTCATTAGGAGATATGATAAAGTTTATTGGAAAACAAAATCCAATATTAATGCACCTGCTGTCAGCTCTGCCCATATATAAAATCCATATGTGAAGAGCGATTGAATCAAAAACGGCATTCCCGAGAAGTCAACCGGTTTCAGCATATTGATTACAGCAAGGACGGCAGCAGCTGAAGTTAATGCATAAAGGCACAACAGTCCAATTTTCATTAAGAGCTTGGATGTTTTGTTCAGGTTATTCAATTTCATATGGATTCTCTGTATATGCTGAAACATCGGTTCACCCCTTTCATGATTCAATCGGTTCACACTTTGTACTATATAGGTTAACATAATGCTCCCTGTGTTTCAACCTGTAATAATTGCCATTACATGGGGAAGATAACGGTTCCAGCATGCTGTTACGCAAAACGGATATCGGAGGACCAGGTACTCAGGCCTGAACCCTTCCGGATGCATACAGGAGCCTGAAATTTGGTATAGACAATACGAAATATTTATGATAAAATAATAAAAATTCGTAAAGGGAGTGACGATGTTGCTTAACACCGGGGTGCTGGCGAAAAAACCAAAAAGAAAATTGCTTTTGTCCCCGGGCATCGTATTTCCTTTTTCAATTCGGAAAAAAGCATATTCGATTTTTCGGAATAGTAAGATTTCGGTCTTACTATTTTTTTATGTCTTTTTTGCCTGATAATTTTTAAGAAAGTGAGGGATGGTGACGGTGAATTTCTGCAAGAAAGACGTACTTGGAATGGCTGAACTGTCAGCGGAAGAAATCGCGTTAATCCTCGATACTGCATCGGTAATGAAAAGGGTGATTCAGGGCGACAACAAGAAAACCAATTACCTTCGCGGAAAAACGGTACTGATTCTCTTTTATGAAAACAGTACCCGGACAAGGGTATCGTTTGAACTGGCAGCCAAATACATGGGTGCTGACACGGTTAATATAAACGTTTCCGCAAGCAGTGTCGCGAAGGGAGAAACACTTATTGATACCGGTAAAACCCTTGATTCAATGGGAACAGATGTAATAGTCATCAGGCACGGTATGTCAGGCGCACCTCATCTTCTGGCAAAGCATGTAAATGCATCGGTAATCAATGCCGGTGACGGGATGCATGAACATCCGACCCAGGCGCTTCTTGACATGTTTACCATACGGGAATACTATAAGACTCTTAACGGACTTAAGGTTGCGATTATAGGCGACATATACCACAGCAGGGTAGCCCGGAGCAACATAATAGGTCTTGCCAGGATGGGAGCCAAGCCGGTGGTTTTCGGACCTTCAACGCTTATACCTCCAGAAATTGAAAAAATGGGTGCCGAGATTGCTCCGACAATAAATGATGCCATACACCAGGCCGATGTAGTCATGGGGCTGAGAATGCAGCTTGAGCGGCAGAAAAGCGCGTTGTTTCCTACAAAGGCCGAGTACGCAAAATTCTTTGGAATTAACCAAGTAAACCTGTCTTTGGCAAAGAAACATGCACTGTGGATGCATCCTGGTCCTGTCAACCGGGGTGTGGAAATGACATCAGGAGTAATAGACGGTATGAATTCGGTAATTAACGAACAGGTTACTAACGGGGTTGCCGTAAGAATGGCACTGTTATATCTGTTGGCCGGCAGGGATTCAAAGCACAGGGAGAACTTAATAAACCTTCCGGTCCGGGAAGTATGCGTATGATATAACACGGGTTACTGAAAACAGAAAACAATAAACAGGAGGGTATTATGAAAATATTGATCAAAAACGGTATCGTGGTAACCGATGAGTATGAAAAAAAACAGGATGTACTGGTTGAAGACGGGATAATTTCGCATATATCCGAAAATTGTCAGGCTTGCGCTGATATAATTCTGGATGCCGAAGGTTCATATGTACTTCCGGGACTTGTTGATGCACACTGCCATCTCAGGGATCCCGGTTATGAATATAAGGAGGATATTGCTTCGGGCACAAGGAGTGCAGCGATGGGGGGATTTACATCGGTGGCATGCATGCCTAACACGAATCCCCCTGCGGATAACAAGACGGTTATACGCTATATAATTGAAAAAGCAAACAGGGAAGGGGTTGTTCACGTTTTTCCCATCGGAGCGATGACAAAAGGGCTTAAGGGTGAAGAGCTTGCTGAAATCGGGGAAATGAAGGAAGCCGGAATAGTGGGAGTTTCGGATGACGGGTTTTGCGTGGAAAATTCCTCGGTAATGAAAAAAGTCATGTTATATGCCGGAATGTTTGATTTGCCGGTCATATGCCATTGTGAAGATACAAAGCTTGCTGAAGACGGCGTAATGAACGAAGGCGAGCTTTCGACCAGGATGGGGCTCAGGGGAAAATCTAAGGCTTCGGAGGAAATAGTGATAGCCCGTGATATAATTCTGTCCCAAAGATTCAATGTGCCGGTGCATATCTGCCATGTCAGCACTGCTCTTGGGGTTGAAATTATAAGGAATGCTAAAAAACTCGGAGTAAAGGTAACGGCTGAAACATGTCCCCATTATTTCACTCTTACCGAAAAAGCATGCGAGGGCTATAACACGATGGCAAAGGTAAATCCCCCGTTAAGGAATGAGGAAGATATAGAGGCAATAATCAGGGGGCTTTGCGACGGAACAATAGATATAATTGCAACTGACCATGCACCGCATCATATGGACGAAAAAAATGTCGAATTTGACAGGGCAGCAAGCGGAATGGTTGGCTTTGAAACCGCACTGCCGCTTTCATACACCGTTCTTGTCAAAACAGGCCGTATGAGCATGTGCGATCTTGTAAGGAAAATGTCAACAAAACCGGCGGAAATACTTAAAATAGACAAGGGAAGGCTCATCGAAGGCAAAATGGCAGACATAACCGTTTTTAACCCAAATATAGACTATATTATAGACACGGATAAGTTTGCATCCAGGAGCAAAAACTCACCGTTTCACGGATTCCCTGTTTCAGGCAAGGTTACGGCCACGATAGTGAACGGGAAAATTATTGTTAAGGACGGAAATCTCGTGGTTTAATCACCTATGGGAAAGGAATGAGATACATGTTTGCAGACAGATTGGCTGACAGGATTAAGGAACTGAAAAATCCCACCGTCATGGGTCTTGACCCGAAACTTGAATATATACCCGTTTCAGTCCGGAAAAGGAACGTGGAATTATACGGAAATACATTCCGGGCTGCTTCGGAAAGCATTTTGGAGTTCAACAGAAGGCTTATGGATGCCGTCGCAGACATAATCCCTGCAGTAAAGCCCCAGCTTGCCTATTATGAAATGTATGGAACCGACGGTATAAGGGCTTTTGAAGAAACAGTGCGCTATGCCCGGGAAAAGGGGATGCTGGTAATCGCCGACGGCAAAAGGAATGATATAGGCTCAACATCCGAAGCCTATTCCGGTGCATACCTCGGTGAAACCCTTCTGGAAGACGGCGTGCTGAAACCGGTTTTTGACGCGGATGCACTGACTGTTAACGGGTATCTTGGCATTGACGGAATAAAACCGATGATAGATGATTGCGTAAAGTATCGGAAAGGTATTTTCGTGCTTGTCAAAACATCAAATCCGTCGTCGGTGCAGCTCCAGGATTTACTGGCCGAAGACGGGAGAAAAATTTATGAAGTCATGGCAGACTTGGTTTCAGAATGGGGTAAAGATACGGTAGGAAAATGCGGATATTCTGCAGTGGGCGCAGTGGTCGGAGCCACCTGGCCCCAGGAGCTGAAATCGTTAAGGGAAAGAATGCCAAATACATGGTTCCTGGTTCCCGGTTACGGCGCCCAGGGCGGAGGAGCCGAAGACGTTGCTGGAGCATTTGACAAAGACGGTCTTGGAGCGATAATCAATGCATCAAGGAGTCTTATGTGCGCATATAAACTGAAAAGGTGGGAAGGCAGATTTTCAGCGGAAGAATTTGATGTTGCATGCCGTGAAGAAGCCCTTTATATGAGAAGTGAACTTCAGAAAGTCTGTAACTTGTAATATATTCTATTTCACCAATGCTTTCATTGACAATACTTATCTTACATAAAGCGGCACACCGGGCAGGTGTGCCGCGTCTGATTTATAAAAAATATGGTTGTTAAGCTCGTTTTTTATATTTAACGTATTTATCTCCGGTAAAACCTTATTCCGTTTCATGGCATCCTACAAAGCCAACTGCCGGAATGCGTTGATTATTTCGGTATTTCGATTTTCTGCCGTTTGACAAAATAATAATTCCATTTTATAATAAGTTGCAGGCATTTTTCATGCGGACATGGCGGAATTGGCAGACGCACCAGACTTAGGATCTGGCGGGTAACCGTGGGGGTTCAAGTCCCTTTGTCCGCACCAAATAATATTCAAAACTATCCAAAAGCCCTTAAAAAGCGGGCTTTTTTTGTTGCTTTTCCAGTATTGCATTTCCGGAAAAAGTATAATTATTTTGTGCTCTTGATTTATATGCTGTTATTTCATAAAATGGAAAAACAAATATCTTTTATCTCCAGTGCATTATTTTCTGCAATAGGTCTGCTAATCTTTCAGGCATCCGCGTTTTTTGCTCAATATATTCTCATTGGTTAGTAAAAGGGAAAGAGGTGGAATGCATGATACGCTACGAAACCCCTTATTCTCCTGCAGATGTGGACTACGATGAGGGAAGACTTGATATCCTTCACAGGCATTTCCAGAAGATGATTGATGCAAAAGAACTTGTATTGGCTAACTATTGCCTGTCAAGGGATGGAAAAATATTTGCAAATGCGGCGATTGGAAAGCTTTCATACAAGGAAGATGACGATCGCGAGCTCAAACCCGATACAATACAGTGGATTGCGTCGATTACGAAATTATTCTGCGCAGTTGCGATATTCAAACTGGCAGAAGACGGGATGCTGAGACTGGATCAGACAGTGGGTGAATTCATTGAGGAATTCAAAAACCCGCCGTTCAACAAGATCAACATTGCCCACCTGCTGTCACATACGTCGGGTATGTATCCTGATGTGGGCGCATTCGAAAACAAGTATTTCAAGTCGCCATGGTATTTTATAGAAAATATGAAAGAAGGCGAAAACTGGATTGAAGCCGCGCTCTCGGCAGGACTGTACAAGGAACCCGGGCAGGAATGGACATACTGCAGTTTCGGGTATGTCATTCTGGGTGAAATTATTACGAGGGTAAGCGGTGTATTTGCAGAAGACTATATTATGGAAAATATAGTCAAGCCGCTGGGGCTGAAGGATACGGGCTTTGTTCCGACAAAAGAGCAGATTATGCGGATGAACATTCCAAACGAATACAGGGAAAAGAGAATCAAGTTCATGTTAAGCGGCGAAAAGAAGGAAAGCAAGTGGGACAAAATCCCGTCAACGGGCGGAGGAATGTTCTCAACAGCCTGGGATCTTAACATATTCGGAACGATGCTGCTGAACAACGGTACATATGAAGGGATACGAATATTGGGCAGAAAAGCGGTTGAGAAGATGACATCCTTCCATCTTACAGGCGACATTAAAGATTACTGCTGGAATGCAGGCGGTGTTCCGCGCCTGTATGGCCTTGGCCCGGATATGAGATATAACCTGGCAACATTCTATACAAAGGGTTCATATTTCCACGAGGGAGCCGGGGCGTGCTGCCTTCTGATTGATCCTTATGAAAGGCTTGTGGCTTCCTGGTTCGTTCCCTTCAGAGACTATGCATGGTATCCCCATGCACTGTTCAATGTTGCTGCAATCATATGGTCGGGGTTGAAATGATGAATTTTGTCCTTAAAAAACTGAAAGTAATCTGGGCTGTAGCACTGGTTACATACAAGGAATGGAGTGCATACCGCACCCATGCGATGGTGTCAATTTTTGTCGGGCCGGTTTATTTTATTGTGCAGTATTTCATCTGGTCTGCCGTATACTCAGGAAAGACTTCGCTGAATGGCCTGGAACTTTCCGAAATGCTGAAATATTTCGGAGTCACAACGTTAATAGGATACCTTACGATGGATTTTGCCGACTGGAATCTCCAGATGCTGGTAAGGACCGGGAAATTCCTGACTTTTGCAATCCGGCCGATACACCATCGCTTCTTTGCCCTGTCGCAGAAAATAGGCCACAGGGTTCTTGGGCTTTTATTTGAGTTTTTGCCCTGCCTTTTTATTTTTACCTTTGTGTTTAGGGTAAACCTGCGCCCCGCAAATTACGGATGGGCGGTCATATCGGTGATTCTTGCCTTTTTTATGAACCTTTACATGAATTACCTTATAGGGATGACTGCCTTCTGGCTGGTACAGGCCAGCGGTGTGCGCAGCGTATACCTTCTTTTGCAGAGCGTTTTTTCAGGAGGCCTGGTACCGCTGGTATTTTTCCCTGAAGCTCTGCAGAAGGTTTTATTGTTTCTTCCGTTCCAGTATGTGTCATATGTTCCTGCAATGGTTTTTATAGGACGGTACACCCTCGGGAATATATCTTTGCCGATCCCGCAGATTGTTGGGTTACAGGCGCTTGCGGTTCTGATAACGGCTCTGGTCAATGAGCTCGTATACCGTTTGTCAATGAAAAGGTTTACCGGTGTTGGCGCGTGAGGACTTACAGGAGGAAAAATGCTGAAGAAATATTTGTTGATATATTTTGAATGCATAAAAATATCGGTTTCCACGGCAATAACGTACAGGCTTAATTTTCTTCTGGACAATTTCATAATGATTGTAAGCAATATCCTTTTTCCCCTCGTTACTTTGCTGATTTACGGTTCCGGAGCCGAGTTTCCCGGCTGGTCGCTGTACGAGGTTTTGCTGATCCAGGCAGTATTTACAATGTCCACGGCGGTGGCCAATATTTTTTTTAACGGCCTGTTATGGGCGACAATGCATCATGTTATTGACGGCAGTCTTGAAATTGTACTGATAAAACCTGTTGACTGTCTTTTTTACCTTATTGCGTCGACAGTGGATTTCAGCAGCACAAGCCTTCTCATCGGCGGCATCATAATGTTTGCGGTTGCCTTATCACATGTCGGAGCTGTTACGGCCCTTATGGTTCTGCAGTTTATTGTCCTTTTTCTTGCAGGAGTTTGTGTAATGATGGGGATTTCACTCATTATGGCCGCCACGTCCTTCAAATGGGTCGGAAATTCCAGGCTGCCTGAAATCTTCAACAGTATAAAGTACTTTGGCCGGTACCCGCAGAATATTTTTCCCAAAGCCATATCTGCCTTTACTTCGTTTATTATTCCCGTGGCGATGATAGGATACTTTCCGGCAGCTGCCCTGCTGGGGGAAGCTGATGTTACGGCGTTCGCAATAATACTTCCATGCCTGGCATTTACTGCGGCGGGAGTATTATTGTTCAGACATATGGTTCATCTTTATGAAGGAGTAGGGGGATAACGGTTGGCTATTATTGACGTAAAGAACCTGACGAAAACGTATTATACATACAGAAGGGGAAGCGGTTTTACCGCTGTGCTGAAAAGTTTCTTCCGCAGGGAGCGGGTCTGTGTTAATGCGGTCCAGGATGTCTCCTTCCAGGTTGAAGAAGGGGAAATTGCCGGTATTCTCGGACCGAACGGTGCGGGGAAATCCACTACAATAAAAATGCTTACGGGTTCGCTTTACCCCACCAGTGGATATATTTCGGTTATGGGTTATACACCGTACCGCGACAGAAAAACTTACGTGAACCACATTGGGGCGGTATTCGGGCAGAAGTCGCAGCTTATATGGGATATTCCCCCAATAGACAGTTTTCATATGAACAAGGCAATTTATTCGATACCTGACAAGGAATTCAGGAAAACCCTGGACGAACTGACCGGCATGTTTGGACTGGAAGATGTAATTGAAAAACCAACCCGTGTTCTTTCCCTGGGAGAACGGATGAAATGCGAATTTGTAATGGCTATGCTGCACAGGCCAAAAATCGTTTTTCTCGATGAACCGACCATTGGCCTGGATGTTATTGCGAAGCAGAGAATCAGGAGTTTTATCAGGGAAATGAACAGGCATGGAGTTACTTTCATTCTTACGACGCATGACCTGGAGGATGTTGAACAGCTTGCGAGGAAAGTGATAATAATAAACCATGGAAAGAAGGTTTTTGATGATACCCTGCAAAACCTGAAAATGAACCTGGGAGCCAAAAAGATAATAAGGCTTGTTCTTACAAAACCCATGGCTGAAATAAAGCTTGGCGGCATCAAGGTAATTGAAAAGAATTCGGATTTTGAATACACGCTGGAGGTCAGCCTTGAAAACAGTTCGATAAACACTGTTGTAAAACAACTGGCCGAGATGTGCGAGTTCTCTGACATATCAATCAAGGAACTCCCGATGGAAAAAATAATTACCGAGATATATGAAAATAAAGACGTGCAATGAGCAAAGGCTTGAATAAAGGCATATTTATGGCATAATGGACATGTAGCCAGAATGACCGAGAAACCGGGAGGAATTTACTTGATACTGAGTGTCAGCCGCAGGACCGACATACCTGCCTTTTACACCGACTGGTTTTTCAACCGGTTAAGGGAAGGATACGTACTGGTCAGGAATCCGATGAATTATCATCAGGTGAGCAGGGTTACCCTTACTCCCGATGTGACAGACTGTATTGTCTTCTGGACGAAAAATCCGGCAAATATGCTGGATAAACTGGACCTGCTCAGGGATTACAGCTATTATTTCCTGGTAACCATAAATCCCTACGGCAGTGATATCGAAAGAAATGTTCCGGGGAAAAAACATGTTATTGAGTCATTTCAGAAACTGTCCCGCATGATCGGCAGAAAAAGAACGGTATGGAGATACGATCCTATATTGTTTACCGACAGGATTGATCCTGAATATCACAGGCAGTGCTTTGATATGATGGCCCGAGAACTGAAGGATTATACCGACTGCTGTATTGTAAGTTTTCTGGATATGTACAAAAAATCTGAAATGAACATGAAGAATATCAATGTTGTTCCCGTCAATGAACGGTATATGACGGAAACGGCGAAAATGCTGGCAGAAACGGCATCACGATATGGACTGAGAATTGAAGCATGCTGTGAAGAAACCGATCTGTCACCTTTCGGAATAGGGCGGGCGAAGTGCATTGATGACAGGCTTATATCTGAAATAACAGGCAAAAATATCACGGCACCCAAGGACAGGAATCAGCGTGATATTTGCAGGTGCGCAGAAAGTATAGACATTGGGGCGTATAATACCTGCGGTCACGGCTGCCTGTATTGCTATGCGAATTACAGCGATAAAGCCGTAAGGAACAGCATAAAGAAACACGATCCCAGGTCGCCGATGCTTGTCGGAAACATTGAACCCGGTGACAGGATTTACGACAGGAAAGCGGAGTCATACAGGAATACCCAGCTTGGATTCCTGTAACCTGTTTTTATAATTATAGGCAAAACATACATCTTACATTGGAAATCCTGTCTTTCATAAAAATATGCCTTTTCCCTTATCCGGTATTGAAAAATTTGCCTCAAAATATAATGGTTTTATGAATATTATGGGACGGATATAAGGACAGGGACTTTGATGTACATAAGGCAAGTCCCTGTGTTTTTATTTACATGTAAATCTTCATATAAGCATGTTTTTCTGTTATACTTGAACTTGATTATCAAGACATACTATATTACAAAATTTTATACAAAAGGAGAGAAAAATGAAGTACAAAGCGGTTATTTTTGATATGGACGGTACTCTTGTCAATTCCATATACAGCTTGATGTATTCGGTAAACAATGTCCTTGAAAAGAACGGACTGAACAGGATAAATGAAACACAATGCAGAATGTTCGTGGGTAACGGGATCAGGGAACTGGTCAGAAAAGCTGCAGGAATTTCCGGCACGGATGATGAAAAGCTTGAATTATACTATCGGGAGATGGTTGAAGAATATTCAACGAACTGGGATTATGAATTATATGTTTATGACGGAATTATCGATCTTCTGAACCAGCTGCTGCAGGAAAACATGAGGCTTGCCGTAAACACCAATAAAAATGAAGACATTGCAAAGAAGATACTGGAAAAATATTTTCCGGGATATTTTTCATACCTGGTCGGGGGAAGGGAATCAGTTCCGAAAAAGCCCGATCCTTCCGGCGCATTGCTTATTGCCGAAAAACTTGGGGTAAAGCCGGCGGAGTGCATATACCTGGGTGACAGCAATGTTGACATAACTACTGCAATAAATGCAAACATGTATCCGGTTGGTGCCTTGTGGGGGTTCAGGAGCAGAGAAGAACTGCTTGGTGCCGGTGCGGCCAAGGTTATAGAAAAGCCTGCTGAACTCATAAAAATAATAAAAGGGCAGCATGAATAAGGATTATATAAATTCATGCTTGACAAAAGAACAAACGTTCGGTATAAATATTACAGGGATTGATCAAAAATGAGGTATGAACATGGTGGACTATGTTTTAAATGCCTCAAAAGATAAAGACTGTGTAATTGTTTATATGAAAGGGGAACAAATAACGCAGAGAAAAATCCATATATTCGGAATTGACGAGGAACACGTAAAGGCATACTGCTACCTGAGGAAAGAACCGAGAGTATTCCTTAAGAAGAACATCCTGGCGGCTTCATTCTGCTGACGCCGTTTTAAGCCCGGTAATCAGGAATGTTATATGTCAGCCCTGAGAAGCTAATTTCTTAGCATGAATTTTTTCAATGCGTCCATGGCAATCCGATCATCCTTTTTCCTGAACATATGACCCGCACCGTCAATCTCCAGGTATTCACAGTGTTTGTACACTTCGCGTGCTTTTCTTGAATAGGAAATATCCACAACGGTATCATGTGTACCGTGTACCAGGAAAACGGGACCGTCGTATTCGCGAATTTCATCGTAGATATTCATATTTATAACGTCTTTGGCGTACATGCCGCCAAGTTTTACAGGGAAACGGCTGATGAAGGGAGGAATGTTTCCGGGGTCAAATCTTGCAAACATCATCCTGCCCCTGCGGGCGTCATCGGGTATGCACAGCGCAGGGTAGAACAGGATCAGGCGTTCAATTTCAACTGGCATTTTTGCCGCTGTTAATGCGCACACAACTCCTCCCTGGCTGCAGCCCATAAGAGATATACGTGAGGCGTCCACATCATCCCGCTGTTTTACATATTCCATTACGGCCTTAAGGTCTTCCATTTCTGTGAGAACCGACATTTCGGAATGCTTCCCGTCGCTTGTGCCGGCCAGGCATCCTCCGCAGAAATCAAAAGTAAATGCAGTCCAGCCCAGATCCGCGAGAAACTTGGCGTAATGCCGTACTGAGCGCTGGTTGGCCAGGAATCCGTGGCATATGATAACGGCAGGCAGAATACCTGTTTTTTTACGGTAAACATGTCCACGGATTGTTAAACTGCCGCGCCTGCAGGAAAAAGGCTGGCGGAGGATTCCTGATGAGTTATTCCTATTCATTTAGTACCTGTCCTTTCAGTGACATATGGTTTAATATGTCCTTTACCTGAATTATATAATGTGCGTATACATAAGTGCCAGTAAATGTTTGCCTGTGTAAATAACTTCTCCGACAGCATAAAAGTATTGTGATAAGCGATATTGCCGGGTTTTTTGCATCCTGTTCGCTTTTCAATACTGTGGAAAAAAATACTTGAGTATCTTATAATTAATAGGAAAAGGCAGCTTTGGATAACTGTTCGTCTTTTGCGGGCTAAAAGGAGACGGTATGGAAGTCAGGAAAATCCTTTTGAGTTTTATCAGGGAACGCATTTTATCCTATATTGCAGGAATTCTGATCCTGGTTGCTGCTTCCGTTATATCGCTTCGTATCCCGAAAGTGCTTGGGAAAATAACCGACATGCTTAATAAAGGACAGGGAACTGTCAAAGAGGTACGCATTCAGCTTTTGATTATGGTTGGAATGGCAGCGGCAGGATTTGTGCTGCGTTTCTTCTGGAGGTATTTTCTTGTAGGGAATTGCAGGCACGTGGAGAGTTATCTCAGAAGAAAGCTTTTCGCACATCTTCAGACACTTCCGGTTAATTTCTACAATAATCACAGGACAGGCGACCTGATTGCATATGCTATAAATGATATAAATGCCATACGCAGGGTTTTCGGATTTGGTTTTGTGGCACTGATTGAAGGTGTTTTAATTAACACGGTGTCTGTTTATTATATGGCAAGAACCATTGAACCGGTCCTGACCCTTATGGCGCTGGGACCCGTGCCGCTGGTTATAACTGTAACGATTCTCCTCAGGAAAACGATAAGAAACAGGTTTGAGAAGGTGCAGAAGGCCTTCGCCATGATTTCCGAAAAGGTACAGGAAAACATAATGGGAATCCGGGTTATAAAGGCATTTGCACAGGAATTCCATGAAATGGACAAGTTTAATCGTTTAAGCAAACAAAATGTAAAAACCCATATTGAAATGGTCAGGGTTTCAGGTGCATTGGGACCGGTAACGGAGATTTGCTTCAGCATAAGTTTTCTTTGTTTTATTATCTATGGCAGCAGACTGGTCGCGGAAGGCATGATTTCTCTGGGGGATTTTATCGCTTTCAATTCCTACATGGCTGCGATAATGAGGCCTGTTATAAACATAAGCAGGATTGTTGAAATATGGCAGAGAGGTGCGGCTTCGGCAAAAAGGCTGAATGAAATATTCAGCGAAAAGAGCGATATTGAAGACGGCGAGGAAAATGAACTGAAAAATTTCGACATTGAAATCAGGAATTTATCATTTACATATCCCCAGGCACAGGCACCCGTGCTTAAAGACATAAATCTGAAAATTCCTTCAGGTACAACCCTTGGCATCATAGGGAAAACGGGAAGCGGAAAAACAACCATTGCCAATCTTCTGTTACGGCTTTACCCTGTACCTGACGGCCGTATTTTCATTAACAATATTGACATTAACCATATATCCCTGGAAACGTTAAGGGAAAAAATAGGGTTTGTTCCGCAGGATATCTTTCTTTTTTCCACGACAATAAAGAGCAATATAGGTTTTTACCAGGAAGGCGTAACAGACGAGGATATAGAGGAAGCGGCAAGGTTGTCGGGGATTTATGACGATATTCAGGAATTTCCTGACGGTTTTGAGACGGTGGTGGGCGAACGAGGAATTACATTGTCAGGAGGTCAGAGGCAAAGAGTAACCATTGCCCGTGCGCTGGTAAAAAACCCATCCATTCTGATACTTGATGACAGCCTGTCTTCCGTTGATACCGAAACAGAAAAGGAAATTCTCGGCAATATAAGGAATCTGCTGAAACACAGGACAGGTATAATTATTTCTCACAGGGTTTCAACCGTTATGAATGCAGATAAAATAATTTACCTTGAAGACGGAAGGATTGTGGAAGAAGGGTCGCACCAGGAACTTATGGATCTGAAAGGAGCATATTACCGGCTGTATATATCCCAGGCAGAAGAAAACGAGGAAAATGCGGGGGCGGGAAAATGACCGGGAACACCACAGGCAAGAAACGGAGAAATATTGACATTTACAGCAGAAAAGCGGATGTGAAAAGGCTGCTGTCCTATTTCGTGCCTTACATACCGCATATTGTACTGGCGATAGTTCTTGCGTTTGCAATCAATGCAACTGTAATTATTAAGCCGAGAATCCTTCAGAGAATAATTGACGATTACCTTGTACCTGAAATATATGATCGGGCTGCGACAAACAGGCTGGGCTTTCTGTTTTTCGGGCTCATTCTGCTTGGAGCCGCCCTGAACTATTCCCAGACCCTTCTTTTGAGTTTTGTGGGACAGAACATAATGCACAGGCTTAGAACTGAACTGTTTAACAAAATTCAGCAGATGAACATGAGTTTTTTCGATCACTTTTCATCGGGCAGGCTGCTGACACGGGTTACTAATGACGTGGAAGCGCTTAACGAACTGTTTTCGGGTGTGCTTGTAAACCTTTTCAGGGACGCCGTTATGATAGTCGGGCTTGTATGGGTGATGTTCACAATGAATACAACCCTGGCCTTTGTTGCCATTGCCGTCGTTCCTGTAATAGCTGTTGTAGCGGTAATATACAGGAAAGCCGCAAGAAAGAATTTCATACGTATGAAACAGGCAGTGGGAAGGATAAATGCTTTCCTTGCCGAAAATATAACGGGCATGAAAATAGTCCAGATTTTTCACCGTGAAAAGCAGAAATTCGATGAATACAATACAATAGAAAAGGATTATTTCGAATCGAGCCTCAGGGAGGTAGTACTGAACAGTTTAGGCAGACCTATTGTGGAAGTAATAAATAACCTGGCCATTGCGGCTCTTATTTGGGTCTGCGCAGGGGATATACTGTCAGGGACGTTTGAATACGGTGTATTGTATACCTTTATTTCGTATGTCCGCGAATTTTTCCACCCGGTTAACGAAATCGCCGATAAATATACGAGCCTGCAGTCCGCAGTCATTTCGTCGGAAAGAATATTTGAAATCATGGATATCACTGACAAAACCGAGGATCTGGAAAGCGGAGAAAGCTGCGAAAACCTCCGGGGGGAAGTGGAATTCAGGAATGTATGGTTTGCTTACAAGGATGAAAACTGGGTGCTGAAAGACGTAAGCTTCCATATAAAACCCGGAGAAACGGTTGCATTTGTCGGCGCGACGGGAGCGGGCAAATCAACGATAATAAGTTTAATTTGCCGTTTCTATGATATCCAGAAGGGTAATATTTTTATAGACGGAAAGGATATCAGGGAATACAGGCTGACCGAATTAAGAAGAAAAATTGCGGTAGTGCTGCAGGATGTTTTCCTTTTTACCGGGGACATCGCTTCAAATATAAGACTGAATAACGAAGAACTGACTGACGATGATGTATATAGAGCAATAAAAACAGCCTGTGCAGACGGTTTTGTAAATACCCTGCCCGAGGGTATTAAATCAGAGGTGAAGGAAAGAGGGTGTACTTTTTCTTCGGGGCAGCGTCAGCTTCTTTCCTTTGCCCGGGCGGTAGCGCTGAATCCTGCAATTCTGATCCTTGACGAGGCTACTGCACATATTGATACCGAGACAGAGGAAATGATACAGCAATCGCTGGAGAATGTCATTTCGGGCAGGACATCCATACTGATAGCTCACAGGCTTTCAACAATCCGCAAGGCAGACAGGATTTATGTAATAGACAACGGAAGGATTGTGGAAGAAGGAGATCATGAGACATTGATGAGTCTGAACGGGCTATACAGAAATTATGTGGAACTGAGCCTTAATAAAAGCAATGACTGAAGTATAAGTTTGTGTTGGGGGAAACTATGCATAAGAAAGCTGATTTAAGTAACGGTCTGACTTTGGTTTATGAGAAATTACCGTATGTAAGATCTGTTTCTTTCGGACTTTGGATAGGAACGGGCTCCCGTTTTGAAACCTATGAGCAGAACGGTATCTCGCATTTTATTGAGCACATGCTGTTTAAAGGGACGGAAACCAGATCTGCCAAGGATATAGCCATGGTTATAGACAGCCTGGGAGGTCAGCTTAACGCATTTACCGGAAAGGAATGTACATGCATCTATACAAAAACCCTTGATGAAGATCTTAAAACAGCAGTGGAGTTAATATCCGACATGCTGTTTCATTCCACGTTTGATCCGGTTCAGATTGAAACCGAAAAGAAGGTTATTGTGGAAGAAATAAGCATGTACAAGGATTACCCCGAAGAACTGGTCCATGACATGCTTTCCGAAGAGGTGTGGAGCGGGCATCCGTTAAGCTATCCTATTCTTGGAAGCTATGAATCGGTTGCATCAATCACAAGGGAAAAAATATTAGATTACATGAATACTTTTTATGTTCCCGAAAACAGCGTGGTTTCGGTTGCAGGAAACTTTGATGAACAGTACCTGATAGACCTTGTGCAGAAGTATTTTGGTGACTGGAAGTCGAGCGGGATTAGCAAGTTCCATGAAGCTAAGCCATGGTTTAACCGGAGCATGAAGGTTAAGAGAAAAGACACCGAACAGGTTCATATGTGTATTGGTTTTCCGGGCATAAAACACGGAGAGGAAAGCCTGTATTCGCTCCTGGCATTTAACAATATCCTCGGCGGAGGCATGAGTTCGAGACTGTTTCAGAAAGTCCGCGAGGAGCTGGGCCTGGCTTATTCCATTTATTCTTATGCAACATCATACAAGGATGTGGGAATGTTCGTAATCTATGCCGCTTCGAGCCCGGCCAGTTTCATGGATGTCATCAGGCATATCCGCAATGAACTGGAATTAGTAACCGGTGACTGTCTTACCGAAGAAGATGTGGAAAAAGCAAAAAGCCAGCTGAAAGGGAATTTCATAATAAGCCTGGACAGTACCAGCGGAAGAATGAACAGCATGGGCAAGTCCCAGCTGATGCTTGGCCGGGTGACCACCCCGGAGGAAGTACTGGAAAGCATTAACAGAGTAAGCCGGGACAGCATTAAGGAGATAATTGACAGCATTTTCAAATCGGCACAGGTAGGTTTTACAGCCATCGGCGACGTGGACTTTGACCCGGGTATTCTTGACAAGATTGGTATACGGTAAACATAAGAGCAATTCGGGAAAATCGAACAAGCACTTGAACCCCCTGATTTTCATAAGATGGAATATGTTCAACATCATATGAAATTCAGGGGGTATTTTAATGCAGCAGCCGAAATACCTTATTATCGGCGGGGATATGAGGAATTTTTATCTTGCAGAATTGCTGAAAAAGGAATACCATCGGGTTGAAATATATGGCTTTGACAGGAAAAACGCCAGGAAAGACTCAAGTCTTGCCCAGATGATAAAGGACTGTGATGTTATAATATGCGGGATTCCCCTGATATCTGCAGCCGGATGCATAAATATGCCGTTTTCCGAAGAAACGCTTCCCCTTGACAGCCTTATTGAGATGATACCGAAGAATGCCCTGTTTGTGGCCGGCAAAATAGAAAAGGAAGTCAGGGAAACTCTTGAAAGCAAGGGGATACAGTTTATTGACCTGCTTGACAGGGAAGACATGGCGGTACTTAACGCAATACCCGCTGCAGAGGGGGCTGTTGAACTGATTCTTAGGTCCACTCCCAGGACAATTCATAACAGCAGGATACTAATTCTTGGATATGGAAGAATAGGAAAGGTTCTGGCAAGAATTTTATCCGCCTTCGGAGCCGAAGTCTGGGTTGCTGCCAGAACATATTCCGATCTGAGCTGGATTGAAGCCTTCGGATATAAGCCTGTTCACCTGAATGACCTTGAACGCTACATAACCGATATGAATGTAATTGTCAATACAATACCGTACCAGTATATTACAGCGGATATATTGAACAAGGTACGTACTGACTGTTACCTGATTGATCTGGCTTCATATCCCGGAGGAATAGATTTTAAGCATGCTGAAAAACTCGGGCTGAAAACCGACTGGGCACTGAGCTTGCCGGGTAAGGTAGCTCCTCTTACTGCTGCTGAGATAATTAAAAAGACAGTTGAAAATGTTCTGACAGAAGGGGGTAAGAAAAAATGAGCATAGCCGGCAGAAAAATAGGGTTTGGCCTGACAGGTTCCTTTTGTACCCTGCAGAATGCCCTAGTACAAATGGAAAAGCTTGTACTGCTGGGAGCCGAGATAATCCCTGTGGTGTCGTATACCGTCAAATCAACGGATACCCGGTACGGAACGGCGCAATACTTCCTTGAGCAGATAAAGGCCATAACAGGCAAGGAGTGCATAGATTCCATCGTTGACGCTGAACCGATTGGTCCGTCCAAAAAACTTGATCTTATGGTGGTAATGCCCTGTACCGGAAATACACTGGCAAAACTCGCAAACGGCATAACGGATACACCTGTGACCATGGCATGCAAGGCTCATCTCAGGAATAACAGGCCGGTTTTGCTTGGAATTGCAACCAACGACGGGCTGGGAGCAAACGCGAAAAACATAGGGCTTTTGCTAAACACGAAAAACATATTTTTTGTGCCGTTCAGGCAGGATGACCCGGAAAACAAACACAATTCCCTCGTGTGCCGCATGGATCTTTTCATACCTGCCGTTGAAGCCGCGCTTGAAGGCAGACAGGTAGAACCGGTGCTTGTATGAAACCATTTACGTAAGGTACCGTAAAACTGGTTTGGCAAATCATACAGGAAGAGGGGCTCGGTTATGGTGTTCTCTCTTCCTTCTTATTTCCACTTGTACATTATACACATGTTATGCTACTCTTAATTATGAAACGAAGCATTTTGCTTTACAGTGCCGTGTATCTGAGCTGTTGTTGTATCAGCCCACGGCCCCGGAGGTTTTGTCCAGGTATGACAAAAAACGGTGCGATAATGTGGATTCCTGTTCCTGTTATAAGTGATTTCAGAGCAAAAGCCCTGTTCACTACACGGCATGGCGGAGTGAGCGGTTATCCGTTTAATTCCCTGAACTTAAGCTTTTACCGTGGCGATAATGAAGAAAACGTAAAGAGGAACTTTGAGCTTTTGTCTGAAAATACAGGAATACCGATGGAAAACATGGTCCTGACGAAGCAGGTTCATGGCGCCGAAATTACCCTGGTGGACAGGCGGCATTGCGGCATGGGGCTGGTAAGGGAAAGGACGTTTGGTGAATCCGACGGTCTTATTACCGCTGACAGAAATGTAGCCCTCGTCACATTTCATGCAGATTGTGCTCCGGTGTATCTGTATGACTGCAAAAAACAGGTTATCGGTCTTGTACATTCGGGCTGGAGGAGCACTTTACTGAAAATATCTGCAAAAGCCGTGAATATTATGAAAACCAGGTTTTGCTGCAATGCGCAGGATATTTATGCAGTTATCGGACCATGTATAAGAAAGTGCTGTTTTGAAGTTGGTCCCGAAGTTTATGAGGATTTTTTGAAGACTTTCCCCGGCTGCTCCGACGCTTTTGAATATAGTGACGGTAAACGCAGGATTGATCTTGCGGCCATAATTAAAAATACCCTTGTCAGTGAGGGAGTTTCCCCGGAAAATGTACACGATCTTAACAGGTGTACCACCTGCGAAAAGGAGCTTTTTTTCTCCCACAGGGGCGGAGGCGGCAGAAGCGGAACCGGAGCTGCGGTATTTATGATGGTTGGATGAGGTTGGGATATGAAAGGAAGCAGAGCATTAATTGCCGCTGTTGTAGTGTTTTTGGCGTTTTTTCTGACAGGATGCGATGCAGATCAGGTATTCAGTGAAGGACCAGATCTTATTCCTTCTGCACCTGCTGTTACAAATACACCGGTTGACAACCGAGTAAAACTTATTGACAGCGGGCCTGTCAAAGGCGGCACTCTAAGGCTTGCAACAACGCCTGTTGATTCTCTGCATCCTTTTGGTACTTCCAGCAGGTATGTCAGTCATATTTTTATGTTTGTCTATGAATCCCTTTTTATCCAGGCAGGAGAGGACAGTTTCGAACCGTGGCTTATAGAAAGTTACAGTCATGAAGGCTTTACCGTCTGGAACTTTAAACTGAAACGGAATGTATATTTTCACAACGGAAGGGAACTAACCTCCTATGACGTGAGATATACCATACGGGAGCTTAATAAGTCCGGCAGCCAGTTTTATGAAACCAATCTTCTTGACAATATTAAGGATTTCAATATAATTAACAGTTCCCAGTTTGAAATTACCCTGGAAAAACCCGACCGGGCATTCATAAAGAAACTGGTTTTTCCCATACTGCCCCAGACCTATGAGGAAGAAGGAGGTATTGTGGGAACGGGTCCGTACCGTTTTGAAAAAATGACTGATGAGGAACTGCTGCTTGTAAGAAATGATAACTGGTGGTACGGTGAACCATATATAGACAATATAGTTTTTAAGGTGTATGAAGAGAATGAAATGCTGGATGCATTCCAGAACAACGAGATCGATATTGCATTTGTCAGAAATGTTGATTTTTCCAGGTATCAGTACAGGACAGATATTGATTTCAGGGTATATTTGTCAAACGAAAGCCATTTCCTGTACGTAAATCCTTACAGCATTTTCGGTCAGGCCAACCGCCAGACGGCGCTTTTCAGGTATGTTGCTTTCAGGCTGCATGAGCTGAACCTTGGCCAGGTACAGTACTTTGATATATACAGCCAGGAACCGGTGGATATTGACGGTTTCAGGGCTGAACTGATAAAATCCGGGCTCGAATATGACGAAAAGAAAAAAATATTTACCCAACATGGAAGAACGCTGGACAAAATACTTATTGCAGTACCGTACCAGGATCTTGCGAAACTCCATACAGCCAGTTTTCTTGTAAATATTCTTGGAGATGCAGGACTGGAAGCTGAGGTTGTAACAGTCAGCAGGTCCAATTACAAGCGGGAGCTCCGCAGCGGAAAATATGACCTGTCTCCTGTTTCGGACACATTGAAACCATGGGAAGAATTAAGCGATACACTGAGAAGAATACAGCAGGACTTGGGATACGGAAGGGAGGATTCCTTCATTTTGCCTTTATACCGCAACCAGCAGGCTGTCCTGTTCAAGAACGACATACGCGGTGAAAAAAAAGCAAATTACTGGAATCCGTATCAGGGATTTTACCTATGGTACAAGCCTGTTCTGGACGAAGGCGGCGGGAAGAAATAAGCTCGGCTATGAACTTGTATATAACCGGAGAAAAAGTGGATATCAGGCCGATAGGCGAAGAAAACATGGACGCCGTCAGGCAATGGTACGATGAAAAGGATATTTACGGGTTTGCCACAGGCATGAGAAACGTGGAAGAAGCCATGGCTGTAAGTCCCTGTTCATTTTTTTCCGGCATTTACACAAAGGACGGATTCATAATCGGACTAGTAGCAGGTGAATTAAGAAAAACGAATGAAACGGTGCTTTGGCTGAGGACTTTTCTGATTGATGCCGCATGGCAGAGAAAAGGTTTTGGAACCCATTCCTTCTGTCTTCTGCGCAACTATGCGGCAAAAAGATTCAATGCTAAAAAAATATACCTGTCTGTTCCGAAAAAGAACGCAGCAGGGATAAATTTCTGGAATAAAATGGGGATGACCTGCGTTAAAAAACTGGATGGCAGAAAACCTGAAAACGACGGTGAAGTACTTATACTTGAAAAAGTTTTGTAGGGTTTTGCGACCATGATGAAAAGACCGATGGTTCAGGCCGCAATAGCCTATTGTGCGGGGATAGTACTTGCCTGTTTGATTTACCAGGTTTTTATAATATTGATGATATTTCCTGTAACGGTGTTCCTATTCCTGTATGCAAGGAAAAGGAATATTCCGTTTGCCGGAAGTTTTTTGCTTTGCGGATTAGCTGCTGTATGCGGATATATGAACTTTGCCATGCAGTATACAAATCTTTCGTCACCGCTGGCTCCATATTATGAAAAAGAGGTAAAAATTGAAGGCTACGTGGATGGACCTGTCAAAACCGAGGATAACAGAGTATCTTTCGAATTTTTTATTGAGAAAATAAGCGGGTCTGAAGCGAGCATAAAAAGAAAAGTACTGGTTTATGTATATGAGCTTAAGGATGCCGATTATTTACCCGGAACCGGGCTTACCATAGACGGGGTATTGAGAAATCCGCCGGGTTCAAGAAATCCCGGAGGATTTAATTACAGGAATTATCTTTACACCAGGAGGATTACTGCCACATTATCGGTAAACGCGAATAATATCAAAAAAACAGGGTTTATCAAAAAACTGCCTTTGAAAAGTTTCGGTCTTAACCTTCGCGGCTACATACTTTCTGTGATCGGAAAGAACCTTTCAGGCGAGAAAGCGGCTTTAATAGGAGCAATGCTTACCGGGTACAGGGAAAACCTTACCGAAACAATGGAAAATGCTTTTAGCGCTTCAGGGCTTACCCATATAATGGCGGTATCAGGGGCAAACCTGGCTTTTCTTGTTTTTCCTCTTCTATGGATTTTCAGCATGTTGGGGATTGATCAAAGGGCAGGTTCAGTTATTGCAATACCGGTTATTTTCATATATCTTCTGGTAACCGGTATGGAATCATCAGTAATGAGGGCGGCTGTGATGGCGATACTGTTTTTGACAGGAAGGGCACTGTACAGGAAGACAGAACTTATAAACTCGGTGGCAATTGCTGTACTGGCGCTTTTGCTTGTTAATCCATTCATGCTTTTTGATATAGGATTTCAGTTGTCTGTTGGAGCCACGCTGGGCCTGGGAATTCTCTACAAAAGGACAAAAAGGATTTTTCCGGACAAAGTACCAGGGTTTATAAGCGAAACGCTGACAGCCACAATATCTGCACAGGCAGGCGTATTACCCATACTGGCTATACATTTTAACAGGGTATCGGTTATATCGCTTTTTTCAAACCTGCTGGTTGTGCCTGTAACCGGGTTTGCCACGTGCCTCGGCGCTGTATGCGTTATTGCTGACACTATTCATCCGTTATTGGGGAAACTGACGGGTTTTGTCCTTGAGGCAGTATCCCATTTTATTCTTTATACCGCCGACAAATGCGCGTCGGTTCCATGGGCTGAAGTATCCGTACCTGACTGGAGTTACTGGCTGATTTTTCTTTATTATGCATTACTGCTGCTTGTAGGAATATACGGGCTGGATTTTTTCATAAGGAACAGACAGGCTGTTGTCGCCTGTGTTTTTGCTGCCGGAATTGTACTTACTGTACAGGGAATAATGCCTAAGCCATTGAAGGTAGTTTTTGCTGATGTGGGCCAGGGAGACTGCATACTGGTACGTACCCCTGAAGGGCGTAATTTCCTTATTGACGGCGGAGGCGGATATAATGAAGAAGAAACGGGCTATTATGGAAAACAAGTGATTTTTCCGCTCCTGATGAATGAAAAAGTATCATCCATTGATATGGCACTGGTAACCCATGCCCACTCCGATCACATGGGCGGAATTATTACATTAATGGAGATTTTTAAGATTAAATCTGTGGGACTGCCCGATTATCCCGGTGCCGGCAACGACTTCGGCAAACTGTTAAGCATTTGCGAAAGCAGGAATATACCTGTTTATTATTTCAAAGAAGGCGATATTATACGGATGGACAACAAAACAGTTTTTGAAGTATATAATCCTCCTTCATCGGATGAGAATTTATTAAGCAACCTGAACGATACTTCCATATGCGGGATGCTGAAGTTCCGGGAATTGAGCATTCTTTTTACGGGCGATATCGAAACCGGAGCTGAAAAAAGACTGCTGAAGTATGGCGGAAATATTGATTGTGACATCCTCAAGGTTGCCCATCATGGCGGGAAGGAAAGTACAACGGAGGAGTTTCTGAATTTGGCCAGACCGGAAACGGCAATAATAAGTGTGGGAAGAAACAATTACGGCCATCCGTCGGATGATGTTATGGAACGCCTGCGGCAGACAGGAGCACGGATATACACAACCCGGGATAACGGGGCGGTTATTGTTGCAAGCGACGGCAAAAGATACCGGTTAAAACCATGGGTGAAAAACCGGGTGTATACCTTTTACCCGGACTGGTAACTGCCCCTGGGCCGAGGCCTGAAAATGAACTTTGCAGGCTCCGCTCTAAAACCGGTCTTCACGGAAAATTTGGCAGGGAGAAAACGCCCAGGCTGATCATACGGTAAATGTGAAAACCGATTAATATGCCCGCCGCAAGGTAAACGGCGGGCATTGATTTATATTCTTCAGCCTTTCACCAGGCGTATGGTTTTTATTTCAAACGGCCTGAATCTGAGCTCGGTTTTGTTATTGCTGACTTCAAGGACGGACTGTTTTTTTTCAAGCATATTGGTCTGATATGCTTCTGAAACCGGGAATGAGGCTCTTAACATGCATGTAACCGACATATGCATCGACTCATACAGCCTGACAATAATATCGCCGCTTCCGTCTTCGGCGGGTTTAACCGTTTCAATGACAATGTTGGGCTTGTCGATGGTAAGGAATGATGCTTTGCCTGCACTGCCGTAAACGGTTATAAGGGGACAGTTGAGTTCATATCCTTTTTTGACGACTTCGCTGTCTGCAAAACTTCCTTCCCAGATATAAAGCGAATAGGTAAACTCGTGTAATCCCCTGTCCGCTGTCATATCCGGTGCCATTGCTGATTTCAGCAGCGTAAGGTTAATGCTGTTGAAAAGAACGTTTACCCCGTATTTGCAGTCGTTCAGTATTGCCACGCCGTGATTCCCTTCGCAGAGTGCGACCCATTTGTGATGGCAGACTTCAAATCTTGCCTGATCAAAGTCGGTTGAATAGTGGTTGGGCCGCCTGATATGCCCGAACTGTATCTCGTGAATGGCTTCATTGGCATGCACGCTGACAGGAAAACATACCTTCAGGAGCTTATGGCTTTCCTGCCAGTCTATTTTTGTTCTGAAATCAATCTGCCTGCTGTCTTTTCTCAGTATAATCTCCTGCTCAAGGTCAGAATTGCTCAGCCGTTTTTTTATCCTCAGGGCTGCAAACAGAGGACCCTGTGCAATTACCTCCATATCACACCTGCTTTCCAGCGATACGGGCATATTGGCGTAATTACTGTCGATGTCCCACGCATCGAAAAGGTTGGGGACGTCTTTATACATTTTAAAAACGTTGCATGTATCGCCGGCCAGTTCCCTGCCGCTTTCCTTGTCAAGAATGCTTGTAATTTCACCGTTATCATTGAAAATAACGCGGATATATTCATTTTCCAGGCTTCTTTCTGTTGCCCGGACCGTATTCTGAATATCAGCGGTTTCGCTGCACGGGTATATGGTATTGTACCCCATTGCAGGAACGTCAACTTCAACGAATTTTCCGAAAGGTTCTGACTGAACGGGCAGAATATTACCGTCCTCATCCCTGCAGAATGCCGTGCTGAAAGGAACTTCAACCAGTTTCTTCGAATTCCATGACAGGGAGTTGAAAACGGTAATTGCTTCGTTTTTGTCAGCAAAGGTTTCTGCAGCGTCTTTTATTATCCTGCCGGTGTTTTCCGTCACTTTCTTGTAGTCTGCCTCGGCTTCCTCGTATACCCGTTTAATTGATGAACCGGGCAGTATGTCATGGAACTGGTTTGTCAGAATGGTTTTCCAGTCCTGATCCAAGGTCATGTTTCCGAATGGATACCCGTTTGCCGTATTTGCCAGCGTACCCCAGATCTCAGCTTCGCGGAGCAGGAACTCGCATTTCCGGTTACCTTTTTTGGTTCTTGCCTGAGATGTGTAAGTACCCCTGTGGGCCTGGAAATACAGTTCCCCTACATAATGGACATCGGGAACACCTCTCTTTTCAAGGTCGGTAAAGAAATCAACCGGCGCGCAGATTCTGCATTTCGGTACCCCCTCCAGGTTTCTGCACCTTCTTGTATATTCCAGGTGATCCCTTGTCGGGCCTCCGCCGCCGTCTCCGTAACCAAACGGGAACAGGCGGGTGGAGATACCGTCCTTCTGAACACGCTCATTCCATCTTTTTATAATTTCACCGGGGTTGGTATGGGAGTTGTAATCATTGTGGATATGGGCAAGTATTCTTGTCCCGTCTATGCCTTCCCACCAGAATGTATGGTATGGGAACAAAGAGTCGCTGTTATAGGTCCAGAATATTTTCTGCGTACTGAAATAATCGACTTCACAGCCTTTCATAATCTGCGGAAAGGCACCGGAGTATCCGAAAACGTCGGGTAACCAGCAAAGCCTGCTGTCTATGCCAAATTCCTCGTAAAAGAACCTTTTGCCGTGTATAAACTGTCTTATAAGGCTTTCACCGCCTGATATATTGGTGTCGGGCTCCACCCACATGGCGCCGTCAGGAATAAACTGGCCTTTCCTGACGTATGTTTTAATTTTTTCATAAAGCGAGGGATATTTGCTTTTAATCACATAATAAAGGTAAGCCTGACTTTGCAAAAACTTATATTCAGGGTACTGCTCCATGAGAGAAAGCTGCGTGGAAAAGGTGCGGACGCACTTTTTTTCGGTTTCTGCCAGTGGCCAGAGCCATGCACAGTCTATGTGGGAATGACCGAACATGAACATTTCGGGAACGGTTGAACCGTTTACACAGGAAAGCAAAGGTTTCAGACTTTCTCTGCATTTTTTGACGGTTATCATGAACTCTTCAAACGGAAGCTCAAAATCCACGGTTAATGTGAATTTTCTCAGTGCTTCATCAATTTCAGCCACACGGAGCGAATCCTTGTCAATATTGTTGCGGATTTCGTAAAGGGTTTTGATATCGATGTACAACTGGTAAACCTCTTCATTCCAGATACCGTATGTGCTTTTTTTGACCACTGCCTGTGTTTCGGGCGGTTCGGGCACGGTTTCACGGCCGGGTTCCACTGGACCTGCGTGGCATACTCTCGGTCCGTGTCCCGCGTATCCTTCAAGAATGATTTCATATATGTCGTTGGGCACAGCGTTCTTAGTGAGAAGAACCGTCCTGTGATACTCGTCAATTGCGCCGGCGTATTCTCCGTTTATATATACTGCGCTTTCAGCGCCAATATCGGGCTTAATAACGATCATCTGATTTTCAGAAGATTCAGGCAGAATAATATTTCCTCTGAACCATCCGTATTCCCATTTTGCGCCCCACGCCGTTCCTTCGGGCATGGGTTTGAAGGCTCTGTCTTTAATATCATCAATTGTCAGGAGTTCTCTTGTTGTAAATCCTTCAAACAATATTTTTCCCAGTTCCTTGTAAAATAATCTGGGAAGTGCGTTTATCCAGTTTTCAATCCTTAATTTCCATTCCTTGGTCAGTGCCAAGCCAATCCCCCCTCAATGGCTTTTCTTAATTATAATACAACGGGCTGCTTTATTTAAATAAAGCTTATATTTTATTTAAGCATCGGGCAAGAATTTTATTCATTTTTCAATAATCAGCTACTGTGCTTTGCCCGAAGCAGGCTCCGAAGCAAAAAACTTGTTTTAATGCGGGTGGTGCGGGTGTTTTTTCGACGCAGAACAACATGCTACGGAGCCATGCTGCACAGAAATAAGTCCGGAGCGGGGAACTGAGCAGCCGGGGATATGAAGACCACTGCGTCGGATTCATTACTTGTGCGGAGCGTGGAACAACGTAAGTGCTTTGTTGTTCAAGGAGGAAAAACACCCGCACCAGGACCCGCAACATCATAATACAATACCTTGTTTAAAAGCGAGTGTTTCGGGCGATTTTGCCGGCGAAGAGAGGTATGCTTCGAAACATGCTGAACTACAAAACTGAAAAACCTGTGTTACCTCAGGCTATATACAATTACATGAATAATTCTGTTATAATAAATCGTATAAAATAAGAACAACAGGGAAAAAACATGAGCATGAACGAACTGAAAAAACAGCTTAAGGAAAAGAACATAGGAAAACTGTATTTTTTCGCAGGGCCGGAACAATTCCTGGCGAGATATTATGTAAATGAAATCGTGAATATCCTGCTGCCCGAAAATGTAAGATCGTTGAATTACAATGTTTTCGAGGAAAAGGTGACGTTCAGGGAGATTGAGGATGCAGTTGAAGTTTTCCCGGCTTTTTCTGACAGACGGGTAGTGGCAGTGAAGGAAAGCAGCCTGTTCAAAAGCGGGGAAAGCCAGCAGCGTTACGATGATTTTTTCAGATCCCTGCCCGATTATATATGCCTGATTTTTATACATTCCGATCCTGACAAAAGGACTTCACTATACAAGTCACTGAAAAAGCATGCGATGGTTGTTGAATGTGAACGGCAGAAAGCAGATGTACTGTCCAAATGGGTAATCAAAGTGTTTGCGTCATACAGAAAGCATATCAGTGAAAGCGATGCAGCATTCCTGGTAAATCTTCTTGAACCTGACATGACCCTTATACATCATGAAATTGAGAAAATTGCCTGCTATATGGGCGACAAAACACAGGTGAACCGTAACATTATAGCTGATGTGGTTTCAAGAAGCGCAAAAGCCAAGGTTTTTGATTTGATTGATGCCATGTCAATGCGCAAAATGTCAGATGCGCTTAGAATCATGGATGAACTGATAGAACTTAAGGAACCAGTTCCTTTGATCATGGCTCTGATAGGCCGGCAGTTTTTCAATTTACTCAGACTAAAAGAAATGGAAGAGAAAAAGGTGCCTAAATCCGAAATGGCCAGGCTGCTCGGTATCATGCCTTACTTTATTGACAAAACCCGGCAGCAGGCTGCCAATTTCTCGGTGGACGCACTCAGGCGGCTTGCACGAAAATGTGCTGAAACCGATCTGGCTTTAAAAACCGGCCAGATCGACGGCAGGCTTGCCATTGAGCTTTTATTGATGGAGATTGGCCAATCTGGTAATATATAAAATGCAGGATTTTGTTTTAATGAATACTAACCGCTATAAAAAGGAGAGCTAGTGTTATGGGATACATAAGGGATCTGTCCATCCAGTTCCTGCTCGGATGCACGCTGACTAACTGGATAAAGCTGCTTTGGCAGAACAGGGACAAACCAATATACTGGAAAAGCCTTCCCAAGTTTATTTACATTACAGCTGTCATAGTTCTGCTTACGCCTTTTAGAATTATTGAAAAGCTGCTGTTTGATATAAAGGTTAAGAATACCAGGATAGACAGGGATCCCGTTTTTGTTCTCGGACACTGGCGCAGCGGAACGACTTACCTGGTCAATATGCTGTCCCAGGATGAACAGTTTGGAGTTACGAATGCCATTCACTGTTTTGCGCCGAACATGTTTCTTACATGCTATAAAGCGCTTGACTGGCTTTTAAGCAGAATACTTCCCAAAAACCGTCATATGGACAATGTGCCGCTGGATACGGTATCATCCCAGGAAGAAGAATTTGCCATAGCCAATATGTCCACTTTGTCGAATTACCATCTGTGCTTTTTCCCGAGAAATCACAAGAAATATCAGAAATATGCGTATTTTAAGGATATGACCGAGGAAGAGATTAAGGAGTGGAAGGAAAAGTATCTTTTCCTGCTGAAAAAGGTAACATACCAGCAGAAAGGGAAAAGACTTCTTTTGAAGAGCCCGACTAATACAAGCAGGGTAAAGCAGTTACTTGAGCTTTTTCCGAATGCGAAGTTCATTCATATATACAGGAATCCGTACAAGGTATATGTTTCGACGAAAAGGCTGTACGAGAAGTTTTTCCCTGTTTTTGAACTGCAGAAACCGATACCTGACGAAGAGGCCGATGAAGTGCAGATGGATATTTACGTGAACATGTATAAAAAATTCTTTGAAGAAAAGCATCTGATTCCTGAAGGAAACCTGGTTGAAGTGCGTTATGAAGATGTGGTGAAGGATCCGATGGGCTGTATTGAAATGATTTACAGGAGACTGGGCCTTGAGGGTTTTGAAAAAGCCCGACCCCGAATTGAGAACTACATTGAATCCCAGAAAGGCTACAAACCTAACAAATATAAGCTTGATCCGAAAGTGATGCAGAAAATATCGAAGAGATATGATTTTACGTTCAGAGAATGGGGATACCCGAAAACATTCTGAGAAAACGCACGGGTGTGACTATGAAGGTTATTACAAGCCGGCAGAACAGGATCATAAAAGAGGTTATTTCCCTGAAGGATAAAAAACATCGGAGAAAACAGCGCAGATTTTTGATCGAGGGTTACAGATTCCTTCATGAGGCTGTAAAATCTAATACGGAAATAGAAAAGGTTTTTTTCTCTGATGAAACAGAATCAGAAAACAAAAATGAACTTATTTCCCTGCTTGACCCGGAAGTACAGCTTTACGAAGTTCCCCGGGAATTATTCGTGCATATGGCCGAAACAGATTCACCGCAGGGAGTTCTTGCCGTTGCACGTATACCCGAAAAAGATTTTGAGTCAATTTACAGAAAAGGTTTTCGTGGTCTGGTTATGGATTCGATCCAGGATCCGGGCAATGCGGGAACCATAATCAGAACCGCCCATGCCATGGGTTTTGATGCCGTCATTGCCACCGAGGGGACGGTTGATCTATATAACGGGAAAGTTTTGCGTTCAACAATGGGATCGGTTTTTTACATCCCGGTCCTGGAAAATATAAAGGCAGAAGATATTTTTGCTTTTTGCAGGAAAAACTCAATACGTGTTATAGCTTCAAGGCTGGAAGACGCGAAACCGTGTTACGATGCAGACCTGACGGGAGACTTTTTTATCGTTGTAGGGAACGAGGGAAACGGTATATCGGGAATCTTCCATGAATTGTCCGACGAATTTGTAAAAATTCCGATGCCGGGAGGTGCGGAATCCCTTAACGCTGCAGTAGCGGCTTCGGTGCTGATGTATGAAAGCAGCCGACAGCGGAATTGTAAAAATTGCTGAATAAGTTTTTTGGCATGCTGTCAAATTTTTACCTGATTATACTTGAAAAATGGGTAAAAGTAATATAGAATAATTTATTGATTGTTATTTTGTTAACGATGGCCCGTAATGGTCAAAATTATATATTCAGGAGGAGATAAATATGGCAATTAAAATTGGAATTAATGGTTTCGGCAGAATCGGCCGCCTGGTATTCAGAGCAGCTATGCAGAGAAATGACGTTGAAGTGGTTGGAATAAACGACCCCTTTATTGATTTGGATTACATGCAGTATATGCTTAAGTACGACACCGTGCATGGTCATTACAAGGGCGAAATAAGCGCGAAAGACGGTAAACTTGTGGTGGACGGCAAGGAAATTGCTGTATTTGGCATTATGAATCCTGATGAAATCGACTGGAAGAGCTGCGGAGCAGAATATATTGTTGAGTCTACCGGTGTTTTCACCACAATGGATAAGGCTGCCGCACATTTCAAAGGCGGTGCCAAGAAAGTTGTTATCACCGCTCCGTCAAAGGATGCTCCGATGTTTGTTATGGGTGTAAACCATGACAAGTATACCAAGGATATGAACATTGTTTCCAATGCTTCATGTACAACAAACTGCCTCGCCCCGATTGCAAAGGTTCTGAATGACAGATGGGGTATTGTTGAAGGCCTTATGACAACAGTTCATGCTATAACAGCTACACAGAAGACTGTTGACGGTCCTTCAAAGAAAGACTGGAGAGGCGGAAGAGCTGCAAGCTTCAATATCATTCCTTCCTCCACCGGTGCAGCAAAGGCAGTTGGCAAGGTTATCCCCGAACTGAACGGAAAACTCACAGGTATGGCATTCCGTGTACCTGTTGCTGACGTTTCCGTTGTTGATTTAACATGCCGTTTAGAAAAACCCGCTACCTATGAAGAAATCTGCCAGGCAATGAAGGAAGCTTCAGAAAACGAACTGAAAGGAATCCTGGGATACACTGAAGACGATGTTGTATCCTCTGATTTCATCGGCGACGCAAGAACTTCAATTTTCGATGCCAAGGCAGGAATTTCACTGAATGAACACTTTGTAAAAGTTGTTTCATGGTATGACAACGAATGGGGTTATTCAAACAAGGTTGTTGACCTTATTGCTCATATGGCAAAGGTTGACGCCGAATAATCAGAGTTTTGACTTTATACCAGGCATCCTTAATGGGATGCCTGTTTAAATTAATGACTTAGGAGAGATAATATTTATCCGGCAGGTGTTTGTAATAACCGCATTAATTCTGTTTGACAAAGGAGAGGGAGAACAATGGGCATGTACAACAAAATGAGCATTGAGGATATAGATGTCAGAGGTAAAAGGGTTATTGTAAGGGTTGACTTTAATGTTCCGCTGGACAGTGAAGGACATATAACCGACGACAAACGAATTGTGGCTGCACTGCCGACTATTAAGTATCTTATCGATCATGGTGCAAAAACCATTCTTGTATCACATCTTGGCCGTCCGAAGGAAGGCTTTGAACCGAAATACAGCATGAAGCCTGTTGCGGTAAGGCTCAGCGAACTTTTGGGGCAGGAGGTTATCCTGGCAAATGACGTTATAGGCGAAGACGCCAAGACAAAGGCAAAGGAACTGAAGGAAGGCCAGGTTCTGCTTCTTGAAAACGTGCGTTTCCACAAGGAAGAAACCAAGAATGATCCTGCATTCGCAAAAGAGCTGGCTTCAATGGCGGATATATTCGTAAACGATGCTTTCGGAACCGCTCACCGTGCACATGCATCCACTGCCGGTCTTGCCGATTATCTGCCTGCGGTGTCCGGATACCTGATTAAAAAGGAAATAGATATAATGGGCAAGGCTTTGTCCAATCCCGAAAGACCGTTTGTGGCAATTCTGGGAGGAGCAAAAGTTTCAGACAAGATTACCGTTATTGAAAACCTGCTTGACAAGGTTGATGTACTCATCATCGGCGGCGGAATGGCATATACTTTCCTTAAGGCAAAAGGCTATAAAATAGGAAATTCAATCTGCGAAGAAGATAAACTGGACTTTGCGAAAGAACTTATGGAAAAAGCCGAAAAGAAAGGTGTTAAGCTGCTGCTTCCGATCAGTAACGTTGTCGGAAAAGAATTCAGCGCCGATACGGAATACCAGGAAGTGGCTTCCGATGGAATACCCGACGGCTGGATGGGTTTGGATATCGGCGAATCAACCGTCAAGCTGTTCAGCGAAGAAATTAAAAAGGCAAAAACCATTGTCTGGAACGGCCCGATGGGTGTATTTGAATTCCCGAGATTTGCAAGCGGTACAAAGAAAATTGCGGAAGCTGTTGCTGAGTCCGGTGCAATATCCATCGTAGGCGGCGGAGATTCTGCTGCAGCAATCGAACAGCTTGGATTTGCAGACAAGATTACCCATATATCCACCGGAGGCGGTGCTTCGCTCGAGTTCCTTGAAGGCAAAGAATTACCGGGTATTGCCTGCCTGATGGACAAAAAAAAAAGGGTGAAAATGGCAGCGGGCAACTGGAAAATGAATAAAACCCCGAATGAAGCGGTTGCATTCATCCAGGCCCTGAAAGACAAGGTTAAGGATGCAGAAACTGAAGTTGTTGTAGGTGTTCCCTTTGTTGCCATCCCGGCAGTGGTTGAAGCATGCAAGGATACCAGTATTAAGGTTGCCGCCCAGAATGTTCACTGGGAGGAAAGCGGTGCATATACAGGCGAAGTATCCTGCAGCATGCTGAAAGAGCTTGGCGTTCAGTATGTAATCATCGGGCACTCTGAACGCAGGGAATACTTCGCTGAAACAGATGAAACGGTGAACAGGAAGGCCCATGCCATACTGAATGCGGGTATGATTCCGATTATCTGCTGCGGTGAAAGCCTTACCCAGAGAGAACAGGGGGTTACAAAGGAACATATCCGTTACCAGGTTAAAATAGCATTGCTTGGTCTGACAAAGGAACAGGTTTCAAAACTGGTTATCGCTTATGAACCTATTTGGGCGATAGGCACAGGAAAGACGGCAACTTCTGAACAGGCCCAGGAAGCATGTTTCGTAATACGTGATCTTGTCAGGGAACTGTATGATGAAGAAACCGCTGAAAGCATCCGTATACTGTACGGCGGAAGCGTTAAGGCTTCCAACGCGAAAGAGCTCTTTGACATGCCTGACATTGACGGTGGTCTTATAGGGGGAGCCAGCCTTAAACTTGACGAATATGTAACGATAGTTCATTATAATAAGGTATAAATAAAAGATTCCGGCCCTCCGGACAACCCGGAGGGTTTTTTCATAAAACCAAAGTATACCTGGAGGTTTGAAATATGCTGAAAAAATTAGATAATTTCAACGGGTATAAGGGTCCTGTTGTTGTGGTAGTGATGGACGGTATCGGTATATCAGAATTAAAGGAAGGAAATGCCGTATACCACGCATATACTCCGAATCTTGACATGCTGTCCAAAAAATATCCCAACACCCTTATTAAGGCCCATGGTACTGCTGTAGGTCTTCCCAGCGACGATGATATGGGAAATTCCGAAGTGGGGCATAACGCAATAGGCGCAGGCCAGATTTACAGCCAGGGTGCAAAACTTGTTAATGAAGCCATTGCAACGGGTAAATTATATGAAGGCAAGGCATGGCGCGAAGTTACGGAAAATGTGCTTAAGAATAACTCTACGCTGCATTTCATAGGTCTTTTCAGTGACGGTAATGTACATTCCCATATTGATCACCTGAAAGCCCTTATAGTGCAGGCAAAGAAGGAAGGTATAAAGCGAGTACGCGTTCATATTCTTCTGGACGGCAGGGACGTTGGAGAAACTTCCGCACTTGAGTATGTGGATCCTTTTGAAGCTTTTCTTTCGGAAATCAGGTCGGAAGATTTTGATGTAAAGATTGCCAGCGGCGGCGGCCGGATGAAAATAACAATGGACAGGTATGAAGCAAACTGGGGAATGGTTGAACTGGGATGGAAAACCCATGTGCTTGGTGAAGGAAAGTATTTTACATCTGCACGGGAAGCGATTGAAACGCTGCGTTCCGAAACCCATGCAATAGATCAGGATCTGCCGCCGTTTGTCATTGCAGAGAACGGCAAACCCGTCGGAACGATAAACGACAATGACAGCGTTATTTTCTATAACTTCCGTGGCGACAGGGCTATAGAAATAAGCCGTGCCTTTGAAGAACAGGACTTTGACAAATTCGACAGGAAGAGGTATCCGAAGGTTGTATACGCAGGAATGCTGGAGTATGACGGAGATCTTCATATACCCAAGAGATACCTTGTTCCTCCGCCGGAGATCAGGAATACGATGGGAGAATTCCTGTGCAAATCCGGAGTTACGCAGCTTGCTATTTCAGAAACACAAAAATACGGGCATGTGACCTATTTTTGGAACGGAAACAGAAGCGGAAAATTCGATGACAAGCTTGAAACATATATAGAAATCCCGTCGGATATTGTGCCGTTTGAACAGCGCCCGTGGATGAAGGCTGCGGAAATTACCGACAGGCTTATTGAGGAACTGTTTACGGGTAAGTACCGTTTTGCAAGGGTCAACTTCCCAAACGGCGACATGGTAGGTCACACAGGAAATTTCCACGCAGCGAGAATTGCCGTAGAAACCGTTGATTTGTGCCTCAAGCGCATACTGACCGCCGTGGATGAACTGGGCGGAATGGCGATTATTACCGCTGACCATGGAAATGCAGATGAGATGTTTGAACTTGACAAGAGCGGAAAACCCAAGCTTGACGAAAACGGGGCAATTAAAGCAAAGACAAGCCATACTCTCAGCAAGGTACCGTTTATCCTTTATGACAATTTCAATGGCGACAGGTACAGGCTGAAAGATGGAAATTTCGGACTTGCAAATATTGCCGCAACCGTCGTAAACCTGCTTGGCTATGAAGCACCTGCCATCTGGGAAGAAAGCATGATTATATTTGACAAATAACCAAAATTTATAATATGATAAAACGACAAGGTGGGAAGCATTCGTTGTATAGACGGGAGGATTTATGCGAATACTGGGTATAGACTTTGGTGAAGCAAGAATAGGTGTGGCGGTAAGTGATCCTTTGGGAATAACGGCTCAGGCTCTTGAAACCATTCACTGGAAAGGGGAATGGAAAAAACTTCTGGAGAGGATCAGGGAACTTACCGAGTACTATTCATGCGACACCATTGTTGTGGGTTTCCCGGAAAACATGAACGGCACCGTTGGAGAAAGGGGAATCAGAACACAACAGTTTATCGAAAAGTTAAAAACCTTTTTACCCGGTGTTAGCGTAATCCCGTGGGATGAAAGACTTTCCACTGTTCAATCAAGGCAAGCCTTGATTGAAATGGGAATCAACAGCAAAAAGCATAAGGGAAAAATTGATCAGATTGCGGCTTCCATTATACTGCAAAGTTATATGGATGCCCGAAAAAAGTATTAAGCACCTTGCCACTCTGTGGCAGTAAAATAAATCCAGTCGGAAAGACTGAGTAAATTTAAGGAGGTTTTCATATGCCGGAAAACAAATGCAACGGATGCGACCACCAGCACGATCATGATCACGATTATGATTTTGACGAAATGGACAGTGTCCTTGAATTAACTGGAGAAAACGGGGAAACTCTGAAAGTGGAGTTTCTGGCCACTGTAAAAGTCGATGATCAGGAATACGCCGTAATGCAGACGCTGGATAACGGCGAAGAGGATGATGACGAAGCTGAGATTGTCATCATGAGGCTGGAATACGATGACGAGGAGGATGAATATTTCCTCGTCGCTGAAGAAGATGAAGATATTCAACAAAGAGTCTTTGACGCATTCCAGCAGGCAATTGCTGAAGAGGAAGAATAAGGAATTTTTACTTTTCATAAGAAGGTTGACCTTCAGTTTTCTTAGGTTATAATGGATGATAGAGCAAACATCTCTATCATCCTTATTTTTTTGGGGGTTAACATGAAGAAAATAAACTTTAAGGATATATTTGTCAGGCTCACTTCGGGCAAACGGGGATTAATACTGTTGATTGTGCTTCTGTTTTCCATAAGCACGGTTACCACTTTTTTTATTGCCCAGTCGATAAAGCGTAACAGTTCCGAAAAAGCCGTGGCAGATACCGAAATTACACCCGAACCGACTCCTCCGGAAACAGATGAACCCGACACCGAAGATGCCGACTCTGAGGATGAGGACAACGCGGAAGAAGAAGATATAACTCCTTCACCCAAACCTGTTGAAAAAGCGATTGATTTTAATTTCCCGAAAGAAGGAACAAGGCCGATTGCCGTTATGATTGACAATGAAACCAATGCGGTACTGCCCCAGGGCGGCCTGGGCCTGGCACAGATAGTTTACGAAGCCCTTGTAGAATATGGGGATACACGATATATGGCATTGTTCTGGAATAATCTGCCCGATTATATCGGGCCGGTCAGAAGCTCAAGACATTATTTCCTTGATTACGCTATGGAATATGATGCCATTTATACCCATATTGGGTGGAGCGATTATGCATACCGGGATTTGCAGCTGTTTGAAATAGACAATATAGACGGGGTTATGGGAAACGCATATGGAGTATTCTGGGATTTGACCAATGACAGGTCAAATTATCATGATTCATATACCAACCGTGAGAGGTTGTCCAGGTTTATCGAGAAAGCCGGATATTCCCTTATAACCGACAAGAAGCTGCCGCTGTCATATAACACCGAAGATGTGATTTATAAAGACGGTGAAAGCGCTAAGGAAATATTCATTAAGTACAGTGTCAGCAGTACTTGCGGGTATTATTACGATGAAGAGGCAAAAAACTACAAAAGAACCCGCCTTGGTGAACCGCAGATTGACAGGAATACAAACGAGGTTATCCGTGCAAAGAATATTATTATCCTGTTTGTTGAAAACAAAACTATAGAAGGTGACAAATATGGCAGGCAGGAATTGTATACAACGGGAAAAGGAAAAGGTTATTTTATAAGCAACGGCGTAAAACAGGACATTACCTGGGTTAAATCCTCCCGAACTACCCAGACACGGTACCTTGATGCAAACAATAACGAGATTAAGCTGAATCCTGGGCAGACATGGATTCAGATAGTGCCGCTGAATGCCGATGTGCGCATACGATAAAAGAAAAGGGAGAGATCTGATTAAAAACAGTTATCGGATTTTTCTTGTTAAGCACAAACTTTTATCAGAGTGCTTTTTCGCTGATACTGAACTTATCAGGGCTATTAACAACAATGTGATGATTTGATTGGCCTTTTTTTAAACAGAGGATTCATAAATTTCATTGATTTTATAAAGTTCATTTATGAAATATTAACACCTGTTCTTGATTCGACTAGTATCTGGCGATAGTTTTTATGTGCGGGAATTATGTATGTAGTTTTCTTTCTTAATTAAGCACACATCTGTTTTCACTTAAACAGCCGTTACATAAGGTGGCTCTTTTGCGGGTTTGCAGCAGAATTATATGGAATTATCCCGTTTTAAGAGATAGAATATATGTAAGCGGGACTTTCCTGCAATGGGAAAAAGTCCGTGAAAATACCTGCAACGAAAGACAGTTGTCAATTGTAAGGGTGATATTAATGAGAAAGAAAGGGCTTATCAATTCCTGGAACAGAGCTATAGATTCAATATGTTCGCTTCTTAGAACAAAAAATGTATCAACAAGGCTAAAAATGGGTTTTATACTTATAACGGTTTTGCCCGTTATTGCAGTCGGATATTTTTCCTATATGCAGGGAAGTAAGGCAATATATAATAAAATGAAACACTCTGTAACAGAAACCATCGATCAGGTTGGCATAAATCTTGGTTCCAAATTGCAGGCGATAATAAATGACGGGACGGAAATAGCGTATAATGACCTGGTTCAGAAGACTCTGATCAACTACGACAGCCTTAGTGCAAGGGAGCTTAATATAATTGAAGATGACCTATCAGATTACATAAACAGAAAATATATATTCAGCAATAATGTGGCTGAAATTATTATTTATACCAATGACCTGGAAAGAATAAATGCATATGGTCAAAGTATGTTCTGGTTTATGCCAAAGCCGGAAAACCTGGAACAATTGGCTGAAAAGGCCAGGGAACTGGATGGGCTTTGTCTCTGGATGCCGGTTAATTCGGATTATGAGCAGGGACTGGCCAGAAAAGTATTCGGAGATCGAAAAAGTATTATTCTAATGAGAAATATAAAATCTTTGGAGACCGGAAACCAGATAGGATATATTTTAATGCGTATCGATGAATCGGTAATTTCCGATACTTTTAGGAACATAGATTTTGGTGAAGGGGCACAGATTTTTGTTTTAAACTCCTCATTTCCTGTCAAATGTTCTAAATACGGTATCGTACATTGCGTCTTTGAAAAAAGAGGATAGTATTGTTAATTTGGTGAGTTCAATAGTAAATCTTCTGAATGGCTGCATGAAAAACGACAATAACCAAATCACGGTTGAGGAGGAAATTTCGTTACTTAAAAGTTATATTACAATGCAGGAATATCGCTTATTCGGACGTTTTACCGTCGAATTCAGCATTGAACCATCCGTTATGTCATGTCTTATTCCCAGGTTTTTTCTACAGCCTATACTGGAAAATGCATTGATACATGGTATTGAGCCTTCAGGCAAAAAAGGACTGATTGTTATTAAAGGCTACAAGCAGGATGACAAGCTTTACTTTTCTATAACTGACAATGGGGTTGGGATGTCACAGGAGCAAATAGATTTATTGCTGCGGTCAGATATCCACAGTCAGCGTTCCAGGCTTACCGGTATAGGAATAGCCAACACAAGGGACAGGATAAAAATGCTCTATGGACCGGAGTATGGTCTTGAAATTAACAGCGTTAAAGGCGTATTTACTACCGTAAATATATGCTTACCGTTTATGATCGGTAATGAAGGAGGTATATAAATGTATTCGGTGTTGATTGTTGACGATGACACTGTTTTCAGGACCAGGCTGAAAAGCCTGATAAACTGGGAAAAGGAAGGTTATACCGTCATTGCCGAAGCCCGAAACGGTAAGGAAGCCATAGAAAAAATAGAAAGCCTGAAAACCGGGTGAAAGCAGTGAAGCCTTTGGTGCTTTTTTTGCAACCGTAATGGTCAGTTCTGAGCTTGAACGCAATAAGGAATATGTTTTTACAGATGATTTTACGAATGAATACTATAAAGAGAATTTTACTAAAGGCGAGTACCTGGCGGAAGCCCATTTAAAACTGTTGCTGGAAGATGAAAAAGAAGCAGATATAGTTTCTTCGGTTCCATTTAAAATTAAATAATATGTGCAAAAAGAAGGTAAAATAGGAAAGGGTGGGTTGCAACGGGTGAAAAATTGGTATTTACACATTTGTAATCCTGTGTTATAATGCTAAACTGTGAATACGGGCGGTCCTCTGCCGGATGATTGGATATATACCGGTACGAACGTCTCAGGAATGGAGGAGTAGATATGGATATAATTCGTGAACTGGAAAAGGAATACATGAAGAAAGACGTACCTGATGTAAGAGTAGGAGATTACGTAAGGGTTTCGGTAAAGGTAAAGGAAGGATCCCGTGTAAGATTACAGGCATTTGAAGGATTTATAATCGGAATTCACGGCAGCGGAATCAGCAGAGCAATTGTTGTGAGAAGGGTATCCTTCGGAATCGGTGTTGAAAGAGTATTCCCGATTCACTCGCCGAATGTGGACAAGATTGAGATTATCAGGCGAGGTAAGGTCAGAAGGGCGAAACTCTATTATCTCCGTGACAGAGTCGGAAAGGCTGCCAAGATTAAGGAAGATATCGGGGCTAAAATCGATAACGGATCAAAATAATAACAGTTACAGGAAAAGAGGACGAATGTCCTCTTTCTTATTATGCATAACTTTTTCGGTTTTTATTGATTACAATAAAATATTTCACGGTGGATAAAGATGAACATACAGTGGTTTCCCGGACATATGGCCAAAACGAGGAAAATGCTGGCCGAAAACCTGAAACTGATTGACGTGGTTATTGAGCTGCTTGATGCGAGAATCCCGAAAAGCAGCCAGAATCCTGAAATTGATAATCTGACGAAGAACAAGCCAAGGGTAATAGCGCTGAATAAAAGCGATCTTGCCGATCCCGAGAAAACCCGGATGTGGATTGAGAAATTCAGGCAGGACGGTATTGACGCCATATGCATAAATGCAATAACGGGAGAAGGAGTAGCGGCTTTGACTGACCGGCTGAAGAAAATCATGGAACCAAAACGGAAAAAGGCCGCCGAAAAAGGACGTATATCAAGACCGATAAGGACTATGATTGTCGGTATTCCGAATGTGGGCAAGTCGGCGCTGATAAACAAAATAGCCGGGAAAGCTGCTGCAGTAACCGGAGACAGGCCGGGAGTAACAAGAAACAAGCAATGGGTTCGCATAAATCCCGAAATACAACTGCTTGATACACCGGGAATTCTCTGGCCCAAGTTTGATGATCCGCAGACGGGAATGAACCTGGCGTTTACCGGGGCAATACGCGACGAAATAATGGATATTGCCACCCTTGCATCAAACTTGCTGGAACTGCTTTCAAAGCTGTATCCCGAAGAACTGAAAAAAAGGTATAAGTACGATACCCTGGAAGGAAAGCCGGGGCATGTGCTCCTTGAAGAAGCGGGAAGAAAAAGGGGATGCCTTGTATCGGGCGGCGAAGTGGATTATTATAGAATCAGCAGCATTGTTCTTGACGAATTCCGGGCTGCAAAAATAGGCCGGATTACGCTGGAAACTCCTGATGAAAAGAGTGGGACTGATGAACGGAAAAATGACGCTGGCCGAGATACGGAAAAAAGCTGAGGAAATGCCTCTTGAGGATGCGGTTTCCTGGCTGTGCGATATCATGCCTGATTATGGTATTTCGGTTGCCAGACTTGCGGATACGTTTTCAAAAAGGTTAATCCGCATGAAAGAAGAAAAGAAAAGGCTTCTGAAAATGTCCGAGTTTGAAATTCAGGCACGCAGCCAGGGTTTTGTGTATATTGGGGGTATAGATGAAGCAGGAAGGGGACCTCTCGCAGGTCCGGTGGTTGCAGGATGCGTGGTCCTTCCTGAAAACTGTTTCATAGAGCATTTGAATGATTCAAAAAAACTTACACCTTCATTAAGGGATAAACTGTTCGATATAATAATTAGAGAAGCCTTGGATTATGGCATAGGAATGGTAATGCCGGAAGAAATAGATGAAATCAATATTTATAATGCTACCAGAAAGGCGATGATCCAGGCAGTATCTAGCCTGAAAAAAGCTCCGGATTACCTGATTATTGACGCCATGGAACTTCCGCTGAACATAAGGCAGCTTTCGGTCAACAAGGGAGACAGCCTGAGTATTTCAGTTGCAGCTGCATCAATTATTGCCAAGGTGACGAGGGACAGGTGGATGGAAGAAGTACATAAGATGTATCCTCAGTATGGTTTTATCAGGCATAAGGGTTATGGAACCCAGGAACACATGGAAGCCATAAAAAAGTACGGTCTGTGTCCGATACACAGGAAAACCTTCACTCATGGATTGGTGGGATAATTAGCGTTGAGAATTCCGGATTCCATATTGTATAAAATTTTTCAGCATACCGATGTCCAGAATCTGTTAGACAGGCTTTTGATAGGAGAAATGTTCGAAGGCCGTGTTATATCGGTTGACGGTAATTTTTTGATAATGCAGCTCCTGGACGGAAGCAGGATAACTGCGCAGGTTGAATCGGGTACAAATTATAATCCCGGTGATATAGTAAGGCTTAAAATTGACGACAGGCAGCAGGGGAAAGTTATTGCAACCGAAATCGAGCATTACCCGGTGCAGGAAAGTGAATCTTCCGGAAGGGATACCGGGCAGTTTACAGTCCGGGTCAGCATTACCGGGACTAAAGAAACGGAACGTTCACAGATCCAGGGAAAGGTAAATGTGAAGGAAGACGGGCATATTCCGTCCAGTGCCAATTCATTGAATGAAAAGGCAGACAATCCCGCAGAATTGCTTAAAGCACTGAAGATTCCCGTTAACAGGCAGAGCATGGAGATTGTCAGGGAAACTGTGAGAATGGGAAGCGAACCAAAGGCAGAAATTATTGAAAAAGCGCTTAACCTGCTGGAAAACGAGCAGGTTGACAGTCCCAGGCAGGCCGTGTTTCTCGTATTGAACAAGATGGAAGACAGGGAGCAGTTCTACAGGATTGTAAGTGAGCTGGACAACGGCAGATTTCATTTTAACGATGAACTGAACGATTTAGTTGGCCTTCTTGAAGAAGCAGCCGCTGAAACGGGTGATGAGAACCTTTCCGGCATAACGGAAAGAATCAGGGCTGCTCTTGATGAATCAATTATAAAGACTCCTGTTGTCCGCGAAAAACCGTTACAGCCTGATAAAACGGTTTCAGACAGCAAATTTGAAAAAGAAACCGAAGCAGCGTTACCGAAAGCTGACAAATGGCTGAATGAACTGAAAAAAGAGTTTTCATTGCTTGGAAAACTTCTTGCAAACTCAAACGTGAGCAGAAGGGAAGAAATACTGTCAGCAGTTAACAGGCTTGAAACAGCAATTCAGTTCTTCAATGAACTTAACGGTATTGAGCTGTTTGTGCAGGTTCCTTTTATTGTAAGGGATAACCGGGTTAACGGTGAATTGTATATAATGAAAAGGGCAGGAAGAAAGGGGAAAATAAACTCCCGGGATTTTACGCTTTTTCTTTCCCTGACAACCGATAATATCGGGCATTTGGACATTTTTGTGCATGTTAAGAACAGGAATGTAATGGTCAGGATTTTTACCGAAAACGAAAAGTTCAATCAGCTTTTTACAGACGAATACCGGACTTTATATGATGCTTTAAAGGAAAAAGGATATACGCTTTTTGACATGGGCTTCCAGGTGAAAAACGAAGAGATTAGTATTTTCAATGCCGAAGAAATAGTTTCCGAGTTTTTGGATATGCTCACTACAAGGATTGATATCAAGGTTTGAGGCTATGGATGAAAAGAAAATAAAAAAGGCAACTGCTTTATCATATACGCCCGGAAAGGACAAGGCACCGAAGATAATTGCGTCGGGAAAGGGCGTAATAGCTGAGAAAATAATAGAAAAGGCGCGGGAAGAAAAAATCCCCGTTGTGGAGAATTCTGATCTGGCGTCGGAATTGGCCGGGCTTAAACTGGGATCGGAAATACCCGTGGAACTTTATGAGGTTGTTGCTGAAATACTGGCTTTTGTGAGCCGTGTTGATGAAAAAGCCGGGAGAAAATTTTGGCTTTTGTGAAAAACGGGCCTGAAAGGGGAAGGCATGAATACAAGGCTGCTTGGAATGAAAGGCGAGGAATTCGCGGCTGAATACCTGGAGCGGAATAATTACAGGATTTTATACCGGAATTACCGGGCGGGCAGAATGGGTGAAATAGACCTTATAGCGGTGAAAGGAAACGTGATTGTTTTCGCGGAGGTAAAAACCAGGACAGGTGAATCTTACGGCACTCCTGCAGAGGCGGTATCGTTCAGGAAACAGAAGACGATAAAAAAGGTTGCATCTCTTTTTTTGAGGGAATTTAACATAAATGACCCGGAAATCCGTTTCGATGTTATTGAAGTGATTATGACAAGGGATTGCAAACCGGTGGATGTTAACCATATTAAAGAAGCCTTTTAATTTTTTGCTTTAAAATAATATTCCGGGGGAATAACCGTGACTGTTGTCGATGCTCATTGCGATACCCTTACGAGGGCAGTGGACGGTAAAGCGAGTTTGGTCAGTAATTCCTTTCACTGGGATATAAAAAGAGCGCTTGAGTATGGCAGTTTTGTTCAGGTTCTTGCCGTATTCCAGGATCCTGACAGGGAAAAACCGGCTTTTGAAAAGGCGATATATTATATCCGCGAAGCCGAAAAAGTGGAGAAACAGAATACGTTTTTTAAGATATGCAGGAGCTACAGTGATATTGAATCGGGCCTGAAAGAAGGAAAAGTCTGCGGTATTCTGTCCATTGAAGGCGGAGAGGCTCTCGAAGGCAGGATTGAAAACGTGGACAGGTTTTATAATGCCGGGGTACGAATAATTACCCTTACCTGGAATTATGCAAATGAACTGGGTGACGGGGCGGAGATACAGCGAAACGTCGGATTAACCGGCTTTGGAAAAGATGTAGTTAAGTTGATGGAGAAAAAAGGGATGATAGTTGATATATCCCATGCCGATCCAAGAACCTTTGAGGATTGCCTGGATATAAGCACGAAACCCGTGATAGCATCCCATTCAAATGCGAGAAAAATATGTGACCATATGCGTAATTTATATGACTGGCAGATAACAGCGATAAAGAAAACCGGTGGTGTGGTGGGAATTAACTTTTATACTGAATTTATAAACAGCGATCCTAAACCTGGGATTTTGTCGCTGATACGGCATATTGAACACATCTGTGAAGTGGCAGGTGAAGACACCGTCGGAATCGGGGCGGATTTTGACGGAATGGAATCACTGCCACAAGGAATTAGCGGCGTCGAAGATTTGTATCTCGTGTTTAACGAACTGGCAAAACTGAATTACACTGAAGATACAATAAAAAAAATAGCCGGTGGAAATTTTCTCAGGGTGTTCCGTGATGTATTGACGGGAAATCAGGGATAATAAAATTTAAGAGGGTTTCATAGCGGGATGATAATATGGACAAGGCGAGAGATACTGCGTTAAAAGCTTTATATGAAACCGATGTCAGGGGTGCGTATTCCAATCTTGCGTTAAAAAAGCTCCTGGCCGATAAGGAACTGGATTCAAGGGATCGGGCTTTCATAACTGAGCTGGTTTACGGCACAATTACAAGAAAAATTACACTGGACTGGGTAATTTCCAGGTTTTCAAAAATTCAGCTCAGAAAACTGTCAAACCTGGTGCTGGAGATTTTAAGAATGGGTGCATACCAGATTTTGTTCCTTGACAAGGTTCCTCCGTCTGCTGCATGCAATACGTCAGTTGAGCTGGCCAAAAACCATGCAAAGCAGTCTGCTGGATTTGTAAATGCGGTACTCAGGAATATAGCCCGCAGCAAGGAGAGAATACTTACTGACAGTGATTTTGATGCTATGCCGGTTACAGAAAGGTTATCGGTGAAATATTCCTTCCCTGAATACCTGGTGCAGGAATGGATCACGGCATTCGGAGAAGATTTTACTGAGGAACTGCTGAAATCGCTGCTGGATCGCCCTGATTTTTCGGTTCGTGTAAATACGTTGAAAACTTCAAGGGATGCCGTAGCCGAAGAATTGAAAAAATACGGCATTGATTCGGTTCCGGGCCATTTTGTGCCTGAAGCACTGTATCTTGAAAATGTATCGGATATTTCCGGGCTTGATGTTTTCACCGAGGGGAAAATAACCGTCCAGGATGAAAGCTCAATGCTGGTAACAAAGGTCCTGGATCCGAAACCCGGTGAAAGAATACTGGACGCATGCGCAGCTCCGGGAGGGAAAACAACGCATATGGCCCAGCTGATGAATAACAGCGGACATATTGACGCCTGGGACATACATGAGCACAAAATATCGCTTATAGAGGACAATGCAAGAAGGCTTGGCATTTCAATCATAAGTGCAGTCCGGAAGGATGCCCTCAGAATCTGGGAGGATGTTTTTGATACATATGACAGGGTTTTGGTAGATGCTCCGTGTTCGGGTACCGGAATAATCAGGAGAAAACCCGACATCAAGTGGAAGAGAAAAAAGGAAGATTTTAACAATTTGATTGAGATTCAGAAAAAAATATTGTATAATTCGTGTAGGTATGTGAAACCCGGTGGTATACTTGTTTACAGTACCTGTTCGCTTGACGTAAGGGAAAACGAAAAGGTTATTGAGTGGTTCCTTCAGGAAAACGGCAATTTCAGGCCTGAACCAATGGATGAGTATCTGCCTGAAACGTTAAGAGCAAGGAACGGGGTTAGTGAGGGTATGCTCAGGTTATACCCTCATATTGATGGAACCGACGGTTTTTTTATAGCAAGACTGAAAAGAGAAAAATAAAAGTATGAATTCAGAACTGACAAGTATTTATGAACTGGAATTTGATGAACTGAAGAATGAGATTATAAAACTCGGTGAACCCGCTTTTCGTGCAAAGCAGGTGTGGAAATGGATTTATCAGGGAGCTTCAGACTTTGATGATATGACCGATCTCCCTAAATCCTTCCGCAACAGGTTAAAGGGCATTTTTTGTATTGGTGGGGCAGAACTTGTTAACAGACTCGTATCAGCAAAAGACGGCACGAGAAAATACCTTTTTAAGCTGAAGGATGGAAATGTCGTTGAAAGTGTGCTTATGAAGTACCGTTATGGCAACAGTATTTGCCTGTCAACCCAGGTGGGATGCCGTATGGGATGCAGCTTTTGTGCATCTTCCATGCCCGGATTTGACAGAAATTTGTCAACTGGGGAGATGGTTGCCCAGGTAATTGCCGTACGGAATGACGCTGCGGAAAAGATAAGCCACATTGTTTTAATGGGAATAGGTGAGCCTTTTGACAATTATGACAATGTTGTCCGGTTTTTGAGGAGAATGAATTCACCGGATACATTGAACATAAGCTACAGGAGAATGACCGTATCCACCTGTGGCCTCGTACCCGGAATTCTAAAGTTTTCAGAGGAAGGCTTTCCGGTTAATCTTTCTGTTTCGCTGCATGCTCCGAACGACGAAATCAGAAAAAGAATTATGCCTGTTGCAAGGAAATATTCAATTGACAATATACTTTCAGCATGTCATATTTATACTCAGAAAACAGGAAGACGGGTTACTTTTGAATATACGCTTATTAAATACGTCAATGACCGGGATGAGCATGCGGAGGAACTGGGAAGAAGGTTAAGCGGACTTTTGTGCCATGTGAATCTTATTCCCGTTAACATGGTGGAAGGAACCGGATATGTTAAAAGTGAGAAGGAAAGAGTGGAATGTTTCAGGAGAATAATGGAGAAACACGGAATACCTGTTACCGTCCGCAGAGAATTGGGCAGTGATATTGCCGCGTCCTGCGGTCAGTTAAGAAAACGGTCGGTTGAAAGCGACAGGATGGTGGATAAGCGGTGAAATACGCGGCTATAAGCGATAAGGGAATTATTCGGGAGCAAAACGAGGATTTCTGGAATATTATTCTGGATCAGGACGGCAATCCGCAGGCGTTTATTGTTGCCGACGGAATGGGCGGGCATAAAGCCGGTGATATTGCAAGCAAAATGGCTGTTGAGTCAATCTCGGACAGTATAAGCACTTACCTTGAGAACAGGGATTCTGACGGTTCGGTGGAGCAGATTCTCAGGGAAGCAATTTACAAGGCGAATGATGTTATATTCCGGTATGCAATGGAACACCTGAACGGTTCCAATATTGGTACAACACTTACTGCAGGAATGTTCTGCAATGGAAAAATGATAATTGCCCATATCGGAGACAGCAGTTTTTACCTGGTAAGAAATGAAACAATCGAAAAACTTACCAGGGATCATTCATACGTGGGTGAACTGGTTGATAAGGGGATACTGGACCAGGAAGAAGCAAGGGTACATCCGATGAGAAACCAGATAACCCGTGCTCTTGGCTATGAAAAAGAAGTACAGGTGGATTTTTACAGTCTGGATGTAATGCCCAATGACATATATCTTCTGTGTACCGACGGTCTTACTATGAAGCTTTCGGCCGATGAACTGCTTGAATTGCTGAAGAAAGAAGAGGATTTGAACACGGTATTGAAAAACATGGTGGCACTGGCCAATGAACGGGGCGGAGATGACAATATAACCGCCATAGTTGTGAAAATCTGAATAGCAGAGTAAAATGATTCGAGGTGCTGGAATGACTGGAAGAGTTCTGAATAATCGGTACGAGCTGGTTGAAAAAATAGGCAGCGGCGGCATGGCTGATGTTTATAAAGCAAAATGCAGGGTATTGAAACGTTGGGTGGCTGTTAAAATATTAAAGGATGAATTTGTAAATGACGAGGAATTTCTTGAACGTTTTGAAAGGGAGGCCTATGCGGCTGCCAGCCTGAATCATCCAAATATTGTATCGATTTACGATGTTGGAAAAGAAGGCAACATTCATTATATTGTAATGGAATATATTGACGGTATAACGCTGAAGGAATATATAAGGCATAACGGAGCCCTTCCGTGGCAGGAAGCGGCTGAAATCGCGATTTCCGTATTAAGTGCGCTGCATAAGGCACACAGGCATGGTATTATACACAGGGACATAAAACCGCAGAATATACTCATGACATCGGATAATGTGCCTAAGGTTACCGATTTCGGTATAGCAAGGGCGGTTTCAACATCCACTGTAACACGGAAAGTTGATACAGTGGGTTCGGTTCATTATTCATCCCCCGAACAGGCAAGAGACGGCTATACCGATGAAAAATCCGATATTTATTCGGTAGGGGTAACGCTTTTTGAAATGCTGACCGGCAAGGTACCATTTGATGCAGACAATCCTGTATCGGTGGCGTTGAAACATATAGAGGAGCAGCCGGTGAAACCTTCGGAAATTGTGCCTGGCATACCGGAAGCAATGGACGAGATTGTCCTCCGGGCTATGAAAAAGTCCAGGAGCGAGCGTTACGACAGTGCATTGCAAATGATAGCCGATCTTGATCATCTCAGGAAAGGCGAAAGCATAGAAAGAAACAGCAATGAAATAGATTTGTTTGCAACAAGAGTAATTGGGAGTTTGGAGGAGGAGAGTTTGGCAGGGAAAAGAAACCGGGTTAACGGCAAAAAAAAGGAGAAAACCGGTAAAAAATCAAAATCAAAAGGCTTTATAATTGCATTTGTATATATCCTGCTGATAGGTGTAATAGTGGGCGGTATATGGCTTGCTTATGACAGGATTGTCAGGGATCTTGTAAATGCGATTCTTGCTCCGAAGAAACAGCCTGTGGAAGTAATCAACTATATCGGCATGAGTATTGAGGATGCCATAGCTGATCTGGAATCAAAGGACCTGCCGTATACCGAACCTGTATATGAATACAGCAATACCGTTCCGAAGGGAATAGTTATTGATCAGAAACCACCTGCAGGCATTTCTATAATGCCCGGAGATGACGCCATTACGAAAGTGGAGCTTATTGTCAGCAACGGGCCTGAGCAGGTGGAAATACCCACTGATATTAAATTTGCCGATTATGTCGAAGTGGAAATACGGCTCAGGGATGAACTGAAATTAAAGCCGAAAGTTGTTGACGAATACAGCGATGAAGTAGCCGAAGGACGGGTAATCAGGACAGAACCTGAAATGGGTTCAGTTGTGGATGCGGGAAGCGAAGTCATTATTTACAGAAGCCTGGGACCGGAGTTAAAAGAGGTTATCGTTCCCGACGTAACAGGACGTACTATGGATGAGGCAACAAATATACTGCTGTCCAATAATCTGAGCATCGGTAAAATTCTGCCCGAAGGCAGAGAAGGCTACAAAGGGCGTATTATAGACCAGGAGCCAAAGGCTGGAACAACGGTAAAGGAATTGACTCCGATAAACCTGTATTTTGGTGATGAACAGGCTCCTTCTGCAGGCGACGGAATCGGGATTGGTAACGGTTCTGCCGGAACTCCCAGGGTAAGCAGGGAAATATATCTTCCCTCTAACAGGGATTTCGGAGACACCGTGGAAGTGGTTGCATATTATACTACCGGTGATTCAGGGGAAGAAATACTTCTTCAAAGATTCACGGTCAGGAAATCCGAATTCCCGGTGAGTGTGCTTGTGCCGTTTACTCCCGGGGTAAAAACAACATTGATTGTATACATGGACGGTGAGTTTCAGTATGAAGAGGAAATTTTCATTCCGCAGCAGTGAAACGGAGGAGTGTTTTTGCCAAGGGGCTTGATACTTAAAGGTGTTGGGGGTTTCTATACTGTAGAGAGCGATACCGGAATTTACGAATGCAGGGTAAGAGGAGTTTTCAGAAAGAAGGGTATAACACCGGTTGCCGGTGATTTCGTTAAATTTACAATAACAGATGAGGCGGCCAGGGAAGGCTGGATTGAAGAAATTGAAGAAAGGCAGAATTTCTTTATACGGCCGACGGTAGCTAATGTAAACCAGATAGCCGTTGTCCTGGCAAAAACTTCTCCTGAACCTGATTTTCTTCTTGTGGATAAGCTTCTTGTTACGGCTGAAAAAAACGGGATAACGCCGCTCATAGTAATAAATAAGATTGATCTGATAAATGAAGCAGAGCTTGAAGAGGTCAGGGACATCTATAAAAGCACGGGATACCAGATTGTTGCGATAAGTAAATTCGGAAAACAGGGATATGACGAACTGCATGAGAAGCTTAAAGGCAGATGTACGGTATTCGCAGGACAGTCGGGAGTCGGAAAATCCACTATTCTGAACAATATAATCGACTCATGGGTCATGGAGACCGGGGAAATGAGCAAAATCCAGCGAGGCAAGCATACTACAAGGCATGTCCAGCTGTTACCTCTGGATAACGAAGGTTATGTTGTGGATACTCCAGGGTTCAGTTCAATGGCCCTGGAAGGCATTGAATATGATGAACTGTCATCTATGTATCCCGAGTTCCTTAAACTGGAAGGCCGGTGCAAATTCAACGGATGCAGCCATGTAAAGGAACCAGGATGCATGGTAAAGGAAATGGTTCAATCAGGAAAGATATCACCGGTAAGATATGAATGTTACCTGAGGTTATACGAGGAGCTGAAACTGCAATATGAAAACAGATACAGATAAAAATGGGATTATTATTGCACCGTCAATCCTGTCCGCAGATTTCACTCGCCTGAAAGAGGCCATGGACACCATAAGGGATTCCGGTGCGGACTGGATTCATACCGATGTCATGGACGGTCATTTCGTGCCGAATATTACAATCGGACCCCCTGTATTGAGGTGCATGCGCGAACAGACCAATATGTTCATAGATGTTCACCTGATGGTTGAAAAGCCCGAACTGCTGCTTGATGATTTTATTGAAGCTGGAGCAGACATGATAACGGTTCATGCTGAGGCGTGTACACATCTGAACCGTACACTGCAGATTATCCGTCATGCAGGCGTAAAAGCAGGCATTGCGCTGAACCCGGCTACTTCATTAAGCGTTCTTGATTATTCCCTTGAACTTGTGGATATGGTCCTTTTAATGACGGTAAACCCCGGTTTTGGAGGACAGGAGTACATACCCCAGATGACAGCGAAAATAAAAGCGCTACGCAGAATGATAAATGAGTATGCACCCGGTGTTTTATTGCAGATAGACGGCGGTATCAGCACCGATAACATTGCTGAAGTTACAGCAGCGGGAGCAAATGTAATCGTTGCAGGTTCGGCCTTTTTCAATGCTCACGATAAAGCGGCATTTGTATCAGAACTGAGAAAGAAATCTGCTTTTTGCGGTAAGGTTTGAATATGAATGTATTTGTTGTAGGAAGCGGAGCGGTTGATTCCGCTGAAATTATAATGGAATACTCAAAAATATCCGATCTTATAATATGCGCCGACGGCGGAGCAAGATATCTTTACCGTGCGGGGATTAAACCCCATATCCTTGTCGGGGATTTTGATTCGATCGAGCCTGAAGTAAGGGATTTTTACCGCGACAGCGGCATTGAAATAATAAAATTCCCCGCTGAAAAAGACTATACTGACATGGAACTTGCCCTGAATATTGCGATGGAAAAGGGTGCATCCAGGATATTCATTGCCGGGGCTACCGGTTCAAGGCTTGATCATACCATATCCAACGTACAGCTTCTCCATAAACTGGCCGATGCGGGCATTGAAGGAGTAATTATAAACTCGAATAATTTCATCTATCTTCTTACCGATCATATCATCCTTCCGAGAAAGGAAGGCTATTACCTGTCACTGATACCTGCAACCCCAACGGTTGAAGGAATTACAACAAAGGGGCTGCTATATTCCCTTAATAACGCCTCAATGACCATGGGTACCGGGCTTGGCATAAGCAATGAGTTTACGTCTGGATTGGCTGAAATTTCAGTAAAAAAAGGGCGTCTTTATGTTATCCTTTCGAGAGACTGAATTAATTAATTTTTTCGGCCAGGCATTATCGGCGGATTGGTTCATAAGATCCTTATAGAGAAAACTGACGGGGGTCGCCGTGAAAAGATTTATCCTCTCCATTGACGGCGGAGGTATCCGTGGGATAATTCCTGCTGTTTTTCTTGCAGAACTGAAAAAGGTGCTTGAAAAAAACGGCGTTGATAAACCCTATCATCAAATTTTTGACATTATAGCCGGAACATCCACCGGGGGGCTGATTTCACTGGCACTGACCGTTCCAATCGGCAGAAAAACCGGCGGAGACTTGTATGATACGCATGGAGGAGTATCTGCTGAAAAACTGCCCGAACTTTACAAGACATTCGGAGACAGGGTATTTCCCGGTAACAGAAACAGGGTGAGAAAGCTTATAAGGCAGGTATTTACAAGCAAATACAGTTCAGTTCCGTTCAGGATCGTTCTTAAGGAAATATTCGGGAACCACACTGTAAAGGAAGCTCTTACAAATATATTGATAACGGCTTTTGACATGAAAACAATGCAGCCCGTTTTCATTAAGAAAAGACCTAAACATGCTGGCGGAGACGAAGATCCCGATTATTACATGGTGGATGCGGCATTGGCTACGGCGGCAGTTCCTACGTATTTTCCTCCCGTATATGTCAGCCGTAACAATGAAACCTTTTGCCTGATAGACGGTGGAATTTTCTGCATAAATCCCGCACTCAGTGCTTTCATCGAAGCAAGAAAAATTTATCCTGTCAGCAGGGAATATATTGTTTTGTCACTTGGCACCGGAACCCAGAAAGAGGAATACAGAACCGAAAGAATACAGCACTGGGGTTTCTTTAACTGGATTGCACCCTGGCTGGGGGTTCCCATTATCACCGCCGTAGGTGAAGGCCAGAGAATAAGCACGAACCATATGCTTAAAAAACTTCCCCAGGTAACGCTTTTTCGTTTTGATATTGAACTTGACAGGGAAAAGGGGGTGATTGATGACGGAAGTCCTGAAAACATCAGTTATTTGCATGAAAAAGGCAAAGAAATGTGGAATAAAGGTAAAAGTCAAATCAGTGAATTTGTAAGATTAATAGCCGGTAGCGAAAAGCAAAAAAACGGGAAACCGCTCTAAAAAGTAATGAACCCATGGCATGCAAAAATATAAATCTTTCTGATTAAAACTAATTTATCCTCGCTTCCTGTAGTATTTCTCTTTACGCTGTGATGTGCGTAGGTTCTGCTGTATTGCATAATATCTCGTCCAAGCCGGCCGAATCAATTACATTTACTTGTGTAATTCAAAATGGATTGTTGTATAATAATATGGGGTATATAACAGTCCATTTTAATTTATTCTGTAACTGAGCGGCTGAAATTAAGTCAGGAGGCTTTCTCATCATGTCTGAAACTCTTTTAAGGAAGATCGATCTTTGCGGTGAATGGTATTTATCCGGAGGCGGTTTCAGGAATGTTCCTGCCAGGGTTCCCGGCTGTGTACATACCGATTTGCTGGAAAATAATCTTATAGAAAATCCGTACTTTGCAGACAATGAGCAAAAACTTATGTGGATAGGTGAAACCGACTGGTCATATGAAAGAAGTTTTACCGTTGATCCAGGTGTTACCGGCAAGGAGAGGGTTATACTCCGGTGCGAAGGCCTTGACACGCTTGCATCCATCCATATTAACGGCAACAAGGTCGGAGATACCAACAATATGTTCAGAACATGGGAGTTTGATATAAAAAGATATCTGAAAGACGGACAAAATCATATCATGATAGTTTTCCGTTCCACCATTCCCTACATCAGGGAAAGGGCCAAAAGAAGGAAAGTCTGGCATACAGGTATTGGACAGGAACGGATAGAAGACAGCAACCAAATCAGGAAAATGCAGTGCAATTACGGATGGGACTGGGGTCCGAAGCTTGTGACCTGCGGAATATGGAAAAGTATTGAAATCCAGGCATATGATGAGGTGAAAATAGAAGACCTGCATATAATCCAGGAACACCATGACAACAGGGTTATACTTAATGCGACTGCAGAATTGAGCCGGAAGCCTTTAAAAACCGTGGAAGGCTGCTTAAAACTGTTTTTCCGGAAAGAAGTTGTATATGAAACAAAGTGGGAGATTGCAGAAAAGGAAACGTCAGTAAGTTTCGAGGTGCCCGAGCCCAGGCTGTGGTGGCCCAATAACATGGGGCCGCAGAATCTTTACCGGGTAGTTTTCACTGTAGAAAACGATGCCGGATTATTGGATAAGGTTGAAAAAAATATTGGTTTAAGGACACTTAAGCTAATTACAAGGCCCGATCAATGGGGTGAATCATTCCATTTTGAGGTAAACTCGGTACCGTTTTTTGCAAAAGGAGCCAACTGGATTCCGGCGGATACCTTTGTGACACGTATAACTCCGGAGTTTTATGAAAAACTTCTGCGGGATGCAGCAAAAGCCGGTATGAATATGATAAGGGTCTGGGGTGGAGGCATATATGAATCGGATATATTCTATGATCTTTGTGACCGCCTGGGCCTTTGCGTGTGGCAGGACTTTCCGTTTGCCTGTTCTGCATATCCGGCATACGATGAAGAATTTATGCTGAATGTGGAAAAAGAGGCCGAGGACAATATAAAGAGAATCCGCCATCATGCATGCCTGGCATTGCTTTGCGGAAACAACGAAATTGAGCAGATAGAAAACTGTATTACTGAAAGTATTGATGAAGGTGGTATGACATGGGATGAGTACGAGAATCTTTTTGACAAATTGCTTCCCGGGGTGATAAAGAAACATGCTCCGTATATTTCTTACTGGCCTTCCAGCCCACACACACCGGGAAACAGAAGGGATTATAACAATCCGGACCGCGGCGATGCCCATCTTTGGGGTGTATGGCACGAGAGAAAGCCTTTTGAGTGGTACAGGCAATGCCTGCATCGCTTTGTCAGCGAGTTTGGTTTCCAGTCATTTCCGTCACCCGGAACTGTAGAGGAGTACACAAGGCCCGAGGACAGAAATATCACTAGCTATATAATGGAATATCACCAGAGAAGCCATATCGGAAATGATGCAATCATCCAATATATGCTTTCATGGTTCAGGCTGCCATCAAGTTTCAATATGCAGTTATACCTGTCGCAAATTCAGCAAGGCGAAGCCATGCGCTACGCTGTGGAGCACTGGAGAAGGAGTATTCCGCGGGTTATGGGTGCTCTATACTGGCAGCTGAATGATTGTTGGCCAGGCCCCAGCTGGTCGTCAATAGACTATAAGGGTAACTGGAAGGCACTTCACTATCATGCTGTAAAATTTTTCGCCCCTGTGCTTGTTTCAGGTGTGGAGGACAGGAAAACCGGCATTGTTGAAATTTATCTGAACAATGATTTTTTGCAGGATGTATCCGGGACTGTAAACTGGAAACTTTTCAATATCGATGGTGATATTCTTGCAAACGGGGAGTTTACAGTAACAGTCAAAGGTAATTCAGTGCGAAAGGTGAATGTGTTGGACCTGAAAAGGTGGCTGTCGGAAGTAGGTGAACGTAATGTAATGCTTTATATTAAATATACCGGGAATGACGGAGTGGAAAGTGACAATACCGTTATTTTTGTCCCGCCTAAGCATTTGGAACTGAAAAAGCCCGTATTCAATGTAAAAATTGAAAGAGAAAACGACAATAAGTTTTGCATATCATTATCAAGCAGAGTACCGGCGCTGTGGGTATGGGCGGATGTGCCTGAAGAAAGGGTTGAGTATTCGGATCGCTTTTTCCATCTTATGCCTGGAGAGGAGAAGCATTTTTCGATCACAACCGGGAAACCCTGTTCCATTGAACGCATTAATAAGGAACTGAAATTGTTCAGCCTGTTCGATACATACCAGGAATAAGCAAGCTAACTTTACTGTATTAAAATTGGTTATATGTTTATGAATCTACGAGTGAAAATGGCGGGAGAGTACAAAAAAATGTTTATACTAAAACACAAATTTTCAATACATGGGGGTATACACCTTATAGGTATAGACCATGGGCTAACTGAATATACTTAGAACTTTTATGCCGTTTAGCGGTATCTTAACTGTCAGATACCGCTAAAATTACGACATATTTGTATTCCTGTAATTCAGGGGAGGGTATTATCTTGAAAAAACTATTAGTTTTGTTTACAATTTGCATTCTTCTTTTCACTGCATGTTCAGTTACCGACGAAGTAAGTGCTGTGGTAGAGCAATACGAAGAGAAAATTAAACTGCATGAGGAGAAAATTGAGCATTTGCAAAACGAGCTAAGTAATAAAGATGATGAGCTTGAAAAACTCCGGGAAAAAGTAATGGATTTGGAAAAAGCAAACGAAATGCTTTCTTATTTATCCACAGAAAGTGAGGAGTTTTCATGGATGAATGGGCGTAATTGGGACAGCATAATTGTAACTGTCAGGGAAGACGATAATTATAACTGTGCTTTGTCGGGAGAGTTATTAAAAGTAAGCCCACGTGATCTTTTCGGTGCAATAAGAGCAGGATATGCGCCCCCAACGCCAAGTAGTTATCAGAGAATTATCAATACATATTTAAAAAAGGTAATGAAGAATATGTAGTTGATGTTTATAACCCTAATCTCATCAAGTATAATGGCAATTTTTATGAATGCACCGAAAATGCAAGTGCGCTGGGAGAAGCTGTCCTTTATTATCCCAAAGAAATACCTGAAGCTTCCCTGATAAGAAAGATTTATGAAAGTAAAATATGGGGATATAATACGGATCTTTTCAGGATCCGGCAAATAGCATGCCTTATTCAGCGTTTTATTGATGAAGGTACCGTGGTAAAAATTAAAAAACCTGAACCGAAGGATATAGAAGTAACAGAAAACCTTGTTGAAATGAATTTTTATAACAAAGGTCAAAAGATTACTGTAATTCTGGACAAAAGCTATATCTGCATAAAGCACGATGAAAAAGAGGAATGGTACAAAGCAGTAAATGATGCTGACCTTATCTCCCAATTATTGGAGTGCCATGACTGCAAATTAAAAGGGAAGTTGTAAAATAAAATGCCGTAATATATAGAAAACTCATGGTAATCCATTGTAAAATGTTTAATGACCCAAGAAAAACATTAGTAAAGGAGTACCATGAGTTATATATGAATAATAACACAGAAACAAGAAAAAACAAACACCTAAATGAAAGAGAAAGATACGCCATAGGAGAGTTGTCAAGAATTTTGTGTCTGATTAAAGTAACGTAACTGGAAAATTTGTTGTATTTCATAAATGTGAGCATTTATCATTGGTAGCTGAACCGTGCCGTTCTTGTTTGTACCGCGAATTCTGCGGGGGGTGCCGTGCTAGAACGTACTATCTTACTGAAGACTGGTTTGCTGCGGATCCCTGGTGTCCCCTTGTCAGGGGTTTGACTGAGGAGCAAATTAGAGTTTTTCCATCCAATTTACCAAAGGAAAAGGTAGGAGGATATTGACATGACTGAACATTCAACTAATGGAAAAATACTCTATACCTACTACATTCGCTGTTATATTATTGCTGTATGCCTTATAGAGTTTTTTGCTTTTAAAATTCTTGATCCTTACTATATTCAATTTATGACTACAGAAAAGGGACTCGAGTTAACACCTACCCAATTTGGATTTTTTGTATCACTTGCCTCAGCAGTGACATCTGCTATCGATTACCTGACTGGAGCTTTTGCAGACCGGCTGGGCCGTAGGCTCTCTTGGGGATTGGCAATGTTTTGCTATGGTGCAGGAATGTTATGGCTCAGCTCGATTTCTGCCTTTGGTCCTGCACTTGTTACAGCTGTATTAATGGGAATTTCCTATGCTTTTACGAGCGGTACACGGGAAGCATGGCTCTATGATAGTGTTGGACAAGAAGGGACAAGGAAAGCTTTTGGTAAGCTTTACCTTTACTCTATTCCATTTACTGCAATAGGAATGGTGGTAGCATATATTCTGGGAGGCCTTGGCAGCTTGCGTATTCCAATTGCTTTGACTGGTGTTATCATTATAGCCGATGGCTTGTTTATCATGACCTTTCCTGAGAACTATGGGAATTACCGCCGCCGAGGGTGGTTGGAAATACTCAAAACGGGATTTTATCAGTTTTTAGAAAGTCGTGTTCTATGGATTACAGCAGTTCAGAGTTTTTTCTTTACACTTCCCATTTGGATCACAACTGCCTGGTGGATTACTTACATGGTGGAACAGTTTGGGGTTGACCTGAAAGAGACGGCTTTTGCTTTTGGTGTTACTTCATTGGCTGCAGCAGTGACAGGTTTTTATATTTGCAAGATAAAAATCACCGATTACCGGAAACTAATTCTTTGGCCAACACTATTATCAGCACTTGCCTTTTTATTAATGCCGTTAGTTCATGTGCCTTGGGCTTTTGTGGCCTTAGTTATTGTTGCGATTGCTTCCAGTTATTTGAGGGGGAGTGGTATTACCCTTTTAGAAAATGAACAGATCAGCGTCGAACGGGCAACAGCACTATCTTTTTTGAATACTCTTCGTAGTGCTTTCTGGGCAGTAGCTCCTCTCTTATGGGGGACTCTTATCTCAGCTTTGGGGCTTAAAGTCACGTTCTTTTTTGCAGGAGTAGCTTCGCTGATTTCCTTGTTTTTGTTAAAACTTGCGTTAGTGCTAAGAGGTGAAGATTCATGAAACAGATTGTTGTACCCGATAGACCTTACCACTTGTCTTGGGATCTTACTACAGCATGTCATCTCCATTGTAACTTTTGCTACAACACTGAAAGAAAATCACATCCAACCGAAACACGAGATCTAATTGAAACAATACTTGACAATGTAGTAGAATTGAAACCACTACATCTAGGCATTGGAGGAGGCGATCCATTGTTAAGTCCGTACATTAGCTGGATATTGCAGCAGTTAGCGGAACGAATGGGGGATGAAATGCCGATTATTACAATTGATACTATGATGGTAAACCAACGTGAAGATGTGGTACAACAGGTCTGGCGACTCAACAAGGACCTTGGAGATAATAGGATACAGTTCTATCTAAGCATCCACGGGAGCCCTGAAATTCATATGCGGACTATGTTCCAGAAAAGTTGAAAGAACTGTGTATTTTTCACATGTTGCCTCACCGGGTAGTTTTTCCAAACAATTTACCTATCCTCCTAAGTCCTAATGTTGTTGGTCACATCTTCCATGAATGGGTTCATTTATTAGAACTTGACTTTTTAGGTTATGAAACTGCGTTGAGTATCAAAAATCTTCCGATTTTTGGTGAGTGTGTCGATCTACAAATCTTCGAGGATCCAAAGGCAGAGACCATTGGATTCAATGCTTTCAATGACGATGCCCGAATTACAAGGCAGATCCCTATTGTAGAACAAGGCAGAATAGTGGGGTTTATAGATAGTTCTGCATACCCATGTCATTATCTTGGATGTGGATATCTTGGGTACAATAATAGTGCTTTCCCTATTCCACGCACAACCAACCTAGTAATTCAAGCTAGGCCAATAGTATATGAGAGTGAGAGGGCATTAGTGATCACTGAACTTGATCTGGAGCTTTTAAATAAGGATCCTGTTTCTACTCGGATTCGGATTAAGAATTGCGAAGGTGTTTATATAGAACGTGGGATGCCTATATATAGGGTAAATTGGAAAGTTGGAATTGAAACAACAGTTCAAGAGTTAGTATGTAGTATGATCTTTCTGAATTCTTCGAACATTCACCTTACCGTAGTTGGTGGAATTTGTGTCAAAAATGGTATTGCAGTACGTTCTGCTCAAAGTGCCCCACCAGTACTACTTGATGGGTTATTAGGAAAGAGTTTACTGCCAAGGTAAAAGCTTTATGCGTTATTAATAGTATTTCATCTGCTAGGAATATCAAAAAGAAATTAATTGATTTCTTGAAAGCGATTACTTTGGGAAAGGATATTTATACAATTATACAAAAAATAATAATTTTAGGTGTAAGTTATAATGCTTCAGGACAATAAATCAAGAAATTACAATATATGGGAATTACTATTCTCCATATCTGACAGAAAGTTTTGGACTTGATAGTGCAAAAATAAGGCTAATATTTAGCATATTAGGAATAATTCAACTGATTCTTACACCAGTAGCGGGGATAGTTGTGGATAGATACAACTATGGATTTATAAATGGCCTTATTTTAGGAAATGTTCTGTCAGGAGCTTTCTTGTTAGTTTTTGTGCTTACCCATTTGCCATTTGTTGCAGTTCTGACAATGATAATATCTTCAGGATTAGGAGTTTTTCATTCAATTGGATACGATGTGATGATGGCAAAGATTTCGGAGAATAGATTTAGAGCCACTATTTACAGTGGAATGATGGCTGTGTGGAATGGAATGTTCATCATAGGGTTGATGCCACCGCCGGTGTATAATTGACCCAGGAGCAACGAAAAGGAATTGACCCACCCCCT
>ENA-UPAD01000229-UPAD01000229.1-bioreactor-metagenome-genome-assembly--contig:-NODE-229-length-87309-cov-131.140097_pt1 | contig 87309 bp, 78 predicted proteins | sample MGYA00238179_ERZ772710 | MGnify/ENA primary metagenome ERZ772710 (study PRJEB29004, sample SAMN07631245) | bioreactor metagenome | isolation source: Switchgrass digestor | place: USA: Dartmouth...
CTTTTAACTATCCCATAACGGCGCGGATCTTGAGGGGTTAGGTGATAAAGTCGGGGCTAAAATTAAATATGGGCCTCGATGACTTTATCGAGGCCCATATTGTTTATGAAGATCATAAAATTTCCCAGTAAGCAAGTCTCTTTTTGGTTTCCTCCGGACCGAGCAGCTCTATTACCTCAAATATGCCTGGGCTGACTTTGGTGCCGGTCAAAAGTATCCTTAAGGGCATCGCGATCTTTTTAAGCGGCACTTGTCTTTCCTCGCTCCACCTTCTGGCAAATTCCTCCAAGGTCTTGGTATCCCATTGAGGAAGCTTTATCATCTCCTCGCAGAAAGGGCGAAGGATATCCCTTGAAGTTTCGACATACTCCCTGTCCACCCTTGCCTTAACAGGCTCGAAGGTAAGGAAGTAGTCTGTATACTCTGCAAGCTCCCTTAAAGTTTGCCCTCTTCCTTCCATTATTTCCAGGACCTTTGCAAGGTATTGAGGGTCATGCTGCTCAAAGGGGAGACCCAGGGCCTTCCAAAAAGGTTTAACTGCCTCAAGCCGGCTTTGCGGGTCCATGAGCTTGATGTGTTCCTGGTTAATGTGGCGTAATTTGTCCATGTCGAAAACGGCAGCACGTTTGTTTACGTCCTTTATGTCGAACCATTCAATCGCTTCCTGAATGAAAAATATCTCCCTGTCATTTCCCGGCGACCAACCTAGTAGTGATAGGAAGTTGAACAATGCCTCCGGCAAAAAGCCCATGTCCTTGTATTCGAGGACGTTTGTTGCTCCATGGCGCTTGGAGAGCTTCTTTTTGTCCTTTCCCAGTATCATGGGAAGATGGGCAAACTGAGGAACGTCCCAGCCAAAGGCCTTGTATAGCAAAATCTGTTTTGGGGTATTGGCTATATGATCCTCGCCCCTTATCACGTGAGTGATCCCCATTGTAAAATCGTCGATGACTACGGCGTAGTTGTATGTGGGCATGCCGTCGCTTTTTATGAGGACGATGTCCTTTAAAGTCTCGCTTTTGACCTCGATATGGCCGTAGACGATATCATCAAAGGATACGACTTCCCCGGGAATTACCCTGAAAATGATGGCCTCTCCTTCTCTGTAGGCAAGCCCATCGTTTAAGAGTTTTTCTGCATAGCTGTGATAGATGTCAAGCCTTTCTGATTGCCGATAAGGTCCATGAGGGCCACCAACCTCAGGGCCTTCGTCCCAAAGCAATCCCAGCCACCTTAAGCCCAAATATATGCTTTCCTCAAATTCCTTGGTTGAACGTTCTCTGTCCGAGTCCTCTATACGAAGCACAAATTTGCCGCCCGTGTGCCTGGCCCAGAGCCAGTTAAAAAGAGCAGTGTGAGCACCTCCAATGTGAAGGTTTCCCGTTGGGCTTGGAGCAAAACGAACCCTTACCTCTTCATTCATGACGTATACCTCCTATGCTGAAGACGTCTGATGCTATATGTCAGTAAATGCCGAAACGCCACAGGAATTACCTTTGCCGTAAAATATTACATATACTACAATTGTATCAAAAACAACAAGGAGGACATCATCTTTTGAGCGGAGAAAGGATCCTTTTGGTAGATGGACATGCCTTGGCGTTTAGGGCCTACTACGCCTTGCCCGAACTTAATGCCCCAGACGGCACTCCTACCAATGCCGTGCTTGGCTTTATAAATATGCTTCTTAAGATAATAAACGACGAAGCTCCCGATCGTGTAGTGGTATTTTTCGATGCTAAGGGTGAAACCTTTAGACACGAGGCATATAAGGAATATAAAGAAAATAGACCCCCCGCACCGGAGGAATTTAAGTCTCAGATCTTCATAATCAAGGAAATCATGAAGCGTTTCGGCTACCCCGTTATTGAGATCGAGGGGGTTGAGGCGGATGATGCCATAGCTTCATGTGCCCATCGCTTGAAAGAAAACGGAGAAATCCTCGTCTTAACGGCCGATAAGGACATGCTTCAACTGATACGAACAAACGTCAAAGTATTAAGGCCGATAAAGGGTGTCTCGGTGTTTAAGACGTATGACGAAAAGGCCTTTGAAGACGAGTTCGGCTTTCCCCCCTCTTCCTTCCCGGATTACTTAGCCCTGATCGGTGATAAGGTCGATAACATACCGGGGGTTCCTGGGATCGGACCTAAAAGGGCGTCAGCGTTGATCCAAAAATACGGTACCTTGGAGAATTTATTTGAGCACCTGGACGAGCTTCCCGAAAAGATAGCTCATCTTTTGAGGGACAGAAAAGAAGAGCTGTTTCAGTGGAGGGAGCTTATCCGTCTGCGCGATACCCTAAACATAGATCCCAAAACATTAGAACATAACGGTCGACGCGATGACGAGGCCTTGGTCGAGATATTTAGCAAGCTGGGTTTTAAACAAATACCCGAGAGGCTTGGGCTAACGGCGAAAAAAGAAGAAGCAAGAAGGGGTGTTTCAGGGGCTTTAAGCGAGACCGAGGACATAAGGCCAGATGTACACAGCGGCAAAGCTGTTGCCTTGGCCTATGCCGGCGAGGGACGTTATCCCCAAGGATACAAGGTTTCTGAATGCGTCATAGCTGAAGGCGACGACTCGCTGAATGCGGTTGATCTGACGGAGACTGCAGGCCTTGAGGCTTTGATCGAAAAGATCAGAGGCCGAAAGGTGTTGCTTTGGGGTTACAAGGAGCTTACCACTGCCCTGAGGCGTCCCCCCTGTGCCCCCCATGAGGCATGGGACGGAAAAATCGCTTACTATCTTCTCCATCCGGATTATGCCACCTCCAAGGAAGGATTAAGCGAGATAAAAAGACTTCGACAATGCGAGATGGGGCTTGATAGGGAAGCTCTATCGCTTTTTGATATATACGAAAAGTTAACTTCACAGTTCGATCAGGAACTTAACGAACTCATGTATAAGATAGATATGCCCCTGTCGGTCGTGCTCTCCAAGATGGAGGTACACGGCATACGACTGAATTTGGACCTCATGTGGGAGATTAAGGGCGAACTTGAAAGGACACTTGAGGACGTCGAGGCATCCATTGATATGGCTGCCGGATCTAAGGTTAACCTGAATTCCCCGAAGCAGGTCGGGTGGCTCCTTTTCGATCATCTGAAGTTGCCCGTCATAAAGAGGACCAAGACGGGTTATTCTACTGACGTGACGGTACTTGAGGAACTAAGCCGTTTAAACAGGCCCGAGGCCCTGGTTGCGAAATTATTACTGGACCATAGAGAGCTTTCCAAGATGTTGTCGGGTTTTGTTCAACCGCTAATCGATGCAATAGATCCCAAGACCGGCAAGGTGCACACTACCTTTGAACATACAAGCACCGGTACGGGTCGTTTAAGCAGCAGGGATCCCAACTTACAAAACCTTCCTGCATATGGAGATTGGGCTAAAAAGCTGAAAGAAGCCTTTATCCCCAGCAGTCCTGACGGGATTTTCATTGGAGCAGATTATTCGCAGATAGAACTTAGGGTGTTGGCCCATATATCGGGTGACGAGAAGCTCCGAGAGGCCTTTGAAAGAGGAAGGGATATTCATGCCGAGACGGCGGCGTGGGTATTTGGAGTTGAGCCGGAAGATGTCACAAGTGAGCTTAGAAGGATGGCCAAGATGATAAACTTCGGACTGCTTTACGGCATGACACCCTACGGCTTGGCTTCGAGGCTTGGAATAAGCAGGGACGAAGCCAAGACAATAATAGACCGCTATTTTTCTGGTTTTCCAAGGGTAAAGGAGTACATAGAGAAAAGCTACGAGGAAGCCAAAAATAGAGGTTATAGCCTTTCAATCTTTGGCAGGAGAAGGCCATTGAACGAGGTGACAACCGTAGAGGGAAACAGTACTGCTGCGCTAAAAAGGGTTGCCATAAACACGCCAATTCAAAGCAGTGCGGCGGATATAGCAAAGATGGCCATGATACGTTTTGACGAGGCCTTACAAAAAGAGCATATCGACGCTGCATTGGTGCTGCAAATCCACGATTCGCTGATATGCGAGTGTCACGAGAAAGACGAAGGGGCGGTTTCTGATCTGCTTAAAAGAAGCATGGAGCACGTCATAAGGCTTTCAGTGCCCTTGGAAGTCAACCTGAAAAGCGGGCGTTCCTTGGCAGAAGTGTAACCGTCATCTTACGATAAATGCACACATCAGCATCCATAGGGCAAACCAATAGAAGTGTGCCCCTTGCGGCAAGATCCAAAAACCCGCTCCGAAAAGTAGAAACATGAACGCCATAGAAAGACGGGAGATGCCACCGGATTTTTCTTCCGTCTTTTTGCCTGCTCCTACGGATACCGTCATGGATATATCGAAGAAGGCCTGTTTAATTTTTTCTTTGCCAAGCTCCATCATGAGCAGGGGTTTAAGATGCAATATAGACGTAACCTCTTGGAAGCTTTCGTCCAACAGCTCTTCGAAACCTATGTTCGGGTCAAGCGTATGCAGTGTTCCCTCCAGCATAGACAAAGCCTTGACCTGATAGAGAAGCGGCTTGGGGATCTTTATACCCCAGATCTGGCTTTGAGAGACCATATCCTTCAACATGTCAGGCAGGGAAAGCTGGCCCAAGGGCCTGTGCAGGTAGTCCTCAAGGAAGTCGTATATCTCATTTTCTATGGCCATGGGATCGACGTGCCCCTGGATCACCCCAAGCGATGCCAGGCTGCTGTAAACCAAGCTTATATCTCTGCGCAAAAGCCCCCAAAACAATAGCATCGATTTATGCCTTATCTTTTCGGACAAAAAGCAGGTTGCGCCATAATCTAGCAGTACGAGATGCCCATCGTCGTCTATGAGTATGTTGCCGAAGTGTGGGTCGGAATGGACCATGCCGTCCTTCAGGAATTTGTACAGGTAAGTTTTAGTTAGCGATAGGGCCAGGAAACGACGCCTGAACCTGGACAAGGCAGGTACCGCCCTGTCCAGCCTTTGTCCGTTGTGAAAGGTCATGGTCAAAATATTTTTAGTGCATAATGAGGGATATCCCTTTGGAACCTTGACCTCCCATTCGAGGGGGAGTCCTTCTCCATATTTTCTCATGCAGGCAAGCTCCCTAAGCAGGTCCAACTCCTTGATGATGTTTGTCGAGAATTCATCTACCATATCCTTTAAGTCTATGGGAAAACTTTGGGTGTCGGGGAGCCTTTTTATCAGAAAGCGCATTATCCTGATGTCCTCGTCGATTACCTGTTCCACGCCGGGCCTTAAAATCTTCATGGCAGCGACCGGACCGTTTTTCAAGTTGCACTTGTGCACCTGAGCCAGGCTTGCGGCTCCGATGGGTTGGGGATCCCAGTAGGCGACCTCTTCCATGGATCCTCCCAACTCATCTTTAACCAAGTTTAAAACCTTATTGGTGGGGGATGGAGGCAATTCGTCCAATAAGTGCGACAAGGCCTCCGCGATAATTGGAGGCAATACGTCGTAATGACAGCTCAACATCTGGCCAAGCTTTATGAAGGAAGGCCCTAGGCGCTCAAACCTTGCCTTGATGTCTTCTACTTCTTCTTCTGGGATGGTCTTGTAGCTTCGCATGCTTAAGCGACGAAGCTTTACAAATAAAGGTATGGCGTTTACGGCTAATTCGCTACCTCTCGTTAAAATGCTCAAAGGTTACCACCTCTTCGTTCGATGAATATATTATATACGGAAATGTACTTATTTTGTTACAATAATCGCTGGCATATACTATAATCTATTGAGCCTAAATTGACTTTGGCGTATCATGGTTTGCGAATCAGAAGGGAAGAAAGGGGAAGGTAGTAATGATTTTAAAAGCACTTCGTACCAGGACAAAAGGGATCATGATTGCCGTGGCTGTGGCATTTGTGATTTCTATCTTTGCCGGATACGGTATCTATACGAGGAGGGGAACCCCGTCGGCTGGAAAGGATCATGTGGTGGCAAAGGCCAACGGAACTAAAATTACGCTTTCACAGATCGATGCCGGGGTTAAGCAGCTTATGGATCAAATGGGGATAAGCAACTTGCCTCAAGAGCAGTATTATGTGTTAAGGAAGCATGTTTTGGATCAGATGGTCCTGGATATGGAGTTGGATAAGGAAGTCAAGAAAAATAAGATAGAAGTCACGGATGACGAAATAAAGACAGCTATGGACCGGATAATAGCCCAGTTTCCGACAAAGGAAGCCTATCAGGATTACCTAAAATCCTACAACATCAAGGAAGAGGATTTGAAGAAGGAACTCAAGAGGCAGCTCGCTCAACAGAAATTGCTTCAGGTTGCCGTGAAAGTGGATGAAACTGTAACAGATGAAGATGTAAAGAAGTTCTATGCGGATAATGGGGATACCTACTTTGTCAGGCCGGAGGGGCTTTGGGTTAATTACGTTGTCTTCTCTGAGGGTAGTGTTGCACAGGAAGCAAGAGATGCCTTGGCTGCAAAGCAGCCTTGGGATGATGTCATGAAGCGCTATGCCGACAAGATAGTGCATAGCACTCCCTATGACAATCCTTTGTTGGTGCCAATGACAACGATTGAAGCACAGAAGGAACTGGCTCCCCTGAAAGATCTGAAAGTCGGACAGATAAGTCAGCCCATTCAACTGGATTCTGATCACGTGGCAATATATTTGGTTAAAAAATATCAGAATCAGGAAAAGATTCCTTTTGAAGAAGTAAAGGACAATATCAAATTGGCGTTAAGCCAACAGAAGGTTCAGGCACAGCGACAGGCATATCTACAGGGATTGATCGATAGCGCTAATATCGAGATAGTCGATCCTTCCGTCTTTGAAGCCCCGCAACAAAGTGGGCAACCTGCAGATCAGGAAGAAAGCGGAAAGCAAGAAGCAACAACGCAAAACGGCTCTCAAGCTCCGACGTCTCAACCCGATAACCAGCAATCTCAGCAGTAGTTAATCATGAGGGGGCATTTGCCCCCTCATGATCTTTGTTTCGGCTATTCTCATAGAAGAGACCTAAAAAGAGCAAGGTTTGACTCAAGCACTTTCCCGGATAAAAGGTCTTCTAAGGCCATTTCGTAGTGCTTTACGTCAATCGTAGGGATAAGGTTTTCTCTTGCGAGGGTGGCAAGTATTGTCATGTTCTGCATTCGCGGATCGGGCACCTTTGCCGTCACTGAGTATTCTTTGATGGAGCGTCTTTTGCATTCCCTGGTTATATCTTCGCATGTTACAGGCCTTTCCCTGCCAAGGCGAACGTTTAATGGTTGTAATGATACATTGTAGTAAACCAGTATGCCACCATCCTTAAGGTGGCAGCTTAACCCTCTTAAAGCTTCGTGTATCTCCAAGGCCAAAACCATATCCGCCTGTCCGGGCATGATCAGAGGCGAAAAAGCCCCCTCTCCTATTCTAATATGCGATGTAACCATGCCCCCTCGTTGAGCCAATCCGTGTGTATCTACCCCTTTTACCGGCAAGCCCGCGTAATCTGCAGCCCGTATTATTGTTTCGCTTAGCAGACCTATACCTTGGCCCCCCACGCCGATCACAAAGATGTCCCGTTTCATCTTTATCCCCCTCCAGTCATCTCTCAAAATACGACTAGTCCTTGTACCTTAAGGCCTTTACGGGACAGGTTTGAACACAAGAGCCATCTCCTATACACAACTCCTCTGATACCTCAACCGAGCCGTCATCTTTCAACTGAAAACTGGGGCATGCAAAGGCCTTTACGCATTCATATATGCGCTTGCATTTTTCTTGATCAACGGATATCTGTCTTTTTGTCAATTTGCCCTTTCGGCGTTGTTCCCTCGTGAACTTGAGCATACATGGATGTGAGGCAATTACGACGGAAAACCCTTCCTCTAATACTGCCTCTCGGACTGCCTCTGTCAGTTTTTGTTGTGAATAGGCATCGACCACCCTTATGGACTTGACCCCAAGGCCTTCGAGCATTTTCTTTATGGAGATTGCGTCCGTGGGACCATTAAAATTCTTTCCCGATCCGGGATGATCTTGATGACCCGTCATCGCCGTCGTGCCATTTTCCATTATTACCAGCGTCAAATTGTGGCGGTTAAAGACTGCGTTGATAATCCCGGGTAGCCCTGCATGAAATAGGGTGGAGTCGCCTATAAAGGCCACGACCTTTCGTTCATCGTTAAAAAGCGAAAGCCCCGACCCTGTGCCTGTGGAATGTCCCATGCATAACATAACTTGCCCCATCTCGTGAGGTTCAAGGTAGCCCAAAGTGTGACAACCTATGTCTGCCACTGTTATGTCGGTATCCTTTAAGGCGCGCTTTATCGCGTAAAATGCAGATCTATGCCCGCATCCAGGACATAGCTGAGGGGGTCTCGGCGAAGGCATAGGGCCTTTAGGCGAAAAGCCTATATCCGGAAGCATGTCTGGCCAAGTCTTTTTCATGACACTGTAGACCTTTTCCGGCACGTATTCGCCAACCCAATCTTCCAGGTCCTTTTTACCGATGATCCTGCTTTTTATGCCTGAATCAAAGGCTATGGATTTTACCTCAACTTCTATGAAGTTATCCAGTTCTTCAAGAACCTTGACCTCATCGTGAGAGGCTAAAAAGTCGGCAACTAGCTTTCGGGGTAAGGGGTAGGCCATGCCCAACTTTAAGATGTCCGGCTTTTCATCAGCAAATTGAAGGACATCCATTAAAGAAAGAAACGGAAGTCCTGCCGTTATTATTCCGCGCCTGTTGTTGTCGTTTTTAACAAACAAATTAAAAGGCGAAAATTCGGCGTATTCTCGAAGTCTTTCGACATTTTCAAGCGCCCTTCGTTTCATCGGGTACACGGTAGCTGCCGTTAGAGGGATATAGCTACCGGATTTTGGATCAAATCGCGGCGTGGGATCGAGAGGTTTGGGCTTCCAGCGACCAAATCGCACCTTTTCCTTGGCGTGGCATACATGTGTGGTGAGCCTTACTATGACGGGCATGTTATGTTCTTTCGACAACTTTGCTGCCTCAAGAAACATCTCGTATGACTCTTTGGGCGATGCAGGTTCGAAAACAGGCACATACGCTAAACGAGCAAGATGTCTGTTGTCCTGCTCGTTTTGAGAGGAGTTTGCACCAGGGTCGTCGCCCAATACTATTACCATGCCCCCCAGAAGATTCATCATCGACAGTTGCACGAAGGAGTCGGCAGCGACATTTAACCCTACGCTTTTAAAAAAGCAACAAGATAGATGTCCGTTTATGCTAGCGCCAAACGCTACTTCAAGTGCAACTTTCTCATTTGTCGAAAACTCAAAGTAAAATGGGCGTCTTTCGTGTGGAATGGAAGCTATTGCTTCAGCGATCTCAGGGGTTGGAGATCCTGGATAGGATGAAGCTACCCTAACGCCAGCTTCCACCATAGCTCTAACTATGGCAGTGTCACCCATAACTATCTCGCTGAAGGGTTCCTCCCTCAAAAGCATTTCTCCCATATCCTTCAAGGCCATCACCTCGCCTCGTGTTAATTGAACTAAATTTATTTTAGCATGAATAATGACGCAACTGAGTAGGAAGCCTGAGAAAATCTGGTGTGTCTGTAAAATAGGGATTGACACAAAGCTGGTTAATTTCTAGAATGACTATGCAGGGTGGGATGGCCGAGCGGCTGAAGGCACTCGCCTGCTAAGCGAGTAGGGTGGCTAAAACTGCCCTCGAGGGTTCGAATCCCTCTCCCACCGCCATAGTTCCTAGGGGGTGCGCCGGTAGCTCAACTGGATAGAGCATCGGACTACGGATCCGAAGGTTGGGGGTTCAAGTCCTCTCCGGCGCGCCATGATTACGAAATCAAAATTAAATGCTCCCTCGCTTCATAGCGAGGGAGCATTTTTATCGTCATAGAGCCTAATATTTTAAGGTTAGCGAATGCTCAAGTACTTTTTAGGCACTTGGATGTTTGTCATGCCCAAAAATCCTTTTCCAAAGACGTAAGTATCTTGATATAGGAGTATATGCCGTTTGTTTTCTATGCCGGTGTTTAAGTCCACATAGTAGCTTCCGTTCCATTTAGCTCCCGGAGTATATTTTTCGAAGGCAACCACTAAGCTTTCGAGGTCTAGCTTGGCTTTGCCATCTATCACTCGCTTGGCAAGTTCGACCAGGCCGGCGGAATTGGTGTATCCATAAGAGTAGGCCCATGTTCCCAGTCGTCCCGATGCGCCCTTCTCTTTAATGACTTGCTCGATCTTTTTTATTATTGCAGGAAAATCTCCCTTCTCAGCAGACAGGTCTATTCCCAGCGCTCCGGGATATCCCATTAGAGGGGAAGGAAGATCGGCCTCTACAAAATAACCGCCGTAAGCCACTATCTGTCTGATCAAAGGTTCGGTATGGGCATCGTTGGTGCAGAAAAATGCCGTGTTTTTGCCGTACTTCTGCAGCCATGCAGGGACCTTCTCGAGTATGAACTGCTGAGCTCCGGCTACTCCTACGTCGCTGACCGGGTCCGGTGCCGTCTCGAAGTGGAACTTGAGGCCTAGATCATTACATGCTACCTCCATGATGTTGCGCCTTCTTGAAAGAAGCTCATAACTCATGTGGCGGGGGAAGGAGATGTGGACGAAGTCGGTCGCGCCCATCTTTTTAGCTGCCATAGGGATCAAATATCCCCTATGAATGTTATTGACGTTGGTGATTAGGTCTGCTGCGGAGCCGATAACTCCCGGGTCTTCATGTGCCTCTCCCGCGATGCACAAAATGTCCGGCCTTTTTTCCTTTATGCGCCTGAAGGCCTCGGTAGTGCCGGGGATAGCGTTGTTGACGATTATAGCTTTCATCAAAGGATCATCAGCTAAACCTACAATTTGGCTTATGACCGTCTCCATCTCCTGCATGAAGTTATCGGGATATGTGATGTGTTGGATCATGCCGCCGTGAGCTACGTCACCATACTCTCGTATGGCTCGCTCCGCTCCTCGCAAGTCATCCTCGGCCTGCGATACCGTCTCGGTGCAAATGCCGATGTGATAGGGAGCATTTGCTGAGGCTGGCAGCACGAAATACCCAAAAATCATCATGCAGATAAATGCAAATGCAAAAAACCTCTTCATCCCTTATCCCTCCAAGCGAAATGTAAATATTGATTTAAATTATCCTATGCCGTATTTGGTTGTCAATTGCTAGCTTGTGGTAAATCTTTATGATCTATTTAATACTTTATTTCCATAAATATTGATATTCACATTGTTTATCGTTTTTGGTCATTTAGCTTTGTGGATTACCCACGTTACGATACCGAAAAAGCGCTCTTGCCACTCATCGGGCAAACTGGGGTGTATGACTTCGGATGGTATAATTTCTTTGAGCTGCAACGAGTCATCCTTAACTACCACTGCGATGTCGCCATCACAGGGGTTTAACGATCGATCTATCACTAAGATATCGCCATTGCAGATGCCAAGCTTTAGACAATCGCCTGAGGCACGTAAGAAATATGTTGAAGCGCGGTTGTATATGATCAATTCGTTTAAATCCAAGGAGTGAGCCTTTTCTGCTGCGGGCGTCGGAAAACCTGTGGTGGTGTTGAAACGACCCATTTTCGACACCTCGACTAGACCTTTATAGTAGGTAGTTCATCCCAATATGATGTGTAACGAGGCGAACGCATGGATGCACTGGTGACCCATTTTTGGCTTTCTGGTTTGCCTCCAGCGGCAAGCCAAACTAAGGGCTTATTGGCTTCGAGGTTGATTTTATCAATTTCTCGCATTAATATATCTAATTTCTTGGATTGTTTTATGTCGCAGAATAACCCCTTTTGCAGTTCTTTACATGAGGAGATTTCAGAAAGCAGGACGCCAACCCTTTTATATTTCTTTCCTTCAATGTATGCTAGCCTTAGCCCCTCTAATGCGGCCCTTACAATAGAGGGGGAATCGTTTTTAGGAGTTGCAAGGCAAACCCTTTTGCTGCCCCAGTAGCAATCTGGAACGTGAAAGCTCGTGGATATGTAGGTTGTAACAACATTAGCCAGCGACCTCTGTGCCCTCAGTTTCTCCGAGGCCAAAGAAGCGTAAAAGGCCACGGCTTGGGAAAGTTCGTTGTAATTTGTCAAATAAGTCCCAAGCGACCTCGATACACAAATGCTCTTTCTGTTGTCAGGAATTTCTTTAAAGCCAAAACATCTGAAGCCTCTAAGTTCGTATACCGTTCTTAATCCCACGACGGATAAGTGTTTCTTGATCCATCCATCTTCAGCGTATTTGAGATCACGGGCTGTGCGTATGCGAACTGCTCGTAGCTTTTTGGACTGATGTTGCCCTATTCCCCATATGTCCTCGACGGCCATGCTCGCGAGGACGCAGTCTGGATCTTCTTGTGCTGCGATATTATATATGCCTTCGTCAGCCTGCTTTGCAATCTTGGTGGCGATTTTCGCTAAAGTCTTTGTCTGGCCAATGCCGACGGATACAGGTATCCCAACCGATCTTTTTATGAATTGGCGCAACCTTTTGGCAAAGGCGGCCTCGTCTTTTAATCTTAAAGAGTCCAGTATCAAGAAGCTTTCGTCGATGGAGTAGGGTTCCACCTCCGGACAGAAATTCCGTATCGTCTCTAGGACTCTGCTTGAAATATCCTGATAAAGTGCGTAGTTCGAGCTGAACACGGCTACGTTGTTTTTTGTGACAACTTCTCTGACTTTAAAGTATGGTACGCCCATTGGAATGCCCAAGGCCTTGGCTTCCCGCGATCTGGCTATGACGCATCCGTCATTATTGGACAATACTATAACCGGCTTATCCTTTAAATCGGGCCTAAATATCCTTTCGCATGAGGCATAAAAGCTGTCACAGTCTACTAGCGCTATCATCCTAAACCCCCCCGCTAGCCGTGGTCATCGTTAACAAATATATTCTCTATTGGTAAAATATCAATGAGTCTTAGGAACTATTTTCGCCTATAGCGAATATATTTTTCGCAATGAGTGTATTATGTAGAATGGAGGTGAGATAGAGATGTTGGGAGAGCGCATAAGGACGTTAAGAAAGGAAATTGGCATGTCAGTTACAGAGTTGGCAAGACGGGTAAAGACGAGCCCATCCCATATAAGTGAAATAGAACGGGGCGAAAAGATGCCAAGCTTGAATTTATTGGTCAAAATAGCGAAGGAGCTTAAGACCAGCATAGACTATCTGACGGGGCTAGTGGGCTTTGCAAAGAAAGCAATGGAAGTAACGGAAGTTGCATTGTTAGATAAGGCCTCTGTTACTGCGGCAGGAAGGGGTTTCGACCAAACAGGTGTATATCATGATGTGGAGGACATGGTTTATGTGCCGGACTATGCATTAGGCCCAGTTGGAGAAGTTCCCCCCTTCGCCGTTAGGGTTGCCGGAGAGAGCATGATTGGAGCAGGGATTACCGATAATTCCATAGTTGTCGTTAATCCAAGCGCTGAAGTGGGACAGGGAGACGTGGCATTGGTGGCAATCGGGAACGAGTGGACCGTTAAGTACATCTACACCAGGGCTGATGGATCTTTAGAGTTGAGGCCAGCGAATTCATCATATAGCCCTATGCTTTTTAACAAGGAAGACTTAGCCTCCGGTTTAGTAAAGGTAATAGGTAAAGTCGTATGGATCATAGGAAAGCCGAAGAAGGAATTTTGATATCTCATTTCCAATGAAAGGCCCTCAAATAATTAGCCATACCTAAAATTTTTCTTGTCCATTCCGATGTGGGATGTTAAAATCATTTTAAAAGATCTTAATATTGCGACCATGGAGGTGGGGTTAAATGGCGCAAACAATAATCAATGCAAAAGAAATGGTCTGGGTGTTGGATCCAAGTCAGCCCTTCGCAGGGCCGGTCAGGGATGGAGGAATTATAGTCGCAAGGGTTAGTCCCGGATGTTGGGGAGCTATGATAACTCCCGATTACCCGAGCGGACATGAAGTCACGAAACCCATAGCAGTAGAAGGAGCAGACGTTGGGGATTCCATAATGATAAGGGTCAGGAAGATCAACGTCCTTTCGCTAGCCACGACGTCGGGTACCGATGTGCCTCAGGAAGGGCATTTCGTGGGTGATCCCTTTGTTGCTAAAAAGTGTCCCTCTTGCGGCACGATAAATCCCGAGACATACGTCGAGGGCGTTGGCGAAGACGCCATACGTTGCAAGAAATGCGGAGCTCCCGTACATCCGTTCCTTTATGGCAACACTTATACAATACTTATGGATGACGAAAGGAAAGTTGGAGTGACAGTCCCACCGCAGGTCGCGAGGGAAATAGCCTGTGATGCGGCTCATTTTAGCGCACTGCCGCCTGAGTCTAAACAATACTCGGCCAACTTAATGGCAAGGGGAGACCTTCCTGGTCTTATAGCTCCTTTGCGCCCAATGGTTGGAAACCTTGGGACTTGTCCTGCCGTAGCGATGCCATCTTCTCATAACGCAGGTGATTTTGGAAGCTTTCTCGTGGGTGCGCCCCATGAATATGGCCTTACCGAAGAACAGCTGCGACTTCGCACCGATGGGCACATGGACATAAACGAAGTCGTAGAAGGTTCCGTCGTAATTGCTCCTGTAAAGGTCAAAGGTGGTGGAGTATACGTCGGTGATGTCCACGCCATGATGGGAGATGGGGAGATAGCCGGGCATACCACCGATGTAACAGCTGAGGTGATACTGGAGGTAAAAGTATTAAAGGGCCTTTCTCTGGACGGTCCTATCGTCTTGCCCAGGGCTTGCGATCTTCCGGCTATAGTTGCAAGGCGAAGCGAAGAAATATTGAATAGGGCAAGGCGAATTGCAAGCCTTTATGGTTTCGAGGTGGAGGGCGAAGCTCTTCCAATACAAATGGTAGGGAGCGGTAAAAACCTTAACGAGGCTTGTGACAATGGCCTAAAGAGATTATCTGAGTTGACGGGGTTATCGCTGGATGAGGTCAAAAACAGGTGCACGATCACCGGACAGGTGGAAATTGGAAGGCTTCCGGGGGTCGTCCACGTTTCCATGCTCGTTCCTCGAAAGATACTCGAAAAAGTTGGCCTGTGGAATGTCGTAGCTTCACAATATGACTACGCATGTCAAAGGGCTTGAGATTAAATCCCCAGCCAATACGTTTAGTGCCGACGATCTTTGTTGACGTTTTTGTGAGCTCGTGGTATCTTTCTAGAGCGTCGGTCATTGCCGGCACTATGCGGGGAGCAGTGATACATAGGTGCAGGATCGCAGTGTAGATGAGAGCTTTATGAGGATTGCCCTCCAGGAGGCAAATAAGGCCTTCGACGAAGGGGAAATCCCAGTGGGTGCCGTGATAGTGCTTAACGATACGGTAATTGCTAGTGCCCATAATACCAAGGAGCGTAATGGCGATCCAACTGCTCATGCTGAAATTAACGTGATCAGGGCTGCATCTTTGAAGCTGTCCAAGGAAGAGTTTGCTGGATGCACATTATACGTAACGCTTGAACCCTGCGTAATGTGTGCCGGCGCTGTCCTGCAGGCCAGGTTTGAAAGGATCGTTTTTGGTACCCTAGATCCTAGGGCAGGTGCATGTTGGTCTCTTTATAGAATACCAGAGGATAAAAGGCTTCCCTGGCGCTGCAAGATACAAGGCGGAGTGCTTGCTGTAGAATGCAAGAAGATCTTGGATGACTTTTTTCGGTTGCTACGTGGCGGATGGAGAGGTGGCCGAGCGGTCGAAGGCGGTCGACTCGAAATCGACTAGGCGGTGATGAGCCGTCTCGTGGGTTCAAATCCCACCCTCTCCGCCAAATGATATAAATTATGCTACAATTGACGCGTAAGGGTGGTTAAATTTGCATGAGGAGAGGTGGCCGAGCGGTCGAAGGCGCTCGCCTGGAGAGCGAGTAAGCGGCTACAAAACCGCTTCGTGGGTTCAAATCCCACCCTCTCCGCCAATTTTTTGGGGTCAAGTTGCGGTCCTCTGTAGGCTCAGTTCCATGCGGCGATGTCCTGTGAAACCCGCCAGGCCCGGAAGGGAGCAACGGTAAGCAGTGTACATCGGGTGCCATGGAAAAGCTGGGTCGAAAGAGGGCCGCATTTTTATTTTCCAATAAACGAGGGCGTATTTTATTTGCGCTCATATCATTTCGTTGCCTGAGGTGCTGAATCTATGAGTGCGCTTATGAGTTTTTCCAGTTGCCCTATATTTTCTTCGGTATTGGTGTTCTCTCTTATGCATTTATAGAGGTTGTTTTTTACTATCTCCACGCACGCCTGTTGCATGGCGTTTCTTGCTGCCGTCAGCTGAGTCAGCACTTCCACGCAGGGTTTTTCCTCTATGATCATTCGCTGTATTCCCCTGAGTTGTCCTTCTATCCTCTTGAGCCTGTTCAGTACGGCCTTACGTTCGGCGGGTAATTCTTCTATATTATTTTCGGCGGGCCTTTTTGCCATTTATAATGCCTCCTTTATTAATGTGATACACTCTTAAAAAAACCATTTTATTCACATTTTAACAATAATAACCTTGATGGTCAATTGGGTTATATGCTATACTTCCCATTGGCTTCTACAAAGCACACGGTTGGACGGCATCGGGGTGCCCTTTGGGTTCCGAAGCCGGATGATGGCCGTGGAAGAATAAAACCGTGGGAGGGATTAGCGTGTCTGTAGTTTCCATGAAGCAACTTTTGGAATGCGGAGTCCACTTTGGGCATCAGACTCGAAGATGGGATCCGAAGATGAAGCCCTATATCTTCGCGGAACGCAACGGTATCTACATAATTGACCTGCAGAAGACTGTTAGGGCCATAGAAAGGGCGTATGATTTCTTAAGGGAGGTTTCCAAGGGTGGGGGTACCGTGCTTTTCGTAGGCACTAAGCGCCAGGCCCAGGAGACCATCCAGGAGGAAGCCCAGCGCTGTGGACAATTCTATATCAACCAGAGATGGCTCGGTGGACTTTTAACCAATTTTTCCACCATCTCTAAAAGAGTGCGTCGCATGATCGAACTTCAGGAGATGGAGGAAAAAGGGGAGTTTCTGAAGTACCCCAAAAAGGAAGCCATAAAGCTTCGCAAGGAAAAGGAAAGGCTTGAAAAATATCTGGGTGGCATTAGGGATATGAAGGACGTGCCTGATGCCCTGTTTGTGATCGATCCTCGAAGAGAATACATTGCCGTTGCTGAAGCCAGAAGGCTTTACATCCCGATAATTTCAGTCGTCGACACCAACTGCGATCCGACCCTGATCGATTACCCGATTCCCGGAAACGATGATGCGATAAGGGCTATAAAGTTGATAACTTCCCTAATGGCAGACGCCATCATCGAAGGCCGCCAGGGCGTCGACAGCGTTGCTGCTCCAAAGACAGCTGTCGCCACAGCTTCCGGCGAAGAGGAAGAGCCTTCTGATGAGATAGAAGTGCGGGAGAAGCTGCACGAGGTTTACGGCGAATTCGAAGAAGAACTCGTCGAGGATGAACTTGAAGAGCGTAAAGGCTGGAAGGAGGAATAATCGATGTCCGTTGATACAGAGCTAGTAAAACAGTTACGTGAACGTACGGGTGCAGGTATCCTTGATTGCAAAAAAGCCTTGGAGGAATGCCAAGGCGACATAGAGAAGGCCATAGATTATCTGCGAGAGAAGGGCATTGCAAAGGCCGCCAAGAAGGCCGGAAGGGTTGCATCTGAGGGCCTGATATTCAGCTATATACATATGACTGGAAAAATCGGAACGCTTCTTGAGCTAAACTGCGAGACTGATTTCGTGGCCAGGACCAAGGAATTCCAGACCCTTGGCAAGGAGATAGCGATGCATATAGCTGCTGCCTCTCCTTATTATATTTCACCGGAAGATGTGCCTGCCGAGGATCTGGAGCGAGAAAAGGAGATATATCGCAAGCAAGCTTTGGAGGAAGGTAAGCCTCAGCACATAGTTGACAAGATAGCCGAAGGCCGCATTCAGAAGTTTTATGAGAGCACTTGTTTGCTCGAACAGGCCTGGATAAGGGATCCCGAGAAGAAGATCAAGGATCTCATTACCGAGGCTATCGCGAAATTGGGCGAAAACATAGTGGTAAGAAGGTTTGCCAGATTCGCCATAGGAGAATAGCTTAGTTTTTAAGAGGGGTTGGGTTTTTCCTGGCCCCTCTTTTATTTAATAAATATAAGATATCGGAGGTAGACGTGCTTTGGAGGGCGACAAACTCAAGTATAAGCGCGTATTGCTTAAATTATCGGGCGAGGTATTGGCAGGCACCAGGTCATTTGGCATCGATTTTGATGCCGTCTCAAAGATTTGCAGGGAAATACTCGAAGTTGCCCGACATGGAATCCAGATAGCCATGGTTGTAGGGGGAGGAAATATATTTCGCGGTGCTCAAGCCGTTAGCATGGGCATGGACAGGCCCCAGGCGGATTACATGGGAATGCTTGCCACCGTCATAAATGCCTTGGCGCTTCAGGATAATCTCGAGCGTCTAGGGTTGCCTACTCGTGTTCAAACGGCCGTCGTGATGCAGGAAATTGCCGAACCCTTTATAAGAAGACGAGCCTTAAGACACTTGGAAAAGGGGCGCGTGGTGATTTTTGCTGCCGGGACAGGTTCTCCCTATTTTTCTACGGACACCGCCGCTTCGCTTCGTGCCGCCGAGATAGGGGCAGATTGTTTGCTTAAGGCAACCAAGGTGGATGGCATTTACGATAAGGACCCAATGAAGTACGATGACGCAAGAAAACTCAACTTTATCACGTATCTCGAGGCGCTGAGCAAACAGCTTAAGGTGATGGACGCCACGGCCTTTTCGCTTTGCATGGAGAATTCAATTCCAATTATAGTTTTTGATATACTTCAAGAGGGAAATTTAAAGAAGCTGCTGATAGATGGAGAACCGATCGGCACGCTAGTCTCATCAAAAAGGGGGAATGACGGCTATGGTTGTGGATAGAAAGATTTTGAAGGAAATGCAGGAGTCTATGAAGAGGGCCGTTGAACACTTTAGAGCCGAGATGGTAGGCATAAGGGCAGGAAGAGCCCATCCGGCGTTGGTGGAAAACATCAAGGTGGATTACTACGGAGTGCAGACCCCGATCAAACAGATGGGGACCATCTCTATCCCCGAACCGCGACAGATCTTGATATCCCTCTGGGACAAGACGGCCACAAAGGCAGTAGAAAAGGCCATACAGGCCTCACAGCTTGGAGTTATGCCCCAAGTGGACGGCGAAAATATCAGAATCACGTTACCGGAGCTGACCAAGGAAAGAAGGGCGGAGCTGCTGCGGATAGTTAAAAAATACGCCGAGGATGCGAGGGTGGCAATACGCAACATAAGACGTGATGTCCTCGATGAATTGAGACGTCAGGAAAAGGAAGGCATCATTAGCGAGGACGAGTTTAAGCGCATCCAAGGGGAGATCCAGGATATAACCGATGAGCATATCGAAATGGTGAACAAGGTGCTCGAGGAAAAAGAGAAAGAAATTATGGAAGGATAACGGTTACGTACCTTTAGCGCGCTTTCTTAATTTATTTTACCCAAAAACCAATATGAGCAAGGATACCCAGGTGCTCATATTGGTTTATTTTTTTTAAATGACCAGTGGACAATTACTTGAAAAATAGTATAATGACTTTGTTCTATCGACTTTGAATAAAACCTGAGATAACGGAGGGTTTAGAATGGCTGAAAAGGTGGTAGTCGCCCTTGGCGGCAATGCGATACTTCAAAGCGGGCAAAAGGGAACCTTTGAAGAGCAGATGGAAAACGTTCATGCCACGGCAGTGCAGATAGTAAGGATGCTTGAGGCTGGTTATGAAGTGATCATCACGCACGGCAACGGCCCACAAGTGGGCGCGATCTTAATACAGAATGAAGCCGGCAGCAGCTTGGTGCCGTCCATGCCTATGGACGTGTGCGGGGCCGAAAGCCAGGGCATGATAGGATACATGTTTTGCCAGGCTTTAAGGAATTGTATGCGCGGCAAAAATTTGATCGGATGGGAGCCCTGTTGTGTAGTGACTCAAGTGGAAGTTGATCCGAATGATCCTGCCTTTCTCAAGCCCACAAAGCCTGTTGGTCCTTTCTATACGGCTGAAGAAGCCAAAAAAAGGATGAGCGAAAGGGATGAAGTTTGGATCGAGGATTCCGGTAGAGGGTGGCGCCGAGTGGTCCCTTCACCCGATCCCAAGCGCATAGTAGAGGGTCAGATAATAAAACACCTTTTTGACGAGAGATATTTGGTGATCGCCTGCGGTGGTGGCGGTATTCCCGTCGTCAGACAAAAGGATGGCACTTACCGGGGCGTGGAGGCCGTCATCGATAAGGACCTGGCAGGCGAAAGGCTTGCGCAGGAAGTTGGAGCTGACGTGTTCATGATATTGACGGATGTGCCTAAGGTTGCCATTAACTTCAGGAAGCCTGACGAGAAATGGCTTGACGTCGTTACGCCAGAGGAATTAAGGGCTTACGAGGCCGAAGGCCACTTTAAGGCCGGAAGCATGGGGCCAAAGGTAAAGGCAGCCTTGAGGTTCGTCGAAGGCGGCGGTAAAAGGGCTATCATAGCCAAACTAGACTCCGCCCTTGAGGCCCTGGAGGGTAAATCTGGAACACAGGTAGTTCCGGTTAAAGAAAAAACTTGTGTAATATAAAAAATAGGCTACGGTTAATTAAAAGCTTATAAGATATAAAACCGCGAGAAAGTGGATTTAAAGCTTCTCGCGGTTTTATATATATGCATTTACTACAAGCAGGAACTAAAAAGATCAAGCTATCGGCGTAGGTTGTAGAAGCGCTATTTTATCTCGCTTACCATTTCCTTGAAACGCCTTACTCCTTCCTCAATCTCTTCCATGGAGTTTGCGTAGGAGAACCTGACGAAACCCGGGGCCAGAAAAGCGCTTCCCGGTACTAAGGCTATGTATTTATTCTCCAAAGCCATCTCACAAAATTTGATATCGTCATCGATGGTTTTGCCTTCGTAGGTCTTCCCTAAGCAATTTCTTATGTCGACAAACACGTAAAAGGCCCCCTTAGGTTCGACGAAGGAGATGTTCGAGACTTCTTTGAGGAGCGCAATCATCTTTTTACGCCTTTCGTCGAAGGCCTTATGCATCCTTTTAACATCTTCCTCAGCTCCCCTTAAGGCTCCAACAGCAGCCCATTGAGATATGGAAGACGCATTTGATGTCAGATGTCCCTGAAAATCTCCAACCTTAGACATGATTTCCTGAGGGCCAAGGGCATATCCTATTCTCCATCCCGTCATGGCGAAGGCCTTGCTGGCTCCGTTGATTATTATCGTACGATCGCGCAGTTCCGGCCTAATTGAAACGATGTTTATATGTTCCAAACCGTCGTAGACCAGCCTTTCGTATATCTCGTCATATATTATCCACAGGTCGTGTTTTATCGCCAGGTCTGCTATGACGTTTAAAGTTTCCTTAGGATATATGACGCCAACCGGATTGGAGGGTGTATTGATTATCATGCCACGGGTATGAGAGCTCAGCGAAGCCTCGATCAGCGAAGCGGTGGGCAAAAAACCTGATCGTGTGGTATCTATGATAACGGGCTTTCCGTCGCATAATTTAATCTGTTCCACGTAGCTCACCCATGCGGGTGCAAATATCATGACCTCGTCGCCGGGATCTACAAGACATCCAAGCGCCTCATATATGAGCGGCTTAGCGCCTGAACCTATGATGACCTCTTTTGAAAAGTTGTATTTAAGGCCAAAGCGCCTCTCGTAATATTTTGCTACTTCCTCTTTTAGCTCGGGTATTCCCGTTGCTGGTGTGTAGTGGGTTTCTCCTCGCTCCATTGCTTCCCTTGCCGCGTCTAAAGCTGCCCTCGGAGAAGTAAAATCGGGTTCGCCTGCGCCAAAGGATATCACTGGTTTTCCCTCGCGCTTCATCGCCTTGGCCTTTGCGCTGATCGCTAAGGTCGCGGATGGCTCCATGTTCATTGCCCTTGTCGATAACTTCATCGAAACATCCCTCCTGAAATCTCATGCTTTAAATTTATTATAGAGCATTAAAACGGACAACAACAGCTTAACAGGCATTCAGCGGCAAATTCAGCTTGTGGCTCGAGGAAAATACATATCCATGGTAAAATAATTGTACCATTGCACCGGAGACAACGGGAGGCGATATTGATGGATATCAGGTTCGTTACGCGTAATGTTGAGATATCGGACGCATCTAAGGGGTATATGGAGTCGAAGCTGTCAAAGCTGGAGAAGTTCTTCGATCGCATTCTCGACACTCAAGTAGTGGTGAGCTTCACGCGAGGAATGCACGTCGTCGAGATAACATCTAACGTGAACGGAGTCATCATGAGAGGCGAGGATTACGCTCCCGATATCCGCAAGGCCTTTGATAAGGCGCTGAAGAATATTGAGCGCCAGATCAAGCGCCACAAGTCTTATTTGCAGGACAGGGTCCAGTTGAAGACCCACGATATTTCCTTCGGCATAGAGCCGATGGAAGTTTATCCGGAGCAGGAAGAGACGATAATCTTCGAGAGAAGAAAGAGAGTTCCCGTAAAATCCATGACTCCCGAGGAGGCTACGCTGCAGATGAACTTGCTGGGCCACGATTTCTTCGTCTTTAAGAATGCCGATACGGGATTGATAAACGTAGTATACAGGAGAAAAAACGGGGGTTATGGCCTGATCGAGCCCGAGGCATAAATTTTTACACTAAAACTGCTGGTTGAAGTTGAACTTTGCTAAGGGGGCGATCGGCCCCCTTAATTTTGGTATAAAATCGAATTAAGGTGTCCATGATATGCATGAAATGTCCATTGTAGAGGCATTGATGGAACAAATAATGAAAATGGCCGAAGAAGGAAAATGGGAGGCCGTAACTAGGGTGCGGCTAAAAGTTGGGGTTATGCGACAGATCATACCCGATATACTTGAGTTTTGCTTTGAAGTTGCCTCTAAGGGAACGATAATGGAAGGCGCTATACTCGATATAGAAGAGGTGCCTTTAAGCATAAAGTGCGATGAGTGCGGATATGAATGGGACGATAAGGAATTTTTGGGTTTGTGTCCAAAATGCGGTTCAATAGACGTGAACGTCTTAAACGGAATGGAACTGGAGCTGACCAACCTGGAGGTGGAAATTAGAAATGCCGAAGCTTGTGGACGTTAGGAAGTCCGTCATGGCGGCGGACGAAGAGCACGCTTCTTTTATAAGAAGCCTGATGAGACAAAAAGGTATACTGATGATAAATATGATAGGTTCTCCCGGATCTGGCAAGACGACCTTACTCGAAAAGCTATTGCCACAGTTGGACCTTCGATGTGCCGTGATCGAAGGCGATGTAGCTACGTCCAGGGATGCCGAGCGGATAGCTGCCACCGGCACGCCCGTCGTTCAGATAAATACCCAGGGAGGCTGTCATTTAGAGGCTCATCTCGTAAGAAAAGCCCTCCGAGAGATACCCATTGACGACATAGATGTCCTATTTATAGAAAACGTCGGAAATTTGGTGTGTCCAGCTGAATTTGACTTGGGAGAATCGTTTAAGATGGCCATTTCAAGCGTGCCGGAGGGGGACGATAAGCCCCTGAAATATCCATCCCTCTTTCATAAGGCGAAGGCCGTATTGCTTACGAAGATTGACGTGCTGCCCTTCATAAAGTTCGATAAGTCGGCCTTTTGGAGTGACGTCGAAAAGCTCAATCCGAAGGCCGCCAGGTTTGAGCTCGCTGTTCTTGAGGGCAAAGGCTTAGATGAAGTTAGTGTCTCGATAAAGACGTGGTTGAGCGAGGTAAGGGGAAATTAAGTTGCGCGTTGAAGAGATTGTTTCTGGTCTGAATCCGAAGCAGAGGGAAGCCGTTTTATATACGAAAGGCCCTCTATTGGTCTTAGCTGGCGCAGGAAGCGGCAAGACAAGGGTGTTGACCTACAAATTTGCCTACTTGGTTGCCTCAGGGTTGGCACTTCCCTGGCAGATTTTGGCAGTCACCTTCACCAATAAAGCTGCCAAGGAGATGAAGGATAGGGTTCAAAGTTTATTGGGTTCAAGCATCAAAAATTTACAGATCTCGACGTTTCATTCATATGGAGTAGAGATGCTTTATCGTTACGCCAAGGAGGCCAACGAAGCGGGCATAAAAGTGCCTTTTACCGTCTTCGACAAGGGTGACGCTCAAAAGGTCATAGAAAAATTGATGAAGGACTTCAACATCGACAAAAAGCGCTTTGAGGTCTCCTTCATGGTCGATATGATCTCTAGGGCAAAGGCCAGCGCCGATCCGAAGACGCTTTCGCCGGGCTTTGGACTTGAGGCTAGGTGGAAGGAATTTTATGATGCATATAATGAAGAACTGAAGAAACAGGGAGCAGTTGATTTCGACGATTTGCTTCTTCTGCCGCTACATCTGCTTAGCGTAAATGAAAAGGTGATCTCCAAGGAGCGCGATCGCTTTAAGTGGGTGCTGGTAGATGAATATCAGGACGTAAATACTCCGCAGTACAGGTTGATACAGATGTTGGCCAAATCGGGCAACATAATGGTCGTAGGAGATCCTGACCAATCCATTTACGGCTGGCGCGGTGCGGACATGTCGATAATCATGAACTTCGAGCGCGATTTCCCAGGAGCCAGGGTCGTCACTCTAGACCAAAATTACAGATCTACGGGCATGATATTGGATGCCGCGAACGCGGTGATTAAGCACAACATCGAAAGGAGACCTAAGGAGCTGTGGACCGCAAATCAACGCGGTACCCCTGTGTCAGTCTACCTGGCGGGCAACGACCGTCAGGAGGCGCAATTTATCGCCGACGAGATTAGAAGGCTGTGTCAGTCGGGATATTCTTACGACGACATGGCCATCCTTTACAGGATAAACGCGATGAGCCGAAGCTACGAGCAGGATCTCATGACCCGGGGCATCCCCTATAAAATCGTGAGGGGCGTATCCTTCTACGAAAGAAGGGAAGTTAAGGACGTATTGTCCTACATGAGGTTGGCAGTCAACCCCTTAGACGGTGCCGCGCTCAACAGGATTGGAAACGTGCCGCCTCGCGGTTTGGGCCCAAAGAGCTTACAGGTATTGGGAAATTGGATCGCAAGCATATCCAGCAAATTCGAAAATCCCCTGGATCTCTGGCAATGGCTTGTCCAGGCAGAAGATCTGCCTCTTAAGGGAAAGGCGAAGGCGGGAGCTAAGGAAATTGCCGGCTACATGATCCAAATTTTGTCGCGCAGCGATGACGTAAGGGATGTCATTTCCTTTATAGTGGAAGAGACGGGTTACGGCACATATTTGAGAGAGGAATACCCTGACGATTGGGAATCCAGGATGGAAAACATATATGAGCTGCTTTCGGTCAACGCGGAAGGCGGTGATTTGGCCAAGTTTCTGTCCATGGTCACCCTTTATTCCGACGCCGATGTAGAAGATGGCGGTGGAAACAGGGTCAATTTGCTTACGCTTCATGCTGCCAAAGGGCTTGAGTTTCCTATAGTCTTTTTGGTGGGGATGGAGGAGGGTATCTTTCCGCACGCAAGGGCAAAGACGGAGGAGTCGCAGCTTGAAGAGGAAAGAAGGCTGTGTTATGTGGGGATGACTCGCGCCATGGAAAAGCTGTACCTGACCGGTGCGCAAAGAAGGATGTTATTCGGCAATGTGCAGTACAATGCCTTTTCAAGGTTTTTGGAAGAGATCCCCGATAGGTATAAGGTAGTTTACGATGCGAGCTTAGAAGAAGAGGTGCCTGCAGATGTTGGTCATAGGTCTAACAGGAGATATTGGAGCTGGTAAAAGCACTGTATGCAGTTTACTGCAACAGATGGGGGCCGTCGTTGTAGAGGCTGACAGGATAGTTAGGCAGATCTGGTTAAGGCCGGAGATAATAGAAGCGGCGCGCAAGCGCTGGGGAAACGACATCTTAGACAGCGAAGGCCGCATCGTTGCTAGTGAAGTTGCCTCTAAAGGATTTTGCAACGAGGATGAATACAGGTGGATGTGTGACCTGATACATCCTCTGGTTATGGCAGAGATGGAAAGATCGTTGCTCGAAGGCGGTGAAGGTCTCAAGGTCTTTGAGATTCCATTGCTTTTCGAGGTCGGAAGGCCCGATTGGATAGATTTCGCGATCTACGTAACGGCACCCAAGAACGTTAGGGCAAGGAGAAATGCGATGCGAGGCCTTGACGAGGAAGCCATTGCCGCTAGGGAAAGATGGCTTTTGCCCGCAGAAGAGAAGAAAAAGATGTCCGATTGGGTCATAGAAAACGGCGGAGACCTAAAAGCGCTTCGAGAAGAGGTCGAAAGACTGGGTGAGCTTTTGCTAAAAATTGCCTACCCAATGCTGGTCTCCGTGACCTGCGGCAGTGAAAGTGAAGCCCAGGACATAGCCAGAACATGTGTCGAAAAAAGGCTGGCCGCGTGCGTCAATATTGTTCCCGTAAGGAGCATCTACTCATGGCATGGAGACATAGAAGATGAGGGAGAATGGAAAGCCGAGCTAAAGACCCTTCGATGTAAGCTGTATCAGTTGAAAAAGGAGATATTAAGCAGACACAGCTATGACACTCCGGTCATACTTGCTCATTCCTTGACCTGGGTTAACCCAAAGGCGTTGTTGTGGCTTAGGGAGGTTTTGGATATTTGAAGGTAATTACTACTCATATTGGGGCCGACTTCGACTCTCTTGCCAGCATGGTTGCCGCCACTAAACTGTATCCTGGGGCTGTCGCGTGTTTTTCAGGTTCGGCCTCAAGGAACGTTAGGGATTTTCTGAAACGATACCCGAGCAGATATAACGTGTTGACGCCACGCAAGGTTAAGATGGACGAAGTCACGACATTGATAGTCGTGGATACACGTTCTATTTCGCGCATAGGTCCCTTTGCCTCTCTTGTAGGCAAAAAGGACGTAGTTATTCACGTCTATGACCATCATCCGGGGACCGTGCTCGACGAACTGCCCGCTTCCTACAGCAGAATAGAGACGCTTGGGGCATGTACCACATTGCTCGTCGAGGTTATCCTCGAGAAAGGCATAGCCATTTCTCCACACGAAGCGACGCTATTTGCCATGGGCATATACGAGGATTCCGGAGCCCTTACCTTTGGGGGTACCTGCAGAAAGGATTACGAGACCATCGCAACATTGAAGGAATTGGGAGCGGACCTTACGCAGATTCCCATATTTGTCGAGCAATCCCTCACTCCCGCGGAAAGGCAGCTCTTGAACGATCTCATAGACAATTCATGGGAGAGGTACATCAACGGAGCTAAAGTGGTGCTGTCGGCATTGAATGCAAGCCGATACGTTGAAGGTTTATCGCTTTTTGTGCATCGCTTGCGCGATTACTTCGATGCGGACGTGGCTGTGGCCGCAGTTTCAATGGGTCAAAAGACTTACATTGTGGCAAGGAGCAGAGAAGAGATACTGAACGTGGCGGATTTTTTGGCATGGTGGGGTGGAGGTGGACACCCTCAGGCTGCAGCTGTAACGCTTGAACGTATAGATCCTTACGCTTTGATCAAGGATATTGAGAAAAAGCTGGCCCACGATATAAGACCACTGCTGACCGTATCAAGCGTCATGACAAGCCCCGTCATGGCCATAGCCCCAGAGCTTCAAGTTGACGAGGCCTATAAACTCATGATTCGTTACGGGCATTCGGGGCTACCCATTGTCCAGGATGGCAACTTGATTGGCATCATAACCCGAAAAGATTTGGACAAGGCACACCTTCACGGATTTGGAGGTGCCCAGGTACGGGAGTTTATGACTGAGGGAGTCATTACAGTGCATCCCGATGCTTCGATCTCAGAAGCTCACAGATTGATGGTCTTTCACAACATAGGACGCCTGCCGGTCAAGGAAAATGGCTCGCTCGTTGGCATCGTGACCAGGACCGATATGCTGAGGGCTCTTTATCCCATATCCATCCCCGTCGAGGAGAGATCCTTGGGGAGCGTACTGCCTTGGACGGAAGATGTATCGCAGCTTATGGCGCAAAGGCTTTCTCCATGGATAACACAAACCCTCAGGCGTTTGGGCAGGAGAGCCGAGGAGATGTCTCTTAAGGCATACGTTGTCGGCGGTTTCGTCAGGGACTTGCTTTTGGGGAAGGAAAATCAAGACCTTGACATAGTGATCGAAGGTGACGCTTTAGCTTTCATCAAGTCATGGGAAACTGACGGTTGCAAGGTGGCCGTACATGAGCGCTACAAGACGGGTACGATAGTATTTCCGGGCGACAAGAAGGTTGACGTGGCCACGGCGAGGAGGGAGTTTTACGAGTATCCCGTTGCCCTTCCCAAAGTTGCGGGAGACAGTCTCAAGCATGACCTTTATAGGAGGGACTTCACCGTAAACTCAATGGCCATATCCATAAACAGGACGTCATGGGGCACTTTGATCGACTACTTTGGCGGACGACGTGACCTCCAAAGTAGACAACTGCGCGTTTTACACAATCTGAGCTTCGTGGAAGATCCTACCAGGGTATTGAGGGGGCTTCGTCTCAAACAAAGGCTTGGTTTTGAGTTCGAGGACAACACCTTCAGATTGATCAAAAGCGCCGTTAAAGGCGGATTGCTTGGACTTCTTTCCGGCACTCGGGTTAAAAACGAGCTAAAGTTGATCTTTATGGAAGAAAAAGTTTATCCAATAGTACTTGAGATGGTGCGTTTAAACATATTCGAGGCGTTATTTTCGGGGATCAAGGTCGACCGAAATTGCATCAGGATAGTTCGAAGGTTGTCGTTTTTTTTAAGGCGGCTTCGCTATGATCTGCCAGATATAGAAGAAGATGTTTGGCTTGCTTTTTTGGCGGCCGTAATTTTTTCGTCGGCCGATTGGGTGCAACACGCTACCTTGGATAAGCTTCATTTGTCCAAATCAAACAGGGAGATCGTAGAAAAGGCCTTGGATGATCTTGGCACGGCAGAAAACGCCATTGGCGGAAAGGGCATGAGAAGCTACGAGGAGATTTACCTGTTTTTGCGGGACGCTCCTTACGTGACTGCCCTTTTTTGGGCTGCCGCTACGCAGCAGTGGCGCGTAAGAAGGAGGATATTGCTTTATTTGACGAGGCTGCATAGGGTTAATCCTATACTAATGGGGAGGGATCTGGTAGAGTTAGGCTACCCGAAGGGTCCCTTGATCGGGAAAATACTGGAGGAATTGCTGCTGGCTCGTCTTAGAGGTGAAGTCGAGACGAGGGAAGACGAGATCAAGTGGGTAAAGAGCAATTACCCTCTTTATGTTTTGAAGAAAGGATAGGGATGTAATGGGATTTCCAAGTTGGGCAGATATACTACTGAGCTTGCCGGCCGTGCTTTGGGCTATTACATTTCATGAGTTTTGTCACGGTTACGTGGCTTACAAGCTGGGAGACGATACTCCCTTGAAATCAGGACGGCTTACGCTCAATCCACTTGCGCACCTGGATCCGATTGGGGCGTTGATGCTTTTGATATTCAGGTTCGGATGGGCAAAGCCCGTGCCGATTAGCACTAGAAATTTCAAGAACCCGCGGAGAGACCTTGTCTTGGTGTCCCTTGCAGGGGCAGCGGGCAACCTTATTACGGCCATAGTCTGTGCGCTAATTGTGAGGTTTTTCCCTTCCGTGTTCTTGACGAACTTCGCTCTTTCGAGGTTCGCGTTACTCATGATCATGATAAACGTTGGTTTGGCGGTATTTAACCTCATACCCATACCACCCCTGGACGGTTCCAGGATCCTTTATGTCATCTTGCCACCTAAGGCCATGAATGCATATTTTTTCTTGGAGCGGTACGGCATGTTGATAATACTCCTTTTGGTTTTGTTGGGAGTCATCCAAGTTATCATGACGCCTGTGATCATGGCCATATTTCAGATCATGCTATAATGAATGACAAGTTTTACAAGAGAGGTCTTTGGTAAATGAGGATATTGGTGACTAATGACGACGGCGTCCTTTCTCCCGGCATAATTACCTTGGCTACCTTCCTAAAGAAAGAAGGACATGAGGTGTTGGTCGTGGCTCCCGAAAGACAGCATAGCAGCGTAGGACACGCAATAACACTTCATCGTCCCTTGAGGCTATGGCAAGTCAGTAACGGGCCTTATCCGGTCGGGGTAACGGTCTATGCCTGTAACGGCACGCCTTCAGATAGCGTTGTCCTGGGCCTTGAGGAGTTAGATCCCTCCGTTGAACTGGTATGTTCCGGCATAAATATAGGTCCAAACTTAGGTGATGACCTAACCTATTCAGGGACGGTTTCGGCAGCAATGGAGGGAGTTGTACTTGGACGTCCGTCGGTAGCCTTTTCCTTGGACTGCGAAGATGAGACGAGCGCACACTTTGAAGCTGCAGGCGTCGTTGCGGCCAAGTTGGTGAGATGGATCGAGGGTCATCCGTTGGAGAAAGGGTTGCTTTTGAACGTAAACGTCCCAAACAAGGAGACGGGTATGCTAGCAGGTTTTAAAGTTACTAAGAAGGGCCTAAGGATATACGAGGGCAAAGTCACAAAGTTGCGGGACCCTCACGGAAGGGTGTTTTATTGGATAGCAGGAAAACCGACAGATCAGCTTATTGAGGGCACCGACGTCTGGGCGGTGGCCAATGGCTACGTATCGATAACGCCGGTACATTTGGATATGACCCATTATCCTTCTTTAAGAAAGTTAAAAAATGAAGGTTTAGAGGAAGTGAGGCTGTAAATGCCTTGGAAGGAATTACCGCATACGGCTGATGCCGGGTTGGAGATAGAGGCCGACTCGGCTGAAGGATTAGTCTTGGAGTCGGCGAAGGCGTTGTATTCCTTTATGTTTGGCGAATTTTCCGACTTAAAGCCCGACCAGGAAGATACCATAAAGATCGAATCTTTAGATTTGCTGGAGCTTTTCGTTTCCTGGCTTAATGAACTTCTTTATATATACGACGTCAGGGAAAGAATATTTTATCCGAGAGACGTGAGCATAGACCTGCAAGGCATGAGGTTAAGCGTCAATGGAAATTTATGTATTCCACCTAAACCGGTCAGGGCCATAAAGGCTGTTACATACGGTAGTGCAGAGATAACGACCAAGCCGACGTGGAGGTTTCGGGTATATCTCGACCTTTGAGGGGGAGGAAAGAATCATGGCGTTAAAACAGTTGGACCACGTCAGATGGTTACTGGACAAGGATTTCAAGGCCGGGATGAGAGTTACAGGGTTGATATATGGTGACTCGTATATAATCCAGAACTTGGAAAAGGAAGGCGCCTTGGAGCAGATCGCAAATGTTGCCTGCTTGCCTGGCATATTGAAACATAGCTATGCAATGCCCGATGTCCATTGGGGGTACGGTTTTCCCATAGGCGGGGTTGCTGCCTTTTCCATGGATGACGGAATCATTTCGCCTGGAGGAGTAGGCTACGACATATCTTGTGGCGTTAGGGTGATGCTCACCTTCCTGGATCAGGACGAGGTGAAACCCCATATCGATGAGCTTACTGCGGCTATATTCACCAAGGTTCCATGCGGCGTAGGCTCTAAGGGTGCCATAAAGATAGGGGAATCTGATTTGCTTGATGTGCTTGCAAACGGTGCCCTTTGGGCAGTAAAGAAAGGATATGGAACTAAGGAAGACCTAGAATGCATCGAAGAGAGTGGCAGGCTCCCGCACGCTAACGCCTCTTACGTCTCCAAAAAAGCGCTTGAAAGGGGCAAGCCTCAACTTGGGACGTTGGGAAGTGGCAATCATTTCCTTGAGATACAAGTGATAGATGAGATTTACGACGAAAACGTAGCAAGGCGATTTGGTCTAAACCTAGGACAAGTCACCGTGATGATACACTGTGGAAGCCGCGGGTTGGGCCATCAAGTGTGTGATGACTATATCAAGGTCATGCTTAGGGCCATGACCAAGTACGGCATAAAGGTTCCGGATCGGCAGTTGTGCTGTGCACCCTTGAGGTCGCAAGAAGCACGTGAATATCTTGGGGCTATGCAGGCAGCGGCAAATTACGCGCTGGCAAACAGGGAGATTATCGGCCATATGGTAAGGGATGTGTTCTTGAGGTTTTTTCCAAAGGCGGAGTTGAAGCTCCTTTATGACGTCAGTCACAATATGGCCCATATAGAAAAACACGAGCTGGACGGAGTAATTATGGACGTATGCGTCCACAGGAAGGGCGCCACAAGGGCGTTTCCTCCCGATCACCCATCGTTGCCCGAAAAGTATCGCCCTGTAGGACAGCCCGTGATAATACCCGGGAGCATGGGCACAGAAAGCTACATTCTCGTGGGCACCAAACGGGGCATGGAGGAATGTTTTGCCTCGACCTGTCATGGCGCAGGAAGGGTCTTGAGCAGAAAGGCTGCGATGAAGTCCGAGGATGCGGATACGGTTTTAAAACGGCTTGAACAGAAGGGCATAAAGGTCATGGCCGACCAAATGGGCACAATCAGGGAAGAAATACCTGAGGCCTATAAGGACGTCTCTCGCGTGGTGGATGTCGTGGAGAAAGCAGGAATTAGCAGAAAAGTCGCACGTTTGCGCCCGCTGGCCGTCATTAAGGGGTAAGCAAAGTTACAAGGCCAAAAGCAATTGCTTTTGGCCTTGCAACTTTTTTTGATGTTTTACCGAGGGCTGGGATTTTGCTTTCCTGTAATGTCGTCTACCTTGATTTTCCATACTAACACACGGTCCAACATGGGCTTTGGAAGCTCGAAATCCCCTTGGACGAAGGTTTCAGCGAAGGTGGTCAGCGCTTTTCTTTTTTCGGTTTCGTCTTCGACGAATGAAACGATCCCTGAGCCTATCACGCTGCGATAATGTGTCGTCCAATCGCAAGGCCTTGGTCCCTCGATAATCTTCCATTCGGGAACTACGCAAAAAGAAACTCTAGGGTTTTCTCTGACAATATCGACCTTTTTGCCCTCCAGGGCTGAGTGAAGGTAAAGAAAGCCGTCTTTCCATGCATAATGCATAGGTACGATGTACGGTTCATTATTCCTACAGAGCGACAAAAAGCAAACCTTACCTTCCTCTAAAACTTCCTCTATCCATTTTTGGTCCGTTATTTCGCGGTCCTTCCTCCTCATGGCAGTTCGCCTTCTTACCAGACAGCAATATGTCCGTCAGTTCGAGGTTCTGTGGCACAGCAGTACGAACCATGTTCCGTCTTCCATATTATCTGCCCTCTACCAAAGGAATGATGTTCCAGCTCTAACTTCACGTCATGTCCCATTCGAGATAAAGCCGCCGCGATGTTTTCGGGTGTTCCGTATTCCACCGAGACAACGTTGTCCTTTATCCACTGCCAGCGCGGGGCGTCTAATGCCTCCTGCGGGTTCAAATGAAAATCGAGCAAGTTAGACAGGACTTGCACGTGAGCCTGGGGTTGCATATAGCCTCCCATAATTCCGAAAGGACCTACGGGTGAACCGTCCCTTGTTAAGAATCCCGGAATGATCGTATGATAAGGACGTTTACCGGGCGCCAAGGCGTTCGGGTGTCTCGGATCCATCACGAAACAATGGCCCCTGTTGTGTAGGGCAATTCCTGTCCCGGGTACCACCAGCCCCGATCCGAAGCCCATGTAGTTGCTCTGGATGTAGGATACCATGTTGCCCTCTTCGTCTGCTGTGGCCAGATAAACCGTGTTGCTTCCAGGAACGACGCCAGGGTTGTAAACTTTTGCCCTTTCGCCTATCTCAGAACTTCTTTTTCTGCTGTAGTTCTCAGAAAGTATCTCCTCTATGGGCGTCTTAAAGTATTTGGGATCTCCTATGAGTGACAAACCATCGGCAAAAGCCAACTTTATCGCCTCTATTTGAAGATGGTACGATCTTGGATCTTCTTTGTCGGTCATCTCGAAGTTTTTGAGTATATTAAGGGCAACGAGTGCCACAAGCCCCTGTCCATTGGGGGGGAGCTCCCATACTTCCATTCCTCTATAGTTGATGTGCAGCGGCTCTACCCATTCAGGCTTAAAAGCTTCAAGGTCGCTTAGCTCAAAAAATCCCCCGGTTTGCCTAGAGAAATTAACTATTTTTTCCGCAAGCGTACCTCTATAGAATGACTCCGCTTGAGTCTGTCCAATTTCCCGTAAAGTGTCGACCATCGCCTCGCACTTCCAAAGCTCTCCAGGGATTGGGGCACGTCCCTTTGGAGCAAATGTATCAAACCAATGCTTGAATATTTCGTCTTTGGCGACTCTCTTGTACCACTCAAAGCGCCTTCCCCAGTTTTCCGCAAGCTCGGGAGATATGGGATAGCCCTCGGAGGCATATCGAATGGCAGGCTTCAACACTTCGCTCAAGGGCAATTTGCCGAAACGCCTTATTAGGGATGCCCATGCCGCCGGAATGCCCGGCACGGTCACAGGCGGCCAACCAACAGGAGGAATCTCTTTGTATCCCTTGTCTTTCAGCGCCTCGATAGAGATGTTTTGAGGTGCAGGCCCGCTGGAATTGAGGCCGTAAAGTTTTCCGTCGACGCAGACCATGCAAAAGGCATCTCCTCCTATGCCGTTAGAGGCCGGCTCAACGACGGTCAAACATGCAGCAGTGGCCACAGCCGCATCGACGACGTTGCCGCCTTTCTTTAAAATTTCAAGTCCTGCCTCTGCAGCTAAAGGTTGTCCTGTTGCTACAACTCCTTTTTTGGCGAAGACCAAATTTCTCCTCGAGGGGTAGCGATGGGAGTAGGGGTTAAAAGTCATTAATATTCACCTCTTTAGAAATTTTTATGACAGCTCGAACTCATAACTAGTGCAAGAAATTAGTACATATGCCTGCTATTACGATAGATAGCGTTGTAACCGATGCAAAACCTGCTATCACATATGCGGGCATTATTCTCTTTAAAATTATCTCTCTTTCCTCATCGTTTTCCGCTACGGCCGTGGCAATTTCATTTGAAATCAGATATGTGGCGGGAAATCCCAAAAGCTGTGCCATCGATATTCCAACGGCCAGGTTCCTTGAGCCGACAATCTTCCAAAGAGGAAGGAAATATACCAATAGGAAGGTGCCGATCAGAACGGCTGCAAAGATGGCGACCGTCTGAAAAAGCAATGTCATCAGATCGCCGACCTTTATCATGGCAAGTGAAGGTATGATCCCGGCAAAGATTGCCATATTGAGCAATCCGGCTGAATTGCCCTTTTCAAGTATCTTTGGCGGAACGATCCCGATTTGCCCTATGACGGCGCCCAAGATTAGAGCCCATATGGAGTAATTTATCTCGACACCCATTGTCTTTGATGCCCACTGGAGGTAGTAAGAAAGCCAAGCGAAAAAGGCCGTCACCCCGAGACATGTGAATGGAGTGAAGTATTTGCCCAAACCCAATCTCTCATATAACAGCGGTTTTTGGGCTTCTTTAGGATCGTCCTTTGACACTTCGCTCGATTCGGACATTCCTTTTTCACGATACTCCTTCAATATCAATTTGGCCTCTCTTAGGCCAAAGAGCGAAGCCGGGGGCGTTCCGACGAACTTTTGGACAGCGTAGATAATGGCCCCTAAAGCCGCTGCCAATCCCAAGCCCTTGTCCAGTGCAGTAGTGGTCATTATTTGTGTTGCCACTATTCCGCCGTTGATTATGGGTATGCTGACGACAGCTGCCTGTTTTCCTATGAACGGTATTATGACGATGATAGATAAAGCTGCAATGGCCATTGCTATTAAGGACATCACAACCGTCCTCCATTCGCGGGCCAATTCGCGCATGTTAATCATTGTGCCCATATGAAACACGATAAAACCAGAACTCCAACGGGCTATATCAGACAACATGGCCTGATTGATGATGTCCTTGGGGAGCACGCCCGTCAAAAAACCCACCAAAAAGATCATCAGAGCCACAAAAACAGATGAAAGCTTAGCCTTTGTTGCGACTCCCAAGACATCGCCTATGGTGAAAATGATTAAGCAAATGAACAGGAGAAACATAGATTGGACCAAAACACAATACCTCCTTTAGGTGAAAAAATAATGGTGTGTTGCATATGGTATGTCATGCTGCGTATATTAACATGTATTGTATAATAAATCTAGTTTTGAATACCAATTAATCACTTTCACTAGCTGATCTAAGGAGGGAGATACAATTTGCCCGATATCTTTGACGATCAAATGGCAAACGAGTACGACTCTTGGTATAAAACGCCAAAGGGTAGACTGGTAGACAAGATCGAAAAGGAGGTGATGTACGAGTTTTTAAAGCCACAGCCCGGTATGGAAATACTGGATATAGGATGCGGGACCGGGAACTTATCGCTTGAGCTGGCACGGCTTGGGGCAAGGGTTACAGGTGTAGATATATCCGAGCTCATGCTTGCCATAGCGCGCCAAAAGGCATTGCGAGAAAAGCTCGATGTTAAATTTTATAAGGCTGACGTCCATGATTTGCCCTTCGATGACGAGACCTTCGATGCGGTTGTGTCTTTGTCCGCCTTGGAGTTTGTGTCCGATCTAAGCGAAGCCCTTAAAGAGGCTTATCGTGTGCTGAAACATGGCGGACGTTTGGTGATAGGTATCATAGGCGGAAACAGCGTCTGGAGCAGATACTACGAGGCGAAGGCAAAGAAGGACCCCAAAAGCGTCTTCCGTTTCGCCCATTTTCCCACATTAGACGAACTTGTGTCTGCTATGCCAGGAGAGGGAGTGCGGGGCAAGGCTGTCTTATTTGTGCCACCCGATTTTGACTTTGAAAGGGTAAATGAAGCTTTGATGTTGGAGGAGGAAGCACGTAGACAGGGAAGGAAGGACGGAGGATTCGTCTGCGCCCTATCTTATAAGCCTAAAAAGGAGTTGAGTGAAAATGGGTAAAACGGCCTTTTTGATCGTCGATATGCAAAACGATTTTTGTCTGCCCGGGGCGCCCTTCGAGGTGAAAGGAGCCATGGGGGTGGCAAGGAACATACGAAGGGCTTTGGAGGCCTGTCGTCAGCACAAACTGCCTGTAGTGCATGTGTTTCGTTATTACAGGCCGGACGGAAGCGATGTTGAGATAACGAGATACGATAAATTTATGCAGGTAGGCGGCGCTTTAATTGAAGGTACAAAGGGGGGAGAGATCGTCGAAGAACTCAAGCCCCTGGCAGGCGAATATTTAGTTTGCAAGAGGCGGTGGAGCGCTTTCTTTCAGACGGAACTGGACAGCTTGCTTAAACGGCTTGGCGTGGATCAAGTGGTGGTAACGGGCGTTCAAACGCCCAACTGCATAAGAGGTACGGTTTGGGATGCCAACTCGCTTGACTACGAGGTAATCGTGCTCGTCGACGGAACGGGGGCCAATATGCAAGAGGTCCACGAGGCAAACTTAACCGATATGAAAAACATCGGTGCTAAACTGATGACCGTGGATGAATTCGTCAAAAGCCTGCCAAATCCGCCGAAAGATGGGCTTATAGAAAAGATTAGGAGAGATCTGGAGGAGCGGAAAAAGGGTAGCTTGTAATTCTTTGGCCATTTCTGGGGGCATGCCGAAGGTCAATAAAGGTCGGTATGCCCCTTTTATTTTGGATTATTTTGTATATATCATACAATATTCTTATAATAAAAAGCCCAATCATCCTCTTGACATAAGAAATTGATAATGCTACTGTTATACACGCATGGAACGCAGTATTCGGTATGCCAAAGATCGCGTTAAAAAACAACTTTATTCCTCGACTTTTATGGTCCCCTTTTGAGAAAGTTCGAATGATCGCCCCTTCATTTGACTTCACGATGATACCCTGTTAAAGCCTTTAGTATAAGATGGGAGGGGTGTCGTATGGAAGTTAACGTTTTTAGGTGGATTTGTGCTTCTCTTCCGATTCTGGCCATACTCGTCTTGATGATAGGTTTTAAGTGGAGCGCCTCAAAGGCGGGGCCTATCGGTTTTTTTGTGGCCCTGATTGGTGCTTTGGTCGTCTTTAAGGCTGACTTCCATTTGTTGGCCAACTCGAACGCCAAGGGTTTTGTCATGGCTTTTTACGTGCTTTATATCCGTATGGGGTGCTTTGTTGCTATATAACGTCGTAGACGTGACCGGTGGGATCGAAAGTATAGGCGCTACCTTCATAGAGATGACGCGAAACAAAATTTTGCAGCTTCTCATGATAGGTTTTGCCTTCGTCACTTTTTTGCAGGGCGTAGCCGGCTTTGGCGTCCCGGTAGCTGTTGGGGCACCACTGCTCATAGGCATGGGGTTTGACCCTGTAAGCGCTGTGGCAATTGCTCTCATCGGACATTCCTGGGCGGTTACTTTCGGCGATATGGCTGCATCCTTTGCAAGCTTACAGCAAGCTACGGGGTTGCCGGCAGCCGATCTTGCGCCTTGGTGTGGATTTTTCATAGCCCTTGCTGGTATCTTTTGCGGAATGTTTGCGGTACATGCTTACGGAGGCATGAAGGCCTTACGGCAAGGGCTTGTGCCGACCCTCGTAGTTTCCTTTAGCATGTCGATCGCCCTGTGGTTCATTGCGCAATGGGAGCCCACCTTGGCCACGTTTTTATCGGGAATCGTCGGGATGCTTGTAACAGCCCTTTTAGCTAGGGCAAAGGTCTTCAATACAGAGGAGGCCATAAATGCTTCATTCTCGTCTACTGTTTTATCTAACACTTCTAACCCAAACCCTGGGGCAAAGGGCAAGGTCGTTACTAAAAAGCTACCCTTTAATTTGGCCTTCGCTCCCTATTACTCTTTGATAGTCATAGTGTTGTTGGTAAAGTTCATACCGGGCGTTGAGGATTGGCTAAAGGGGTTACTTGTGCTCAAGCTCAAGTTTGGCGAGTACTCAACAGGCCTGGGATGGGTTACTCCTGCCGGGTCATCTACGAGCGTGGGCATCTTTTCTCATGCCGGCGCATTTCTTGTGTATGCTTCCATTGTGGGCATGTTGATCTATCGCGCAAAGGGAGTATGGAAGCCCGGAATGTTTAAGACGGTCTTGTCCAAGGTAGTAAAAGGAGGAGTTAGCTCCAGCATCGCCACCACGTCCATGGTTTTGATGGCCTTCATGATGGTCGAATCCGGCATGACCTATACCCTGGCAAAGGGCGTGGCCAATGCCTTCGGATCGATATATCCAATTTTTATCCCCCTCGTAGGAGTGCTTGGGGCCTTTATGACCGGCAGCAACACCAACTCTAACGTCATGTTTGGGGCTTTCCAGGTTCAAATAGCCAAGATACTCGGCATAAGCACATTGATAAGCGCTGCCGCTCAAACTGCAGGTGGCTCCATAGGAAGCATGCTGGCGCCGTCAAAGGTCATAGTCGGCACGTCGACCGTTGGCCTGACCGGACGCGAGGGAGAGGTCATAGGCAAGACATTGAAATATTGCGTCACCTTGGCGCTCATTTTGGGCGTCATAGCATGGTGCATGCTTTTCATACTGTATAAGCACGTTTATTAAGAAGAAGGGGGCGTTCAAAGTGGCAAAGAAGGGAAGTAATCAAACCGTTCTGGGTTTATCGCTCCTCGGGATGTTAATAGCGCCACCTCTTTTGTTATACCCTGGAGCTACACATCAAAATGTTGCCTTGGAGGCAGTTGGGTATTTGGTGCTCATCATTTCAATGTTGGTTCCCATTATTAAAGGTTGATTTCGACAAGCTTATTTGATGACTTGACGTTAACCAAAGATTAGGTTATTCTTAAACGAAAGATTGGCATACCATATACCAAATAATATAAGAGGGATTAATGTGGATAGACAGTATTTTTATGTCGAGGAAGGTTTGCCAGAGGATAAGGGGAAGGACATAGCCAGAATGGATCCCGAGGACATGAAGTCCATTGGGGTGCAAAGCGGCGAATTTATCCTGGTCAAAGGAAAATCGCAGGTGGCTTTGAAGGTCTTTCCCAGCCCCACTGCCTTTCGCGGTTCAAAGTTGATCCAGATAGACAGCGTTGCCCGCGACAACTTAGGCGTTCACATAGGAGATGCCGTTGAGGTATCGAAAGTCAATCCAATTCCGTTGAAGACGGTAATGTTGGATAAGGGTGGTCTTGCCCCCGATGAAGTCCCTCCCAGCGAAGAGCTTAAAAAACACTTACTGGGTCGAGCTGTAGTCATCTCCAATAAAGTGCCAGTCCTACTTTATAGCGGAGGCGTCATTGCCCTGAGGATCCAGGGAATGGCGCCTTCCGTTGAAATAGGGCTCGTCACGAAGGATACGAGCATAATACTGGTGGATCAAACCCTCGATTCCAAAAAGGATAGAGTAAGTTATGAGGACATAGGCGGCCTCAAGGAAGAAGTAAAAAAAGTAAGAGAGCTTGTCGAACTTCCCTTGACCCGCCCAGATCTTTTTAGAAAATTGGGCATCGAACCGCCGAAAGGAATACTGCTTTACGGTCCCCCAGGAACTGGTAAGACCCTTATAGCGCGTGCAGTTGCCTCCGATTCAAGGGCTTACTTCATCGCCATTAACGGTCCAGAGATCATGAACAAATACTATGGGGAAAGTGAGGCAAGGTTAAGGGAGATCTTCGAGGAGGCAAAGAAAAACTCCCCCGCCATCATATTCATAGATGAACTTGATGCCGTAGCTCCCAAGAGATCTGAAGTCGTTGGCGACGTCGAAAAGAGGGTTGTCGCGCAGCTTCTTTCGCTCATGGACGGACTTAAATCTCGCGGCGACGTCATCGTGATCGGAGCATCGAACATGCCGGAATTGCTCGATCCGGCTTTAAGGAGGCCCGGGAGGTTTGACAGAGAAATTTTCATAGGTGTTCCGGGAACTCAGGGAAGGGAAGAGATACTCAAGATTCATACCAGGGGGATGAACCTGGCGCCTGACATCAACCTTCGAAAGATAGCGGAAGTCACGCACGGTTACACAGGAGCAGACTTGGCCCAGCTTTGCAAGGAAGCCGGAATTCGCGCCCTGGAGCGATACATGGATCGCCGCGAGACGGGCGACGTAACCGTAACAAAGGAAGACTTCGAAAGGGCGCTTAAAGCGATAGAACCTTCGGCCTTGAGAGAGATGATCGTTGAGATCCCTTCTGTGGGATTTGAAAGCGTAGGCGGGCTTGCTGATGTAAAAAAGAGTTTATTGGAACTGGTCAAAATACCCCTTCAACATTCGGAAGTCTACGACGAATTCGGCTTAAAGAAATCCAGCTTCATCATGTTTTTGGGCCCTTCCGGCACGGGCAAATCCTTGATGGCAAATGCTATTGCAAAAGAAGCCGGATTAAACCTAATTCACGTCACTCCTCCAATGCTTTTATCCCACAAGCGGGGAATAGAGCAGGCTGTAAGCGATCTGTTCAAGCTGGCAAAAAGGGTATCTCCCTGCATACTGCTCTTCGACAGAATCGACGGAATGGTCGCAGCTTTGGGAAAGCGGTTTACAAACCAGTTAATAGTAGAACTCGATGCTAATAAAGAAGTCAATAACATCATAATAGCCATCGCCAACTCCCTTGAAAACATAGATCCCTCTTTGATATCCGCCGACAGGTTAACGGCGATGCTTGCCTTTAACATGCCAACCCTGGAGGAGAGAAAGGAAATACTTCAAATAATCTTCAAGAAAATACCTAACTGTAATGTGTCCTTGGATTATCTGGCAGAGATCACCGAAGGCCTTTCCGGAGCGGACCTCAAAGCGTCTGTGGAAAGAGCTTGTCGCAAGGTGATTTATAAGATGATATTCAAAGGGGGAGGTGGTGTCCTGACCAGCGAAGAGATGATGGAGGCGTTGCAGGAAATCAATAAAGGACAGGAGGTGTTTTTTAATGAGTCTTGATGCAAAGAAGTTGTTTGAAGAGCCTAGTCTGATTCAGATCACGACTTGGGCGCGCGGTGTCCTGCAAAACAAGGATGCCAGGGATGTTGTCTTTGCGTTAGCTAACGCCGGATCCAAAGAGGGCAAGTATGTTCAGGCATGGGAAAATTACGTCGATCTTCCGGACAGGGTGGGCGTTCCTGTGCGTGCTTATGCTCGAGTGAGCGAAGAGCCCATTTTAAGCAAGTACATATATGAGAACGAAAATCCGGATGTGGTAGTCCTTACGGAAGAGGCGTTGGTAAAGGGAAATGACGTATTGGCAGGGATGAAGCCGGGTGGTGTCTTGATAGTAAACACCAAGAGGGATCCACAGTATATACTTAAGTTCTTGAAGGACACTACCTATCTTGGAACCATAGGGTGCGTCGATGCTACGGGAGTTGCCGGTTACGTCCAGACGCTTTCGGGAGCAGAAGGAGCTACGGACGCATCGGGTATAGGCGTAGGCGCAGGAGCGGTTTTGGCAGGAGCAGTTGTAAAGGCTAAACCGTTCGTTAAGCCCGAAAGCGTATTCTCCTCGGTGAAGAACGAGCAAGCCTGCAGATATGGCTACAACGAGGTCCACCTGATGACCGTAAATACTACTTTTCCTGCCTTTGTCCCTGCACCTAAAAAACAACTAGGGGTGGATGACCTTCCCTTTGCCGGCACAGTGCCGTCCGTGAACAAGGAAAACGAAAAGAGGGTAACGGGCAACTGGAGATCCGAAAGGCCCGTTTGGTCAAAGGAACGTTGCACCAGCTGTTTGCTGTGTTGGGCCAGCTGTCCCGATGCTGTCATAACCTACAAGACTCCCGAGGCCATGGAATTTAACAACCTGAAATACTGTAAGGGTTGTGGCCTTTGTGCGGCTGTGTGTCCGACGAAGGCTATAACCATGGTACCAGAGTTGGATTTTGAGGATTAGGAGGTGAGATCCATGGGAAAGAAGAGACTTATAACTGGAGTGGTGGCCACCGCCGAAGCCGTCAGGCTTGCTGACGTAGATGTGATTTCATCCTATCCTATCAGGCCTTACACGGGCATAATGTCCGAGCTTGCAAGGATGATTGCAGACGGTGAGCTTGATGCCGAGTTCGTCCATGCCGAAGGCGAGCACGCCCAGCTCAGCGTTGTCTACGGCGCCTCTGCAGCCGGTGCAAGGACATTTACCGGAAGTTCGGGCGTAGGCGTTACTTACGCCATGGAGGTTTACTCCCCGATATCGGGAGAGAGGTTCCCTGTCCAGATGGCGATTGCCGACAGGACACTTGATCCTCCGGGAGACTTCGGATCTGAGCATACTGAGGCCGAGTCGTGCCGCGACCAGTGCTGGATCCAAGGATGGGCAGCAACGCCACAGGAAGCTCTTGATCTTACGCTACTATACTACAGAATAGGAGAGGATCCTCGCGTGTTGCTTCCCCAATATGCATGTCAGGACGGCTACTTTGTCTCCCACATAGCTGGCGAAGTTGAGATCCCCGACGAAGGTCAAGTCAAGGAGTTTCTGCCGCCGTACAAGAACAAACATTCCCTTAACATCTACGATCCGATGATAATAGGTGCCCAAATAGAACCTGAGATGGGACCGCCACTTCAGTATCAAAGATATCTTGCCGTCCAGGAAGCCAAAAAGGTCATTGCCGAAGCCTACAAGGAATTTGGCGAGATCTTTGGGCGCAAATACAGCCCCTTCGTGGAAGAATACATGACCGATGATGCCGAAGTCGTCATATTCATGCAGGGCGCACATACCATTACGGCTAAGAACGTGGCCCAGAAACTTAGGAATCACGGCGAAAAGGTCGGAGTAGTACAGCTTCGCACCTTCAGGCCCTTCAACACTGAAGTAGTCAGAGATGTGCTGTCTAAGTTTAAGGTGGTCGGAGTCGTAGACAACTCCGTTAACTTCGGAATAGCCGGCGACGGTGGGGTATTGCTCAGTGAAGCAAGGACAGCCCTGTACGGCTTGGGCGACAAGACCAAGACCGTCGGCTTCGTTGGCGGGCTCGGCGGAGAAGTCATAACGATGGAAGAATTCTATAAGATGTATGCCAAGCTAAAAGAGATCGCCAAGACCGGTAAGGTTGAGAAGAACTCTTACTGGCTGCCGTACGAGCTTTAAAGGAGGTGAAGATGATGTTAGAGACCATAAAGACCCTTCGTGATATGCCTCAAGAAGAATATTACGTTCCTGGTCACAGGACATGTGCCGGATGTGGCCCTGCTTTGGTGTATAGATTGGTGGCAAAGGCTGCAGGCCCGAACACCATTTTCGTCGGTCCCACAGGTTGCATGTACGTCGCTAACACGAGCTACGGCTGTGGTCCGTGGGCTGTGCCTTGGATCCATGCTCAGATCACAAACGGCGGTGGCGTGGCCTCCGGCATAGAGGCTGCCTACAAGGCAATGATGAGAAAGGGAAAATATACAGGCGAGCGCCCACATGTCATAGTGATGGCCGGTGACGGTGGTTCTACGGATATTGGGCTACAGGCTTTATCAGGGATGATCTATCGGGGACACGACGTGCTTTTCATATGCTACGACAATGAATCTTACGCCAACACGGGCATTCAGACTTCGCCGACCACTCCTTGGGGAGCGGTTACCACCTTTACGCCTTCCGGCCCTGCTGTTCCTGAAGGTAAAAGGTTGTGGCCGAAGGATAACGCCCAGATGATAGCTCACGGACATCCTGAACTGAAATATTTGGCAACGGCGTCTCCGGCGTTTCCCGTAGATCTTTTCAATAAGGTAAGAAAAGGCCTAAACGCAGAGGGACCGGCATATCTCCATATTCAAGCTCCTTGCCCAAAGGGATGGCAGTTCCCTTCAAGCAAGACGATAGAGATGGCAAAACTTGCCCTAGATACAGGCATGTTTCAGCTGTATGAACTTGAAAACGGCAAGTATAAAATATCCTACATGCCTAAACAGCGCAAACCGGTGGATGAGTATCTCAAGTTGCAGGGAAGGTTTAAACATCTGAAACCTGAGCACATCGAAAAGATTCAAAACTTCGTCGATCAGAAGGTCAAGGCAATAGAGATAGAGATAGCTGCTCTTTCGTAAAGTGTAGGATTAGCAAAAACAGGCCCTCTTTTACGTGAGGGCCTGTTTTTATAGTCTATTTATTTATCTTATCCTTCGTAGGAAGCTTCTTAACCCTATCGCCTTTCTTTATCTTGCCGCCCTTGATGACTGCGCAAAATATGCCCTTCTTTGGCATGATGCAATCGCCTGTTATCCTGTAGATCTCACACTTGCTGTGACATTCCTTGCCGATTTGTGTCACCTCAAGCAAAGCTTCGCCTACCTGCAACCTATCTCCGACGGATAAACATTCCGTATTGAAGCCCTTTACCGTGATGTTTTCGGCAAAACTTCCCGCTTTAAGATCGGGGAGTTTTTCTTGCATTTTTTCTATATCCTCAAGGGCAAGCAGGCTTACCTGTCTGTGCATGAAGCCTGCATGGGCATCACCTACCAAGCCAAGGCCTTCGACGAGTAAGGCCTCGCCCACGTCTTCCTTGACGGTGCCTTTTTCCTTAGACATGCATACCGCCCACACTACGCCTTCGCACATTGTTTCTCTCCGCTTTCTTTCTTATTGTCGTTGCCCCTTTTTGCCAAGTAGTCTTCGATGGCAGCTTTGATTCCTTCCTCTGCAAGCAGAGAGCAGTGAAGCTTCTGCGGCGGAAGCCCGCCTAAAGCCTCGGCAACGTCCTTATTGGTGACTTTAAGTGCTTCGTCCAGCGTCTTGCCCTTGACCATCTCGGTTACCATTGAGCTTGTTGCAATGGCAGCGGCGCAGCCGAAGGTCTCAAATTTGACGTCCACAATGCGATCATCTTTTATCTTTAAATATATCTTCATCACGTCGCCGCATACGGGATTGCCGACCTCTCCAATTCCGTCCGCATCCTCTATTCGTCCCACATTTTTGGGATTCATGAACAGCTCCATGACCTTTTCGGTGTACATAATATTTTACCCCCTTTTGCCGTAAGGAGACATTGCCCTTAACGACTCTACCACTTTGGGCAGATTTTCCAATACGTAATCGATGTCCTCGTCGCTTGTGTCCTTACCCAACGTCAACCTCAACGATCCGTGAGCCACCTCGTGGGGCAACCCTATAGCAAGAAGCACATGGCTGGGCTCCAAGCTTCCCGATGTGCAGGCCGAGCCGCTGCTTGCCCCTATTCCGAGTGCATCCAAGCGCAAAAGCATGGATTCGCCTTCGATGTAGCGAAAGCAAAAGCTTGCGTGAAATGGAAGCCGTGCTGTACGATGGCCGGTCAAAATGACGTCAGGGATGTTTTTTAAAACTCCATCGATCAGCTTGTCTCTAAGGCGCGTCTCCTTTTCCATCTCACCCTTTGCAAGCCTTTCTGCTGCCAATGCGGCTGCCTCGCCGAAGCCCACTATTCCTGCGGTGTTTTCCGTGCCGGAGCGTAGCCCTCTTTCCTGGCCGCCACCATGAATGAGCGGGATGACTTTGACCCCTTTTTTGATATAGAGTGCCCCCACGCCCTTGGGGCCGTACATCTTGTGTGCTGCCATCGTCATGAGATCAACGGGAAGATTTTTAACGTCGATAGGTATGTGCCCGGCAGCCTGGACGGCATCGCTGTGGAAGAGCACTCCGTGGCTGCGACATATGTTTCCGATTTTTTCTATGGGCTCAATAGTGCCTATCTCGTTATTAGCGAAATGAATGGATACCAGTATGGTGTCAGGGCGAATGGCGCGTTCAAGCTCATCAGGTCTTATCATGCCGTACTCGTCGACCGGCAAGACAGTTATATCGAAGCCCTCCTTGGCGAGCCAGTTACATGTATCCAACACAGCGTGGTGTTCTATGGCAGAAGTTATGATGTGTCTTCCCTTGTCTTTTTTGGCAAAGGCTACGCCTTTTATGGCGAGGTTATCAGCCTCGCTTCCGCCTCCCGTAAAAATTATCTCTGCAGGATAGGCGTTTATCAGCTGTGCTACCTGATTTCTGGCTTTATCCACTGCCTGTCTTGCCTTTCTGCCCCAGGCATGCAGGCTGTTGGGGTTTCCGAAATCCGGCGCAAAAAAGGGCATCATAGCATCAATTACCCTTTGATCGACCGGCGTCGTTGCCGAATGGTCCAAGTAAACGAAACGGCTCATTTTTGTATCGCCTCTCTTTATTAGAGATACCTAACTTCTATTAGGAAGTTTATTCCTTGACACGCCGGTTGTCAATGATACCATGCATTAAGCATATTTCGAATATCGCTTTGAGTAAGCTGTTCGCCTATGAATGAGCATGAAATTTGTTGTTTAGGATTTTGTGCGAGTTTAACTCGTGTTATTGGTCAAGGTTTTAGTTGGAATTGGTCTTTGATATTTGGTATATTTAAAAACAATAATCCAGATCGACATATTATTTTAAGTGGGGATGAAGGATGGAGAATTCAAGTGTTATCAGACCATTGGTTGATGTAAACATCAGCGATAAGGTGTTTGATGTACTTAAAAAGGCAATACAGTGCGGAGAGCTAAAGCCGGGCGATGTCCTTATAGAGCGTGATCTTGCAGAAAAACTGGGAGTTTCGCGCACGCCTGTTCGCGAGGCAATACAGCGCCTAAAGTCAATGGGGCTGGCTGTTCAGATTTCAAAGAAGGCCGTAATCGTGGCAAGGCCCACGCCGAAGGAAGTGATAGATACCTATGACGTCCGGGAGGTCTTGGAAGGGCTTGCCGCGGGCAAAGCCGTCGATAACGTTACTGCCGAGGATATCTCTTACCTCAAGAAATTGATGGACGATATGCATAGATGTATCGAAACAAACGACGACGAAGGGCTTGAAAGAATCCACATGCTCTTTCACGAACGTTTGTACAGTTTATCGGGAAACAAAAAGCTTCATCAAATATTGATGGACCTTAGGGAATGCATAAAGGCTTACACACACGTGGGTTATTCTTTTCCAGGCAGAAAATTGGAGGCCGCAAAAGAACATGCTGAGATCTTAGAGGCCTTGATATCGCGTAATCCCAAAAAGGCCGAAGACTGGGCCAGGAAGCATATTGAAAGATCCAAGGAAGCGTATATAAAGGAGCTGCAGAAATCAAAAGAATACTAGAAATTTGTCGATGGATAGGATGACATGGCTATCTCGGTGCAATTTTAAAGGTGAGCTCAGAATATGTCTAGCCAATTGTAGATCAATATCAAGTAGATATAAGATCAACATATTATCTATCTTAATCGCTACATCTAAAGCGTAGAGTAGCATCGATGTTTCATTATATTGCTACATAATTGAAGGTGCTTATTTTTTAAATTAGGTAATTATTAATAATTTATCGCGACTGCAGCATCACGTCGTGTAAGTATATAACTTTATGAAGATTGTATATCATTGTAAAATTTAGTACATTTAAAATAAGCAATTTTTAGTTTGACTGTAACGAACTTTGATGTATAATCATGTTGAAATAGTTGCTATTATAACTATCGTAACTTAAAAATTGTTTTTGCAAAGAAACAAAATGAAGCTTCGGTTTTAAGCGATATCAGTCAATGTATCCACCATAATTTCCAGTCCTCTTCCGTATATTTCCATTCCTGAATGCTATTACATTAAAATAGAGAAGGGAGTAAGTTTAATGAACATGAGGAAAGCGTGTTTCCGATTGTGTACCGCATTAGCTGTTGTTGCCTTATTTGTTGGATCAGTATCAGCGTGCACGGACATAGTAGTTGGGAAGAAGGCTTCCGTCGATGGCTCTGTAATGACCTCGCATACTGCGGATGGAGCGTTTTATGATGCTAATGTTCGAGTCATAAAGGGTAAAAAGTTTCCTAAGGGGTCAAAGGCGGATGTCTTTTGGAACATAATTGGCGAGGAGAATTATGCTCCGAAGAAGATAGGGGAAATTCCTCAAGTCGAAGAAACGTATACATATTTTCATGTGGGATATCCTTTTATGAACGAGCACGGGGTTGCCATAGGGGAAACGACAATACCTCAGAAAGAAAACTTAAAGACCTTTTATCCGGATGGTAAGGCTATAATGACGATCGAGCAGCTGGAAGTTTTTGCTCTACAGAGAGCAAAAACGGCTCGCGAGGCCATAAAAGTTATAGGAGAATTGGCCGAAAAGTATGGATTTTTGCCGTCCTGTGGCAGCGAGGGAGAATGCCTTACGATTACCGATTCCGACGAGGCTTGGGTGTTTGAGATGTTCAGCGCAGGCTTCATGTGGACTCCCGAAAGCGGTAAACCAGGTGCGATATGGGCAGCCCAGAGAGTACCTGATGACTGCGTAGTTGTCGTGCCCAACATAAGTCGGATTCGCAATATAGATCCGAATGACAAGAGTAATTTTATCGTATGCAAACATTATATGGAACCTGCTATAGAGAATGGTTGGTATAACCCTAAAGACGGAAAACCTTTCGTTTGGCAGGAAGCCTATTCTCCGCTTACTGGCAACGACGATTGGTCCTTGTCTTCCATATGGGTTCGCGATCGGCTCCATACCCTTTACAGTAAGTTAGACCCATCCAGGGAATGGGATCCCTATGCTGAGACGATGTCCTATCCTTTCGCTATTAAGCCCGCAAAGAACTTGTCTGTTCAAGACGTTATGGAGATGTTAAAGAGCTATATGACTGGCACGCCTTTTGATATGACGGAGAATAACGCATGGTACGTGCGCGAGGGGGATAAAATGGTTAAAAGCCCCTTGGCCACTCCTTTTCTTACGTCAGATCAAAGAAAACTGCTCAATATACCTTACTATCGACCGGTTGCCAAGTACGATTGTGCATACAGCTTTGTATCTCAGGCACGGTCCGGTTACCCTACGCCGCTTAAGACAGTACTTTGGTTTGGATATGACAACCCTAATACTACCTGTTATGTTCCTATATACTGCGGCGCTTTGGATACAAGGGAAAATTGGCGCACATTTGATAGGGATGCCTTTTCTTTGAATTCCGCTCAATGGGCCTTTATACTGGCAGACGATCTGGTTAACAAGCGATATCAGGATGCAATTAAGGATCTGCATCAGGTGCGTGATCCCCTTGAAGAAGCATTTTTCAAAGAACAAAAGGACGTAGATGCAAAGGCTTTGGAGCTGTCTAAGAAGAATCTGCAAAGTGCAAAAGATTATTTGACGGAATACACGAAAAGCTGCATGGAAAAGGTAGAGAAGGCATGGTGGAATTTAAATTGGACTTTGATAACGAAGTATAATAATAATAAAGTCAAATAAAGTTTTCTAAAGCCTAATTTTGCTTATATTTTTTAATATTAGCAAAAATATTAAAACAGTTGACCTTAAAACTTTGACTGATATTATATTAGGCGTCGCTAGCGTTATGAAATTAGTGAAAAGGGGGTCAAAATATGAAGAAACTAGCAAGATTTCTTGCGCTCGGTAGCTTAGTATGTGTATGTTGTGTGTTGTGTTTGTCGATGGTTGCCATAGGCAATGAGATACCGCCTATCAAGCCGCCGATCATCATCACGACTTGTGGCCAGAGTCCGGGTGCCGTTATGGTAAAGATGTCCATAATGCAGGCTCAGATCGCGCCTGTGGAGAACAACAATACGATCACGGCTTCCGAATTGAAAGGCAAGGGTTACAAGACGCTGATCGTTACGACAGGTACCAGCGGTAAAGGCATGGGCGCTGCTGGAACCAACGTAAACAAGGAGATCGCTCGTTGCAAGGAAGTTATTGAAGAGGCCAAAAAAGAAGGAATACTGGTGATAACTGCACATGTTGAAGGAATGGCACGACGCACCGACAGTGCCGATCAGCAGTCAATCGATGAGATCATGCCGCTTGGAGATGTAATGTTGGTTGTGGCAGACAGCAACTCTGACGGATATTTCACTAAATTGGCCAAAAAATATAACAAACCGTTGATAGAAGCTAAGGATGCCCTGGAGATTGGGGCAAAGTTGAAAGAATACGTTGAGGTGAAAAAGTAGTGAAAAGTACGTCCTGCCCTCTGGGCGGGACGTACTTTTATTGGCACTAAAATCTTTAAGAAGGGAAAATGGTTCATATGTTTGCACATGCAGAGATCGTTCTGGTAGTTATTGTTGTGGCCTTTGCCATATTTAAGTTGTTAAAACTTACCACTGAACTGTCCATGTTCCTTTCGGCTATAGTGGCCGCTATAGCGCATTCGATTCTTTTGCGGTTGGCATCTGATCCTAGGGGTATTGTGCCGCTCATTCCGGTACGTCATATCGTTGAGGGAGCTTTCACTTATTTTGATGTATGTCTGATATTTCTTACGGCGACGTTTTTCATGGCGCTCTTTAGGGATAGCGGTGGCGTTGCGTTCATAGTGAGAAAAATAGTATCAGCTTTTCACACCAGACGAAATTTGTGTTTGTTGTTCTTAACATTGGTTTTATTGCTTCCTGGAGCTATTACGGGCTCTGGCGCGACAACAGTTCTTACTGTCGGTGCGCTGGTGGGTTCTGTATTGACCTCGATGGGGATTGATGAGACCAAAAGGGCTGCAATTATATTTATGGGAGCTGCGATGAGTGCAGCTGCACCACCAATTAACCTTTGGGCAATGATGGCTGCAGCGGGTGCTAATATGCCTTACGTAGGTTTTGGCAAGCCGTTGCTGGTGCTGTCGTTATTGGGTGCCCTGTTTTCTACTTATTGGTTGGCGGGTAAGGCGAACAAAAAATTGGAGTTGCAAGAAGCTTTAAGCATGCTTCCCGAGGTACCCGAGAGACAAAACTGGTTTAGGGTTGGATTCCCCTTTGTTTTGTTGTTGGCATTAATACTTGCCGGTAGAATATGGTTTTTCAATATGCCCGTATTGGGGCTGCCGTTATTGTTTATGCTTGCCTCTCTTTCTGTTGTCATTCTAAGCCCAAAACCGTTGCCCATATGGCAGATTGCATGCTCTACCGTACATTCGCTATTGCCGTTGGTTGGCATTATGGTAGTGGTAGGCGTGTTGATCCAGATCATGGCCTTAAGCGGCGCGAGGGGATTGTTGTCATTGTTGATAGTTACATTGCCCTTGGGAGTGCTGTATGCAACGCTTTTCTTTATCTTGCCCATCTCAGAGGGTGCCCTTCAGTATGCTGTGGCTCCCTTGATTGGAGTTCCGCTCATCATGCTTTTTAACATGAAGGGAATGGATCCGGTAATTGCCCTGTCAGCTATGGCTGTAATATGGCCAATTGGAGACTGTTTGCCACCAACTGCAATTGTGGGTCGGGCAACTGTAATTGAATTGGAATACAAGGGTAAGTATTACGGAGAATTCCTTAAAACTTGTCTGATACCTATGGCATTTGTAGCGTTAATTGGAACGCTATTTCTTATTTTTAGTACAAATCTGTCTTTCTTGGAGGGATAGCTTAGATGATACTGGCAAATACTATCATAATGTGGCTATATTACGGTATAGTCCTGTTTTTTACAGGAGCTATTCTGCGTAATTTTGTCAAATCGACAAATGCTCAAGATATTGTCCTTTATGGCATTGTCTTGCTTCCCTTTGTCCTTAGACTAGCAAGACTTAAGTAGCAATTAGGAGGCTTACTTATGCCAAATAAATATGTGAAGATCTTTACAATAATATTTCTTATCGTCTTTGCGTCAATCGGTGGACATGATTTTTATGTTCACAGGCACTTTAAAGAAGCAATGGTGCCATCCTCATCCTTGACAGAAGTTAGACATCTGTCTGACTATGAGCCTTCCCTCAAGGGCACTGTTAATGACAGTAACATATACGTCTTCGATAGTGGCATTCCCGGTGGCACGGTTTTGCTTTTGGGGGGAACGCATCCTGAAGAACCGGCTACTAATTTAACCGCGCTTCTTGTGGCAGAGAATGTAAAAATAGAAAAGGGACGCCTGTTTGTCATAATTAGAGCAAACAGGAGCGCTTCTACGGGAACAAGAATGGGAGAGGCATACCCTGATTTCTACCATGTAAAGACTCCATGGGGAACAAAAATTTTTCGTATGGGAGATAGGGTCTCTAATCCTTTGGATTCTTGGCCCGACCCTGAAGTATACATTCATTACCCGACAAGGCAGATGCTGGCGTATATGGATTTTAGAAACCTAAATAGATGTTGGCCAGGCAGAAATAACAGTGCCATTACTGAGCGCACTACATGGGCAATGATGCAACTCATTAGAGAAGAAAATATGGATATGGTTGTAGACCTACATGAGGCTGAGCTTGAGTATCCTGTCATCAATACAATAGTAGCGCATGAAAAAGGACAGGCAGTAGCTGCGATGACTTCAATGACGCTGACTGCTCAACTGTTTGATGTTCCTCTTAACATGGAATTTTCGCCGAAAGCGTTGAGAGGTTTATCTCACAGAGAAATTGGAGATCATTCCAATGCTATGTCACTGCTTGTAGAATCAGCCGAGCCCATGCTTGATCGCATAAGGGGCATTACCGACGAGTACCTCCTCATGACGGGTAAAGATGAGTTTGTTGTAAAAGCGGGAGAGCATGGATTGCTTTACTCGCCAATAGATGAAAAGGGTTGGCCCATAGATGTTAGGGTAGGGCGTCATTCATCGACCTTTCTGACAATGTTGCAGTTTTTTACTATGATGTACCCAGATAAGCCAATAGTCGTATCAGGGGTCCCTGGCTATAAAGAGATTATTGCAAATTCTTTAGGGACTTATCTTCATAACCCTCAAGAAGCAAAGGATGGCCATGTCTTTTACGATTGAGCGCTTTTGATTTAGATGGGAAAGGAGGGGGTAACTTATTCAAGACTAATATTGTAGCATAGCATTAGGTAAGCATATTTTGGTTACAAGGAGAAGGGAGAGAAAAACATGAGTCGAAGGTTGGCAAAAATTTTGTCGTTATCCGTGCTGGCTGTTTTTTTGCTCAGTCCTGTAGCTGATGCTTGTACCACGATCATTGTAGGGAAAGAGGCCTCCACGGACGGATCCGTAATGGTGACGCACACATGCGACGGTTGGTACGATAACAGGGTTAGAGTGGTTCCGGGAGGCATTCATAAAGATGGAGAAATGACGCCGGTATACAAAGAACTTTGTCATGGCACCAGGCCAGATATGCCCTTGGTGAAGGTTGGTGAAATTCCCCAAGCGAAAGAAACGTATACGTATTTCCATGTGGGATATCCGTTTATGAATGAGCATCAAGTGATAATGGGAGAGGCGACATGGACCGGACGCGACGAAAACTATTGCCCGAACGGTTGGATGATGATAGAGCAACTTCAAGTGTTTGCACTGCAGAGGGCATCTACAGCTCGCGATGCAATAAAAATCATGGGGCAACTTGCAGAGAAGTATGGATATGGCGATGGTGGCGAAACTCTCCTTGTGATTGATAAAAACGAAGGTTGGATATTCGATATATGCGGTCCGGGTCCTCTTTGGACACAAGATAGCGGGAAACCAGGGGCCATTTGGGTTGCTCAACGCGTTCCCGATGATTGCGTAACAGTTGTCTCCAATCGCACCAGGATTGGAACGATAGATTGGAACGATAAAGATAACTTCATGTATTCTTCCAACATAAAGACGTTTGCCCAGGAGATGGGGTGGTGGAAACCAGGAGAGCAGTTTGTCTTCCATAAGATTTACAATCCCGAACCGTATGGAAGCCCCTACTACCAGCAACGCAGGGAATGGAGAGTCTTAAGCATTTTGGCTCCATCTTTGAATTTGAAGGAAAATGCTGCAGATATGTATCCCCTTATGGTAAAACCCGATAAGAAAGTATCCGCAAGAGATCTCATGAGCATAAACAGGGATTACTACGAAGGAACTCGTTTTGATCTTACGAAGGGACTTGCAGCAGGACCATTTGGCACTCCAAATCGTTATTCAACGCCCAAGGAAGTTCGTCCTGAAGGCAGGAAGGATGTAGATTGGACTCGAGCAATTTCCATATTCCGTTGCTCCTACAGCTTTGTAGCCCAGGCAAGAAGTTGGTTGCCCGATCCTGTAGGAGGTGTTTTATGGTTTGGAGAAGATGCGCCTCATTCCACGGTGTATATGCCGATTTATGCAGGCACTGCGAGCCTTCCTCAGAGCATTACGGAATGCAAGCGAGCGGAGTTCGACAGGAACTCCGCATACTGGGCATTTAACTTTGTCTCTAATTGGGCCGACTTAAAGTTTAACTATATTATGAAGGACATCAAGGCGGCACAAAAAGCTTATGAGGATGAGTTCTTCATGTATCAACCAGTCGTTGAAGATAAGGCAGTTGCGCTTTACAAAGAAGATCCATCGAAAGCTAAATCTTATTTGACCGATTATGTAAACAAGAGTATGAATAAGGTCGTAGATGGATGGTGGAACTTAGCTCAGCAGCTCGTTGGGAAATACTCTGACGGATTCATCACCTACCCTGACGGCAAGCAAGAATCCGTTGGTTATCCGACGTGGTGGCTTGAGACTGTCGATTTTGGAAAGGAAGAGATGGAACCTAAGCAGTAAATTAACTATGGCATAGGCATTATGCCTTACGGCAGTTCGACGGGGATGATAATAACTTCCCGTCGGACTGCTTCTGGTTTTGAGATTTTGATCGAAAGGGGATTATTTTGAAGGCGAAATACAGGGTGCTTGTCACCGGCACACGGGGTAAAAGTAGCCTGGTAAGGCTAATGACAGCAGGTTTTAGGTCCGCAGGCATGGCATGTTTTTCTCGCATAACTGGAGTCATACCTACCGAGCTGTCGCCTCATGGTGTCAGGAGGATTATAAGGTCGAGGGAAGGGCACATAAAAGAACTTCAGTGGTGGCTTTCAACAGTGCCTCCGGTTGCTGATGCAATAGTTGCAGAAAATAGTGCTGTTTCGGAAGAATTTCAACCTCTGGCTGCAAGATGGCTGGAACCGAACCTGGTGATTTGGACGAATTTGAGAGAAGATCATTTTGAAGCATGGGGTCCGACTAAAGCTGGAGCAAGAATGGCTTTGTTTTCGGGGATACCAAGGAAAGTTGCAGTTATCCTAGGGCCGAACATGGATGACGATAAAAGACTGCTTGAACTTTTGAAAAAAAATCAAAATGCAATTTATTTTACGCAAGGTAATTTTTCTAATTTTGAGGATGCCAATGTTGCGCTCGCAATACAGGCGTTTAAAATACTAGGTTTAAATGTGACCAAAGAGGGGATATATGCTTTTTTAGACGACGATCCCGGCAGGTTCAAGGTGTTAAAGGCGGGCAACGGCGTCCTGGCGTTTGCTTTTGCTGCCAACGATCTGGAAAGCACCGTTGATCTTTTCGCGTCACTTGGTTGGGACGAAAAGGAAACGTCCATTCTTTTTAATAATAGGCGCGACAGGCCGGGGAGGCTTAGGGCTTTTGAGCCCTGGCTTCGCAGCGAACGGTGGAAGGGTGTTTTTATATGCGGAGCTCACCCCCTGCGGTTGATAAGGGGCGCTAGTTGGATTTATTTTAAAAACAAGGAAGAGATTGTCTCGTTTGTGGGAAAAAGAGGCTTGGTATTCGGATGTGGCAATATAGCCGGTCTACCTATATTAGAACTATTGTCATGTGAAGAGGTGAAAGGCAACTGCAGCAGGATTTAATGGTTATCGCCATAAGCATAATTATTGGCATGATTTTTTATTACAGAACGGGCATAGCAACCGGAGGCATCATCTCGCCTGGTTTATTGGCCATCAAATACTTTTCATGGCAATTATTCGCGATAGCAATAGCATATTCAATGATCATATTGTTGGTATTAGAAGTTCTCGTCAGAGTCTTCGGTGTATATGGAAGACAAAGGACATGTTTTGCTCTGCTCTTGGCAGCTTTTTTGGGTATAATTTCAAGTTCAAGCTTGCCGTGGATTGGATGGATCGTGCCCGGGCTCATGGCGGCAGACATGCAAAGGCAAGGTATTCTTCCTACGACTTTGGGGCTGTTGGTGGTTTCTGGACTATCGCTTTTGACGGGGCAATTGATCTATGGGATATTTTAGTGCTTTCTTTCATGGTTTATTTAACATATTCTTTGGGAGCAACACGCCCCTGTCGAAGAAATGTAATCTTAAACTAATTATCCTCGCAACAGTCGTAGGTCTTTTAATATGGGCATGGCCATCAGGAAACCTTACCATCGAAGAGGAAAGGATTTGGGATAGGGTCAGGGATGCCCAATCCTACTTGTATAATCTTAAAGTTCAAACTGAAGGACATGTTCCACCTGAAGAATTAGACCCTATGAAGTGCGGGTTGATAGGCGTGGAATGGAGTCCGATTTCTACGACAATAGGATCGCTTCAATCCAAGCAGATATCCTGCAATCCAATTTGGGCGGTCATATTCCTGCGATGGTTTGATGAACTGGGCCTGAAAAAAGGCGATCGTGTGGCGATTTTGAGTTCTGGCTCCTTCCCTGGTTTTCTGATTTCTTCCATCATTGCGGCCGAAGCAAAGGGATTGGATGTATTTCTTCAGATATCGCTGGGTGCTTCTACCTACGGGGCTAACGATCCGGATTTTCCTATATCGCGCATCCTCGCGGAGTTGCGCAAGGCTGGGTACATTTCCTCGAAGGCTGCCTTTTATACTTTAGGCGGAGACTACGAAATAGGCGGAGGTATACCTAAAGAGGGCATAGATTTAATGTTAAAATCTGCTCAAGCGGAAGGAGTTCCTGTATTGCGAGCCAAATCGCTGCAGGAGATTACTGAATCCAAGATGAGATATTTAGATAAGTTTAACCCCTCATTGGTCATACACATTGGGGGTGCCCATTCCAACATTGGAACTGACGAGAGCGTGCTTTCCTTGCCCCCCGGCATTTTAAGCTTGAGGCATGAAAAAAATGCCGGAAACGGGATAATATCTTTGATGCTTAAGAGGAAAACGCCCGTAATTCATATTCTTAATGTGAAAAGGCTGTGCAGGATTACCGGTGTCCCCGAAAGGGCAATATTTGTGAAAGCTGGTCCTACTCCTTTTAGGTTGCCGAGAGCTTTATTGGGTCTCATGTGTTTTGCGGTATTTTTATATAAATATGAGCGTTGGACAATTGAATAGCCTGTATCTCATGGACAAGCGAGGTGGTTTTTGATGGATTTTACCAATGACGAAATGATCGAAAAGGCTAAAAAACCGGCCGAGGAAGCGCTAAAGCTGCATCGATTTTACCATGGCAAGATGCAAACGGTGCCCAAGTGCTGCATCAGGGACATATCTGACTTTGCCATCTGGTACACGCCAGGTGTGGCTGAACCCTGCAAGGAGATAAACAAAAACCCTGAGCTGGCTTACGAGTTTACTAATAAGGCAAACACCATAGCGGTCGTAACTGACGGAACGAGGGTCTTGGGCTTGGGCGACATAGGGCCCGAAGCGGGGCTCCCCGTCATGGAAGGCAAGTGTATGCTCTTTAAGTACTTGGGTGGTGTGGACGCCGTGGCAATTTGCCTTGATACCAAAGACCCCGATAAGTTCATAGAGACGGTCAGAATGCTTACTCCTGCCTTCGGCGGGATCAACCTGGAAGACATAGCCCAACCGAAGTGCTTTTATATTCTCGACGAGCTTCGTAAGGATTGTAAGTGGACCTCCCCGCTTTAGCTGACACCAACCTAAGCTACTTTTAAATGTAGTGATCCTGGCCTCAGCTCTGGTTTTAAACCTGTGACGGTACATGGTTTGACCTTCAAGGTCTTAAAGAAGTTCTCCATTGGAAAATTTACCAATAATTGCCCTTGCGGCTCATTGAACATATAACCTTTCTTGTCGAGCATTTGTCTGCTATCAAAACTACCTTACCAGCTGCCCTTGTCAGTATGAACGATCAATCCTGGCATTGGACGTTGGGTATGTATCGCCATATTCATGGCTTCAATAACCAGTTCCTAAGTCAACGATTGTTTTATAGAGTATCCCACGATCTTTTTGGAATAAAGGTCCATTACAGCCGCCAGGTATAGATACGTAGGTATGGATATAGATTATGTTGATTAGCCTACTTCTCATCTGGACAGTAAGCGAAAAAATTTCTGTTTCTGTCTAAGGTGTTGCCCACTACTGACATGTTAGGGCTCTAGTCGGTCGTGATCTTGAACATACACCTTTCTACGGCCCTTAAGCTTGCTTTTCTCATTATTCCTTCTATTCTATTTTTGCTACAGTGAATGCTTTTCTTTACATTTGTCTATGTATCCTGGGACTGCCCGTAAGTAGGCGGCTTTCGCTTCAGATATAAATTATACGTTCTTTTATCATTTCTTCTTAAATTTGTCTTTGGCTTAAAGTCTTTTTTAACCAAGAATAATATCTACTACGATTTGCTTTTAAGGACACGACACATTGTCTTTACGTGAAATACCTTCAAGTTATCCAGAAAAATAGGTATTTCATCTCGGGACTTTGGAAAAGATGGCTACAGCTTTTTAGTATATCGCGTTCCTCCTGGACGAGTGCCAATTCCTTTTTAGTGACGCGGTTTTCTTCTTCCAGATTCGTCCCCGCCTGACCTTGCCTAGACCTGGAAATGCATTATCTTTATATTCTTCCTGGCTGGTCTCTTTTTTCATCTTGCAAGCATGCTACAGCTGATTCCTAGATTTAGCTATTTCATTAATACTTTTGCCGCTGGTATGGCTAAAAGTTTCCTGCCGTTGCGTTTATACTCCTCGTCGAAATGTCTCCTCGCACTTCTCATGAACAAAAATGCCCCTTTCAAGTTGGATTATATAGTCTTAACTTCGCGTCCTACAAATGGGAGGCCATTGGTATTCTTACCACCAGAATTTTTTTCTATACTATTTGAAATAAAGCCATCATTATCTTGACTCAATATAATCTGTATGATAACATTCAATATCATCTATATTGGAATACCTTGGTATACCAGATATGAGGTGTAAAGATGACAAGAAGGGAATTGGCAATTGATCTCTATAATCAAATAAAGGAAAACAAAATTGGCCACAATGGCAAGTTGCCAAGCGAACGCGAATTAGCCTCCCTTTTTAATGTCCCTCGTCCGCTAATAAGAGAAGCCCTTGCCATTCTTGAGGCCTTCGGGATAATCGAAGTGCGTGGCAGGCAAGGTATTTTTATTAAGGAAAAGACATGGAGCGAGATAACCCTTCCGCTTTCTTTTTTGGCTGACTGGCCATTAGATATCCTTCCTCAAGTTTTTGAAGCCAGAACTATCATAGAACCTAAAGCTGCTGCTTTAGCGGCTATAAGACACACTGAATCCGACATCGAGAAATTAAGCGAAACGCTGAATCAGATGGAGGGGCTTTTTGAAAAGGAGATACCCGAAAAAGCATCTTTAGGTGAGAAGTGGAATTCCATCTTTCATATTTTAATCGTTTCAACGGCACATAACGATGTTCTTTCTAGGATACACGAAGGGGTCATGCGACTATATGAGCGTAATGTCTCTTCTTTTCCCAAGGAAAACGCACCCATGCCTTTTGAAAAATGGCCTAAGGAAATCTGGACTGAGCATTCTGGCATAGTCGATGCCATCGTGGCAGGAGATGAAAGTGAGGCTGAGGCTAGAGCATATCGACATGTACTAACCTCCCAAGAGCGCATTTTTCGCTTAACCTGGTCTTTAGGGCTTCGATTTTTTAAGCCGCTTACTGGTGGTCATTTAAAGGAGGAAAAGTTTAATGCACGCACTGGAAAAGATATTAGCTAAGGCGTCTGGCAGGAACATAGTTAAAGTAGGTGAAATAGTTGAAGCGGAGGTCGACCTGGCTGAGGTCAACGATCTCTATTTGCAGGTCATAAGATCTTTTTACGAGATGGGCGGTAAAAATGTGGCTTGTCCAGAAAGGGTTGCTTTTGTCTTTGACCATTATTCCCCGCCACCCTCCATAAAAGCAGCTGACAACCAAAGACAAATGAGAGAGTTTTGTAAAAAGATGGGCATCGAGTTGCTTTTTGATATAGGTGAAGGCGTTTGTCATCAACTATTGGCTGAAAGTGGTTTAGTTGGCCCCGGAAAGATCATAATAGAGACGGATTCTCATACGACGACGCTTGGTGCTTTGGGTGCCTTTGCGACCGGGGTTGGCGCCACAGACTTAGCCATTATTCTTTTGACTGGCCGCCTTTGGTTCAAGGTGCCATCAATAGTAAATATTCGGATTGATGGCAGTATGCAACCGGGAACTACGGCTAAAGATGTAATTCTTTACATCTTGGGCAGGCTTAAACAGGATGCTGCGATTTATAAGGCCATTGAGTTTACCGGCTCGACTGTGTCATCCATGCCCATGGATGAGCGATTTGTACTATGCAATATGTCGGTCGAGATGGGTGCCAAGACGGCATATATACAACCAGACAAAGTAACGTTTGATTTCCTTAAAGATATTGGTGCCAAGGGGGAAGATTTCGAGGAATTCACGACAGATAAAGATTTTTCCTACGCGGAGGCCTACGATGTGGATGTAAGCGGGTTAGTTCCTCAGGTCGCCCTCCCGGGCAGCGTTGACGACGTCTGTTGCGTAAAGGATACTGAGGGGATCCCAATTTCCCAGGTCTTGATTGGTACATGTACCGGCGGAAGGTTGAACGATATCAGAGTTGCAGCCGAAATATTGAAGGGCAAACATGTAGCGAAAGATGTTCGCTGTCTCCTCGTTCCTGCCTCAAAAAAGATCTTTAGGGAAGCCTTAAAGAAGGGTTATGTAGATATCCTTACCGAAGCTGGAGTTGTATTCGTAACGCCAGGATGTGGGCCTTGTCTTGGGGCACATGAGGGGGTATTGGCACCCGGAGACGTATGCGTGTCGACCTCAAGCAGAAACTTTCCAGGTCGCATGGGTAGTACGGAAGCTTCAATTTATATTGCGTCACCGGCCACGGCTGCTGCCTCGGCCCTTTGCGGCAGGCTAACTGATCCGCGCAACGTAATGTAGGGAGGGATGAACTTGAGCAGTCTAGACGTTGTAAGGGGAAGGATATTTATTTTTGGGGACAATATAGACACCGACCAGATTTATCCAGGAAGGTACCTGGAACTGACAGAACCGGGGGATATAGCAACTCACGTAATGGAAGGTGCAGATGCTAGCTTTCCGAGCAAAGTGAAGGTTGGTGACATTATTATAGCTGGAAAGAACTTCGGTTGCGGTTCAAGCCGTGAACATGCCGTCATTACTTTGCAGGCTGCAGGTATAAAGGCGGTTGTAGCTAAGTCGTTCGCGCGTATTTTTTACCGTAACGCAATAAATCGAGGGCTTTGCGTCATAGAAGTCCCAGGCCTAGACTTCTCGAAAATACAAGATGGCCTCACGGCGAACATAGATGTAAGGAATGGAAAAATATCTTTCTCAAACGGGTACGAACTTTCCTTTGTTCCATTTTCTGAGCATATTTTGGATATCCTGGCAGCAGGCGGTGTAATACCGCTTTATAAAGCTAAAATGAAAGGGGAGGTGGCGGAAGGCGTTTAGTTTTCATGGCTGAAAATAGCCTTGGGATGTAAAAAATTAAGCAATAAGAAGGAGGAGGGTATTTATGAAGCGGTTTGCAGTGGGTTTGATTATCGTTATGCTCATGTTTGTTGCGTTAGGTACGTTTGTTGATATGGCCGATGCAGCATATCCGGAAAGGCCAATTACCTATGTAATAGCCTTTAACCCTGGAGGGGAATCAGATATCACGGCCAGAGCGCAGCAGCCCTATCTTGAAAAGATCTTAGGTACTCAGATTATAATTACTTACAAAATAGGCGGAGGCGGAGCAGTGGGTTGGTCTGATATAGTGCGCGCAAAGCCGGACGGTTACACGATTTGTGGACATAACATACCACATATAATAGTTCAACCTCTTCAGCGTAAGGATACCGGTTATAAAACTTCAGATCTTAAGACCGTTTGCTGGTTTCAGGCTACGCCGAACATTTTGGTTGTTCCTATAAATAGCCCCATAAAGACTCTCAAAGACTTCGTTCAATATGCAAAAGACCATCCTGGCCAAGTGACGCTAGGTGGAAGCGGCAGCTACAGCGCAAATCACCTTGGTACTGTTGAGTTTAATGAGTTAGCGGGAATCAGTACTGTTTACATTCCCTTTACGGGTTCAGGGGATGCCGTTCCTGCACTTTTGGGAGGGCATGTTACGGGCTTAATGACATATACATCGATGTATATCAGCTATAAAGATCAAATGCGAGCCTTGGCCATAGCTACAGATAAACGTTTGCCGCTGTTTCCCGATGTGCCTACCTTTAAAGAGTTAGGATATAACTATGTGGAAGGTGCTTATAGAGGGGTATGCGTTCCTCCAAAGACTCCCGATGAAATCGTAAACAAGCTTGCCGATGCCTTTAAAAAGGTTAACGAGACACCTCAATTTAAGGAAACGATGGAGAAGATGGGATTTCAGCTGGTGTTTTATGGGCCAGAAGAATCCAAGAAGTTTATCGAGGAACGCACGGAATACTATAAGAGCCTAATGAGCAAGTTGATCATTAAGTAATTGCATAATGGTGGCCGATAGATTCGGAAGGGGTGATTTGAAAAAATGGAAATATTTTTTCAAGCTTTTCTAAATGTTCTTTCTCCTAAAAATCTTCTTGCCATGATATTGCTTATACCGCTTGGTATGATGGCTGGAGCCCTCCCCGGGTTTACGGCCACCATGGCGGTTTCGATACTTGTCCCGTTTACTTTCGTAATGGATCCAATTATGGGGCTTATAAGTGTGAGCGCAGTGTATTGCTCGGCCATTTATGGCGGAGCATTTCCGGCCATTCTCATCAATACTCCGGGGACCCCTTCGTCGATCGCAACGTGCTTTGACGGCTACCCGATGGCTCAACAGGGGAGGGCGCAGGAGGCACTGTTTACCATTGCGTTTGCATCGCTCGTAGGAGGATTTATTGGGACAGTTGGTCTTATTGCCTTTTCGCTGCCCTTGGCTAAGATAGCCCTTAAGTTTGGGCCTCCAGAGTATTTTTGGGTGAGCATATTTGGGCTTACCATAATTGCTGGGCTTTCGGGAGACTCGCTTCTAAAGGGTGTAGCGGGGGGAGTATTGGGGTTGCTTATAAGCACGATAGGCATTGCTCCCGTAGGTGGGGATGTGAGGTTTACCTTTGGTATATCTTCTTTTCAAGGTGGAGTTGAACTTATATCTATCCTCATAGGTTTCTTTTGTATCCCTGAGGTCTTAAAGATGGCACGCAACCCCTTGAGTTCGTATTTAAAGGAGACACAAGACATTGCTAAAAATGAAGGATATAAAAGCGTCTTGCTCAAGGGATTCCATAATGCTTTCGCAGATATAACAAATTTGGTTCGATCCTCTATCATAGGTCTTTTCGTTGGCATTTTACCTGGCGCTGGTGGCAATATTGCTAACCTTATAGCTTATAGCGAAGCTAAAAGGGCTTCTAAAAATCCAGAAAGTTTCGGTAAGGGAAATCCCCAGGGTATAGTTGCTACCGAGTCGGCTGATAAGGGAACGATAATGGGATCTTTCGTGCCGCTTCTTACCTTGGGGGTGCCTGGTTCTCCCGTTGCAGCGGTAGTTTACGGTGCTCTAATGATACAAGGGCTAAATCCTGGGCCGGAGCTTTTTACGAAACATGCCGACATCACTTATACATTCATGATGTCTTTCTTTGTAGCCATGGCACTTACAGTGCTGATAGGCATGTTCGCGGGGATGCTTTTTTATCAAGTTATCATGCGAACTCCTATTCGCGTGCTGGTCCCCGCTATTTTACTTTTAACCATCGTTGGGTCTTATGCGGTAAGGAACAATTACATGGATGTTGTTTTCATGCTTGGAAGCGGCTTTTTGGGTTACGTGCTGGCTAACTTGGGCTTTAGCCCCGGTCCAATCGTATTGGGGCTGGTTTTAGGTCCAATCGCCGAAAAAGGATTAGTACAGGGATATTTGATGGGAAATAGCGTTTCACCTGGCATGCCGTGGGTTATATTCTTCACTAGACCCATATCCATCGTATTGATAATCATCTCTATTATATCTGCTCTATGGCCGTTATACGCGGCTCGCAGGAGAAGGAGGGCTGTTTAGAGATGCTAAATTCAGATTTTTACGGTGGCATTGTAATGATAGCCTTCTCGGCCCTTTTCTGGTCGCAGCTGGAGGAGTTTACCCCATTTGGGATAATGTTTCCGAAGGTTATTATAGAGCTTTTGGCCATCTTAGGGATTGTTATGCTTGTCAAATCTAAGTTTAAGCCGCAATATATCGAGTCCTTTGTTAAAGAGATCAACAAACCCATGGTAGGTACAATGATATTGTCAGTAATGTGGGTAGTTTTAGCAAACTATATAGGTTTTTTTGTGATTAGCGTGGCTTCAATGTGGGCAATTCAATGGCTGCTTACTGCTGAGCGAAATCTAAAAAATTCCATGATATCGTTGGCTGTGTCTCTGATGAGCGTCTGTCTTATATATTTTATTTTTACCAAGTATCTATACATCTTCTTTCCCAAGGGTCTGCTTTTTTAGAGGTGAGGTGGTTTTAAATGTTGGTTAACATGAAATACGGAAAAACAGAACTTTCATTTGAGATCGGTCGCGATAGGGTGGTCAAGATCTTGGAACCTAATGAGAGATCTGGGTTAGAAAATGCACTTGAAGGCGTGCAGGATGCCTTAAAGAATCCTATAGGCACCCCACCTTTAGGTGAACTCGTCAGGCAAAAAAAGCCGAGAGATGTTGTTATCATTGTAAATGATATAACGCGGCCCACTCCTTACGAATGCCTGCTTCCTCCTCTGCTTGGCTGCCTTAGTGAAAATGGCATCAGCAAGGATCAGATCACTTTTCTCACGGCTACAGGTATCCATGATCCTCATACTCCCGAGCAGAACATCGAGGTATACGGAAAAGAACTCGTCGACGATTATAGGTTCATGTCCCATTGCTCTGATGATGCCTCGTCCCTCGTTGACATGGGTAAGCTTTCCACAGGTTTTATGTTGACCGTTAATAAGCTGGCCGTAAGAGCGGATTTTTTAATAACGTTGGGAGTGATTATGCCACATTATTTCGCGGGTTTCTCTGGCGGTAGGAAAAGCATCCTGCCGGGCGTAGCAAGTAGGGAATGTATAGAGAAGAACCATTCCAGGATGTTATATTTAATGGACGATCTTCCGCCCATAGAGCAAAACCCTGTTAGCCTGGAGATGATGGAAGCTGCTAGGCTTGTTGGAGTTGATTTCATTTTGAACGTGGTTACCAACAGCAAGAAAGAGATTGTAAAGGTTGTTGCAGGGGACCTGGAGAAGGCATGGTATGAAGGTGTATCCGTGTCTTCAGACATGTATGAGGTTCCTATAGAGGGGAAGGCCGATGTGGCCATTGTAAGTGCTGGGGGATTTCCGAGGGATATAAACGTATATCAGGCCCAGAAAGCCTTGGATCATGCTGATAAAGCTACAAAAGCCGGAGGAACAATAATACTTATCGCTGAATGTTTACAGGGTTATGGGGAAAAGACATTTGAGGAATGGATGCGTGAAGCCACATGTCCTGACGACGTGATAAGGCGAATAAGAGAAAAATTCGTCATGGGTGGGCATAAAGCCTACGGTATATGTAAGGTGGCTAAGGAAAAAGAGATAATCCTAGTCTCTTCTTTATCGGAAGAAAGCACGAAGGGCTTGTTTATGAGAAAGGTGGGTTCGGTGGAAGAAGCGATAAAATATGTAGAAAAGAAATATGATAAGCCAAGTTATATTTTAATGCCCTTTGGTAGTCTGACGGTGCCTGTGCTTTCTGCTAAATCTTGATATGCGAGGTGGTTTTTGATGGATTTTACCAATGACGAAATGATCGAAAAGGCTAAAAAACCGGCCGAGGAAGCGCTAAAGCTGCATCGATTTTACCATGGCAAGATGCAAACGGTGCCCAAGTGCTGCATCAGGGACATATCTGACTTTGCCATCTGGTACACGCCAGGTGTGGCTGAACCCTGCAAGGAGATAAACAAAAACCCTGAGCTGGCTTACGAGTTTACTAATAAGGCAAACACCATAGCGGTCGTAACTGACGGAACGAGGGTCTTGGGCTTGGGCGACATAGGGCCCGAAGCGGGGCTCCCCGTCATGGAAGGCAAGTGTATGCTCTTTAAGTACTTGGGTGGTGTGGACGCCGTGGCAATTTGCCTTGATACCAAAGACCCCGATAAGTTCATAGAGACGGTCAGAATGCTTACTCCTGCCTTCGGCGGGATCAACCTGGAAGACATAGCCCAACCGAAGTGCTTTTATATTCTCGACGAGCTTCGTAAGGACTGCAAGGTCCCGGTATGGCACGACGACCAGCAGGGAACGGCTGCCGTTAACCTGGCAGGCCTTTACAGCGGCCTTAAGATAACCGGCAAGAAGATCGAAGATATAAAGATCGGCTTTTTTGGCTGCGGGGCCGCTAACGTCGCTACGGTAAGGATCCTAATAAGCGCAGGGGTCAATCCCAAAAACATACTTATTGCAGACAGCAAGGGAGTGCTGCACTCGGAAAGAAGCGACCTTGACGACGTAAAATACGACATAAAGCGGCACCTTGCCCAAATTACCAATCCCGATAACGTCAGCGGAGGACCGGAGAAAATCTTTGAGGATGCTAATGTGGTGTTTTGTTACACCAAACCAGGCCCCGACGTGGTAAAAAAGGAATGGGTCGCCAGGATGGCCAAGGACGCAATGCTTTTTGCCTGCGCCAACCCCATTCCCGAGATATGGCCCTGGGAGGCCAAAAAAGCCGGTGCCAGGATAGTTGCCACAGGAAGGTCCGATTTTCCAAACCAGATAAATAATTCCTTGATCTTCCCTGCGGTTTTTAGAGGTACCCTTGACGTCAGGGCATCGGTCATAACTGATGAAATGTGCATAGCTGCGGCAAAGACGTTGTCAGAGTGCGCCGAAAAGATAGGCTTGAACGAGGATTACCTGATTCCTACCATGGATCAGACATGGGTATACCCTGAGGTCGCTGCGTCGGTGGGTGTCAAGGCAATCGAACAGGGCGTGGCAAAACTCACCGCTTCCAGAGAGGATCTGGTCAAGATGGCGGAAGAAAGGATAAGGCTTGCCCAGGAGATGACGAAACTTCTCATGAAAGAGGGGTTGATAAAATCTCTGTAAATTTGGCCAAAAGGGCTATTGACAAATTTTATAATATTTGGTTAACTAACCTCAAGTTCATTGAGGAGCGTGGAATGTTGATGTTGACATCTCTTCGAATAAGACGAGCTAGACGTATAAGACCTTGTTCCGCTCAGTTGTCCCATAATAGGGCGATGAGGGGGAAAGTAAGTCTGTGCTCGTCGACAGAGAGGGGATGCAGTAGCTGAGAGCGTTCCTCGAAAGTAGCCGGACCGAAGAGAGCTCCCGAGCCAGTTCCGAAGAAAGGTTAAGACCAAGTAGGAACTCGGGTGGCCCCCGGCAAAGGGCCGGCAAGAGGGCAGGACCAAAGAGGTCCTAGCCAAAAAGGGTGGTACCGCGGGCAATTAAAGGCTCGTCCCTTAAGTGGGACGGGCCTTTTTATTTTATGAACATAATTCAAAGAAGGAGGAATTGTGATGTATAAGGGAAAGGTAGTTTTAGCTTACAGTGGAGGGCTCGATACTTCCGTTGCCATAAAGTGGCTCATGGATCAGGGGTACGATGTCGTGACGTTCACTGCCGATGTGGGTCAGACCGTGGATTTGGAGGCCTGCAAGGAAAGGGCGCTTCTCATAGGGGCCTGCAATGCTTACGTCATGGATCTGAAGGAAGAATTCGTACATGACTTCGTTTGGCCTGCACTGAAGGCAAATGCCATGTATCAGGGAACGTATCCCTTGACGTCAGCGCTTTCGAGGCCTCTGATATCCAAGTATTTGGCAAAAATCGCTGAGATCGAGGGAGCTGTTGCAGTTGCTCACGGATGTACCGGCAAAGGCCAAGACCAGGTTCGCATAGAAGTTTGCACCAGGGCATTAAAGCCGGATTTGAAGGTTTTGGCACCGGTAAGGGATTGGCACTTCTCCCGGGATGACGAGATAGATTACGCCAAAGAGCACGGGATCCCCATTCCGGTCACGAAGAAAAGCCCCTACAGCATCGACGATAATCTGTGGGGCAGGGCCATCGAATGCGGTCCTCTTGAGGATCCCTGGACAGAACCACCGTCCGATGCCTTTACGCTTACCGTTGATCCCTGGAAGGCGCCTGAGGACGTAAAATATATCGAGATAACCTTCAAGGAAGGGTTGCCCGTTGCTCTGGACGGCGAGGAGATGGACGGCGTCACCTTGATCGCCAAGTTAAACGACATCGCCGGCAAATATGGTGTCGGGCGAATAGACATGATCGAAGACAGGCTTGTCGGATTTAAGAGCAGGGAAGTATACGAATGCCCGGCGCCGGTCGTGTTGCTTCAGGCTAAAAAGGCATTGGAGAAGATGACGTTGGCCAAGGATTTGCTAGCCGTCAAAGCAGACCTTGAACTGAAATATGCAGAGCTTGCCTACGTGGGCTACTGGTTTTCGCCACTGAGGGAAGCGTTGGATGCCTTCTTCAATGATGCCCAAAAGGTGGTAAACGGCGTCGTGAGGGTGAGGTTGTATAAAGGTCAAAGCGTAGTAGTAGGCCTTAAGTCCCCCAATTCCCTTTATGTAAACGACCTTGCTACGTACTCTGCCGGAGATTCCTTCGACCATTCTTCGGCGGTCGGCTTCATAAACATTTGGGGGCTTCCCATAGTAACATGGAAGCAGGTGCACGGATCCAAGAAGGGCGAATGTACATGCGGTGCTAACGTTGACAAGGAGGCCGTAGGTTTGAGCCAGAAAGGTTAAAGATAAAAGCGGGGTGGCGTCTAGGCATTTTCTGACGTCGCCCCACTTTTATCTGCCATTTGCGAGGTCTTTAAGCTCCTGGAGCTGATCTTGCGTGATATCAGGCGTCATGTACCCGCAGTAAGCGGTGTTATTTTGATACAAAGGTTCTGTCCTGAGCTGGGGAAAGCTTTTGGCACATTCATCAAACATCGGCGTTCCCGGAATTGGGGAGTACTCAGCCAGCTTGGCGGTTGCGCCCAAGGACTTTACAAATAAAATAGCCTCTCTTACGCTTTCATAGCTTTGACCTGGCAGCCCAACCAGTATGTACGTCTCGATGTCGTTTAAGGAGTAACCCGCCTTCAGCAGGTTTTTTACGGCCTGGACATATTGCAGGTTGCAGACCTTGTCGGAGCTTGCCCTTTGAACGGCCGGGTCTGTGCCTTCGAAGCTCAACCGTATCGTCTTAAAACCCACCTTGAAAAGATAGCGGGCGCAAAGTTCGTCGATTTCCCTCACGTGAAGGCCGTTAGGGGTATGAAAGCGTAAATCGCTAAACCCGTCTTTTAACCTCTCGCACAAGGGGTAAAAATGCCTTTCTTTGTCCATCAAAAGAGCATCATCGTAGAGGGCCATATCTTTGACGGTCGGGATGCTGGCCTGAAAGGATATCTCGGCGATTACCTCTTCTGTCGGACGCCTGATGTATTGTGGCCATAGCTTCCCGGAAGCGCAGTACCTGCAGTGCAAAGGACAGCCTATCGATGTGACCGTGACGCCATATTCCGGATTGTCGTAGAGGTCCAGGGCGGGCCGACGCAAGGGCAGGTTAAGCTGACAGGTTTGAACACCGTCGACGCCCAGGATCTGGGCGTGATCGGGGCAAAGTTGAGCATATATGCCTCCAAGTAGCAATGGGATATCGGGAAAATGCCTTTTTATTATGTCGATACACCATTTTACTCCCAGGTACCAGTACGTCATGCCCGAGGTGACTAAAATTACGTTGGGCCTTTTTACTTGGGAAAGCCTCTCCTCGAAGGCTTCCTTCGTCATGCCAAAATGATAAAACCTGCGCGGGATGTCCCGGTAAGCATCGGGCTTTTCGACCCTTGCCCTTTGGGTCTTATGGCGTCCGAAGGTTTTAGGCTTGCTGCGTCCCTCGTATATGCAATCTATGAGGCTGACATCGTTTCCCAAGTCCCTCAAGTAATCCAGTATATAAAGTAGACCTAAGGGCTTTGCCCAGAGATCGAAGAAGGCAAAGTCGAAGACCGGCGGGTTAATCCCGAGAATATTTTTGTGGCTCAAGCTTTTCAAAAACGATGAGTAATCGCCCATGTTTAAAGTATATCAAATTATGTTGATATGTAGGTCGGAGTATGCCCAAAAGCGGGAAGTTCGACAAACGCACGTCAAAGCATTTTTTGGCCCGCGAAAGGTTGCCCAAATGCTTGTAGCGGCTAAAATAAAAAACTGTGTCTGCGTTATCTTCATTTAGTCGTTCGGAGGTGTTGGTCTTGTTGATCCAACTTGTAAGAGCTGCAAATGGCATCCTGTGGGGTAACCTGATGATCTGGTTGTTGCTTGGGACTGGGATCTTTTACACCGTTCGCCTTGGCTTCCCGCAATTTCGGCGTTTCGGACATATGTTTAAGATCCTGTTGGGAAGCAGGAAGGCCGAGGAAAAGGGAATTTCGTCGTTTCAGGCCCTGTGTACCGGCCTGGCTGCACAGGTGGGAACGGGAAACATAGCAGGTGTAGCTACAGCACTTGTTTCTGGTGGCCCGGGTGCTGTCTTTTGGATGTGGATGACAGCGCTGGTCGGCATGGCGACTATTTCGGCCGAGGCCGTTTTGGCCCAGCTTTTTAGGGTAAAAAACGAGGACGGGACTTATCGCGGTGGGCCTGCTTACTATCTTGAAAGAGGGCTTGGCCAGAGGTGGATGGGCATCCTTTTTGCGATAAGCATCATACTGGCTATGCCGTTGGTGTTCAACGCAGTCCAGTGCAACTCGATAGTTGCAGGCATCAGAGGGGCGTTTTTTAGGGACTCTTCGGCCGAAAATATAGAGCTTTATCTTGGTATAGGCGTTGCAGCCGTTACGGCAGTAGTCATCTTCGGAGGACTTAGAAGAATTGCCCGCGTGGCCGAGGTAGTCGTGCCTTTCATGGCTATCATGTACATAAGCATCGCTCTTGTGACTTTGATTTTAAACATTCATCACCTTCCGGATATTATCGCCTTGATCTTTAAGAGTGCCTTTGGCGTCAGACAAGTCGCGGGCGGCATAATGGGTCACACGGTGTCTGAGGCATTGAGATACGGAGTGGCAAGGGGGCTTTTTTCCAACGAGGCCGGCATGGGGTCTACGCCGAACGCCCATGCCACAGCCGAAGTAAAACACCCTGTTCGGCAGGGGTTTACGGCCATGTTCGCAGTGTTCGTGGATACCATAGTGATTTGCTCTGCTACGGCGCTTTTCATATTGCTATCAAACCAGCTTGACAGCGGCCTGACAGGAGTGGAACTGACTCAAGCTTCGCTAATTGATATCGTTGGCTCATGGGGGGCCTATTTCTTGAGCATAGCTTTGACGTTTTTTGCATGGACATCGATATTGGGCAACTACTACTACGGAGAAAGCAACCTCATGTATCTCTTCCCCGGTTCGGGAGGAAGGGCAATGCTTTATATCTACAGAATTGGCGTGCTTGGGATGGTGATATTTGGAGCCGTAAGTTCGGTACCTTTCGTGTGGGAACTTGCGGACTTCTTCAACGGATTGATGGCCCTGCTCAACTTAGTGGGCATCCTTTGTCTGTCCGGCCTGGTTGTAAAGATGTTTAAAGATTATGAACGCCAGCTCGAGGCAAACCCCAAGGTAGAGCCGGTATACATCAGAAAAGATTGAGATTGCATTTGAGCGCTACGGAGCTGGCCGCGACAGTCACGATGTTTGCGTGACTTAAAGGCCAGCTTTGATATGTGCTGTGTCGGCACGCCGAGGGTTAGGCCAAACTGCAGGAAGATACTATTTGAGGGCCGCTGCTTGTGCCTATCCTGGACGCCCCAGCCTCTATGAATGCATAAGCGGTCTTAAAATCACGGATGCCTCCCGCGGCCTTCACTCCCATATAGGCAGGTACGCTTCTTCGAAGCAGCATTACATCTTCAATTGTAGCCCCGCCACTTCCAAAACCGGTCGACGTCTTGACGAAATCGGCACCCGCCTCGGCTGAGAGACGGCAGGCTAATACTTTTTCGTCATTCGTTAGATAACAGCATTCCAATATCACCTTGACGATCGCACCGCTGCCAGCTTTCACCACAGCTGATATGTCCTTTAAAACAAGCGCGCAATTGCCGTCCTTTAGTGCCCCAATGTTAATTACCATGTCGATCTCGTTTGCCCCGTCTCTTATGACGTGTTCAGTTTCGAGGGCCTTAATTTCGGAAAGGGTCGCCCCAAAGGGAAAACCGATTACCGAAGCGACATTTACGCCACTTCCCTCAAGAAGCTCCGCGGCCTGTCTTACCCTGCAGGGATTTACGCATACAGCCGCAAAACCATATTGCAACGCCTCTTTGCATAAATGTTCTATGTCAAGGCTTGAGGCCTTCGGGTTTAAATTTGTGTGGTCGATATATCTTGCTATTTCCTCGCGGGTCATATCAGCGCCTCCCTGGTCATATCGGCATATTTATTTCACAATAGCATTGCAAGAAGGGCATGTCGAGATGAGAGCCTTTCCGTTGAATAACTTTTACATTAGCTTTTACTATCATATAACAGAAGGTATTATGAATTGCTTCTTAAAAGATGAAGCTCTAAAATAATATGTAAAGTGTACATTGCTGTCATTGCGGGACAGCATCACAAAAAGCGTCGTTAAGGGGGAGAAAAATGATCGAAAAGAGCTTAATCTCATCGCTTACTCAAGCGGATCCCCAAGTTTTCGGGATGATGGAAGGAGAGTTGGCCAGACAGCGCGACGGTTTGGAACTCATAGCCTCGGAAAACTTCGTTTCGCTAGCGGTCCTTCAAGCCCAAGGTTCGGTACTTACCAATAAATACGCAGAAGGATATCCTCACAAGAAATACTATGGCGGGTGCGAATATGTCGAAAACATCGAAGAGCTGGCCATAAAGCGGGCGTGCGAGCTTTTTGGAGCAGAGCATGCAAACGTTCAGCCTCACTCAGGCACCCAGGCCAACATGGCCGTTTATTTTTCCGTGATGGAGCCGGGAGATACGCTTCTTGCAATGAATCTTGACCAGGGTGGTCATCTTTCGCACGGACATCCCTTGAACTTCACGGGCAGGTGGTATAAGGTCGTACCCTACGGAGTCAAACCGGATACCGAGACGATCGACTACGATGCCGTTGAGGCCTTGGCCAAAGAGCATAAGCCCAAGGTAATAGTGGCAGGTGCGAGCGCCTACCCGCGTTTCATAGACTTTAAGCGTTTCAGCGACATAGCCCAAGAAGTGGGAGCCATCTTGATGGTCGATATGGCCCACATTGCAGGGTTAGTTGCAGGGGGAGCACATCCAAGCCCGGTTCCATACGCAGACTTCGTGACGACCACGACGCATAAGACCTTGCGCGGGCCTAGAGGTGCCTTGATCCTGTGCAAGGAAAAATACGGCGCACAGCTTGATCGGACGGTCTTCCCCGGTATCCAGGGAGGCCCTTTCATGCACGTGATAGCGGCCAAGGCGGTATGTTTCCACCTTGCCATGCAACCTGAATTCAAGGAGTATGCCAAGCAGGTTGTCGCCAATGCAAAGGCTTTGGCTAAGGGTCTTAGCGACAGGGGATTTAGGCTCGTGTCAGGAGGCACGGATAACCACATGATGCTGGTAGACCTTAGGAGCAAGAAGATCACGGGTAAGGAAGCCGAAAAGGTCCTAGAGAGCGTCGGGATTACCGTAAACAAGAACATGATACCCTTCGACCCAGAAAAGCCCATGGTGACAAGCGGCGTTCGCATAGGAACGCCCGCCCTGACCACACGGGGAATGAAGGAAAAGGAGATGGACCTTGTCGCTGACCTGATAGACAGGACGTTGTCTCATCCCGACAGCGAAAGCGAAAAAGAAAAAGTGCGCCGTGAGGTCAAGGAGCTTGCTCACCGCTTTCCCCTTTATCCGGAACTGAGCAACCCTTGGTGTTAAAGCAATTAAACCAGCAAAAGCCCTGTGTCTTAAAGCACAGGGCTTTTGATTTATCGCGCGTTAAATTTAGGAGAAGGCCTCAATTGGTGCCGTTGGCAGGTCGCCCAAATCTTTTCTGGCCTTGAGCACTTTTTCTGAGGATTTGTCCCGATATTCGCGGATCTTATCCTCAAACGACCGGTCGTACAGACAAAGCATCTCTATGGCAAGCAAGGCGGCGTTAATCGCTCCGCCTATGCCCACCGCCGCAACGGGAACTCCAGGAGGCATCTGAGCGATGGACAACAGGGCATCCACGCCCTTCAATGGCCCTGCCTCCAATGGAAGCCCTATGACCGGGAGAGTAGTATGGGCAGCCAAAACCCCCGGTAAAGCGGCAGACAAACCGGCAGCAGCGATGATAACCTTGATGCCGCGGTCCCTTGCGTTCTTTGCGTAATTTGCAGCGTCATCGGGGGTTCGATGTGCAGAAGCCACGGTGACCTCAAAAGGAACGTCTAATTCATTTAAGATGTCAAAGGCCCCCCTTAGTTTATCCAGGTCGGAGTTTGATCCCATCACGATGCCGACTAGCGGTCTATCCATGTTCATTCCTCCCAATGTTTATTGTTTTAACGTTACTTCAAGGCCAGATTTTGTTAAGTGGCTTTTTAAGATTTTTTGGAAGGCCCAGGAAGCGTAACTTGGCTCCTCATATCTATGGGTCAACATCAAAAAATTAAAGCTCAGTTCATGAACGCCTGCAAGGGGAAGTTCTATCAGATCGCCTCGATTTAATTCCTCCTCGACAGCCAACCTGCTCGTGAGCGCCAGGCCCATACGATGCCTCACCGCTTCTTTGAGCAGGTCAATGTTACCGACGTCAATAATGGTTTCTATGTTGATATGATGTCTTTTGAGGAAGGCGACGGCTATCTCGTTGATGCTGGACGGAGTGGCGGCAAATACAAAGGGCGTTCCCCCAAGCTCCGCAGGCTCTATCCTATCTTTTGCCCTCCACGAATGTTCCCGCCAGGCTATTAGTGCCATGCGGTCCTCGTATATCTTGGAGATCTTAAGAAGCGGAGAGAGCATCGACGTGCCGTCAGGGACAAAGCCGATGTCGGCGGCCTTTGTCTCGATAAAGTGTTTTATCTCGTTTGCATCGAGAGTTTGGAGCATCAGGTCGATCTTGGGGTATTTATTATGGAACTCCATAAGCGGCTTCATGAGCAGATACTGGGCCAAGTGATGGGTGCTTGCCAGTTTGAGACTTCCCACCTCTAAGCTTTTCGTGGCCTTAAGCTTATCTATTATGGAGTCAGCCTTTTCCATGATCTCCTTGGCTATCTGGTAAAACACCTTTCCATCGGCGGTTATATAAAGCCTTCTTCCTCTCTTTTGGAAGAACTTCACCTCAAATTCCTCCTCAAGCGCCTTTATCTGCTGGCTCACGGCGGATTGGGTTATAAAAAGCTTAGAGGCGGCACTCGTTATGGACATCTCGTCACAGACGGCGAGGAATGTTCGAAGTTGCTGCAGGGTCATGTAACCATACCTCCATCGGTTCAATTTATAAGCTATGCCTAAAGTATATCAGAAATAAATATTAATTGTTACTTAAACAAATTAAGATATAATAAAAATCAATAAACGATCATCGTAGTGGTGAGGATGCCGTGCTGATGCGAGAAACGTTTTGGGATGTCGTGCAACAACTTTCGCCTGGAGCAGTCGTTGAGCTGTGTTCGAAGCTTGTAAGCATCCCTAGCATTTCGGGCAGGGAGGAAAAAATCGCTTACTACTTATTCAATCTGCTTGAGACCCTCGGTTACGACGAAGTGGCCATGGACGAGATGGGAAACGTCATAGCAAGGCAGATATTTGGCGGAAGCGGAAAGCGATTGCTTTTTGAGGCCCAGATGGATCACGTAGATGCGAGAGATTTCATCGAATGGTCCTTTTACCCCTATGGGGGCATCGTAAGCGATGGGAACATCTATGGCAGGGGCACGGTCGATGCAAAGGGAAGCTTAGCCGCGATGATAATCGCCGGAAGTGAACTTAAAAAGTGCTCCGATCTGCTTTGCGGGGAACTGGCCATAGCATGTGTCGTAAACCAGGAGGTGGCCGAAGGGGTTGCTTCCTCAAAGGTATATGAGTTCTTCAAGCCCGACGGCGTTGTCATCGGAGAGGCCTCGAACTTAAACATAAAGAGGGGCCAGCGCGGAAGGGCCGAGGTCGTCATTGAAGTTCACGGTAAAATTGCCCACACTTCTTTTCCCCTTTCGGGAATAAATGCCGCCGACAAGATGGTATTTCTCCTTTCCTTCATAAAACAGCACTTCTTACCGCCTCGCCATTACCTTTTGGGAGACGGAATATTGGTTTTGACGGACCTTGAGACATCGCCCTCTTTGGGGACGAGCATCCTGCCCGACAGATGCGTGGCCACCTTTGACAGGAGGCTTTTGGTCGGCGAATCCGAAGGTCAGGTCGTTGAAGAGATAGCGCGCTTGATTGCCCTTGCCAGGGACATAGACCCTGAACTGCAGGGAGACGTGAGATTGGCCGAAGACTATGTGTCCTGTTTCACGGGGAAACGTCTTAAGGTCAAACACTTCGCTCCCGGCTGGTTTTTCGAGGAAGGGGAAGAGCTTGTCGAAAGGGCTTTATCGGGCTTGCGGGCGATCGGAATGGAACCATCTTTATCCGAGTCGGGCTTTGGGACCAACGGCTGTTATTACGGCGGGATCAAAAATATCCCGACCATAAGCTTTGGGCCCTCCAAGGAGGACTTGGCACATACGAAAGATGAGCATGTAAACATAGATCAGCTCATAAAGGCGACGCAGGGATATATGGCCATAGCCGCCTCTTTTTTGGCATAAACGCAAAAACACCAAAAATAAACGGCCGCACTGATCGGAAGGGGAGGTATTCAAGTGGCTAAGGTAAAAAAATTACGATGCGTGCTTTGCGGAAGAGAATTTGACCCAAAAAGCGATGTCTTTACATGCCCCGATTGCGGGCCCGATGGTACCCTGGACGTACTCTACGATTACGATGATGTAAGGCAGAAATTTACACCCGAGGCTTTAGCTAAAAATAAAGAAAGAAGCATCTCCCGATACATAGAGCTTCTTCCTCTAAGCGACCCGGCCTTTTTCCCAAACCTGAAGGTCGGTTGCTCACCGCTTTATGAAAGCACCTATTGGGCAAAAAAGCTGGGGGTTAAACAGGTCCTGATAAAAGACGATGGAAGAAACCCAACTGCTTCCTTTAAGGACAGGGCAAGCTTTATAGGCGTGGCCAAGGCCAAAGAGAAGGGCGCTACATCCATAGCGTGCGCCTCTACGGGTAACGCCGCAAGCTCTCTGGCAGGATGCGCTGCCGTCGCAGGGCTTGACTGCTACATATTCGTGCCCGAGAAGGCCCCGGTAAACAAGGTGACACAGCTTTTAATCTACGGGGCCAAGGTCTTTTTGGTAAAGGGTACCTACGAGGATGCATTTAAGCTCGCCGTGAAGGCCATAGATGCTTACGGCTGGTACAACAGAAACAGCGCCATCAATCCCTATCTGGTGGAGGGCAAAAAGACCTGCGGGCTTGAGTTGGCCGAGGAGCTGTCCTTCGACCTGCCCGAGAAGGTGTTTGTCTCGGTAGGCGACGGCTGCATAATAAGCAGCTTTTACAAGGCCTTTTATGACCTAAAACAAATCGGATTGATAAGTCACATCCCGCAGCTGATAGGGGTTCAGGCAGAAGGCGCTTGTCCCATATACAAGGCCTTTAAAGAGGGCAAAGACGTCATCGAAAGAAAACCTACCAACACGTTGGCCGACAGCATAGCCGTGGGCGAACCGCGAAACTGGGCCAAGGCGCTTAGGGCCGTCAGAAACTCCGGTGGCGATATGGTCGCCGTGTCGGACGACGAGATGCTTGAGGCCATGAGGTTGTTGGCACGCACCAGTGGGGTATTCGGCGAACCTGCAGGCGTGACGGGCTTTGCAGGATTGCTCAAGTACGCCCAAACAGGCAAACTGGACAGCAATGAGCGAGTTGCTGTCATCGTTACCGGAAATGGCCTGAAGGACTCAGAAAGCGCAAAAAAGGCTGCAGGCAATCCTTTCTTAGTCGAGCCCACGCTTGAGGCAGTAAACCGAGTTCTTGGATCTATGATTTAAAAATTAATTAAATAAATATAAACGAAAAGGAGAGAGCAAAGTTGATAGACCTTACCGTCAACGAAGAGATACTGAAAAAGGCAGTCGAAAGGGCGAAAGAGAGGGGCATCATCCTTCCGACATTTGAACAGATGAAAGACCCGACCAAGATTCCCCAAGCTATTAAGGAAAAGCTTAAGGGTGTAGGCCTTTGGGATGTAAATTCCCTTAACCTTTTTCGCATAACCTGGAAGAACGAGCCTAAGGAAAAGGGCGGGACATTTGGCAAGGTCAACTACTTCGTGATGCCGCCTGAGATAACCGGAGTAAAGGCCAAGATAGTGGCCTTGGTCGGCAAGTGGTTTCCCACGGGGGCACACAAAGTAGGCGCGACTTACGGTTGCCTCGTTCCGCGTCTGGTCACCGGACAGTTTGACCCGACCTCCCAAAAGGCAGTCTGGCCATCTACCGGAAATTACTGCAGGGGTGGAGCCTACAATGCCCAGCTTCTGGGGTGCGACTCCATAGCCATACTTCCCGAGGGCATGAGCAGGGAAAGGTTTGAATGGCTTAAAAGCGTCGCAGGCGAGATCATAACAACGCCCGGAGGAGAAAGCAACGTCAAGGAGATCTTCGACAAGACCTGGGAATTAAAGCGCACCAGGGAGGACGTAGTCGTATTTAACCAGTTCGAGGAGTTTGGAAATCACCTGTGGCATTACGAGGTCACAGGACATGCCATGGAAGAAGTGGTTAATGAACTGGCCACTTCCGGTGAAAGGTACTTTGGTGTCGTACTCACATCCGGTTCGGCCGGGACACTTGGTTGCGGCGACTACATGAAGACCCTTTATCCTGATAGTAAGATCGCCGTTGGTGAGGCAATGCAGTGCCCGACGCTCCTTTATAACGGCTTTGGCGACCACAGGATCGAAGGCATCGGCGACAAGCACGTTCCCTGGATCCATAACGTTAAAAATACCGATATGGTCATCGACATCAACGATGAATCCTGCCTGCGCCTGCTTAGGCTTTTCAATGAAGAGGCAGGGAAAAGGTACCTTAATTCCATAGGCGTTCCCAGGGAAGTCGCGGATAACCTATCCCTCCTGGGAATCTCGGGAATAGCCAACGTAATAGGTGCCGTGAAGATGGCAAAGTACTACGGTTTGACGGAACATGACATGGTATTCACTGTCTTTACGGATTCTGCCGACATGTACCGCTCGAGGGTCCAGGAGATGAACGACCGTGAAGGGGCTTACGACGAGCGCATGGCGGAAAAGGATCACCACGTTCATATGTTGTCTCAGACTTCCGATTGGATGCTCGAACTTTCCTATTACGACAGATTCCGCATTCACAACCTCAAGTACTACACCTGGGTCGAGCAGCAGGGCAAATCGGCCGACGAGCTCAACGCTCAGTGGTTCGATTACGGCAACTACTGGGGCAACATACACAATATGGCTCCCAAGATAGACGAGCTGATAAGAAAATTCAACGAGAGAACGGGACTTTTAAAGGGTTTGGAATAGCAGATTGAGCAGGCGTGTTAGGGGGGATCGACGTGGAACTCAGCAAGGAAATCTTATCTAAGGCCGAGGGATATAGGGCCAGCATAAGCAAGTTTTTAAGGGATATCATTGCCCTTCCAAGCCAAAGCTCGGGCGAGGAGGCGGTGATAAAAAGGATTGCCCAGGAGATGGAACATGTGGGCTTCGACAAAGTGGAGATAGACCCCATGGGAAACGTCCTTGGATACATGGGAAATGGTTCTAAGTTGATTGCCATGGATGCTCACATAGATACCGTGGATATAGGAGACCCATCGCTTTGGAAGTTCGACCCCTACAAGGGTTACGAGGACGAAAAAGTCATAGGCGGCAGGGGCGCAAGCGACCAGAAGGGCGGAATGGCTTCCATGGTCTACGGCGCCAAGATAATGAAAGAACTAGGATTACTTGGCGATTGTACCGTGCTAATAACGGGTACCGTCCAGGAGGAGGACTGCGACGGCTTGTGTTGGCAGTACATCATCGAAGAGGACAAGATAAGGCCCGAGTTCGTCCTTCTTACCGAGCCGACGTCCTGTAAGGTCCATAGGGGTCAACGCGGCAGGATGGAGATAAAGGTTACGACAAAGGGGGTGTCCTGCCACGGTTCCGCACCCGAAAGGGGAGATAACGCCATATACAAGATGGCTCCCATCATACTTGAGCTTCGAGCCCTTCACGAAAATCTCGCCTACGACGAGTTTCTGGGCAAGGGAAGTTTAACGGTTTCCGAGATCTTCTTCACGTCACCGTCAAGGTGTGCCGTCGCCGACAGCTGCACCATCTCCATTGACAGGCGTCTGACGCACGGGGAGACCTGGCAGGAGGCCTTGGCCCAGGTAAGGAGATTGCCTGCCGTCAAGGCTAGCGGCGCTGAAGTGTCCCTTTATTCCTACTCGCGTCCCTCCTGGAAAGGGTTGGTCTACCCCACAGACTGCTACTTCCCCACGTGGGTGGTAGAAGAGGACCATCCTGCCTGCAGGACCGTGGTCGAATCCTACAAAAAGCTTTTTGGCGAAGATCCCATAGTCGACAAGTGGACCTTTTCTACCAACGGAGTTTCCATAATGGGCCGTTACGGCATTCCCTGCGTGGGCTTTGGCCCGGGACACGAGGACCAGGCACACGCTCCAAATGAAATAACCTGGAAGGACGAGCTGGTGAAGGCTGCTGCCGTTTACGCGGCCGTGCCTTACGTATATTCAAATCTAAAGAGCTAGTGTGAGGGGGTAAAAATTATGCAAACGCAGTTTCATAACAAGCATTTTATAACGCTTCAGGAGTGGACCAAGGAAGAGATCGATACCCTTTTGGATGTCTCCTTTGAGCTTAAAAGGCATTTCGCCATGGGAGTTCCGACGCCTTATCTTTCCTATAAGACAATATTTTTGATGTTCTTTGAGCAATCGACGAGGACAAGAAATTCCATGGAAGCTGGCATCGCCCAGCTGGGAGGACATGCAAACTACCTGGATACCAGCACCATGCAGATTGCCCACGGGGAATCGGCCAAGGACACGGCCATAATACTTTCCCGATTTGGGCACGGCATAGCTTGCAGGAACTGCTTCTGGGGCATAGGAAACAAGTACCTGCGGGAGATGGCTCAATGGGCCACAGTGCCGGTCATTAACCTCCAGTGCGACCTTTACCACCCCATGCAGGTGCTGGCCGACCTGATGACCATCAAAGAAAAGGTCAAAGATACCCAGAGGCTTAAGGTCTCGATAATCTGGGCTTACGCCACGACCCACAAAAAACCCATATCGGTGCCACTGAGTCAGATCCTTCTTTTCCCGAGGTATGGCATGGACGTGACGCTTGCCTATCCGGAAGGATATGACCTGCCGGATTGGGCCATAAAGCAGGCAGAGGAAAACGCCAAGGCAAACGGCGGAAGTTTAAAGATCACCCACAACCAGGAAGAGGCATACGAAGGCGCACATGTGGTCATCCCCAAAAACTGGGGAGACTGGGTGACGAACCCCGACCCTGCTGTCATCAATCCGCGCCTTGAGGCCAACAAGCACTGGAAGTGCACCGAGAAGATGATGAGCCTGGCCGACCCGGACGTGATGTACATGCATGCCCTGCCGGCAGACCGCAAGAACGAGGTCGAAGACAGCGTAATAGACGGACCTCACTCCATAGTCTACGACGAAGCCGAAAACAGGATACACACGGCCAAGGCCGTCATGACCCTGACGATGGGTGGAAAGTAAAAAAATAAGAGGAGGCGAAATAGAGAATGGCTAACCTCAAAGTCAAGATAGCGGGGATGGAGTTTGAAAACCCCTTGATAATAGCTGCCGGGCCTCCTTCCAGAAACTACGAGACCATAAAAAGAATGGTGGAGGGCGGAGCGGGTGGCGTAGTTACCAAGACCATATCCGTCAAGGCTGCAGACGTACCCCGTCCCTGTATGGCTGCCTTTAAGGAGAGCTTCATAAATACCGAGCTCTGGTCCGAACATTCCCCCGAACACTGGCTGAAGGAGGAATACGGCAAGATATCTGCCCTTCCCGTGCCCATAATAGTGGGCCTGGGCTATACGGCCGAAGAGTTGACGGAGCTTATACCCAAGACCGAACCCTTTGCCGACGCCTTCGAGCTTTCCACTCACTACGTGGGCCGCGACCTGACTCCCGTGTTAAACACGGTAACGGCTGCAAGGAAGGCCACCAAAAAGCCGATCATCGTAAAGGTAAGCCCGGGAGTTCCCGATCTGGCTGAACTCGGCAAAAAGCTTGAGGAAGTGGGCGTTGACGCCTTGGCTGCCATAAACTCCGTCGGCCCTGCCCTTCGCATAGACTTAAAGACGAGCCTTCCTTACATGGGAAGCGACACCGGCTACGGTTGGATTTCGGGTCCTGCCATAAAGGGAATCGCCCTTCGACATGTCTTTGAACTGTCTCGTGCCGTCTCTATACCCGTTATCGGTGTGGGGGGAGTATCAAGCGGCGAAGATGTAGTTGAGATGTTCATGGCAGGAGTATCGGCGGTGCAGATATGCACGCAGGCGATCCTCGAAGGTCCAAAGGCCTTCAAGAGGATCGCTCAAGAAACGTCGAAGTGGCTTGACGAACACGGCTATTCGTCCCTTGATGATATCAAGGGCTTGACCGCCAAGAAGTGGTCTTCCAGAAAAGAACCCCTGGTCAAGGTAACTCCGAGCGTAGACGAGGAAAAGTGCATAGGATGTCGCAGATGCGAGGAGTCCTGCGTCTACTACGCCATAAAGGTTGGCTCTTCCGGCAAGGCGGGCGTTACTCCCGATGCCTGCTTTGGGTGCGGGCTTTGCTACACGCGTTGCCCGGTCGGCGCCATTACGCTTTCTTAAACACCTGCATTAGCCCTGTAGGCCCAATGCTGCAGGGCTAATGCAAGGCCAGAGGAGGAAGAGAGATGTTTAGCACGGTAAATAAGCCCGCAGAGAGGGTCGACGCCTACGAAAAGGTGACGGGAAGGGCGAAGTACGGAGCTGACCTTCAGTTTGCCGGGATGCTTTACGGCAAGGTGCTTCGGGCAAAGCATCCTTCGGCAAGGATAAAAAGCATTAACGTGGAGAAAGCTCGCGCCATACCGGGCGTATGGGCCGTTATGACGGCTCAAGACGTTCCCTGCAATGAAATAGGCGTCATCATTCAGGATCAGCAAGTCCTGGCCAAGGAACGCATTTACTACATAGGCGACGGCGTAGCCATGGTGGCTGCCGAATCCCTTGACGTTGCCGCTAAGGCCTTGGAATCCATAGAAGTCGAATACGAAGAAATGGGCGGAATTTTCGATCCCCTAGTGTCAAAGGAAAGCGATCCTATACATCCCGAAAGAGCCAGCAATGAAGTGGTACACCATAAATTGAGAAAGGGCAACGTCGATGAGGGCTTTGCTGGAAGCGATGTCATCATCGAAAGAGAGTACGAGACACAGTTCGTGGAGCATAGCTACATAGAGCCCGAGGCCGTCGTGGCAGTCCCTCACGAAAACGGAAGCCTGGTGACGATCTACGGTTCAGTTCAAAACGTCTTTGCTACCAGGGATGCCGTAGCGAGGTGTCTTAAGGCTGACTTAAGCAAAATAAGGGTCGTTCAAAACCACATAGGCGGCAGCTTTGGCGGCAAAGATGAGGTCGTATCCGCCATGGCCTGCAGGGCGGCCCTTTTGACCTTAAAGACCGACAGGCCCGTTAAGATGGTAAATACCAGGGAAGAGTCCATAGTCGAAAGCTATAAAAGACATCCCTATAAGATGAAATATAAGGTAGGAGCTACTAAGGACGGCAAGCTGATGGCCATGGAGATCGAGGCCGTTGCCGACGGTGGAGCTTACGCTTGCCAGACCCCGTTCGTCACGTGGAGGTCGGTTGTCCAGGCGACGGGACCTTACGAAGTGCCCAACGTCAAGACCGACACCTACGGCTACTACACGAACAACGTATATACGGGGGCCATGCGCGGTTACGGATCCCCTCAGGTGATATTTGCAAACGAGTCTCTGATGGACGAGCTGGCCCAGGAACTCGGCATAACTCCGCTTGAGATAAGGCTTAAAAATATCTTAAAGAACGGTTCGGTGACGGCAAGCGGACAGAAGCTTGATCGCCACGAGGTAAGCCTTGCTGAAGTCATGAAAAAGGCCGCAGAGGCCATAGGCTACGAGGAAAAATACAAAGAATACAGCAAACCCCAAAGGGGCGACAAGCGCAGAGGTATAGGCATGGCCATAAGCTTCAGGGGATGCAGCTTGGGCGCTGAAGCCGTTGACGGTGCCGGAACGGTTTTGTCCATTCAGAAGGACGGAAGCGTTTACCTTTACAGTGGTTTAGCAGAAAACGGCCAGGGGCTTAAGACCGCCTTCTGTCAGATTGCGGCGGAAGAGCTCGGCATAGACATGAAGCATATAACCTTCCTTGAAGCTAATACCTTGATCTCGCCGGATAGCGGCTCCACCGTAGCATCGCGCTCCACCTTAGTGGGAGGAAACTCTGTCCTAAACGCTGCAATGAGGGCAAGGAAGGCCTTATCCGAGTTCTTGGCAGGCCAATATAACGTGCCTGCCGAAGGTCTGGTCTTCAAAGACAGCAATATTTTTACCCCTGACGGCAAGAAGCTGATTTCCTTCGCCGAGGCTGCGAACAAAGCTTTTTGGGCCGGCGTTCAGCTGTCTCATGTGGGCTGGTACGTGGCGCCAAGCATCCACTGGGACGAGGAGGAAGGAAGGGGCAATCCCTACTTCACTTACGTCTACGGCTGTCAGATAGCCGAGGTCGAGGTAGACATGGGGACGGGCGAGGTAACGGTCTTGAACATGGCGGCCGCCCACGATGTGGGACGGGCGATAAATCCTGAGATGTTGAAAGGGCAGATATACGGGGGAGTTATGATGGGCCTGGGTTATGGCATCATGGAAGAGGTGGAGACCGACGAAGGTTATATCGCGAACACCAACTTTGACGAATACATAATTCCCACATCTAAGGACATGCCCAACATAATCCCCATAATCGTCGAAAATCCAGACCCCGACGGACCTTTTGGCGCAAAATCCATTGGGGAGCCTACGCTTGAGCTTGGGGCAGCTGCCATAGCCAACGCAATCGCTCAGGCTACCGGCAGGAGGATAAGGTCATTGCCGTTAAATTTGGAGAGGGTGCTTTTGGGCCACCCCTTGAAGAAAGGACGTGGCAGGAAATGATAGATTACGAATTCTTAAAGGCGCATTCCCTAAACGAGGCACTGGATTACCTTGGTTCCCGCGAAGGTGTTAAGGTCATCGCCGGTGGAACGGACCTGTTGGTGGACATCAGGAAGGAAAATGCACGCGCGAAGGGTTTCAAGTATTTGTTGGACATAAGTGGATTAAAGGAATTGAAGTTCATCGAAGAAAGAAAGGACTGCGTGGCGATAGGTGCTTTATCCACTCATACGATGCTTGTGGAGTCTCCAGTGATTAATAAACACTTTCCCCTGTTGGCCTCCGCTGCCAAGACCATAGGTTCCACCCAGATAAGAAACAGAGGCACCGTGGGGGGAAATATCAATAACGCCTCACCCGCCGCCGATCTGCTTCCTCCTCTCATTGCCCTAAAGGCGCATGTGAAACTGCGTACTTTAAATGGCGAAAGAAAGCTTCCACTGGACGAGTTTTTGGCCGGTCCATACAGGACGAACCGTCAAAGCGATGAAATAATGACTGAAGTATGTGTGCCCTTGCTTGGCGAAGGTTATTTTACTAACTTTCAAAAGATAGGAAGAAGAAAGGCCATGAACATAGCCAGGCTTAATCTGGCGGTCGTCTTGGGCATAAAGGACGATACAATCTTTGACCCTAGAATTGTGCCGGGCGCAGCGACGGCGTACCCGATTCACTTCGGTAAGACCGAGGAAGCGATTGCCGGCAAAAGGATTGGCGAAATTGATCCGGCCAAGATAGGCGAAATGGCAAGCGAAGAGATGATCTCTGCCACGGGCGTTCGCTGGTCCACGCCTTACAAGCGCATAGCCCTGGCAAGCCTGGTAAAGCGCGCCTTGGAGACGATTTTTACGGAGGCGAGGGCCGATGAGTAATATCGAAGTCACCATCACCGTAAATGGGACGAAACATCGCCTTACAGTCGGGCCGAAGGAAAGGCTGCTTGACACCTTGCGGGAGCGCCTTCACCTTACGGGCACGAAGGAAGGTTGCGGCGTCGGGGAATGCGGAGCCTGTACGGTAATACTTGACGGTGAGGCGGTGCATTCCTGCATGGTCTTGACGGCTCAAGCCGACGGAAGCGAGGTCCTTACCGTCGAAGGCTTGGAGGTCGACGGACGCCTTCATCCGCTGCAGGAGGCGTTCATAAAGCATCACGCCGTACAGTGCGGATTTTGCACTCCCGGCATGCTCATGTCCGCCAAGGCCTTGCTCGATAAAAACCCAAACCCCACTAGGGAGGAGATAAAGACCGCCATAGAGGGAAACTTGTGCCGCTGTACTGGGTATGAGCAGATCATAGAGGCGATAGAAAGC
>ENA-UPAD01000235-UPAD01000235.1-bioreactor-metagenome-genome-assembly--contig:-NODE-235-length-85790-cov-144.529795_pt1 | contig 85790 bp, 89 predicted proteins | sample MGYA00238179_ERZ772710 | MGnify/ENA primary metagenome ERZ772710 (study PRJEB29004, sample SAMN07631245) | bioreactor metagenome | isolation source: Switchgrass digestor | place: USA: Dartmouth...
TTTAGCCATGTAGGCTATATTGTGTCCTATTTATTTTTCAAGGTTCCATGAACACCAACATTTATGATGGTAACGATAAAATAGCCATTTTGTTAGGTTGTGTCGATCTCCCGGGATTTATGCACTATTGAATGTCGACACAGCTAAATAAAAATTTCACTTGACCCTTTCTCTTTACCTATAACCTCTCGGGAGGTGTAACGCTCGGATCTCCATGTATAAAATATAACACTGTCATAATCATCTTTTATAACTTTGCAAACCTCACGTTTAAGGGATGCAAACGTAGCAGGGGTAAGGTCTCCTTCTAATACGGAATTTTGAATCCAACTAAGGTATTTACGACCAATCTTTAGCACTTTATTCACGCGCTCTTCCCCAACATCATAAATCATCAATACAAAAATAAATGGCACCCCCATTTTTAACAACAGTTACCATCGCATCGAGAAAGGCTCATATTCTTCGTCATCAAGTATATGCTTTTCTAATTTATAAGCCTCCATTCTAAGTAAACTGCGATAGCTTACGTTTCTATTTAACCTGGGATGTTGTATTGTCGCCATCAACCGTTCTTCCCAGGCTTGTAATACGATTTGCACCCCCTTTTCGGACAAAAATATACCTCCGCCAGCTTGACCCGCAAAATGTTTGGCTTGAATTTGTTTTTTATTTATCAAAGAAAATATCAATCGGTCTACCAAAATTGGTTTGAATATCTCCGCAATATCAAGATTTAAACTAAAACGCCTAAAATTAGTCTCATGAAGGAACCCTATACGAGGATCGAGGTGTGTTTTATAGATTTGCGCCAAGGTCGTCACATAACATAAGGAATTCAAAAAGCTTATGAGTGCGTTCAATCTATTTTGAGGAGGTCTTTTGCTTCTATTTTCCATCGCAAAAGTACCACCACCTGTTATTACATCAAATGCAGAATAATATCTGTCTCGTGCGTTGCCCTCTATGGCCATTAGCTCAAGTATTCCGTTTTGTCTCTGACTTAATTCGTTAAAATTATCCATAGCTTCTATTGTTTCACCCAGCGCTAAATCTGCGTGTCTAAAATAATACAGCAAAACTATCTTCATATTATTAATAGCGCCTGCTACAAATTTTTTTGCTAAAACTAATCTTTTTTCAGCATCAAGGCAATTTCTTGCTTGCGCTAAAACAACAGCACCGGAATTCATGTGTTCTCTAGGATAGTATGTCCCCTGATAGTAGTGGTGATGATTAAAGAAGTGTAACATAATCTTGTTTGAAGTACAAAATTCAAGAAAACGCTTATTTAAATCTACTTCGCCAAATATAAATATCTCATCGGTAGTTTCTACTGGTACAAATTTTCTTTCATTCTCATTTTCAATTACAATTGTATTATCCTTACGCTTAAGGTTACCGGAAGAAAGGATGTAGATACATTTACCCATTACTTATCAGCTCCAGCATAATTCTTTATAAGCACAGTGCTTGCAATACTTGCACTCTTGCACTTTAGGGGGACAGGGTGATACCACAATGTCTTTAATTTCGATATAAATTTCATCAAGTTTCGATTGTAAATCTTCGGTTATAGAGACATCCTCGCGTCTTCTTTCCTCCGGGAAAAGAAGCTCGCCTCTTGCTGCAATTCCAGATTTTGCAAGTTCATAAAGATAATGGGCTAGCTGCAATCGAGCGGCTTCTATAGAGCGACTGCTCTTTTTTATCTCGCCTATTACCAAAACACCCTTTTCTTCTTTAAGAAGGTCAAATTTACTGTCCCCAAAGCTAACGCTGTGACGAACCCTCTCGTAGGAAGATTCATCGATTAACCTTCCAAGCTTAAGGAATTCATCTTCCTTATCAGCCTCAACGCCATGAGATATCAACCAGACCTGACGTTTACATATAAGACAATACCATACCAAAGTTCCGCCTATCCTTGGTAACTCAGAGAAAACAGGCACCTTCCTCATCCTCGCTGTCTTTAGTCAAGTTAAACCCACTAATGTGATCGTATACATGTTTCCTGCCTTCCTTAGTAAGAAACCAACATTGAAACCTTGCATTGAAATCAAGCGGAGGTAATTCATCTCGAAACGCTATGGTAGCCAGCTTATTTCGCCACGATTCGAGTGCTTTTAGAGGTACTTCAATCATGTATTGAAGCAATTTACGATGCAGATGCCTTTTTTCATTTAAGTTTTCTAGTGTCCACTTAGTGTTTATAAGTTTTTCAAACATTGGACGCACAGTGTTGTTTTGTTCCACATACACTTCAGCCGACAAGGGATCATAATGTTTGTCTATAAGGTTTGGTCTATCTTGAGGTCCCCACCTGCCATCGCATAAATTTTTCCATATACCCTTATCTTGCAGCCTCTCCGTGATGTCTCTGTAGTAACTGTCAACTTTTATCGGCGCCATGTTTTCTTCGAAGATGTTTATTCTGTCTTCCTGGCGAAGCGTCGACCGTGAGCTATCTAAAAGTATGTCATCGTAAACCATATTAGAAAAAGATTTACCCTGTTCGTTCATGAGCTCCGCAACAAGCACTAAACCACCCCTTTCGGACCTGCTGTGTCTGTTGCATCTTCCGGCTACCTGAACGACACTATCCAAAGGCCCCAGATCGCGAAATACCCAGTCGAAATCCAAATCTACTCCCGCTTCGACAACCTGAGTCGATACTAAATAATGTTGTATTTTTTTCTTTTCCAGATACCTTAAAAGCCTCATCGTTAAACGTCTGTGATGCGGAGTCATCCAAGTTGATAAAAAGTAAACAGGTGCACCCATGGCGTTTTTGATCATCCTATAAACTTCAACTGCAGATTTTCTGGTATTAAGTACAATCAGTCCTGACTTTTCATACAACCTTTCGATATGATCCTCAAGAAGACTGGGTAACTCATTCAATTGATACTTGTGGGGAAGTATTTTATATGTATGTCTATTATAAGGAAATGACAGCCCCTTGGGAGATAATTCGATTCCCTTTATTATATAAGGTTGGGTTGCCGTCATAAGGATGTAGCTGGTGTGTAGTTTATCGCTCAGGTATTGTAAGGTTTCCCCAAAACCGTGCCAATATCTTGGATTTATCGTCTGTGGCTCGTCCATGATTACAACTGCATCGCTCAAACGATGAAAGTCAATTGTATCGTTGGCCTTCGGGCTGTAGATACTCTCCCAGAGTTGAACCATTGTCGTTAATATCACCGGCGCATCCCAATACCTGAAAAATGTCTTCATGCGAGTCATGGGATCCTGGTTTTTTTCGCTCGTCTCTACAAGTGTAGATAGACTATGATCTTCCTGGACATCTTCTTCTCCAAAAAGACCTTTTGCCACCAAGGAGTTTTGTTCAACTATACTGATAAAAGGTAAGGCGTAAATGATGGTTTTGCTGCCCAGTTTATGTGCCATCCTACGAGCAATATCCAGGCCTGTAATTGTCTTACCTGCTCCTGTAGGCAAGGTTAAAGTGAAAAGGCCCGGATGTTCAATGTCGTCCACCGATCTAATGCAAGCTTCGCGAGTCTGTTGTCTCCATGCATCCAATGGGCTGCTTTCTCGTCCCGAAAAATCCGGCTCCTTAAAAAGAGGCAAATGATGCATCTTGAGACCTCTCACGCCTATCGCATCCATACGATCAGCAGTTATAAGAAGAGAGTAAAGTAACCGATAAAACAACCACGTCTGTGCGTTGAGTATCTTCTTACGCTTTAGCATTAATGCTTCTGCGTAATCTTCCCATTGTTCTTCACTTAAGAAAATGTTCCAGGTGGGGACCAATTTCTTCATCGCATCCTTTTGTTCCTTAAAGGCCTGCTTATTATGCTGCACCCAAAAATCTAAAGCTTCGCCCCCATCGACCATATATGTATGATGTCGTCTTACTGCCTCAGCCAACCAAATATCAGAGAAACTATCTTCATTCGTGTGGAACTTTGATAGGTTAAGAGTAAACCAGGCAGAGGGCAAGGCATGATCTATGCCGTCCCCTCTGCCATTAAGGTAATCCTGAAACAAGGGATGCGCTTTCCCAAGGTCATGGGTAATACCCGCTATTTCAATGTCTATATCGGGAAGGATCGACTTTAATCCATGATATTGAGCCATATCGCTCATCAGGCGATATGTACCGTTAAGATGATCCTTTAAATGTCTCTCGGGGTGGCTTTTAAGCTCACCATCGAGGAAACCAGGCGACCACATCGTTCCCGCACTTTGTAACATCTCCCGCTCCTTTGTTTATCAAAAGCTTTTTTTGCGGAGACGGAGAATATAGAACCTCGATGCTTTCAATAAATTTTCTAGTCACATCCATCTTAAAGGGCATCTCTTCCTTAAACGTTCCACCGACATCTAGGATATTTAAGATCCTTACTTTTTCGTTCCACGGCACAACGCTATCAACGAAAACCTCATCTTCTGTCAGCGATTGACTGCTAAACTGGCCAATATAGACGACATTGGCTATAGCATATGCCGTACCCAGATAAGGGGTAAATTTAAAGCTATCCTTCTCTAACATACACCGTAGCTTATCCTCAATTCCACCGTCAACGAATATACGATACTTGGGATTAATCACAAATTGATGTTTTACCTGGATATGCGGACTTTTTTGTGGCTGTTTTACGTTCCAAAAATTTATGGCATGCCACATCCATGATATATCGCTCAGTAATGCTACTGAAACCTTAGTGCCAATGAGAGATTCCCAATATTTGGCATTACAGCCATCATCGTTGCTGCCATTAGATATTCCAACTATTCCGGAAATTAAACCGGCTATGGCTGTGGGAGGCGGGAAGGCAAAAGATATTGATGAGGTCGTAGTATACGGTTTTCGAAACATCGCCATTTGCCCCGAAACATCAAATACAACTGGCATGGCCTTTCACCTGACCTCTATTTTCAGTTTGCCCCCAAAAATCTCCTCCAACTTATCTAGCGGTTCAACCTGAACAGCTGCATCCTTAACGATTCTTACTGATTCTATTTTGTCCTCTATAAGAGATGCCTTGTCTGCAACCTCGCTAATGTCCAACTTAACTTCATCAATGGACCTCAAGGCCAACTGTTCATCATCAGTTAAAGGATCTCCTTTTAATGATTTGAGCACAACTCTTTCATCTAAAGACCCTAAGGCTCCATCAAAACCTGCAACGTATTTAAATTCGATGAGAAGTCTAGGGGTATGCCCTATTTTGCTTCTTGTTATCAAATTGGCCGTACCTTTCCAAAGGGCCTCAAACAGGGCATCGAGATCGTCATCGGACGCGTTGGTCTGGCTAGAAGCATACTGATTGGCGATGCCGTAAACAGCTATCAATGCAAATGGTACAATGTATTCGTTGCGAAATGAGCGCTGCTCGCTGGCTTCCTTTGTAGCAAAGGCCGCTGTACCTTGGACAAATTTTGCCTCAGCCCTATGTAGCGATCGACCCCACTTGAATTGTACCGGGCCAGTCCATGAAAATGCCTCTTTACCAAGAGCATAGGTTGCTCCAAACAACCTGGTATCGATGCATTGCGAAAGTATCTCTCTTCCTGTATCGCGATTAAACCTTTCTTTTAACTCGCTTACACGATTTGCAAGTGTCTTAGCTTCTCCGTCAACAAAGATGTCCTTACCTTCCCTAAGCCATTGATCTCGAACAGTACGTTTAATCCTTACATCTGAAACCATTATTTGACCGGACTCTTCATCATATCTTGGATGATTGGCATCCAAAGGATCGCCGTTGGGATTGGCATCTTTGACCGAGTAAACAAACAAATACTCCCGCCTGTTTTCAAATGACATCTTGAGTTTCCTCCTCCATCGTAGGTTCTATCTCAGAAACATCTTTCTTACCAAAAATCGTCCAGAAGTACTTGCGAGCGTTCAAAAAGGCCACGGAGAACACGAAGTTGCCGTCCACGCCTAAGTCATGCCCTTTGTCATCTTTTTGCAAGATTAACTCTCCAGCCTTTGCACATAGGGATTCAATCATATCGGCATAATCGAGATGATAAGCCCTTACGAGCTCAGGGACCCTCGCAAGATGCTTAAACAGATCTCTTTTGTTCATACGTCCAAAATTAAGTTGTTTGAAAAGCGGAGATGTACTTATATCTTCAGGCGAGCCTTGAAAATCCCCCTTGGCCTGAGATCTTGCTATAAAGCCCAACACAACCCCAGCCAAAAAAACACCCCTGCCACTTTTAGTCTTAATGTATGGATCCGTGAATTCATCGAAGAAATCCAGCTTCATAAATTAACTCACCTCCTACCGTTCACCTTACCTAAAAACTCCAATACCGCCATCATCTTTCTAATCTCCCAGTGTCCATATCTGATCCATTGAGTATCTGCAAATAACCCGGCAAATCTAGAGACCATCAGCTGTTTAACAAATTCTACATCCACTGTTTTGCCGCCAAGTAATTTGCTAATGATGTTTATTATCCGCTTGCGCATGATGTTTTTGTCAGCTTCGTCTTTTCCAGATAGGGATATTAAGGTAGAATAAATAGTTTTAAATGCCTGATCAAGATCGACACCTATGTCTCCGGGTCGAAATTCAGTCTTTCCAGCATCCTTCCAAAGCAATACTTTATAAGTCTCCTGCCACAGTCTTTCCAGGCATTTTAACCTCGATGGAGGCACATCTTCCACCATTACGTGTAATTGCTCTTGAGCTTGGTTCTCTTCCCAAAAAACAAAATGGTAAACTAAAATTTCATCCTGCTTTGCAAGGTAGCTAAACAATCTCTCGGCTTTCTTGAGGCCACTTTTAATGAAGTTCTCCACGTTGACTGCAACGTCATCAAGGTCCGCATTCCCGAAGATCAGTTCAGGGACTACATATATGTTCATCTTTGGGATGGTTTGCCTGTCAAGAAAACGTCCATCCAAAACCTCCCTTCCCATGGACATGACCGATATACAGTCATCGCATAGCGGAAACACTTTTTCGCGGACACCATAGCCATCTTTAATCCCCGGAAGAAAGCTTTCCTTGTCGAACGTTGAAAATTTAAAGATCTTATCCAAGTTCGCTCCATATTCAGCCTTTGCGTGACACAAACTGCAAGTCGCAGACATCTTCCCGCCAATGTTTTGCTCTAATCTTGACTTGAAATGATTACGAAAAATCTCTAGCTCACCTGGATACAAAAAATTGCCGTTATCATTAATTCCGAAGACTAAAATGTATGATCTTTTTTTGTCCTTCCAAAGTTCGGCAATTCTGTCCGCTTTTTCTTCAAGCTCCGACATTATAAGGTCTGCGCTCCCTCTTGAAAACACGCCAATGTCTTCAAGTGGTTTTAATACTGTCTTGTAAAGCTTATAATACCTGGAGTCGTTATCGTCCCTCCATGTTCCGCTTTTCCCAAGCAAAGCACCATTAGGGTTTGCAGTTGCCTTTCCCAACTTATATACAGGAGAGTATCTCCACTGGGTACTGGAACCAGGTGGTTCCCTGTAAAGCATTTTTTGTTTTGTCTCATTAATTTTGTCCGAATCGTTACTGTTCAAATAGTCTTTTAGGTCTATCTTCGCTATGCCAGTAACTTCCAAACATTTAGCATTCCTATCCCTTACATTCAGCCATATCCTTATTTCTCTGCCTTGTCTTTGATCGTCTTCTATTATCGGCATGGGAAGTTGCAGGAAACTGTCGATATCAGAAAAATAAGATTCTGCATTCTTATTTTTCGACCCTAATTCGACTTTACCAAGTTCATAAACGGCCTTTAAAAATCCCATATCTTCACCTCCTTCCTCTCTCATTTGATAGAAGCTCTATACACCCAAACCCAGCGCTGTTCTTTGCGCCAAGTCCAGCATCAAGGGCAACTTGAAGCAAAACTTTCGGGCCATAAAGCCAAAATTTGCCACTCCACCCCTTTATAGGGCGATTGTCTCTGGGGCTAAAAAACTTAACTTCCTCCCTTGCTCTGCCGGTAAATTCAATTTTTATTGTACCGTCCGGAATATCTTCTTGTGGGGCTATTATCTGAAATTTTTTTATCAAATTGGCATAAATTTGCTCGCTAAACTCTCTTTCTTTAGGGGAATAATAGTAGGTAAAACTGCTTTTATCATATTTTTTTAGTGTAGAATAACACACTATCGGGGAAAGAGTATGACATTCAATCTCTTCGCTATCAACACAAGGAGATTCGATTTTTACTTCTTTACATGTAAGTAAATTGTTTCCTAGCTTTATCTCGCCTAACGATAAAGCATTGGTAGCCAGTTGTTTTAGAATTGAGTTAATAGGAGATGTAATCACTAACCTTATGGGAGGTTGAAAAAATACCAAGTCATCTTTTAGCTTTATAGGGGCACTACTATAAAGCTTAGAGAAACTAAACAATTTAAAGTGGCGCTTACCTTTGTAAACGAATCCTTCCTTATGGAGAAAATCAGCATATTCCGGATCCAACAAATTGTAAACCATAGCTTGAAGTAAATATTGATTTTTCCTTCCCAAAACCAAGCTATCACTTGAAGTTACATTAAATAAAAGTGTTAATTTCATATAATAAACCTCATTCGAATATTTTGAATAATTGTTATATAGCGCATATGTTTTTTATTAAACAAATCACTTATAAAATAATATCTCAGACAAATTAACACGACATATCTGTGTGACAATAACTAGGATAAATTAATTTTATTTATATAGAACGCAATAACTGAACATACTTTACTAAATTGCTATCACAATGTCAAGCTCTATCCGGCTCTATTTCAAATAGTGTGGAAACATTCCGGTGGTAAGAATCCCAACAACATCTTCCTCGCATAGACTGTTACGTCCCGCAGGCCAAAGGAGAGGCGCTTAAGCATCTTTATCTTGGTGTTGCAGCCTTTTGTGAAGGCATTGGTAGTCCTGTTGTCGAAGTAGTTCAAGATCGACTGTCGCCACCGTTTTAGGGTATTGGTATTGCCCCACCTGTACAACTCGGCATCATCAGAAGCCTTCAGGTTCATGATGATTATATCTAAAAGCTTGACTATCTTTTGCCTTCCTCTGTCGCTTAAATTCTTTCTTGCAACTTAAGAATATCTTTTTCGGTTTGGCTTTGCCTTGCCTGTAAAGATCCCTTGAGTTACACTCGGGACAAACTGCTGTCCTGTCGGGTTTAACTTACACCTCAATCACAAAAGCATCCTCTTCCTTAGGCGTATCCAATACCTTAAAAGCTTTTAAGTCCGAGCATTTTGGTGATATTATTTTTATGGCCATTTGCAAAGTAACCATTTAGCTGTAAAAATATTTTTGAGGTTGTGTTGCTTCCATCTGGTGACATGTAATTTAGCAATTCATATAATCCATCTATTATAGCGCTGTTATTGACGCCACTGGGATTGAATTCCGCCACAAAGTTGGCAATGATCTCTTCCTCGGCTAATACCGGCACCGCAATAGAGACATCTCTGCTCTTCTCCGGAAGGTTGAGGAATTTCACCAACTACTCTTTACAAATTCATTCATTTGCCGTTATCTCTTTCTTTTTTGTAATTAATTCCACCATATCGTAGAACATGTAGCTGTCTTTATATATAATTTGTCCTTTAGCAATTTCGATTTTCTTTTTGAACAAAGGCCCATCAATGACGAAGGTATGGTATTCGCCGTTTTCGCCATTAATGTCTATGGCTATTTCTTTGACATATTCTACGAACGAGGTGTCAATAGGACGACCTAGATATCTTTCACTAATCATATCCATCTTTGCAGTAACCACAATGGCCTTAAATCCGGAAGATATCAGTTCCTCCAACAGACTCGATCTATCTTTTTGCCATAGAGGAAACATGGGTTCGATGCCAATATCGGCACATACTCTCTCTATCCATGTTCGGTGCTCCTCGAGATCTATGTCGCCAAAAATGCCGGCTTCAATTCCTTCTTTCTTCAACCTCCCTGCTACATCTTTAAAGTTTCTCTCATAGGTATCCCAGGTTGTGGTTTGTTGAATCAACGGAAATCCTATACAGTCGGACTGCAGTCGCAGGGCTGTACTGGAAAGTCCGTGTGTCATAGATCTTCCTGCATCTTCTGTAGCCATATTTAAAAGAACGAGGGGTTCTGCATCCCTCGCCTTATGCATCGCCAGACAACAATCCTTTCCTCCGCTCCAGGACACAAAGGCTTTTGCTCTTTTAGATAACTTCACTCTTTCACCTCCATTTATTTCATGTAAAAATAATACTACAAAAACGCATATAAGCTTGAATTTATTTATCCCCCTGAGAATATCGAAAAAATCTCAGGGGGGATAAATAGTAATTCTATATTTTAGAATAGCCTTATACGTCTATATTACGTTCATATATGTGCTAATTTGCAAAATAATTTATAAACCATACGATAGAAGGAATGCCAACAAGATCTATGAGCACCGCCCCACATAAAGGTATAATTAGAAAAGCTTTGTAAGACATGACCTTATAGTGTTCGCAGACAGCGCTCATGTTCGCCACCGCGTTAGGAGTGGCTCCCAATCCATGTCCCACAAGTCCGGCACACATTACAGCAGCATCATAGTCCTTGCCCAATATCCTGAAAAGTAAAAAGGCAGCTAACAACAAAATTGCTACCGTCTGCATTACGAGAATTACGATCAAGGGAACAGCCAGATCGTATAATTCCCATATTCGCAGACTCATCATCGCCATAGTTAAAAATATACCCAAAGATACATCTGAGATTAATTCTATGGCTTTGTCGTGCAATTTTACGAGCTTAACATGATCGTTTATGTTGCGAAACACCACGGCCACAAACATGGCAGCCACGTACCCGGGAAGACTGAAATTGTACAACTCCTTAACTTTACCCGTTACAAAACTACCAAGAGCCATTATCACTAATACGAGTGCCAGCATCTTTATAAAATCGAAACTGGCAAACCCCTCGTGCTTTTTCTCCATAGCTTCTTGTAGATGTTGCGTATAAACTACATCGTTGTTCGCACTAATCGTTACTTTATAGCGATCTATCAACCACCTAGCAACAGGGCCTCCCAAAAGACCTCCCGCGATCAGCCCGTATGTAGCTGAAGCGATTGCAACTACTTGCGCTCCTGAAACGCCTAAGCTTTCTGCAACGGGGCCAAATGCTGCTGCTGCTCCATGCCCTCCTTCCAAAGAGACAGCACCGGCCATGACGCCCAAAACAGGATGTATACCTAACAGCTTCGCCAAGCCGACCCCGAAGCCATTTTGGAAAAGCGCCATTCCCCAACAAAAAACCAGGTAGATGATTAGGGCTTTCCCCCCTCGCTTGAGCAGTCCAAAGCTGCCTCCAATGCCAACAGTCGTGAAAAAGGCTATCATCAAGGGAGACTGAAGGGCAGTGTCGAATTTAATTGAACTGCCTCCCTGGTGGTGCAGGAGCAAGACCAATAGCGACATTAAAACACCGCCGATAACCGGAGCAGGAATGCAAAAATGCTCTAGAATGTCCATTCGTCGCCTCAAACCATAACCAACCAAAAGCAGTATAGTAGCTAAAGCTGTAGTCCACATGCTATCTAGATTGATTGTAAATATGTCGTTAATCACACCCCAAGACATTCGATGAACCTCCTTTTAAATTGATATTAAAAACCTCGATAATTCCTAGACCGTTTTACATGAACAATCCCTCCAAACACCTTTTCTGCGGTAAAATTTAACCAACGAAAGTGCATAACCTCGCTGATATATATTACATAGTGACATCAAGATGTGCAATAAAGAACAACATTTTTGCTCCTATAATCCATAATTTTTCGTTGCTATGATAAAATATAAATACGGCATATTAATAATTTTTTATATAAATTTATATCGTCTAGTCGTCCTAAATAAATTAGAACAGCTATTTTTTAAATTATTAATATAATATTGACAAGTCATAGTATAGAAATTATTATTTGTTAAGTCATATATATCGTTTAATAGGAGGGGAAGGGTATGAGAAAAACCAAATATCTTGTAGGTTGTAATTATTTTTACATTATTTCTTTTTTTGGGAGCAACCGATTTTGTTCATATATCCTTTCCACGCCACATGAGCTATGAGCTGCTCTCTAGAAGGCGTAACATCATGGAAGCTACATGTAAAGATATTGGTTTGAAATTTCACTTCGAAACGGCGCCGGACCCGGTGAGCGATGTTGGGGTGGCAGGAGCTCAGCAGTTTATTCTGGAGAAAGTGCCCGCTTGGCTTAAGAAATACGGTCCTAATACAGCTTTCTTCAATACCAACGTTGCTCACGTTGAACCGCTTATCAGACAAATTGTTGCTTACGGAGGATATTACGTGGAGTCATCCGTACCATCACCATTAAGAGGCTATACACACTCGTCTATCAGGATACCTATGTCTTCGGGAAGGGATACCTGGGTTTGACAAAGCTTCAGGTACCTCAAAAGTACCTTAAAATCAAATAAACTATTTTCAACATTTGTGTAGCTAAAACAATTTGAATTTGATATAATTTAGGCGTGGCTAATATACAGGTTTTAAAGGAGGGGATAGCTATGGCAAAAAAAGTCAGCCCGCAAGAGGCAAGACAATCGGTGCAGTCCGGCAAGGCCTTGTTGGTCTGCGCCTATGAGGATGATGAGCGTTTTAATAAGGTGCACCTCGAAGGCGCCATATCTTTCGGTGAATTTCGCAACAAAGAAAAGGACATAAACAAGGATCAGGAGATCATATTCTACTGCGCCTGACACGACGACGCTACGTCTGCCCGTGTGGCAGCGTCATACGAAAATAAGGGCTTCTCTAATGTTAAGGTCTTGGCCGGAGGCGTAAATGCCTGGAAACAGGCAGGGTACCCGCTCCTTTAAACCATATCAAACAAAAAGGAGGCATAATAATGCCAGAAGAAAAGAAAGCCGTCAATCCAGTCGATAAAAAGAAAGAGCTCACCGATGAGGAAAAGGAAAAGCTCATGATGGATGCTTTTGAGCAGCTGGATGGATGCGAAGGTTGTCCAGGCTGTTGCCATGAATAAACATTAAGGTACAAAAAAAGAGGAGGAACTTTCCTCCTCTTTTTTGTTTTAAGTAAAGCTTCGCCCGTTACTCAGCTCCTGCAGCTATTCCCATTCTATTGTTGCAGGTGGCTTGCTGGTCACATCTAAGACTACCCTATTGATACCGTGAACCTCATTGCATATGCGTCGAGCGACCTTGTCGAGCAACTCGCGATGAAGATAGGTCCAATCTGCCGTCATGCCGTCCAAGGACTCAACCGCTCGCAGCGTAATGGTATAACCGTATGTGCGCTCGTCTCCCATAACGCCAACGCTTCTTACTGGGAGAAGAACGCAAAACGCCTGCCACACCTTTTCGTAAAACCCTGCCAAATCCAGCTCTTCAATGAATATGGCATCCGCCCGCCTTAAGAGGTCCAGCTTTTCTCGCGTTACCTCTCCTAGACACCGTACGGACAAGCCAGGGCCGGGAAAGGGATGACGCCGTAATATGCTTCGAGGAACTCCCAAAATTGCCCCAATAGCTCGCACTTCATCCTTAAAGAGGTCCTTCAGCGGCTCCAAGAGTTTAAACTTCATCTTTTCCGGCAATCCGCCCACGTTGTGATGCGTCTTAATCACGGATGCGCCTTTGCCCTTATGGCCGCTTTCTATAACGTCGGGGTAAAGGGTACCTTGCAGCAGCCACTGAGCATCGCCAAACTTTTCGGCCTCCTCCTCGAAGACCTCTATGAAGGTCCTGCCCACAGCTTTGCGTTTTTCTTCGGGATCCGTTATGCCCTTTAATGCTGCCAAAAACTTGTCCGAGGCATCTACATAATGCACGTTAAGGTCTAATTTATCGCGGTAAACGGAAAGCACGCTTTCTGGCTCGTTGAGTCGCAAAAGGCCGTTATTTACAAAGACACAATGAAGGTTATCTCCTATTGCCCTTTTGGTGAGCACGGCAGCCACAGTAGAATCTACGCCGCCTGATACGGCTGAGATCACCTTGCCGTCGCCAACCGTTCTGGCAATTTCCTTGATTTGCTCGTCGACCCAATCGCCCAAGTTCCATGAAGGCTCGCATTGGCATATATCGAACACAAAGTTCTTTAATATTTCGACCCCATGCTCCGTATGGACAACCTCGGGGTGAAACTGCAGGCCAAATATTTGTTTACCCTCGACAGCCATGGCGGCTATAAGCCCACCTTCGCTTTTCGCCAAGACGCGCGCCTTTGGCGGAAGCTTTACGACCGTATCGCCATGGCTCATCCATACGTTAAATTGCTTTGGAAGGCCTTTAAAGAGGCCCTCTCCTTCCCCTTGAATCTCAATGCAAGCACGTCCGTATTCGGCCAGCCCAACCCTTCCCACTTGACCTCCTAAAATATGCGACAGTAACTGCATGCCATAGCAAATGCCCAATACAGGTATGCCTAACTCCAAAAGCTCCTTCGATATCATAGGAGACCCAGGCAACAATATGCTTTTAGGACTACCTGATATTATTATCCCCTTGGGATTTTTTGACCGTATTTCCTCCAACGAAGCATCCCAGGGAAGGATCTCGCTGTAAACCTTTAGTTCCCTGATCCTTCTTGCAATGAGCTGCGTATACTGAGAACCACAATCCAAAACCACTACGACGTCTTTTGCCCTCAAAGGATACACCTCCAGCTGCCTTTTACAGTCTATAGACGCAGAGAAACGAAGAATGTCCGTCCGTCACGCCAAATTAGAAGTACGATGGTATCAGAGCCTTTCTTCAGAGCCTTTTTCAGATCATCGACAGTGTTAACCGACAATCCATTGGCTTCTAAGATGACATCGCCTTCTTGAATGCCTATGGTATCGCTAACGGAACCAGGCTTGACTCCGGTTACCACCAAACCGTCACCTTGCGGTAGGCTATACTTCTCCCTCAAGGCAGGGGTAATGGAGGCAACCTTTAGGCCCAAATTTTCCAAATCGGTTCCCTCGGCGCGAGGAGCCTCAACCTGTCCCGGCAGGTCTCCAAGAGTAACTGTTATGGTCTTGCTACCACTTTGAGTTACCACTTCCAGTTTTACCTTTTCTCCTGCATTGCGCTTTCGGATCTGAAATACCAAATCTTGCGGATCTTCGATATCTACGCCTTCAACTTTCGTTATGACGTTTCCCCTCTTTATGCCTGCTTTATCGGCTGGGGAGTTAGGTACGACATCAGCCACGACGGCTCCCTTATTCACCTTTAGCCCATATGCCTGTATGAAGTCCGGCGTGAGAGGCTGAGTGTAAACCCCGAGCCAACCCCTTCGCACCTTACCATAGTTTACTAGGTCATCTATGACCCCTTTGGCCATATTGACCGGTATGGCAAAGCCTATGCCCTGAGCGTAAGGTATGATGGCAGTGTTTATGCCCACGACTTTACCGTTGAGATCCAAGAGCGGTCCGCCGCTGTTTCCCGGGTTTATTGCGGCGTCAGTCTGCAGAAAACCGTCAAAGCTGAGGTTGCCGGCACGAACAGAGCGATTTTTCGCCGAGATTACGCCTACCGTGACCGTGTGTTCCAAGCCGAAGGGGTTTCCTATGGCCACAACCCACTCGCCGACTTGGACCGCATCGGAATCGCCCAACGCAAGGACCGGCAAATTACTCGCTTTGACCTTGATCACTGCGAGGTCAAAGGTTGGATCTTTTCCGACAACTTTGGCATCAAACTGCCTGCCGTCGGCAAGGGTAACGGTTATCTTGTCTGCGCCCTCTATGACGTGGTTATTGGTCAATATATAGCCATCCTTTGAAACGATAAACCCTGAGCCCTTGCCTTTCATTGGGATAACCTGCGTAAACTGCTGCAAATCTTCCCCGAAAAATTGCTTAAAGAACGGATCATCAGCAAAAGGAAAAAGCGGCTGCTTTACTAAAGCCTCAGTATCGATATTTACTACGGCAGGAGAGGCAACTTGTGCAATCTTAACAATCGGGTTTCCGGTAAAAGGATCGCCCTTGTCGGAACTACCAGCATTGCTTGATTTTGCAACCCTCGTTTCCAGAGGAAGAACTATTAAAAGCAATCCCAGCAAAACTAATACGAAAACGTTAGAAAATTTTTTTAGCAATTTCACCACCTCCGAAGATCTTCATACATCAAATCTTTACGCACCAACGATGTTGTATATATACTTGCAATGGGTCGAATGCATCGTAAATTATACCTAAGGTAACCCTTCCGTTCCTAACGCTACGCCCAAATTGTATCACAGTAAGTGGAATGGTATTTACACTCTTTAAAATTCGTGTTTGGCATGTTATACTGATAGCAGTTTCGCTAATCGTAATTACAGATAAGGAGGAACGATAAAATGACAGATACTGCTGCAGTCGCAAAAATTGTGAACAGCTTTGCTAATGCACTTATAGATGTATGCAAAAGCATGGGGATCGAGGTGTCCTTGGACAAAACCAACATTTCATCCGATTCTCGTTTTCCAAATAATCGTGCCGCGGCACTGATAGGCTTCGTGACTCCTACCATAAAGGGAACGATAGGGTTGCTTGTAGAGGAACCATCTTTTAACGAAATAGTAACTGTCATGTCCGGCGGTAGTATTGTGCCAAGCCTTAGCGACTCTCTAGCTCTGAGCGTAATAGGCGAACTCGCAAATATGACCAGTGGCCGGGCTTTTATGCAATCCAATACAAACGAAATATCCATTACCCCTCCACAGCTATTAACTGGCGAGCTAATAATGGCCGTACCGTCAGCAGAGGACGCAGTGCGAAGCTTTACCCTTCCCTTTACAATGCGCAGCGGAAATAAAATTTATTTGGTATTGACCATAAATGCGTAAATGAATTATGTCCCCGAAGCTGCCGCTCCAGGGACACAATTCATTTACTATCAAAATAATATTTGGCTATTTAGCAAAATAGTTAATGAACCATACAATGCTTGGAATGCCCACTAGGTCAATTAACACCGCACCGCATAAGGGAACGATAAGAAAGGCCTTATAGGACATCACCTTGTTTCCTTTCCTTTGGACAGCTTCATGAAAGCATCGAACTAATATGTAATATTCTTTCTGTAGCACCCCCTAAAGGTTCTTTATTGTTTGCTAAAGCCAAAATACCGCTAGCCCAACTATATTACAGGAAGGAAACCCTGAGGCGCAATGATCAAAATAACGCGATCGCATCATTGACAATCGCACAGTTAACCTATAAACTCACTTTGTTAATTTTGAACAAAAATATCTTATTTGTCAGTTTGAAGGTGGTGCGCAAAATGACTCGAGAAGAGCTTGAATCCCTTTTGCGGGATAAGATACCAACGTTACCAAAAAAGGCCAGAAGGGTGGCGGAATATTTACTGTCGAACATGCGAGAAGTGGCATTCAACTCGATCGGACAGGTAGCCCAAGAGCTTCAGGTATCAAAGGCTCAATTGGTACGAGTGGCCAGGATCCTTGGCTTTCAAGGGTATGCAGAGCTGAAATCGGCCTTCCAAAAGGCCATACTGGAGCAGATCAACCCTGTCACGATGCTGGTCAAAGCAAAAGAAAGCGGCGAAGGACTGGCTCCAAATATATTTGACACGGAACATGCAAACTTGGATAACACCTGGAGAATGATCAGCAAAGAAAAAATTAACGCCTTCATCGACCTGGTCAAAAAGGCAAATAACATTTATTGCATGGGGTGGGGCATATCTTCTCTCGTGGCGGAGACCTTTTACATGCGTTTAAGGGTCATGGGCCTACCCGGACACCTGATCAAAAGGGGATCCCTTGCGATCGTAGAACAGGTTCGTTGCATCAAAGAAGGAGACGTAGTAATCGTATGTGAACTTCCAAGTTACGTGGTGGAGGTAACGGAGGCAATCGCAAAGTGCGCAGCACAAAAGGCCAGCATAGTTACCATAACCGATACTGCTGCCGCTCCGGTTTGCCCCATGGCGACGCTTCAGTTTTACGTCAGTGCTCTAAGCCCTACATTCGGTAGCAGCATCATAGGGCCGTTGTTTTTGGCGCACATCTTAACCTCCATACTCTCTGTAGAGCTCGGGGAGGCTGCTCAACATGCCCTCGAGGACCAGGTGCAGTTTTTACACGATGAAAGGATATTTCACCCTGTCTTTGGTTTAAGATATTGAAATACTTACCAGCAGTTATAAATTTGAGGGCAATCAAAAGCACAAAATTACAGCATATATAAAATATTAAGAGTTATAATAAGAGTTGTAATAGGAAATACATAATAACAACACTTCAAAGGACTGAAACCTTTGGTAGTTTTACCGGGAAGGCAAATATATATGGTTGTTTCGGTTAGCCAAACAGCAGCTAGATTTCTAAGCTAAATTGCAAACATTCTTAGAGGACTCGGTTAATACGCCTTCAGGTTTTATATGAATTTTTTTGATGCAAAGGTGGTATTCTAATATGAAAGTAGCTTTGATATCTCCAGGTAAGGACGATTACTACGCCAAGCGGTTAAAAAGCGCGTTGAAACTCCCTCCCTTAACCTTAAGCACCATAGCCGCTTTAATCAAACCAGGCATAGAGGTCGCATTGGTCGATGAACATGTCGAACCCATAAACTATGATGACCCCTACGATCTAGTCGGCATAACAGTTATGACCTCCGTGGCCCCAAGGGCATACAAAATCGCCGACGAATTCAGAGCACGAGGAGCCAAAGTCATATTGGGAGGCCCGCATCCTTCCGCGCTTCCTCAGGAAGCGATAAAGCACTGCGATGCGGTAGTCATTGGAGAGGCCGAGGGTGCCTGGCAGAGGCTCATCGATGATTTTGAAAAGGGTGACCTAAAGCAATTTTATTCTAACGAACATCTTCCAAGCCTGGAAAATTTACCTGAACCACGAAGAGATCTGTACAAAAAAGGGGCCTACTACCTCGAAAACACAATCCAGATCAGCAGAGGCTGTCCCTTTGGATGCTCCTTTTGTTCTGTTTCGAACTTCTTTGGCAATACCTACCGCCACAGACCCGTAAGAGATGTTGTTCGAGAGATAAGCCACATGAAGGGAAAATTGATCGCATTCATGGACGACAACATCATCGGTGATCCCAAGCATAGCAAGGAGCTGTTCAAGGCCCTCATCCCCTACGGCAAAAAGTGGGTTGGGCAAAGTTCCTTTAACATCGTCGAGGATAAAGAATTGCTGGGGCTCGCACAAAAAAGCGGTTGCGTGGGGCTTTTCATCGGCCTTGAGAGCATTTCGGAAGCAAGCATGAAGGAGATAGGCAAACCTCAGAACAAAATTAAAAAATTTAAGGAAGGGTTAAAGATATTACATGATCACGGAATAATGGTCATGGGAGCCTTTATCTTTGGCTTCGACAGCGACGACAGGGACGTCTTTAAAAGGACACTGGATTTCGCACTTGATTCCAAGCTGGACTTAGCTCAATTCAGCGTCCTGACGCCCTTGCCCGGAACCAAACTATACGAGAAGCTGTCCCTCGAAAACCGCATCATCGACAAGGACTGGTCCAAATATGACTTTGGAAATGCTGTTTTCAGGCCCGCCCAGATGACGGCAGAGGAGCTTGAGAAGGGCAATGGATGGGCATGGAGACAATTTTATTCTCACGGCTCGATCTTAAAGAGAGTTTTTGGAATGAAGTATGAACTTCATAGATATTTACTCTATTTTGTACCGATTTTAACGCTCAACCTTAGCTTTAGAAAGGCCCTTAATTTTGAAGCAAAAATGTCCAAACTATCGCTTGGATCATTGAATTGATCATATGTTGCTAAGCCAACCAAGGTAAACCCCTCCCGATTGTCGTAAAACCATCGAGAGGGGTTTACCTCAAAAGAATAAACGGATAAGCTTACGTATTTTGCGTTTACGAATGGCTAAATTTCGTAGCTTTGGCCCGGCTCTAAGATTATAACCTCGGCCAAAGATCCAACTTTCGCCTTAAACTCCTGCGGATCTGCCTTTATCACCGGAAAAGTCCCGTAGTGCATCGGGATTACCTTTCTAGGTTTAATGAACTCGACGGCTCTGACGGCATCGTCTATGTCCATCACGTAGTTTCCGCCTATGGGCAACATGGCAAGGTCTACTTTTTCATGCTCAAGAAGCTTCATCTCCATGGTAAGACCTGTATCGCCCGCATGGTACAACTTTTTCCCCTCCACCTCTATCAGAAATCCGCAGGGAGTCCCCCCGTAAAGCATCTTATCGCCTTCGGCTATTCCGGAGCCATGCCATGCCGGAGTAAGCTTGACACGTCCAAATGGAAAGGCAAACCTGCCTCCTATGTGCATGCTGTGACACTTCAGTCCCTTCGAGGCTAAATAGGTCGATATTTCGGCGTTTGCTATAACGGTTGCACCGGTATTTTTCGCAATTTGAACGGTATCGCCTATATGATCATCATGACCATGGGTTACGAATATGTAATTTAAATCCGTGATGCTTGCCGGCTTCCACGCACTGGATGGATTACCGGACAGAAAAGGATCAATTAAAGCCTTAATGCCCTCTCCTTCTATATAAAAAGCAGCATGTCCTAAATATGTCACTCTGGCCACTTTAAACACCTCCTCTTCGATAAAGAAATTTCCTACCTACTATTATACTAAAATATATAAAATGACCATGCATCAAGTTGATCTATTCACGCTAAATGGGCATATTACTTGTTTGATAGTGATATATCATATTGCCCCTTTATATAACCGCCCCTGATAGCCCCCAGGTAGTTTCTCGCGACATTAAACACCCTATCTACGGAGTGAGCCATTTTACCGGAACGTTCCCACAGCCAAAGGCCCACTCCCCACCTAGGTATTTCCGTAGGGTATGTCGGACCAAAGAGCCCGATTACCGGGACTCTCCCCCCCAGTGCTATATGAAGGCCTAGAGTATCCACGCTTATCAGTAAATCCAAATCGTAAATCCAATCGACATAACTTTGCATGGTGCCACCCGGTTGCCACGTTACTTCATAACCTTGATTTTGAAGTTTTTTGGCTAAGCTCCACCATCGTTCCATAGGCCATGCCTTTTGGGGCCACTTGAGCCCCACCCTTGGATTTAACCCTATAAGCGGAACCTTGCGCCTCTCGCCCACACCTATGCGCAGGTAAGACCAGTAAGGTTCCCCACTCCACGTCATGCCGCAAAGCTTGTAAAGCCAATGAGCATGGGAAAGGCGGACTTTTCTCCCCGTGGAGTAAATGATATCTTCCAGTTCTGGTACCCGTGGATTGGTGCGCCAATGGTCTCCATCCAAATAAAAGCCCCGCACTTTTGATTTCCACTTATCTGGAAGGGGTATATCTGTCCTTTCCAGATAAAATACAACATCTGGCTCCCCGATGTCTTCGAAGGAATCTACGAAGTGCAAGTTGTGTTGTGGAGGAAAGAGGGCTTGAAGTTTCTTGGGAGCCCCATACCAATATACATCATGTCGCTGCAGTAGGCGCGAAAGCAGCACCCCGCTCCTAAATACCTCCCCATCGGAGATGCCCTCGATCTTTGAATCCCGCAATAACTCCGTTTCCCCCGTCTTTACGATTAAACAACGCATTCCGCTATCACCTTTACCCGCGATGAGCTGTAATGTCCCGACTCATCGTATTCTATTCCAACAAGGCGTATCTTTAGATCGCAATTAAGAACCCTTGCAAATACTGGATTACCCCGATTTCTTTCATACCATGCCCTCATAAATTTGGCCTCCTCCCATCCATCGACGAACAAATACCCGTTCATGACGGCGTCTCCCTCTAGATCGTAAAGCCAGCTTTCATATGTACCATCAATAGTAAGGCCACGACCCTTAAGATGTTTTAAGGCCATCATCCTCGTCCTCTTCTTCCGTTGCCGTAACCTTGATGTGCAGCTCATCCAGCTGCTTTTCATCGACATAAGAAGGAGCGCCCGAAAGAAGGCATTGGGCCTTTTGTGTCTTAGGAAAAGCAATTACATCGCGAATGGACTTCGCCCCGGCTAGTAACATCACAAGCCTATCGAACCCGAGAGCTATTCCTCCATGAGGGGGCGTTCCATAAGAAAGGGCGGTTAACAAGAACCCAAAGCGATTCAAAGCTTCCTCTTCGTTCAAACCCAGGACCTTAAACACGCTTTCCTGAACCCTGGGATCGTGGATCCTTATCGAACCTCCCCCAACTTCATTTCCATTTAATACTATATCATAAGCGCGCGATCTGGCCTTCCACGGCTCGCTTTCAAGAAGATGGAGATCTTCGTTTTTAGGAGCGGTAAAGGGATGATGGACAGAAACGTAACGGTTCTCCGTATCGCTCCATTCGAACAAAGGAAAATCTACAACCCATAGGAAAGCCCACTTATCTCTTTCGATCAGGTCATATTTTTTTGCAAGCTCCAGGCGAAGTTGACCCATGACCTCACATACCTTGCGCTTATCTGTATCCGCCATGACGAAAAGAGCTTCGCCCTGCGATAGCTTTGAGCGCTCTATCAAAAGCTCCTTACCCGCTTCGTCCAAAAATTTGACTAAAGGACCCTTTAGATCTTCTCCCCTTTGGAAACAAGCCAACCCCTTAGCTCCAAGCTCTTTTGCCTTCGCCTCGATGTTGCCGACCTCTTGTCGCGACAGGTTAGCCCCGCCAGGTAGGACAAATCCCTTAATTGCTCCGCTATCTCCTACTTCGAAGGCTTTGATGCCCTTGCCAGAAAAGACCTCTTTTAAATCCATAAGCTCAAAGGGTATTCTCAAATCCGGCTTATCGGAACCGAATCGTTCCATGGCTTCCGCATAACTGAGCCTGGGAAAGGGTGTTTGAATATCCAGCCCAATCGTCTCCCTGAACAACCCTTTCATATAATCCTCGACCAACTCAAAAATATCTTCCTCCGTTAAAAAGCTCATCTCCACATCGATCTGGGTAAACTCAGGTTGCCTGTCAGCCCTTAAATCCTCATCGCGAAAACATCTGGCTATCTGAAAGTACCTATCCACTCCGGAGATCATGAGGATCTGTTTAAAGATCTGTGGCGACTGAGGAAGGGCATAAAATTTGCCGGGGTTTACCCTGCTTGGAACCAAGTAGTCCCTAGCACCCTCAGGCGTCGATTTTGTCAGCATTGGCGTTTCTACTTCAATGAAGCCCTCTCCGGTAAAAAACGATCTGGTGTACTGTGCAGCCTTGCTTCTAAGGCGCAAATTCCTTTGCATGGCCTCTCGCCTTAAGTCCAAATATCTGTATTTAAGCCTTATATTCTCATCGATCATGCCGGCATCGTTGGGATCGAAGGGAGGCAAAACAGCCGGTGAAAGCACTAAGAGGTCTTCGGCAATTAATTCAAAATTTCCCGTCGCAAGCGAGGGATTTTCTGTTCCAACAGGTCTTCTTTTGATCGTGCCCTTTATTGATACCACGTATTCGCTTCTAAGTTGCTTTGCCCTCTCGTGTACGGAAGCGTTATTCTCCGGATTGATCACGACCTGAACCATGCCGGTGTGATCCCAAATTTCGAGGAATATTATCCCGCCTAAATCCCTTCGCTTTCGTACCCATCCGTTAATCGTGACGGGTTTATCCGCATAGCTTTGATTTATATTGCCACAATAAACCGTCCTCTTCCAATTTTTGTCAAATACTGCGTCAAACAATTCCTTCGCCTCCAAATCTAATGTGCAATACTATGTCTAATGTAATCTACCAAAGAATCTCGGGAAACCTCCTCTTGCGAACCACTGGCTAAATCCTTCACGGTCACTACGCCCTTTTGCAGTTCGGTGCCCCCCAAGATGCAGGCCAGCCTCGCTTCCTTATTTGATGCCATCTTAAGCTGGGATCCTAACGACTTGCCGGAATAATCCATATCAACGCTGATACGGTTTTGCCGTATTTCGTAAAGCAACTTCAATGCTGCCCGCTTGGCAGAATCATCTGCAGTTACCACAAACACGTCGATAGCGGGCTTGGGGCCAAAATCGCATCCCTGCCCCTCCATCGTCAAAACGATACGCTCGATACCGGCAGCAAAGCCGACGCCGGGGACGTGAGGACCTCCGATTGCTTCGGCCAGATTATCGTACCTTCCGCCTCCACAAACGGCATTCTGTGCCCCCAATTCACCGGAAAGGACCTCGAATGCGGTTTTTGTATAGTAATCTAATCCACGAACGAGGTTTTTGTCCTCTTTATAGTGGATGCCTAGCAGCGACATGCCCTCCTTGACCCTATGAAAGTGCTCTTTACACTCGTCACAAAGATAATCCGTCATGCCTGGAGCTTCCTTCATGATTTCCCTGCATCCCTCATTCTTGCAATCCAATATTCTCAGCGGGTTTCTATCGAACCTATTTTGACAGGTCGGACAAAGCAGCTCGAACTTTGATCCAACATAGTCCTTGAGAGCCTGTCTGTAAGTGGGCCTGCATTCCGGACAACCTACCGAGTTAACTACGACCTCTAAATTCGAAAGACCGAGCATGTCAAAAAGGTAGATGGCAAAGGAGATGATCTCCAGATCGACTTCCGGAGCATCGGAACCCAACGCTTCGACGTCTAGCTGCCAAAATTGGCGATACCTTCCCTTTTGCGGACGTTCATAGCGAAACATGGGGCCTGCGCTCCACATCTTAACTGGCTGCACCTTTTGCGACATACCGTGCTCCAAGTAGCATCTGACCATGGAGGCCGTGAGTTCAGGTCGCAAGGTTAAGCTTCTGCCGGATCGATCCTCAAAGGTATACATCTCTTTTTCAACTACGTCCGTAGAATCGCCTATCCCCCTGGCAAAAAGCTCCGTATGCTCAAAAATAGGCAGATGCACTTCGCTATATCCAAAAACGTTCGATACTTTCCTTGCCGCATCCATGACATAAGCCCATTTCCACGATTCATCGGGAAGAACATCCCTCACTCCTCTGGGTGCCTTGATGATATCCATGATGTATCGTTGCCTCCTGTTTTTACGATCTTATTATTTATTAATGATAGTTCACAAATAACGACAGCAAAAAATATGATATCAAAAGATCTGTATAGTAAAAAGCGCGGCCTTCCAAATGCCGCGCTTTCTGTTCTTGCCTGTCGGGGATTTGCCTATGAACGTCTACGAAAGATTATCCCTTATCTTGACTCTAGTTGAAACTTAATTGCCGTCCTTTCTTCACCGTCAATGCTGATCTTAGCGAAAGCAGGGATGCAGATCAAATCAATACCATTGGGTGCCACATAGCCCCGTGCAATCGCTATCGCCTTTACAGCTTGGTTAACCGCCCCTGCACCTACCGCTTGCACCTCCACTGCACCCTTCTCTCGCATGACTGCAGCTATAGCTCCTGCAACAGATTTTGGCTGAGAGTTTGCGGAGACCTTGAGAACTTCCATTCCATTCGACCTCCCTGTAAATTAGGCTCTACATTTTAATATATAATCCCCCGACCTTTAACTTACAACGCCAATCATAGTATAGCGACATATCCCAAGAATTTGCAAGCTCGAATTATCCCAAAAACCAATAATTAGTGTAGTTCGCTAATTCTTCTTCACGTCTTTGCTTGCTTCTTAAACCTTCTCCTATAGCCATTCTACGGAAATATGTGTTTTTCATTTCAATAGTGCAGGTTACCTTTATTTATTTTGCTTTAAATGATAGGATGTAAATGGATCAACTTGCATTTTAAGCGCACACCATGCTTTGTAAGATACACCTAAAAATAAAATATATTTTGCCGTCTTGCAACTTAAAGTCCCCTTTCCTAGACAAATATTATAGAGGAGGGTCATAGAATCGTGAGAATACTAGCAAGCTTAAATGACCTATTTGAAACAATCAGAAGCGTACTTCCATTAGCGATCATACTTGTCTTGTTTCAGCTTATAGTGCTTAAGAAGCCCCTAAGAAACACAAGGGAATTTGTAATAGGAATCTTGCTGTGTGTCTTTGGACTACACTTCTTCCTAAAGGGCGTTTTTATGAGCCTCCATCCTCTGGCCGATTCGGTAGGAGGCAATTTGGTAGTCCTAAAGCATAAATGGTCGATCATAGCTGCGGTATTTGCCATAGGATATTGCGGGACCCTTGTAGAGCCGGCATTAAAGACTTTGGCTTTAGAGGTCGAAGAGGTATCAATTGGAGCTATCCCGCATAAAACCCTAATTCATGCCGTTGCTATAGGTTTCGGCATTGGGATGGGCATAGGTATATATAAAATCTTAAACAACATATCCTATGCAAAGGTCATAATACCCTTGCTTTTGCTGATATTAACACTGATTTTCTTTACACCCGATGAGTTCATATCGATAGCCATGGATTCAGCCAGCGCTACTACCGGGCCTGTCAACATTCCAATCAATATGGCCATAGCAATAGGCTTGGCAAAAATGCTCGAAAATGTCGACCCGCTTGCATACGGTTTCGGCATCATAGGTCTCACTTCTACTGGAGCTGTAATTTCTGTATTAATATTAGGGATATTGACGAAATTATAGACTATCAATTACCGCCTTTTAAATAAAGCACAAAAGGAGAGACATTACTATGGATGTTAAATGTATCGTTGCCATCGTAGAAAGGGGAAAAGCTGACAAAGTAGTCGAAAAGGCAAAAAAGGCAGGTGCAAAGGGAGCGACCATTCTTTATGGGAGAGGCACGGGACAATCCGAAGCACTAAAATTTTTCAACTTACACATAGAAGCGTCCAAAGAGATAATTCTAATACTTAGCGATATTAACGAATACAAGTCAATATACGATGCCATCGTCGAGGCCGGCAAACTTAATGAACCTGGAACGGGCATAATATTCACATTTTTAGTATCCGAACTAACAGGCTTACGACATAGAGAGCACATAAAAAACAACTAAATTTCCCCTAGTTAAAAAAGTTCATATTGCATATAATATGATTTTTTTATATTTCAACAAAAACTAATGGATTTTAATGATTATTGATAGTATAATGAACTTCAAATTTGAGACGAAAGGAGGGAACTAAATTGCCAGAAAATAAGGGTAGACGAAGGAGAAGAAGCACAATAGAGGAAATGATACTTAAGACACAAGAAAAACTGGAAAAAACCAAGAAGAGATTCATCAATAAACATACTGACGAGATCATAGACATGTTTACTCAAATCGTAGAAACTGCCCGACTAGATACTTTTGATGTTCTTAATGATTATATAAATATTGCCAATGAAAATGAGCGTAAAAAATTTGTTCGTGATCTGATCATTAATGCCGCCCGCAACATCGATGCCAATACACCGCAGTAGACAAAATTTATGGGGCATCTCTAAGAGATGCCCCCCTCGATAGGCTATTAAGTATTATTCTCTAATTTATAGAGCCGTTACTTCAGAAGCCTGTGGCCCTTTGGTTCCCTGTACTATCTCGAAAGAAACCCTTTGACCTTCTGCCAATGTCTTAAATCCATCCTGCTGTATAGCGCTGTAATGAACGAAGACGTCCTTGCCGGTGTCTGCAGTGATGAAGCCATATCCCTTAGACTCGTTAAACCACTTGACTGTTCCCTGTGTTTTCACTAATGTTGCCTCCTAAATACTTGTTTTGTAAATTTTATTATTGTCGATGGCGCCTATCGACACAAGATATAATACACCATATTGTTCAAAAGTCAAGCACTTTTTATATTTCAAATCCAAAAAACTTAGAATACCCTACCCCCCAAAGGGGGATCATCGTCTACCGATAATAACACAACATCTCCGTCTTTGTTTGGCACTCCAAGAACTAAAACTTCACTTTTAAATCCGGCAACAGTCTTCGGCGGAAAGTTAAGTACGGCAATGATCAACTTGCCCTCTAGGGAACTTGGAGAATAAAGCTTCGTTATCTGAGCGCTCGATTGCTTTACTCCAATTTCATCGCCGAAATCGATCCAAAGCTTATAGGCTGGCTTCCTCGCCTTTTCGTTGATCTCTGCCTTTAAAATTTTTCCCACCCTCATGTCCACAGCATCAAACTGTTCGTAAGTTATAGTAGCCACCTTGAGCACCTCCGCCCATTCAAGTTTATCTATGGCCTTTCTATTTAGTTTTATACCTGCTATGCTGCAATTAATCTTATTAAATCCTTTTTTCAAACAGGAGGTCCGACCATGGGTAAAATGCTGAGGATATTCGGGATTATAGGCATCGTCCTTGGAATCATTATAATGATTCCCGTCGTGACAATCCCATCGGGGCTTGCGGTCACCATTAACGGGATTGTACTTTATGCCATAGGAAAAATTTACGACGACGTGCGGACGATAAAGGATAAACTGAATATCCCTTAAGTTACATGTGCCGCAATTTCATGGCAATTTCATGAGCAGCCAGACCTTCCGCCCTGGCTATCGTCGCCCCATGCAAGGCAAGCATCGCTGCGGCTTTAGGCGACAAATGCAGGTGTTGCATCGGACGAAGAAAAGTTCCTACCCCTAGGCCACCTTGAAATCTCGCAGACCCACCCGTGGGCAACACGTGATTTGTGCCAGCGATGTAATCTCCGAAGGGCACTGAGGAGTATTTCCCCAAAAAGGCAGCGCCGTAGCATGAGAAAAGTTGAAGCTTGCCTTGGGGATCCTTCAACGCCAATTCCAGATGCTCAGGGGCAAGCTTATCTGCATACTCTGCTATCTCCTGCAGGCTGCCCACTGCAATCGTCGCCCCTTTTTCCCATGAAATTGAAGCTATTGAGGCCGTCTCAAGATTTGAGAGAATGTTTAAGGCTTCTTTTATTGTCTTTTCTGCAATTGTCTCGTCGGTGGCAAGCAACGTAGCTTTGGCATTGGGATCATGTTCAAGCTGGGCAATCATATCAGCTGCAAGGAATTTCGGATCTGCGCTTTCGTCTGCCACGATCAAGACCTCACTTGGACCTGCTAAACCGTCAATGCCCACGGTACCAAAGACCTGCCTTTTCGCCTCCGTCACAAAGACATTTCCGGGCCCTGCTATAAAATCTACAGGCTTTATATCGCCCGCTCCAAAAGCCACAGCTGCAACGGCTTGTGCACCCCCGATCGCCCATGCCTCCTTAACGCCGAGCAGGCCCATTGCTGCAAGCGTAACCGGATTAGGGTTACCTTCCTTTCCCGGAGGAGTTAACACCACTACCCTTTCAACGCCGGCCTCCTGGGCGGGAATCACCCCCATCAAGACGCTGCTTGGCAACGGATATCTGCCCCCGGGAACGTAAATGGCGGTGCTTTTTACGGGGATAAATCGTATTCCAGCTTTTATGCCATCCGCTACGTCGCACTCAAAGGTCTTGAATATGTCCCTTTGCGCCCTATGAAAAGTTCGAATGTTTTTTTCAGCCATCTTTAATGCGTCCTTTAGATCTTGAGACAAATCTCGCCAGGCTTTCGTCATGTCTTTGGGGTTAATCCTAAATGGTGCTATGCCGTCAAGGGATTGGCATATATTTACCAAGCTCTCCCATCCCTTTTTCTTTATCTGACTTAAAATATCCTCAACCTTGTCAGACACTTCGCGCATTAAGTCCTCGCCAATTACAACTTCCGGACGTTTGATAAAACGCATGACAAATTTTCACTCCTTCATCGAAGTCTTAGAAAACCAAGCTATTTGTTCCTCCAGGCACAGCTGTCCTTTCTGGAACAACCGGGGCACTTTGGAAGCAGTTCGTCGCGAGCATAATTAGATCCCATGCCAACCATGAAGGTAACGGAATAGAAGGGCTTAATTATATCGTGCTCGTTTACGGTAATCCCATAAGCCCTCCCATTTAAACCCTCGACTATCAAAGGTTGCAGGGACAAGGGCAGGCCCGGCGTAGAACCTGGTATGTGGACCAAGCTTACGCCATATCCCCTTTGACGTGCTATATCAAGCAATAAATTCTTTATTTTTTTGATGACCTGTCCCATAACAGCCACGCTAAGCTCGCTTAAGATATAAGAGACGAGAAGTTCGTTTCTTGAGTTATATATTTCAATTTTTTCTTCTATGGCAGGTCCAATCGTGGCTAAACCAACGAAAACTTCATCCGCCGCTTTGAGGTCTGATAACCCATCCTCAGGGCTAAAGGCCAATTTTTTCCCGTCGAAGGTAAGAACTAAGCCGCGTTCATCAAAGCAGGGTTGGCAAAATTCGTATAAAAGCGTCGGCGTCACAAGTTCCTTTATGTCCAAAAGAAGCCTTCTTGCTTGCCCCTCAATCGTCTCTTGGTCAGGGTTTGACTTGGTTTGATGAGGGATCAGTGCATCTAGCTCAATTTCAGTTACGTCCAGCTTTAATTTTATAACTTCCATTATAAAAGAGCTCCTCCGTCATTAAAATATATAATATTCTAGCATTGATGATGATTGATCTAAAAAGGAGCGTAGAAAGTCATGTCGGAAATGACGGTAATTGAAAGGGCACTAAAGATAAGTGATTGGATGGTAAACATCAGAAGGGATTTTCACAGACATCCTGAGCTTTCTGGGCAGGAAAAGCGCACGCGCGACATGATAATAAAATATCTGGAGGAGCTAAAAATACCGTATAAAACATTTAATCATCACTACGGCGTAGTGGGGTTGATAGAAGGAAGCGGCAATTTAAGCGTAGCCCTGCGAGCCGATATGGATGCTCTCCCAATCCAGGACAAAAAAACAGTAGAATACGCGTCGCAAAACAAAGGCGTAATGCATGCCTGCGGACACGATGCCCACATGGTAGTGCTCCTTGGAGCTGCCAGGCTATTGGCCGAGGAAAGAAAATCGCTTAAGGGAAATGTCTTGTTGGTTTTCCAGCCTGCAGAAGAGACAACAGGTGGAGCCAAGCAGATGATAGAGGACGGTATCTTTGACGAAAACACGAAGGCCATCTTTGGCCTTCACGTATCGACCGAGTTAACTACAGGCAAAATAGGCATCAGATATGGTCAAATGAATGCAGCCTCAGACATGCTGACGCTAAAAGTTATGGGCAAAAGCACTCACGGAGCTTACCCACACGAGGGGATAGATGCCATAGTAATAGCAGGACAGCTTATCTCTGCCCTGCAAACGATAGTAAGCAGGGCTACGGACCCAAGGGACTCCGCAGTCTTGACCTTTGGCACCATAAAAGGCGGCAGCCAGAACAACATCGTCGCCGACGAAGTGACCATGACGGGAACTCTTCGAACCTTATCCCCCGACACTCGCGAAAAGCTCAACGAAAAGATAAGGCAATACGTCAAGTTTATCCCCAAGGGCATGGGAGGCCAAGGAATTTTAGAGAGGATAAAGGGATATCCTGCTCTGACTAATCACTCTCAATGGGTGGATTTTGTCATCAATACAGCAAATGAGCTTCTTGGTGAAAACTCAGTGGTCTTGCTTGAAAAACCCAGCCTTGGGGTGGAAGATTTTGCATACTTCCTTGAAAAAATACCAGGAGCATTTTATCAATTAGGCTGCCGCAATGAGGCAAAAGGAGCTATCCATCCTGGCCATAACGATTTGTTTGACATAGACGAGGATTGCCTTCCCATTGGAGCAGCCCTACAAGCTGCCTGTGCTCAAAAGGCTTTGTCAATGTGAAACAGGCTAGCACCTGACAAATTGCTATTGATTTAATATTGTTATGCGCTCAAAGATAGAGGGATGCGTTGAATACCACATCGCATATATTTTGCTGGAGGGCAACCAGCTCAAGTTGTCCCTCGATATCTTGGATAAAGCCTGGATCACGCTTTCTCGATCCAGGCTTTCTGCAGCAAACCGGTCAGCCTCCAGCTCATGTTTTCTAGAAACATGCAATATCAAGGGTTGAAACGCCAAGGTCATGAATGCATTCAAGAATACGAAGACATACACGGCAAAGGCTTGAGGGCTTTGGATATGCAGAGCTTGGACGAACCCAAAGCTCCACATTAGATAGGCACAAAGGATCAAGATGGCCTGTACAGCCCATAGAAGGACCAGGCGTTTCCTGATATGGCGAAGCTTCCAATGCCCTAACTCATGCGCTAAGACAGCACATACTTCATCGGCGTTCAAGCGCGACAACAACGTGTCAAAGAGCACTATCCTCTTGACCTTTCCCATTCCCGCGATAAAGGCGTTGCCGTGTAAGGTTCTTCTCGATGCATCGGCGACATAAATGTTGAAATTCCTAATGCCTAACTTATCGAGCAAGCCCCTTATTTTAAACGCCAGATCTTCGTCCATAAGAGGTTGAAGTTTAAAAAATAACGGCAAGATGATCACGGGGACGACTAGCATAATGATGAATTCAAATAGAAATAAAGTAAGCATCAAATAAAGTGGCCATAATGGATATCGAAATATCAAGGCAAAGTAGAAAAGCGAAGCGAAGGAGACGGATGTCAATAAAATCAGCCCAATGAGCTTATCTCTGGCAAACGTCATTTTCGTAGTGAGGTTAAAGCCATATTTGCGCTCAACGCGGAACGTCCTCAACCATGCCCACGGCAAATTGCATGACCAAAATAGGAAGCATAATACAAGGCCCGATAACCCTGCTATCAGGCCCTGTGAATTTACAACATTGCCAATCAATTGGCTGATCCGGTCGGGAACCCCATATGCCGCGATTGCCACACACAGGATATAATTCGTCAACGTCTCTCCCAGGGATAGTTTCACGCGATTCCTTGCGTATGCAATGCTATTGTCTAAATTGCCGAAAGAAGGCATGGCTTGCGGTAAACCAGGAAATGGGAAAAGGCCTTTTTGCATTTTCCCTAAGTGTCTCAGCTCTAGTAAATGAAGGGAGATCTCCCACACCGCAGCCACATAGAGGGCTAACCAAAACAGGAATTTGCACATGCTATGGAATCAAAGCCCTCAAAGCTTTTGCTGCGGCAACTATGTCTTTCTGAGACACCACCGCAGATATGACGGCCACGCCCACGACCCCTGCCTGCAGGGCAATCCTAACATTACCTACGTTAATACCGCCAATGGCAACGCAGGGAAGGGGCGTGCTTTGACACACCTCTCGCAATCCCACGACACCGATCGTTTTGGCATCAGGCTTGCTTGAGGTGCCAAAGACATCGCCTACGCCCAAATAATCAGCTCCTCCCGCTTGAGCCGCCTTAGCTTGAGCAGGAGTCCTCACCGAGATGCCTACTATGAAACCTGGCGGAATTATCTTTTTAGCAGCCTCTAAGGGCAAATCCTCCTGCCCTAAATGTACGCCGTCAGCCTCGGCAGCCAAGGCCACATCAAGCCTATCGTTAACTATAAAAAGTACCCCTTGTTCCCTGCAAATTTCACCTACGGCCAAGGCGGCCCTGTAAAAGTCCCGGCCCTGCATCTTTTTATCGCGCAATTGGATGGCCGTTGCTCCCCCCATTATGGCAAGTCGGGCTTGTTCGCATAAAGGGACGCCCTTGCCAAGAAACCTGTCCAATATGACATAAAGCTTCAACTTATCTTTTAAGTTGGAAACCAACCGGTTCACCACCCAAAGGCTATATTTCAAGTTTTTCCCATATCGGCATATCAAAAGAGCTTGGATTTAGGGAAAAATCGTGAAGGATATCAAAAAGATTTGCACGAAATGTACCAGGACCATCAGATTTCATGGCTGCCACTTCGGATGCGACGCTCATTAAGGCTAATGCAGTCATTGCCGCTATCAACGGCTCAGTTACGCTCATATATGCGGCCATCATGGTGCCAACATAACATCCAGAGCCAGACAGGAGCGTCAACCACTCGTGACCGCGCCTTAATGCATAAACATCCTTGCCGTCGGAGACGTAATCAGTAGGCCCCGTAGCCACTGCTATGCAATCGTGCTTTAGGGCCAATGTCTTAACTGCCAGGGCCGTCCGAGGAGAATCCATGGAATCGACGCCGCGCACCTGGGCTTCTTGACCACCAAGCAGAGAGATCTCTGCTCCGTTGCCCTTTATGACACGAAAGGCCTTTGTATCGAGCAATCTATTCACGAGATCTACTCTCATCTTCGTTGCCCCATATCCTACAGGGTCTAAAATGGCGGGCTTACCCAATTCACGGGCTTCTCTCACAGCGACGAACATCGCCTCGATTCCTTCTCTGGAAGGAGTACCTATGTTTACAAGCAAAACGTCGGCTACAGAAATCAACTCTGCTGCTTCTCCTGGATAAAGTGACATTACAGGAGAAGCCCCTATTGCCAAGGCCAGATGAGCCTGTTCGCTCATGGCAACACCGTTAGTCATGTGATATATCAAGGGCTTGCGGAGGGTCACGTCCTTCAAAACCTTTGAAAAATCAACCCGTTTGAGATCAAACATCACAATGCCTCCTAAAGAGCAATGGAAAATTAAAGGCCTCAATTAGCAGGCTTAAGCCACTCAATATCGAACACATGGCCTACGCACCCATAGCCTTTCCCGCCTTTAAACCTATGCTCTATGGCCAATCTGGTATAATCGTGAGCCCTTTTCACTGCCTCAAAAACGCCTGTCCCTGCAGCAAGTTCTGCGGCAATTGCAGCCGATAGAGTGCAACCTGTGCCGTGATGATCATTTGTGTCTATTCTATCCTGTTCAAGGACGGAGAATTTGCCTTCATAGTAGAACAAGTCAGTGACTTTGGGACCTTCCAAGTGCCCTCCCTTTATAAGAACACCCCTAGGCCCCAATTCGGCTATAATCTTTGCAGCCTCCTTCATTTCCTGCATCGACGTTATCTTCATGTCGCTCAGTTTTTCAGCCTCAGGAACGTTAGGAGTGACGATGAGGGCCAGTGGCAAAAGCTCGCATTTTAATGCATCTAAGGCTGCCCCGAACATCAAGGGATCGCCGCTTTGTGCGACCATCACCGGATCAACGACCAGTTTTGTGATCCTGTGGGCCTTTATCCCCTCAGCCACCTCGGAAATGGTCTCCCTCCGCGATAGCATGCCCGTCTTTACAGCTCCAACGGTAAAATCGGTCAACACCGCACGCATTTGCGCCCTTATGATCTCGGTCGGAACATCGAAGACCTCATGAACCCCTAAACTATTTTGGGCTGTAACGGCCGTAATTGCCACAGTGCCGAATACCCGCAGGTGTAAAAAAGTCGCCAGATCGGCCTCGATGCCGGCCCCTCCGCCAGAATCGCTACCAGCTATTGTCATCGCAATTCCCCTATAAGTCACAACCATCACCCCAAGTCTTATATGTTAAAGCGTATCTCTATAATGTCTCCGTCACGAACGATATAATCCTTGCCCTCCAACCTAAGAAGGCCCTTCTCTCTGACTGCTGCCATCGAAAAGCCGTGTTCTTTGAAATCATCGAAATGGACCACCTGGGCTCGTATAAAGCCCCTTGCCATATCCGTATGGATGGCTCCAGCTGCATCAATGGAAGTGGAATTTAAGGGTATCGTCCAGGCTCGCACTTCGTCATGCCCTACGGTAAAAAAGGTAATTAATCCAAGCATTTTATAGGCTTCACGTATGAGCCTTTCTCTGCCGAGCTCATCTATACCCAACTCTCTCATGAATTCCCTTTGATCTTCCGGGGAAAGGTCGCTCATTTCCATTTCTATCCTTCCGTACACCTTGACCAACGAAAGCCCTCCGCTGGAAGTCAGATGCAACATCTCTTCGTAGCCAGGAATGGCCTTATCCGACGTTTGGGTTTCATCTAAATTTAACACTATCAGCTCAGGCTTTAGGGTTAAAAAGGAAAAACCCTTGATCCTTCTAAGCTCCTCAGGCGGAAGCTGTAGCTCGCGTAAGGGTCGCTCCGAAAAAAGATGCGATCGATATTTCTCGAGCAGCTCCTTTTCTTCGCTCTCCTCCTTTTGTAAGACCTTCTTTTTGGAAAGCCTTTCCAAACGATTTTCTATGACCGACAGGTCTCGAAATATCAGCTCCATCTCCACAATGCCGAAGTCCCGCACTGGATCTATGCTTCCTTCCGGATGTGGAACCTCCGGGTTATCGAAGCATCTGATCACGTGTATCAACGCATCGGAATCCGCGACGAAGGACAAAAAGGCATTGCCCAACCCTGCGCCTTTGCTTGCATCCCTCGAAAGCCCTGCAAGGTCAACGAACTCGATTTGAGCAGGAGTTACTTTTTTAGGCTTATAGACTGCAGCTAGTTCCTCCAACCTCCTGTCTGGAACATTTACGACGGCCCTGTTTGGCTCTGTCTTTCCGCTGGAATAAGATTTGACTTGAGCGCCTGCTCCGGTCAAGACATTAAAGATCGTCGTTTTTCCCGATAAAGGCAGGCCAATTATTCCGCAATTTAGCAAGGTCATCACCCCTTTCTCGCATGCCCCCTACATTTTAACCCATATTACAGATCTTGCGATGAGCCCAATCGAGGACAGATCTTAACCGATCGTTCAAGATTGCCCTTGCCTCGTCGTACGTCATCCATCTGTATTCATGATGTTCGGGACGTCCGAGCTCGGGCGAAACAGGGAGAAAAACCTCCTTGCTCTTCGATTTGGCAATGTAAAACCTAGCGACCTTGCCCTTACCGTAAGGCGGCGTTTCGATGTAATCTTCAAAGAACTCCAGATCAGTCAAGCCTGTCTCCTCGGCCACTTCGCGCTTGGCAGCACTTAAAGGATCTTCTGTTGGTTCTATCTCCCCCTTAGGAAAGTCCCAATTCCTAAAAGCTCTAAGGACTAGATATAAAGGCTTGTCATCCTCGATAAAGAAGACAACTGCGCCAGAACTTACGCTTTTCACCTTCACCTCTTAACCTGCCTCCATTCTCCATGGGCGCTGTATTTTTATTTTATATTTTAATATAATGTCATTGGATTAGCGACTACGCACGAAATGCCCCTTTTAATAGATTCTTTAAGACGAGAACGTTTTCGACAAAAACAATGCTTAAAGGAGCTGAATGGCATGACAAAAAGACGTGTTATTTTGCAACTGACGATGATAATGTTATTGGCATTCATGGGCGGATGGATATATGCTGCCTACGGAAACGAGCAATCTCCAACATCTCCCGTTAAAGTGGATGTATTTCCGGAAGGCGCTTACCTTTACTTTGAAGTGCCAGCTGGAGAGGCAAACGTAGTTCTTCCTCCGTCGCTGGACCCCAACAGCATATCCGTACACCCAGATCAAGGCGTGCAGATCACAAAAATAGAAAAGAGCATGGTCCTCTTGGACCAATGGTTGCCAGAGGAGTTAATTGCTCTAAATCGTCAGATCAACTCAAAAAAGGCCCAGATAGCGGAGATTCAATCCCAGATAAATACCCTCACACAATCTGCAAGGATACTCGAAAATACCATATTGCCTGCCGATACAACGAAGTCAAAGGAAATTCTTAGCGATCTACGGCAGGAAAGATATGCCATCGAACGCCAACTTCGCGATTTCGAACTCGATTTAGAAAAACAAAGGACAAGCTTAAAATCCCTACAAGATCAATGGAACGAGCTTTGCCCCAAAGAGAACTTCGCTACCAGCATCAACATGTCTTCTTCTGGAAAGGGAAAGATCAGAATTCGAGCCTTTAGCAAGAATGCCGGTTGGCAACCACTTTACTACGTCAACTACAGTTCCAAGAAGGGAGAACTTACCCTTGACCTAAAGGCTGAAATTACGCAGAAAACGGGGATACCATGGATGGGCGAAATCAAGCTTTACTCTAATGCAGCCCAAGGGGATGTGGCTATGCCCGAATTGCCACCTTTGGTCGTGGAGTTTAGGGAACCGGTCACCCTAAAGAGTTTTCCCGTCGAAGCGGCAAGACTCACCCTAGACGCTGGCGGAGCAAGAAGGATTGAGTCGCTTTCGGGGCTAACATATAGCGTAAAGGGTCAAGTTTCAGGGATTGGCATTCCCACTACACTGCCACTTGAAAGGAATGTTGAAAAAATCGATCTAGAGATAATTTGTTTGCCACAAATAGACGTACAAGCCTGGGCAGTCGCTCGCACAAAACCCCTTGGCAAAGCTACCTTAAGCGGCAAGGCCCATGTCTCCATTGACGATGTCCCCACGGGAACGACGACCATAGAAGAAAAAAGCCCAGGAGAAAGCCTTGTCATTTCCTTAGGTAGAGTGCCACTGGTGATGGCGACAAGAGAGGCATTAATACCCGCTAAATCCGAGGAAAAACCTGACAAGGGAATTTTTGTGGACGGATACAGCATTCGAGTAGCAAACGGACTTTCAAACGAAGCTTCCATAACCGTCATAGATAGGATACCCGTTAGCACCCACCAAGACATAAAGGTAAACACCATAACCCTGGATCCCAAGCCGGTGGAGATTACCCAAAAGGGACTGTGCACCTGGAAATTGAAATTAAAACGGGGAGAAGAGAAGGTCATATCGGTCAAATACGAAATAACCTATCCTAAAGATAGGGAAATCGTGATACATCCTATGTTTTAGCGCTTTTCTTTCCCGCTCTGCCTCGGTTTCCTTGACAAGTCGAGTGTTAGGGTATAAATTTGGTTAGGCTAACTTTTATGGTTATGTTTTAAGCGTTAAACATCAGGAAAAAACGAAGGCGCTACATTCATTATGAAGGGATGTATTTATTGAGATGATGGCAAAAAGGACGGACGGGGAAGCGCAACCCCTAATTTTCTTGGATAACAGCACCTTTGCAGAGGTCATTTCCCTGCCCCCCGGGCAGTGCGGGAAAAGGTTAGAGGCCCTTGGACTCAGGCCCGGCAAAATTATAAAAAAACTATACGGCATGCCCTTCTGTGGTCCTGTTACTTTAGAAATAGACGGAAGACAGATCGCCATAGGATATGGCGCTGCATCGCGAATTATTGTAAAGACCTTAAAACAAGAAAATGTGGCCTTGGAGTGATCGCAAATGTCCTGTCACGGTCTGTTTGGTAAATTATTCGAAAAACACGGAAGAACAAAAGAAAATACTGTTCCTCGCGATAACGAGATTTTTCACTGCGGTCAATTTCATTGTAGCGAATGTCCTTTGGCATCGCGATGCAGCATGAAGAGCGAAGGAAACTCGCCGAATTCTACGTTAATGGACAAAAAACTCAAAAGAGTGCTTTTAATGGGCAACCCGAACGTGGGAAAGAGTGCAATATTTTCTCGTTTGACGGGACTTCATGCCATCTCTTCCAATTATCCCGGCACTACAGTGGGTTTTTTGGAAGGATCGGTCGTAATAAATGGCGAGACTTACAAGCTCATAGATGTACCTGGCGCTTACACCTTGGATCCGACAAACGAAGCCGAGGAGGTTGCCCTGCGCATTTTAAACGAGGGAGCAGATATAGTAATAATAATCTTAGATGCCACGGCGCTAGAGAGAAATTTATATTTGGCCCTTCAAGTACTGGAAAAGGGCTACCCTTCAGTGATAGTACTGAACATGATTGACGAGGCCAGACACAAGGGCATACAGATTGATCTAAAGGCCTTAGAAAGGGAGCTAGGCGTTCCCGTCGTGTCAACGGTAGCGCTTACCGGGGAAGGAATTGCAGCCCTCAAGGCAGCACTTCCCAAGGCACGCCCCTCATTTCTGCTTCCGATGACCAAGGACGAACGTTGGCGTTTCATAGGCGACATAGTGATGCGCGTCCAGATGGTGACGCATAGACACCACACGTTTAGAGATAGACTTGAAGACATAAGCGTTCATCCCCTGTCGGGGATGTTTTTAAGCCTTTTAGTGATAATTGCCAGCTTTTACGCCGTAAGGATTATAGGTGAAGGCCTGATAAATTACCTCCTCGATCCCTTTTTTAATTCAATATGGGGCCCTTTTTTGAACGTCATATCCAACGTCTTGGGCGGATCGGGTTTCATACATGACATTCTCATAGGTCATCTGATAGACGGGAGCATAAACTGGGAGCAAAGTTTCGGCATATTGTCGACGGGCATTTACGTGGAATTCGCCATGGTCTTTCCTTACATCATCTCTTTTTATCTGGTTTTATCGCTCCTTGAGGATATCGGCTATCTGCCAAGACTAGCCGTACTGTTCGACGCACTGCTTCACAAGATAGGCTTACACGGATTTGCCATAGTACCTACACTGCTGGGATTGGGATGTAACGTCCCGGGAATTCTGGCCACCAGGGTGTTGGAATCCGAGCGAGAACGCTTTATTGCCGCGACGCTGATCTCCGTTGCAGTGCCCTGTGCGGGGCTTCAGGCCATGATATTTGGCGTCATAGGTTCGCTTGGCCTGGTTTATATCGCGATCGTATATGCTTCGCTTTTAGGAGTATGGTTGATATTGGGTTACATGCTCAATAAAACTCTCTCCGGACAAAGCCCTGAGCTTATAGTGGAAATACCGCCCTACAGGCTGCCATCGCTTCGCAACTTGGGCTTCAAGCTATGGTTTCGCATATCTGGATTCCTGCTCGAGGCCACACCGCTAGTTTTGCTTGGAATACTGATAGCCAATTTACTATATTCCAGCTCGGTCTTGCCCTTTTTATCCAACATCTTAAGCCCTTTAGTCAAATTGCTTGGCCTTCCACCCCAGGCCATGGGTGCTATATTACTTGGATTTTTGAGGAAGGACGTGGCGGTGGGATTGCTTCTGCCTTTGGGGTTGACCCCACGTCAGCTTGTGGTAGCTACGGTAGTCCTGGCAATGACATTTCCATGCATAGCCACCTTCGTCGTGCTTTTCAAGGAATTGGGCTTAAAGAGGCTGATTCAAAGCGTTTTAATCATGATATCCATCTCGCTTATAACCGGCATTGCTCTAAACTATCTACTTTCATATTTAGCAATATGATCATAGGCTGCTATAAAGGAAGAGCTATACGTCCGCCTTGCCACTCCTCTATATGCCACGGCACATCAAACACATCGCTTAGCATGCTTGCATCTACTTCGCTTGAACCACAAATGTATCTGATGGATCCTTCCTTCATAAGTGCTACTCTGTCGGCAAATCGAAGCGCCAGATTTACGTCGTGCATGACACAAAGAGCAGCCCTTCCGTTCTTGACGTAATTTCGCAGTATCCTCATTACAGCTATCGAATACTTTGGGTCCAACGCGCTCGTTGGCTCATCAAGCAACATGATGGCCGCGTCCTGCGTAAGACATTGGGCAATCATAACCCTTTGCACTTCGCCCCCCGACAGGGTAGTAATTATTCGATCCTCAAAGCCAGTCATGCCAACCTCATCTAAGTTATGTCGGGCAAGATTAAGGTCTTTATCGCTATAATCTCCAAGAAATGAAATCCATGGATATCGCCCGAGCAACACGACATCCATCACCTTGAAAGGCATGACCACCTGAACCTTTTGGGGCATATATGCTGCAGCCCTGGCTAATGTCTTGCGGGTAAAGCTCTCCATGGGCAAATTTAATATCCTTATATCTCCTTCTTTGTCCGCCAATCTGACGAAGGCCTTCACCATAGTGCTCTTTCCGCTGCCATTGGGGCCAAGCAGTGCAAACACTTCCCCGCTTCGCATGTCAAGCGAAACGTCATAAACGACCTTTTTACTGCCATAGTATACCGAAACGCCGATAGCGCTCAACAAAATAGGTCTCATGTTGCCCTCATGTGCCAAAGCCAAACACCATCCGTCTCGATCATGATTTCCAAAGAAACAAGCAAAATATTGGGCCTCCCACAAGGGCGGTCAATACCCCAACCGGCAGAGATCCTATTGCACGAGCCGTCACGTCCGCCCAAAGCAGCATCAAACCTCCACCCATCCAGGAGGCAAAGAGCAACCTGCCATGGGAATGTCCGACCATCATCCGAAGCAAGTGAGGCACTATTAACCCCACGAAGCCTATGACACCACAATAGGACACAACTACCGACGTGATCAAGGAGGCCGCTAACAGCAAGACCCATCTCATGCGCACTATGTTCATTCCCAAGGTCTCGGCCTTCCCTTCTCCAAGGGATATGATGTCCAATTCCCTATGTAACAACAAAAATAAAAGGGCTATGCATGACGCAATAAGGCATCCCGGTAACCACCTCCAGCTTGCCGAATTAAAACTTCCCATGACCCAAAAAAAGAAAGCTCCTAATTTTTCGGGGAACAAAGTCTGAAGAAGCATCATCAAAGCTTGAAGGATGCTGCCAACAACCACTCCCGAAAGGATGAGCCGTGTAGGATCAACGGAACGGGATCTATGGCTTAAAGCCCACACCCCCAACAAAGTTAAGGCTCCTCCGAGGAATGCAAAGAGTCTGACTAAATTGACGTTGAAGGCGATGGCGATGGTTGCTCCCAAGGCTGCCCCTGAGGCAACTCCCAGGGTATAACTTTCGGCCAAGGGATTTAACAAAAGTCCCTGATAAACAGCTCCTGTAACTCCCAAAACCGATCCGACGAAAAAGACCATGAGAGTCCTTGGAAGCCTTACGAATAAAAGAATCGTGTCATAAACACCTGAGGCACCTGCCCCCGAAGAAGGAAATCCCACCTTGCCCAGAATGATATTCGCCACTTCCGGCAGGGGGATGCGCACCTCTCCAACTGCAAGCGACAAACATGCGCTGACAAAGGCCAAAAATAGGCTTACCGCAACGAAAAGCATGTAACCCTTTCTATTCACCAGATTCTTCCCCTCTAAAGTTCTATGGTAAGGCGAACCAAATTTTTCTGTGGCACCTCACGGTTTTTAAGCATGTTAACCAAAAGCCTGGCAGCCAACACTCCCATTTCAAAGGAGGGCAAATATATGCAACCACCGCCTAAGGCCTTGGCATAGTTTATGTCGTTAAATAATAATAACATATCGCCCATCGAAAATACCTGGTCCGAATTTATGGAGTCCCTTGATTCCTTATCTTGATAAATAAGCCTCTTTATTCCATCCGGCAGTGAGCCGTCGCAAATCCAGAGGGTATTTTTACCGTCAGTGTCATATTCGATAAGTTCCTGTTTGAGCATCGAATTTGCCTTAGTATCGCCTATGAAGGCTATATGCCTTCCATCAGCGATTTTTTTGATCTCCCTTGCGATATCAGACCAAAAGGGCGACACGCAAACATATTGATCGGTCGTATCTCCTACAGCGACGGTAGGCACGTTCATATCCGGCGGTGGATTTCCAACCCATATAATACCCTCTACCCCATGGGCCATCGAGCGCGATTTTATAAAATCGGCATCAAAGTAGTCAGCCACATACACTATTGGCTCCTTATCCATGGCAGCAAGTATGCGGCCCAGGCCTTTAAGAAACTTGTTCATCTGAGGTACATCCTGCTCCTCGAACACTATGTAGACGAGGCCGGACTTTCTTGCTGATAAGCCGCGCGCAAGAGCGTTGGGCTTGTATCCCAAGCGCTTTATGACCTCCCACACCCTCTCCCTTGTCTTTGGAGATATTCGGGGATCGCCCCTTAAGACGCGGCTTACAGTAGCTTTATCAACTCCCGCCTCTTTTGCAACATCAGCCATTGTAACGGACATCAACTTCACCTCTAAGCATAACCTACCATACCCAGTTATTTTATCTCAATAAAACCGTCACCTGGACAAAATAAACAGCAAGACGGAAGATAATAAATCTTCCGTCTTGCCTGAGGGCATTAGGCTAATAAGTCTACATTGCGACTTATCCCCATGCTTTGAAACAGTTCTTGCAACATCACTTGCTGCAGCTCGAGGTTTTTCTTCAGCATCGTCGTTGCTACAACGCCTTGTACATCGTTAAGCATTTCCTGAGAAATGGCGCTGACCTGCCCTGTCTCCATGGGCATCACCTCCCATAACAGCCCCCTCAATATTATCGACATTATCCAGCGATAAGACCAACTGTTTGCCCTAAAATTGGACCAAGAGCATGTCTTTTTTTGTCGGAAACCCCACCTCGCAGTTTGATATTTGCAATCCAGCGCAAGGGCAATGATATAATATTGTCTAGGAAGAAGGATAAAAGGAGGTGTTTTTATATGACGGTAAAGTATAGCCATTTGTTTTCGGAAGGAAAAATCGGCAACTTGAGGCTTAGAAACCGCATTGTAATGCCTCCAATGGGAACTAACTTTGCAAATGCAGATGGCTCTGTCAGTCAGACTCTCATCGATTATTACACCGAGAGGGCCCGCGGCGGAGTCGGTCTCATCATTGTAGAGATAGTATGTGTCGATAGTCCGGTAGGCAAGGCCATAACCAACCAGCTGTGCCTCGACGACGATAAATACATTGGCGGATTTGCCGACCTGGCAGAGTCAGTACACTTAGAAGGAGCCAAGATATTTGTTCAACTTCATCATGCAGGAAGACAAACTACTCCGGACATTACCGGAGGAATTCAACCGGTGTGTCCCTCTGCAACCCATGAAGGATTTTTGAACGTCACACCCAGAGAACTGTCAAACGAGGAGATAGAAGATCTGGTACAAAAATTCGTAAGCGCTGCCGTTCGGGCCAAGATGGCCGGAATTGATGGCGTAGAGCTCCATGGAGCTCATGGTTACCTCATCGGCCAGTTCATGTCACCTCATATAAACAAACGCACCGACAAGTGGGGAGGAAGCACTGAAAGGCGCATGCGCTTTCCTCTTGAGATCATAAGGGGCATACGCGAAAAACTTGGCCCCAATTTTCCGATATGTTTCCGTTTCAATGCGGATGATTTCGTAGAAGACGGCATCGACATCGAGGAGGCCAAGAAGATCGCTCGAATCCTCGAGGATGCTGGGGTGGATGTATTAAACGTCAGCGTCGGCATATATGAAGCGATGCCAACGCTCTTGGAGCCCTTCCATTTCGAGGAAGGTTGGCGGGTTTACACTGCGGAAGCCATTAAAAAGGTGGTAAATATCCCCGTCATCACGGTTGGAGTCATACGTGACCCTGTCCTTGCCGACTCCATTATAGCGGAAGGCAAAGCCGACTTCGTGGCCATTGGACGGGGACTGATAGCAGACCCGGAGTGGCCAAAGAAGGCATACGAAGGTCGCGACGAGGAGATACGCAAATGCATTTCGTGCAACACCTGCATCGGCTTGAAGGTCTTCTCTGGGCAAAGGATGAGATGTTCCGTCAATCCCAGGGTGGGATATGAATGGAAATATCCCTATTTGCCATGTGCCTGCGAGAAGAAAAAGGTCGTGGTGATAGGTGGCGGGCCCGCAGGAGCCTATGCGGCCATAACTGCAGCTAGTAGGGGTCACGAGGTCGTTCTCTTCGAAAAGGAAAATAAAATAGGGGGACAGCTGAACATTTCATGCCTGCCGCCCGGCAAGGAGAAGATCTCATGGTTTACCGAATGGCTTGAAGGAGAGCTGAAGCGTCAGAATGTTATACTGCGCCTTGGAGAATGCGCAACCCCCGAAAAGATATCTGCCCTCAGGCCGGATATAGTTATCCTTGCAACAGGTGCTGAACCCATAGTGCCCAATATCCCCGGCATCGAAAGGGCATATCTGTCCTGGGATGTGCTAAAGGGCAAGGTTAACGTACCTTCCGGAGAGGAAGTGGTAGTGATTGGAGGCGGATTGGTAGGCTGCGAAACGGCTCATTACCTCCTGGATAAGGGATGCAAGGTCACAATCGTTGAGATGTTGGACGACATAGCATTGGATATGGAGCCTATCGGGCGATTCGATCTTCTTAACACATTCGTTTCTAAAGGAGTCAAGATGCTGACGAAAAGCCTGGTTACGGCCATAACGCCTGAAACCATCCAAATCGTGGATGCCTATAAGAGGGTTCGTGAGGTTCCTGCAAAGCATGTCGTCTTAGCCGTCGGACAAAAGCCTGCAGGCTGCGATCTGGTAAAAGCCCTGTGCGATATGGGCATCCCGGTGATCACCGTGGGCGACGCCCGAGCCGTAGGGAAAATTGTAGATGCTGTGCTATTTGGCTTTGATGCGGGCGTTAAGGTATAAGCCTCTATTCAAAGTTGCAGTTGCATATTAAACTAATACCCCTAGCTCCTGATTGAAAGACAGGAGTTAGGGGTATTAGTTACCTGCCATCCTACGAGCTCAAAGAGAAGGCAAAATAACTACCTTTTGTCCGATCTTTGCCATTCTTACAACCTCTAGGAGATCGTCATTTGCCATCCTGATACAACCGTGGCTAGCGTCTGTTCCTATTTCATGGAGATGATTTTCATCGGTTCCATGAATGCCAATCCCCTTCCATCTGTTAGTCTCGAGACGAACGAAATAAGGACCGTAGCCAATTAACTGTTTAGTTGCTTTATCTTCGTAAAATCCCCAGTTACTTGCATCCTCAATGGACTTTATATTAAATATGCCCTCAGGTGTACGCATATCTCCAACTTTAGTTTTCTGGCCCGGACTTCTTCCAGTTGCCACTGACCATCCTCCGTAGACCTCTTTATCAATCTCGGAAACAGCTATCAACACATGATCTTCTTTGACACATACCCATGATATCTTCTTAAGCTTATCGGCTTTTATATCCCTTACAAGCCCTACAGTGACCAGATCATCGGAATGTAAGTGCAGTTGGGTGCTGAAGTACCTTCTTGCAATCTGAAGCAACCTTTCTTCATCGAGCCTGAAGCTACCATAGGCAGAACCAGTGTAAAATACCGAAAACACTAAGATCACTGATACCAGCACAAAGGATAAACGCCTCAAATTTAATTTCATATTAAGCTTAAACCTTTTCATTTCGCTCGGATATCCCCTTGCCGTTTTTAGACAGACTCAAAACAGCTTCCGCCTATAAACTCACGAATTATCGAATTATTTGGTACCTCATCTGCCGGCATAAATGGCACATAGTGCAAAAAGGTCAATAGTCGTTGGGCCTCGCCAAACATTGGAGAATCTTCATGGATGTTTCTAAGCAACGGCTCTGCATATCCCTTAAGGACAGCCAATTCGTAAACCGTCGCTGAATTAAACATCACATGAGCCCTTTCCTGGTAGGGGAAAATATGCCTTTGCGCTCCCCTGATCACTGAAGGCCACTGAAGCAAGGTATCCTCAGGGCTTTTTCCTCGAGTGCGATGATCTCGAACCAGACGTCGTATTAATCTATTATCCGTGGTGCTGGTCCTATTGTGTCGATCCAAGTTGATGCCCGTCAAGGGGGACACATACAAACGCCACTTCTGAGCCTCCGGAACGCTTTGGCTTATGGATTCATTCAGGCCGTGTATGCCCTCCACTATTATGATGGTATCTTTGCCCAAACGCACCGTGCGCCCCCTTTCCCTGCTGCCGGTGAAGAAGTTAAAACGGGGCAGTTCGACCTCAAAACCCTCGATCAGCTTTATTAGGTTATCGTTAATAAGATCCAGATCTAAAGCTTCCAGAGCTTCAAAATCGTAATTTCCCTTTTCGTCCCTAGGGGTTCTTTCCCTCTCTACAAAATAGTCATCTAAGGAGATCATAAAAGCTCGCTTGCCGAAGACCTGAATTTGTATGCGCAACCTCTGGGCCGTCGTCGTCTTGCCGGATGCTGAAGGTCCGGCTATGCAAATAAGCCTGATGTCGTCATTGGTCGCAATCATTTCCGCTAAATGAGACAGCCATTGAGAGTGCAATGCCTCAGATATCTGAATCACATCGTTGGATTCTCCCCGCGACACCAAGCCGTGAAGGCTTTCCATGGTGCTCACGCCCAAGATGTCGAGCCATTTGGCATATTGCGTAAATACTTCGGACAAACGTTTCGAGGGCATAAAAGGCGGAAGCCCCTGAGGATAGGCCACAGTCGGGAAACGCAGGACCATCCCCTGCTCATATGGCACCAGATCAAACACTTTCATGTAACCGGTAGATGGAGCCAGGGGAGCGTAAAAATAGCCGTACATATCGTTACATCTATAGACCTCTATGGGGTCTACTGCTGCCCATCGAAATAAGTTAGCCTTATCCACATTGCCCTGGCGGGTAAATATCCTTATCGCCTTATCACCGGAGATAATTTCTCGCTTCAGTGGAATATCCGAAGCTACTAATCTCTTGAGTTCTTCTTTGATCGCCCAGACCTTGTCTTCAGAAACTGATCCCGATTCAAGCTCACAGTAATATCCGTCGCTTATGGAATGCCTTATAAAGACGTCCTCGGACAAGGCCCTTTTAGAGGCAAGCACCAACAAAAAGCTGAGGCTTCTTCTGTATACCTCCATCCCTTCAAAGCTGGAGGTATCGACAAACTCCACAAAACAATCATCATCTACCGTCCAGTCTAGGGACCGCAAATAATTATTTACCCTCCAGGCAACTATATTGGATTCGCCATCTTTCCCGCAGGCCAAGAGAACTTCTTGCCCCTTTAAGGGCCTTTCTGACGTCAAACTGCCATTATCCTTAATGTGAACCGTAAAGCTCGTCTTTTGCAACCCTTAACCCCCAAAACTGGAAATGTATGATTTCTATGATGGTTATACATTTACAGCTTAAATTATAGCCACTGAGCTGCCGAAGGCTTAAATGAGGCATATACCTCCATCCCTGGATATATATCGAGACTTTTGATATAGTCTTTGTCGACCAAAGACACCAAATTTAATTCGCCAAGGGCAATGGAAACCCTAAGTAGCCCGTCGTTAGAATAAACCATCTGCGTTACGAGGCCGCGAAGTAAATTGCATGATGACCCTCCATCATCGTTGATGGCATTGCTCAGCAGGGATATGTCACCGGGGCTTACAGTCACGGCATTTGAAGAAGATGGAATGCCTGAGACATAAATTTTCTGTCCATCCTTTAGCTTCTTGCAGTAAAGACCGTCGCCAACCTTTTCCCATGGTCCGAGGATGACGTTTTCTGGGCCATGGCTTGCGACGCGGCCTCCCCACAGAGAAATGGTTTCGTCGGCTGAGTTGTAAAGCCACAACAAATCGTGGCTGACCATTATTATAGTAGTCTTCCACTCTTCCTTTGCCCTTACCACAGCCTCATTTATGAGGGTCTCAGAGACAGTATCTACGTTGGCCGTTGGTTCATCCAAAAGTAGGACCTTCGGTCTCAGTGCCAATCTAGCAGCCAATGCAACCCTCTGTGCTTCTCCTCCTGAAAGCTCATACCATTGCCTATTGGCAAAATCCTTTACGGGTAAGCCCACCATTTCCAAGGCCTCTTTAACACGATGTTTTATTGTGTTCAAATCCATATGCCTCATCTTTAAACCAAATGCTACGTTATCCTTCACCCTGCGGGTTAATAGCCGTGTGTTTTGCAAAAGCATGGTCACCTCTCGGCGCAAAGAGGGCACAAGCTGAGGCGATACTAAAGATCCGTTATAATAAATGTTTCCAGCATCAGGCTCATCCAAGAAGGCTAAAATCCTCAGTAATGTTGTCTTCCCGCTGCCATTGGGGCCAACTAAGCCATATATCTTGCCCTCCTCTATCACCAGATGGTCTATGGAAAGGGCACATCTTTCGTTATAGTAGCGTTTGATCCCAGTTAATCTGTAAAGCATCATAGCTCACCGCGATTGTCGTCTTCTTTTAGCAAAGGCCAGGGTACCATTGACTAAAAAGGCTATTAGAAGAAGTATTAAGCCTAAGGCTATACCCATGGCAAATTGTCCTTTATTGGTCTCAAATGCCATGGCTGTCGTAATGGTCCTTGTTCTCCATTTGATGTTTCCGCCAAGCATAGAAGCGGAACCAACTTCGGATATGATGCGACCGTATGCCGTTACTGCCGCCATCAAGATTCCATAGCGAGCTTCCCATAACATATCCAATACTAATCTTTTTCCTGTAGCCCCCAAAGTAAGAAGTGTATCCCTTACTGACAGATCCAATTCTTCCACTGCCTGAGCCGATAAGGCAATTATGATAGGAAGTGCAAGGACAACTTCGCCAACGATGACACCCTTGATGGTAAAAAGTAAATTCAAATTGCCAAGCGGACCCCGGCTCGAGATGAAAGCGTATACCCATAACCCAACCAGAACCGTTGGAAGAGCAAGCAATGTATCTGCAACCGATCTTATGAACCGCTTCCCGGGGAAATCGGAGTATCCTAAAAAGAAGCCGAGCGGAAAACCGATCAACAAAGCAATCAATATGGCCAACGAAGACGCTTTGAGCGTAGCGTAAACGGCGGAATAGACTTCCTCGTTTCCGCTAAATAACAAAACAAAAGCCTCTCTTATCCCGTCGAATATATAATCCACAAAGTTCGACCCCCTTAAACGTACCTTATCAAGCAATAAATAATAATGCAAGTATGATATATAATATAAAGACAGGCCGTCGCAGGGGGATGCAACGGCCTCATTGGGGGATTGGAGCATTCTATTATCAACTTAAAATGCGTAGGATGTCTTATTTGGATGTGGCGTCAGCATTTGGGAAAAACAGCTGCTTTCCCATGAGCCTGAAGTCTGCTATTGCTTTTTGCCCTTCTGGACCTGCCATCCACTCTATAAACTTCTTTGCCAAATCATATTTGACTTTCGGGCAATGCTCCGGGTTAACGGCTATTACGCTGTATTGGTTTATCAGATATTTATCGCCCTCGCAAAGGATCACTAAAGGCGGATTGCCCTGATGATCGGCTTCGTATTTTATATAGGTTCCTCTATCGGTGAGGGTATAACCCTTCTTTTCGGCAGCGACATTGATGGTTACCAACATGCCCTGACCCGTTTGTACATACCATTCTTCCTTATCGGGAACAGGTAATCCCGCCGTCTTCCAAATGAACTTTTCTTTCATGTGAGTGCCGGACTCGTCTGCCCTACTGACGAAAACGGCCTTTTTCTCGGCAATCTTTTTGAATGCCTCGGTCGATGTTAATCCCTTTATTCCAGCTGGATCCTCTTTGGGACCGATGATGATGAAGTCGTTATACATCACCTGAGTTCTGTCGATGCCAAATCCCGCCTCCACAAACTTCTTTTCAGAATCTGGATCGTGAACCAGCAAGACATCTACGTCGCAATTCTCGCCCAATTTCAAAGCCTTACCCGTACCGGTTGCAGTCCACTGAAGGGTTATGCCGGTATCGGCCTTGAAAAGCGGTGCCAGGTAATCGAGCAACCCCGTATCATCAGTGCTCGTGGTGGTGGCCATTAAAAGCACCTGTTCATCTGCGCGAGCTATACCCTGAACGAAAGATAGGCACAGCAAGGATATGATAAAAATTGGCAATATCCTTTTGACGAACGTCTTCATGCAAATCCCTCCTTAGCCTGGTATAGTAGATTTTTGGTAAATCCTCATAAATAAAACCCCTTCCCGTTAGGAAAGAGGTTTTAAAGCTCTTCCTCCTTTCCAGACGGGAGGCCTTTTCGTTTCCAAAAAGACCCTATCGATCAATGCTCATAGGCAATATGCCCTTAGATACATTGATTCGGAGGCATTTAATTTTTACATCTCAAATTACGATGACGCACTGCTAAAACTAATAATACTAAGCAGCCTCTTAAATGTCAAATCGATCTACTTACTCCCACACCTTCTTCACGGCATCGACAGACGGACGAGACATGTAACTCCCAATCACAAAGGCTACGAAAGTCACAACAAAGGTGGGAACAATTGGGTGTACACCATGAAGTATTGAAGAATATTGGCTGAGCAATATAAAAAAGACAACCCCGACTATCATTGAAGCCAATGCGCCGGAAGCGGTGGCACGTTTCCAATATAGACCCATCACTATGGGCCAGAAAAAGACAGCCTCGAGACCACCGAAGGCAAAAAGGTTTATCCATACTATCAAACTGGGCGGATTTAATGCAACCAGAAATACGATGACCCCTATTAAGGCAGTGACTATAAAACTAATGCGCCTAACCTTAGAGTCGTTATGCGCTGCATCGGGGTTGATATATCCCACATATAAGTCGTTGATAATTGCCGCTGACGCCAACAGCAGTTGAGAATCTACAGTAGACATGATCGAGGCCATGGGTCCGGCCAAAAATATGCCTGCAAAGATTGGAGGCAAAATTTTAATCGTCAGCGTCGGAATGACGGAATCTACAACCTCAATGCCCGGCAAGGCCCCCCTGCCGAGAGCGCCGGCCAGATGCATGCCCAACATCAAAAAGCCGGTCACGAACGTACCTATTACAATGGCCCTATGCATAGATCTCGAATCCTTATACCCCATACATCGCACCGCCGTATGGGGTAGCCCTATTACCCCAAGACATACCAATATCCAGAAGGACAATATGAAGGGTTTTGTCACAAAACCCCCCGCTCCAAAGGGGGTAAGCAATGCAGGATCTTGTGCCATTATCCTCGCGCTAATGGCCTCCATGCCTCCTCCGGCCCTTATTATCCCAAAGAGCAAGGCAAAGGTTCCGCATACCATCACTATCCCTTGAAATGCATCGGTCAATACGACAGCCCTAAATCCGCCAATGGCGGTATAAAATACGACTGTTAAGGCAAAAATAAAGAGGCCGACCTTATACGGAACACCTATTGCCTCAAAAAGCCTTGCGCCTCCTATAAATTGGGCCACTATAGCAGCGGTAAAAAATATTAGCAGGCTAACCGAAGCTATCACCACGACTGCAGCATTTTCATACCTGACCCTCAAAAAATCGTTAATGGTAATGGCATTAATCTTTCGAGCTACTATGGCAAACTTCTTGCCCAAAAAACCCAATGTAAGATAAGCAGTAGGTACCTGTACCATTGCAAGCAAGACCCAGCCCAAGCCAACCTTGTAAGCCATGCCAGGCCCGCCAATGAAGCTGCTTGCGCTGACATAAGTGGCAACCAACGTCATGGCCAATACAAACCCACCCATGGAGCGATTGCCTATGAAGTATTCGTTCAAAAAGGATGCCTTTGTCTTTGCAATGCTTCTGTTGGCCAAGTAACCAATATAAAATACTATAGCAAGATATAGAACTATGGGGATTGCTACCTGGAAGTTCATCCTTCTTCACCTTCCGGGACTGTGCCTTTTCCATCGCTATCCAACGGTATGTCCTTAAAGAAAAACTTCACCATGGCCCAGGAGGCGAAAGAAAACACCACAAACCCCATGATACAACTCCAGAAAAACCAACTTGGAAATCCCATAATAAATGAGTAACTTGTTACGGGCTTTGAACCCAACCCATAGGCAAAACCGTACCACCAAAAAAAGTACAACAGCGTCAGCAGCAGAGAGTAAAAAGCTTCCTTGTTGGCTAACTTATACCGTGGATCTTCATTGATATCCACTTCATTTCACCTCCAAGACTGCTCCTTTTGCTCCGGAAGTCACAAATGCCCGATATCTTTCCAGAAACGGGCTATCGAGCTTCCGCAAGATCGGCTTCCACTGCTTCCTTCTCAATGAAAGCTCTTCGTCACTAACCTCGACATCAAGCTTACGGGCTGGAATGTCTATTACGATCAGATCACCATCCTTGAGCAATCCTATGGGCCCACCCTCAGCAGCCTCGGGCGAGACATGGCCTATGGACGCTCCCCTGGTCGCTCCACTGAACCTGCCATCCGTTATCAAAGCGACGCATTTATCGAGTCCCATTCCTGCCAAGGCTGAGGTCGGACCAAGCATCTCGCGCATACCAGGCCCTCCCTTGGGACCTTCGTATCTTATGATAACCACATCGCCCGCCTTGATCTTGCCGGAAAAAATGGCTTCAGTAGCTTCCTCTTCAGAGTCAAAGATCCTAGCATGGCCAGTGTGTATCATCATCTCCGGGGATACAGCAGACTGTTTTACGACAGCCCCGTCCGGAGCAAGCCGTCCGTAAAGAACTGCCAAGCCCCCTTCTGCATGATAGGGCCTGTCAACGGGTCGTATTACTTCATCATCTAAAACCCTAACTTCCGCCAGGTTTTCAGCCACTGTTTTGCCAGTCACGGTGATCAAATCTCCGTCAATTAACCCAGCCTCAAGCAATCTGCTCATGACGCCCTGCACTCCTCCTGCAAAGAAAAGGTCTTCGATATGATAACGACCGCCAGGGCTCATGCTGCATATATGGGGGCACCGTCGACTCATTTGGTCAAAAAGCGAAAGGGGAAGGTCTAAACCGGCTGCCCACGCGATGGCTGGAAGATGCAGGGCAGTATTCGTCGAACCGCCAAGGGCCATGTCTACTGCAATAGCATTGATGAAGGCCACCTTAGTCAATATAGTACGTGGAGTTATTCCTTTATCGAGAAGCTGCATAATTGCCCGACCTGTCGCTTTGGCTAAGCGAATTCTCTCGGAAAAGACTGCCGGAATAGTTCCATTGCCTGGAAGCGCCAACCCTAAGGCTTCCATCATGCAGTTCATCGTGTTTGCCGTAAACATTCCAGAACAGGATCCGCATGTGGGACAGGCAATACTTTCCAATTTGCCAAGCTCATCTTCCGTTATTACCCCGGCAGCGCACTTACCAACAGCCTCAAACATCGAAGATAGATCTACAACGTTTTTATCGACATCTCTGCCGGCCAACATGGGCCCTCCACTCAGGATAATAGCAGGAATATTCAACCGAGCTGCTGCCATTGCCATACCGGGCACAATCTTATCGCAATTAGGCACCAGGACAAGGGCATCAAATCCGTGTGCTTTAGCCATTATCTCGATGGAATCCATTATATGTTCCCTGCTTGCAAGAGAATACCTCATCCCTTCATGATTCATGGCCAGACCGTCGCATACCCCTATGGTGGGAAATTCAAGCGGTAGTCCCCCGGCAGCATAAATCCCCGCCTTAACGGCCTCCACCAAGGATCTAAGGTGCATATGGCCTGGAATTATCGAATTATAAGCGTTAGCTATGCCAACCCATGGCCTCTCTATTTCCCATTTCTCATATCCATCGGCCATGAGCAATGATCTATGTGGAGCCCTGGAGATGCCTTTTTTTATCTTATCGCTTCTCATTTAATATTCTCCTTCCAGTTTTCTCAGAAAGGCGGATATACAATCCAGCCCCTTCCTTAAAACTTCAGAGTCACATGCAAAGCCAATCCTCGCCCAGCCTTCGAACTCCGGACCAAAGGCGCTTCCCGGGACCAAAAAAGCTCCCGTTTCATTCAACAATCTTCTACAAAAGTCTCTTGAGGGAATGTCATATTCGCCGAAGTTTAGAAAAGCCGTAGTTCCCGCCTTTGGAGGAACCCAGCTGACGTGATCCTCTTTTTCGATCCATGAGGTCAATATGGCCAAGTTCTCTTGGATGATTTTTCGGTTTCTTTCCAATATCCGATCTCGATTTTTAAGGGCAACGACGGCAAGATAATCATCGATACGTCCGCAACTTATGGTGGTGTAGTCCCTATGAAGAAAGCATTCTTTTATGACTTCAATAGGTCCCGCTATCCATCCCAACCTAAGTCCGGCAAGCGAAAAGACTTTAGACATGCTTCCAGTGCTTATGCCCCTTTCGTAGAGGTCAACTATGGAATGGGTAATATTACCTGTTTCATGTTCAAGACCACGATATACCTCATCGCAGAGCACGTAGGCACCAAAGCTATCGGCGATCTCTATAACCTCTTTTATAAACTTTTCATCCATCAAAGCACCCGTGGGGTTATTGGGGTTGTTCAGGCAAATCATCTTGAGGTTCTTTGCGGACTTAGCCATAGCTTTAAGCTCTTCCACATCGGGCAGAAATCCATTTTCCGGCCTTAACTGCCACAAGTAAACCTGCGCCCCAAATGACTTGGGAACGCCATAAAGCTGTTGATAAGTAGGGTATACGGAAATCACGCTGTCTTGTGGTTCTATCAAAGAAAACTGCGCTAAAAAGTTTGCGCCTATTCCTCCCTGAGTTACCAATATATGTTCTTCATTCATGCGTCCGTAAAGTGAGGCAATATATCTACGCAACTCAGCCGACCCAGGAATCTCCCCATATGTCAGCTTGATGCTACATATCTCATCCAAAGAACCTTCGATATTGCCCGATAAGCTCAGAAGTTCCTCGACTGTGAGCGATTCCACGCACGTCTCGGCAATGTTGTACTTTGCCGTCATCTCGTAGGCATTCATCCACTCCTCTACGCCAAACTGTTCTATGCGCAACTAAATCATCCCCCTCATCTTATTGTTTACAGATAAAGCGATAAGGACATTTATAACATCTATTATCGTTTTCCGCTAGAGGAAGTGGAGGCTCATTCTTGGAGAGGCTCTGGATCGCTTCTTCGGCTATCTTCATTAAATATCGCTTTGCTTTGCTATTCCAATGTATTTTGAACTTTTTTCCTCGATATCGTAATATTCCATAAGGTACGTTATAACCATTTTCTTCCAAAAGGAAACAGTAACACAAAAGCTGTACTTTATGACTTTCCATAGGTTCTTCGTGATTGGCGCTCTTAAACTCAACCGGTATAATCCAGGGGCCTTTTTTTATCACTGCATCTGGCCTGCCCGTAAACAGCTTGCCGCTCCATACCTTCGAGTCTATGCTCATCGGAATCTCCCTCATCCACCAAACATAAACCCCAATGCCGCAGAGCACCAACATTAAAAGTATCATTTCAATCTTTGATACACCCAAAGCGCTATTCCTCCAACCAGTGCGAGAAAAGCGGCCCTCCATATCAAGCTCCATAAGCCGTAAAATCTTTCAAAAATTCCAAAAAACTTATGCGCCCTCTTCCCCTTTTTTAAAAGCTTGCTGCTTCCATTGCCCTTTGGCACAATACCGTGCGCACGATACCATGCCGACCTTGGACAATAAGCATACTGGGCAAGAAGGGAAGCACTGATTTTACCCTTCATACGCACATAGCCTCCAAACATCTAACAAATTATCTGCCCAGCTTTATCCAAACATATCCAACGGTATTTAACAGTTAGCTAGAACTTTTTTAGCGGCTTTCTTGCGCTCATCCTGACGTAGGATGCTCTTTCTCACCCTCACGGAAAGAGGAGTAACCTCGACCAACTCGTCTTCGGCTATCCATTCAAGTGCGGCATCTAACGTCAGTTTCCTAGGAACATCAAGGATGATGGGTGTATCCTTAGATGCGGAGCGATGATTGGTCACATGCTTCTTCTTCGTTGGATTGCAGGGCAGGTCATTTGGGCGAGAATGCTCGCCTATTACCATGCCCTCGTAAACTTCGTCCATTGGAGATATAAACAGTGTACCTCTATGCTGCAGGCTGTCAAGTTGATAGCTTGTAGCTTCACCAGTATCCATGCTCACCATAGATCCACGGTTTCGCCCCGTTATCTCTCCTCGCCAAAGATCATAACCTATGAAGCGAGACGACATTATTCCAAGACCTCTGGTATCAGTCAAAAATTCTGTGCGATAACCTATGAGCCCTCTTGTAGGGATGTTGAACTCGAGGCGCAAAAGACCAGTCCCCAAGTTTTGAACGCTCACGAATTCGCCCTTTCTCCTTGAGATCTTTTCTATGACAACGCCTTGATACTCTTCAGGAATATCTATGATCAGCTGCTCTATGGGTTCCAGCAGGTTGTGTTCTTCATCGTACTTGGTTATCACCTCGGGCCGCGAGACGCAAAATTCCATACCCTCACGGCGCATCTCCTCTATCAAGATTGCAAGGTGTAGCTCGCCTCTGCCCGAGACCTTGAGGCCATCTGGTCGTCCGATGTCCTCAACCTTAAGGGCAACGTTAACCCTTGCCTCCTGAATTAACCTGTCCTTTATCTGCCTTAACGTGACGGGTTTCCCCTCCTTGCCGGCAAAGGGCCCATTGTTTACCAGAAAAAACATCGATACCGTTGGTTCTTCTATGTCCAAAGGTGCAAGTGCTACATCAGAGTTTTCCTCAGCAGACAAGGTATCTCCAATCAATATGTCCTCCGGGCCTGAAATCCAAACCACGTCTCCGGCCGATGCCTCATCAACCTCAACCGGCTTTAACCCCTGCATCATCCAAAGATGGCTTACCTTCGCGATCTCCTGTCCGGTTACATTCCATTCTCCCTTATTTCTGTCAAGCCAAGCAGTGCTCGTCCTTACAATTAAGTCGCCTTTTTTGATCTTCCCCTGAAGGATCCTTCCACACCCTACGCGACCTATGTAATTGTTCCACGTAAGCGTTGTGGCCTGCATGAGAAACGGCTTTCGGATGTCGCCAACAGGTGCAGGAACATAACTTATTATCGTCTCAAACAAAGCGTCCATGCCTTCTCGTTTGTCATGTTCAAGGTCTTTAACGAACCATCCATCAAGACCGGAACCGTAAAGAACCGGAAAGTCTGCCTGCTCATCGGTGGCGCCGAGCTCCAAAAACAGGTCAAAGGTCGCATTAAGCGCCTCCTGCACGTTCGCATTCGGCCTATCTACCTTGTTTAACACTACTATGGGCTTAAGGCCTGCCTTTAGTGCTCGCATCAATACATACCTGGTCTGCGGCATTGGGCCCTCGTTTGCGTCTACCAAAAGCAAAACAGAATCGACCATATAAAGAATGCGTTCCACCTCTCCTGAAAAATCCGCATGCCCGGGAGTGTCTATGATGTTTATCAAGTATCCGTTCCATTGGACAGAACAATGCTTAGATCGTATCGTTATGCCGCGTTCTCGCTCTAATTCGTCGCTATCCATGATGCGTTCTTCGACTTTTGCATTTTCTCTGAACAATCTGGTCGCCCGAAATACCGAGTCCAACAAGGTTGTCTTGCCGTGGTCAATGTGAGCTACAATGGCCACATTGCGTATCTTGGAAATATCGTTCATGGTGCAATTCATTCCTTCTTCCCAAAACAGTCTATGTCCGACCCCATCGGTTCGAACAGAAGGATATTATACAACAATGGGCCAAGAAATACTGCCAAAATCAGTGAAACTGTATAAAACTGCCTTATGTGTTGGTGTTAAACTTGGCGCTATAATGATTAATATCCTGATGCAATTTGTAATCATTATAACCAAATGGGGGTCAATTCATGAGCCTAAAGGTTTTACCCGGAACTCCTTCGTGTTTCGTTTGCGGAGATAAAAAAGAAAACTCCAGGTCTCTTGAACTTAATATCTGCTGGGATGAGGATGACGAACATACATCCATATCATTCGTTCCAGACGGCAGCTGGTGCGGTTATGAAGGAATCGTTCACGGGGGAATTCTGGCAGCGATATTGGATGATGCCATGGCCTGGGCGATCAAAGCGCTTGATGACAGAACATATGTAACTGCAAAAATGAACGTCACCTTCAAAAGGCCGGTTCAGCTGCAGAGGCATTATAGTGCCAGTGGGTTTTTGGACAGAAAGGAAGAACGTAGGGCATACACTTCGGCACTCATACAAGACGAAGATGGAAATACCTGCGTAGAGGCTAAAGCCGTTTTCGTGCTGACAAAGGCTATATAGTTTTTACATGTTACATGCCTTAGTAATGTTTACAAACAGTGATTTACAAAGCGGCAAGGATTAAGTATACTTTGTGGAAAAACACGACAACTAGGAGGTCAATTTCATGGCAGATAATCCTTTAACGCCGGCAGAGAGCACCGATTTGAGACAAATAGTGTATAACAAAATAAGGGATGCAATAATAATGGGCATAATTAAGCCGGGAGACAAGTTATCCGAGACTGAACTGGCCCAAACATTGGCCGTGTCCCGAACCCCCATAAGAGAAGCCATACGACAATTAGCACAGACAGGCATCGTAAAGCTCATCCCAAGAAAGGGTGCTTTCGTGACACTCCCGACGGAAAAGGACGTTAACGATCTTTACGAAGTTAGGATTGCATTGGAATCAATAGCAGTAAGAAACATCTGCAAAAATCCGCCTAAGGAAAAGCTCCTTTCCTTTAGGGAATATTTTTTATCGGTAGACGAGAATACCGATTCAAACGAATTTCTAGAGCAAGATACAGCCTTTCACTATTTTTTGCGCATGTCCTGCGATAACCGCTTCTTAAACCAATTTTTGATGGAAACTTTCGACCTCATTCAGCTTTACAGGCACTACTCGATAATGGGAGTTAATCTAAAGGAGTCCGCCATGGAACATGTAAAGATTATTGATGCCATCCTAGAAAGAGACGAAGAAGAAGCAACGCGACTGCTCCAGAAACATCTGGAAGGGGCTCGGGACGATTTGCTTTCCTTTTTGAAAAGCGATGCGTTTGATCTAAACAAGCTAATTTAGTAACTAATCCGGTTAAATTTGACATGCTTTTTGCTATCTATAAAATAGCCGGCGCTTTCGTGGCGCCTCCGGGAATATTTATAACGCTAATCATCATCGCTTGCCTTTGGGCATTAAGAAGGCCAAGAAAACCCTTGCTTTTTATTTATCTATGTATATTAGCATTATTTTTTTATTTTATAAGCATACCATTCACGACAAGATTGTTATTGGCTCCTTTGGAAAATACGACCAAACCGTCATTGCCCGAAGGTAACGCCGTGGTTGTCGTACTAGGAGGAGGGCAACGGCGAAGCATCGATCCGGCAAAACTAGATCCCTCTCCCCATAGCCTTGTGCGCCTGATCGGGGCTTTGGAATTGTCTATTGAATTTAATTGGCCCATCATAGTTTGCGGAGGTTCTTATTCAGGCGAGATACCGGAGGCAGTTGCAATGGCCAACAAGGCAAGAAGACTTTTTCCTAATATAACGATTTATGAAGAAGCACAATCCAGGACGACGTGGGAGAACATAAAAAATACAATCCCGATTCTGAAATCCCTTGGCGTCAAAGATGCCATACTCGTAACACACGGTTATCATATGTTCAGGGCGATCATGACCGCCAAGGAGATGGCTCCAGAAATCAATTGGTATCCGTACCCCGTGGGAGAATCAAGAGATCTCGTACCGCTATCTTTAATGGACTTTTTGCCAAAGGCATCGGACTTTCAAATTAATAGCATTGCATTGAGAGAATATCTCGGAATAGTTGCGTATAAAACCAGATTACTGCTGAGATTGACTTAAAGAATAAATATGCCTATCCACGATCCACGTCGTCTTTTTGTGAGAACCTCTTCCAGAGGCCTTGCAACCTCTCCACGATAATCCTCTCGTGACCTTGATTGCCAGGAAAATAAAAACGTTTGGAGGAATTCATATATTTTTGTGGAACCCAATGTCGCGGGTCATCATGAGGATATACATACCCTTCACCGTGAGATTTCAAATGCAACGGCACCTCTTGGACATTTCCCTTATTCAATTCCTCAAGTGCCAGATCGATTGCCCTGTAGGCGCTGTTGCTTTTTTCGGCACAGGCAAGATAAATGGCACATTGGGATAATATAATCCGTCCCTCGGGCAAGCCGACATGATCCACCGCGCCTGCAGCGGCCTCTGCAAGAACGAGGGCAAAGGGATCCGCCAACCCAACATCTTCAGAAGCAAATATCAACATCCTCCTAGCTATAAACCTGACATCCTCGCCGCCTGCCAACATTCTTGCAAGCCAGTAGACGGCGGCATCGGGATCTGAGCCTCGCATACTTTTTATAAAAGCCGATATAACATCGTAGTGCTGATCTGCTGCCCTATCATACCTTTGTAGGGACTTGGGTGCAAGCTGTCTCGCGTCTTCGAGGGCGATCTTTTCCTTTCCGACTGCAACAGAGGCAAGCACGACTGCTTCCAAGCGCAAAAGGGCTTGTCTCGCATCTCCGCCTGCAGTCTGTGCGATAAACGATATCAACTCGTCACTGACATTCAGGTCAAACATGCCAAGACCTTTTTTCTTGTCGTATATGGCCCTTCTTAAGATGCGCTCGAGGTCTTCCGCAGTGAGGGGTTTTAATTCAAATACGATGGCACGGGAAAGGAGAGTTTTATTTATCTCAAAATAGGGATTTTCGGTCGTGGTGCCAACAAGTATCAAATCGCCTCTTTCCACGGCAGGAAGCAAAACGTTTTGCTGTTGTTTATTAAAATGATAGATCTCATCGATAAAGACCATTGCCGAATGACCAGTGCTTCTCTTTATACCTTTAGCCAAATCTACAATTTCTCGAAGTTGTGACACCTTGGCAGTTACGGCGTTGATCTCGAGCAACTTTCTCTTTGTAACGTTAGCCATGACCCTTACCAACGTAGTCTTGCCCGTTCCGGGAGGCCCATATAATATGCTGTTTGGAACCTGACCGGCTTCCAGTAATCGCCTTAAGGGCTTGCCCTCGCCCAACAAGTGGCTTTGTCCTACGAATTCCTCCAAGCTTGTGGGGCGAACCCTTTCAGGCAAAGGAATCTCAAAGACACTCCGAAGATCTCGGCCTCCGCTGGCTTTGCCCGTTGAATCAAACGATTCCTCAAAAAGCTCCTGTTGCTCTTGACTCATGAAGAAATCTGCTCCTCCACAAGCGTCAGGTCTTGTCCTGGATTGCCGGATAAGACCAGGATATTCTTGGCTTCGTCATCTTTTATCACGCAAGCCAGGGGAAAACGCGCTTTTAAAAAACCCTCTACCGCTTTATCCAATGGCTCCCAGAGAAATTTAGGCTCTAATAATGGAGACCTTCTCCATAGATCCGCTTCGAGCTTACCATCTGGAACAGAGAAACCGCCAATTCCCCAGCTTGCAAGTCGTACGATAGTCTCGAAAAAATCTTCCTTAGGCAATCTAACGGTCAAACTGAAGGCTTTCTCTAGCCAACGCAACCCTCTTTGTTTTACTACAGGCTGATATTCCCATGGCACCAAAGGGAGGGGGTTTTTCAATATATCCACTAATTCGAAAACTTCGTTACACGCTATATCTGCCCACTCTCTCCATGGTTCGTTGGCCCTTCTGACAAGAATGGCCCTCATGCTGGCTCTCCTTGCTCCTACAATATCATATAAAAAATCTCCAACCGCCACGCACTCAAAAGGCGTTTTACCGAGCATTTCGGAGGCCTTCAAGAAAACCCGAGGATCAGGTTTAAGCAAACCATCATCTCGCGTAATCACAACAGATGGCAATTTTATAGATGCCACTTTTGCGGCAAGTTCAACGCACTGTCTTGTATTGCGGCTAACTATAGCCCAGGGGATGTTGTGGCTTTCAAGCCAAGATATTAACTCCAGCGATCCATTAACGGGCCTAGCCCTTTTTGCGCCTTCCATCTCTATGTCGTATATAGCTTTGTAAATTAATTCACGTCGTGCTTCCGGGAGTTTGGAAGCTTCCTCGAGTATCATAACCCTTTTTCCGTCAAAAAAACGTTCGTAAATGGGCGAAAAATCTAAATCAGTTTCAGCCAAAACGCCGTCCCAGTCGAGTATAAAAGCACTTTTATTTACGGGATGCCAATAGGGACCATCTAGATTAAACAAGTTGCTCACTCCCATAATATCGAAAAAAAGATACTACAAAACCCCGCAATGCCGTGCCAAGAAGGCCTTGACCCGATCCCCACTTAGTGGTGGAGGCCTCCCCGTCCTTAGCCTTGGTGATCACGAAGATCTCCTCAGCCGGACAGGAGTTAGCCTCGATCGGATGTTGTGTTGGCTCAAGGCTCTTCGCCATAGCACGAACACCGCAGGGTTTTTGTAGCTATATTATAGCACATAAAGCTTGCTAAAAAATATGTGCAAAGTATTTTTTGAAGCTCTCCAGTGCATTGTTCATTCTTTCCAAACACAGCTTGCTTAAAGAGTCTCCAAAATCGAAGTTAGCACCTGAAATAGTTATCATGATCATCTTGGGCACATTAACATTCATTTGCATTGCCAAATGCATAATCCACCCCGGCGTGCAAGTGTGAAGGTTCAAACCATCTAGATCGGCAGAGGGCAGGACCTCGCACATACGAAAGCCTTCGGGATATTGTTCCACAGAAGCATCGACGAAGATGGCCAGATCTTTTCCCTCCAGCTCCAACACGACTTCTGGGAGAAGTTGTTGGCCTATCCAGGTCGTCACTTCATGTCCTTCATCTTCAAGCCACTGTACTATCGCTTCTGCTCCGACAGGCCCTACCCCGTCGTCCGTTCTAAAGGGATTCCCGTAACCCAACACGATCACGTTCATTAGGCTTTAGTCCCTCGTGACTTCCTTTAATATTTCGCCCGTGGGTCCGACTAACTCCAATTTCAAAGGCATCTTCCCTACGGCATGGGTAGAACACGATAAACAGGGATCATAAGCACGAATGACGTGCTCCAGTCTGTTAAAAACGCCCTCCGGGACATTTGTGCCTGTAATGTATTTCTTTGCGACCATCTCTACGCCTTTATTCATGGCAAAATTATTATGACCGGTAGCGACAATGAGGTTCACCTTTGTAATGACGCCGCTTTCGTTGACCTGATAATGGTGAATCAATGTTCCCCTTGGAGCTTCTATCACGCCGATGCCTTCGGGATTTATTTCTTTAGATGTAACGCGAAGGTCGCTTGAGGTGATATCAGGATCGGCCAGCAGCTGCTCTATGCGCTCCAAACCGTAAAGTGCTTCTATTAATCTAGCATAGTGATAATACAAGGTATAAGGCACTATGCCGTCCTCACCCATCTCCTTGTAAAGGGCGAACTCCTTTGACGCTTCCGGAGTGCTCACGGCATCAGCCGCGTTCAACCGGGCAAGCGGCCCAACCCTGTAAGACCCATGAGGGAAGCCCAGAGCCTTATAGAAGGGAAACTTCAAATAGCTCCAAGGTTCTACATGTTCGCCGATATGGTCCAGATAATCCTTCGGATCAAATTGATCCAAAATCCTGCCCCTTGGAGCCTTAATGCGTACTTCACCGTCATAAAGTTCCAGGTATCCGTCACGGACTAACCCCATATAGGCCGTATCCAGCGTAGCAAATTCCTTTAATTCTTCGCCACCTTCTTGCAGATAATCCTTGATCAACTTGATGGCTTCCATAGCGATGGATTTCATTTCGGGAAGCTGAGCAGCTATGGCATCCCGCTCTTGGGGAGTCAAGCTTCTGTTGACCCCTCCTGGAATGCTATGCCAAGGATGTATCTTCTTGCCACCCAGGGTTTTTATTATTTCCTGCCCAAACTTGCGGAGCATGATGCCCTTCTTTGCAAGCTCAGGGTAACGATCTACCAACCCAGCAACATTTCTTATCTTAACGGGCGCATCGAAACCCAATAGAATATCCGGGCTGGACAGATGAAAGAAGCTTAGGGCGTGAGATTGTACAATTTGTCCCATATGCATCAATTCGCGGAGCTTGTGGGCTGCAGGTGTTATCGTAACCCCCAGAATCTCGTCGCACGCCTTTGCTGAGGCAAGGTGGTGAGACACAGGGCAAATCCCACAAATCCTAGGGGTGATTACGGGCATCTCCCTGAAATCTCTTCCATGCGTAAAGACTTCAAAGCCACGGTATTGAGTCACGTGAAAGCGCGTCTCGCGTACATGCCCGGACTCATCCAACATAACCGTTATTTTTCCATGTCCTTCTATCCTAGTTACAGGGTTTATCTCCAGCTTAAAGACCTCGGTCATGTCCATTTCCTCCCCTTATTCTAGTCATAGCGCATCATTTCTGAGGGAACCTTAGGAACTCGTCCAGCCAATAACTCCTTGAAAACGTAGTAAATCGTATCAGCATCAGGGGGACATCCAGGCACATAGACATCGACTTTCACTTCGTAATCGATCGGCAATGCCCTCGGAAGCAATTCTGGAATGTCTTCGCTTGGAACAATGCCTTGAGGATTAACTGTGCTTGCAGTTTCAATGTATCCCTCTCTTAAGACGACATCCTTGGGTATGAAGTTGCGCATGCAGTTAATACCGCCAAACACTGCGCAGTCACCCCAAGCTACCAAATACTTGCAACGTTCCCTCATCTTTTTGGCCAGCTCTACCTCTTCCACATTGCCCAGCCCGCCGGACAGTACTCCTACATCTATATTCGGAATATCCTTTGCATCTACGATGGGTGAAAAGAGTATTTCCACATTTTGAAACAAATCTATCAGCCTTTCATCTAAATCAAGAAAGGACATATGACATCCCGCACAAGCTTCTAACCAAAATGTAGCCACCTTTGCCTTGGCCATGGAACATTTCACCTCCCAGTGAGACTGTTTACAAAGTAACAATACGCGCTTCGCTGGCCCGTAGTTGCGATTTAAAGATTTCCTCGCAAGGAGATACCTCAGGCCTCTCTAACTTAACTCCCAACTTCTTCGCGAATTCGTCCATCACGTAGTGAAGGCTTTTAATCTCTCCCTTTGGAGGAACGATGGTGTTGAGCTTCCTGCGTTCACCTTCGATAGTGCAGAAATGACCGCTTCGCTCATACCAGGCCGGTGCCGGCAGAAGGATATCAGCCAAATTGACCAATGGCCTTACCTTAAAGGGCGTCTGCACGACTACGAACCTCGTCGCAGAAATAGCAGCTAAAATTTCCTCCTCTTCGGGCACCATGGCCGTGGAGAAAACATATAGAAAATCTCGCCTCTCGCGTCCAAGCCAAGGATTCTCGCTAACTACCGTATTGCGGGCTCCAAGGCTATTTGCGCTAACCAACAGGGGCACTACTCCCAACCCATCCTCAAAGAAGGCTTTGGATGCTACCGCCAAGTTGCAGGCAGCCGTTACCAATTCATGCGACTTGGTTGCCCTTCCCCCAATGATAAAAATTGGCCTTCTAGCTGATATCAACATCAATGCAACCTCTTCGGCAATCTTGGGATCTAGCCCCATGGCCCTGGCGCTTTCCTCGATTGACTCCCGATAGGAAGATAGGGCCTTTCCAGCTCCAGCCTCAAATTCCCCAAAACTGGCCATGTCCGATGGCCCTAAGCTTATCTTGCCTATGATCTCGGCCAGGTTGGAGAGGGCTTTGGGCACAGCCTGCCCTTCGGGTAATCGGATATCCAAATCAACCAAACCGGGGAACGGAGAGGGTCCGTAAGACAGATTCATCAACTTCGCATTTCTGTGAAGACATGCTACACGAATATAGCTCGCCACTACGGGAGCCTCTTTCTGCGGATCGGCAAACATGGTAATTATGAGATCGCTATCCAGAATGTGATGTGCCGCAGTGAATGGTCGTACTCCCTGCTCCCTGAAGGGCATGAATCCCTTGAAAAATCCGCGAATTATATCGCCGTCAAAGGTGTCGATATGCTTCATCTTCAATGCATTTCTGAAGAGTGCCGAAAAAAGCGTCAGCTCTTCGTCGGTACATAGGCTCGACAAGATAGCTCCAGCTTTCTCTTGATCGTAAGCTTTCTTAAATTCTGCTGAAGCCAATGCAAGGGCTTCTTCCCATGTAGCTTCCCGGTAAGAGGCCCCTTCGCGGATCAAAGGAACTGTAACCCGTTCTCTTTCCGTAGATTCCGGCAACCACCAACGACCCATATGACACAACTGGCCGCCATCAGGTTCCTCAACGCCCGTTCCTTCAACCCTTACGATGCTGCCCGTACGTACGTAAGTCTTTATCTTACAGCCAACTGCGCACAGAGGGCAAACGCTCTCTACTACGGCATCACATTCACTGCGCCGTCCTCTATAGGCAAATTCCCTTATCGTGATAGTCCCCGTGGGGCAAGATTGCGCACAAGCCCCACAGTTGACGCAGGTATCGCTTTCTCGAAGCCTCTTTCCTAGATCAGCGATCACCTTTGCCTGCCAACCCCTGCGCTCTAGATCCAATGTATGGGCTCCAACGATCTCCGAACAGGTCCTTATGCATCTTTGACACAAAACGCACCTGTTGTGGTCCATCATGAGATTGGGATCCGTGGCATCCACCTCAAAGTCCTCATAAAGATATGGAAACCTCACTGAATCCATTTCATGCTCTATTGCCAATCTCTGCAATTCGCAGTCGCCGCTTTGTGAGCAATACATACAAAAGTGATTTCTTCCGGCAAACAGCAATTCGAGGATCTGACGCCTATAATCCTTTAGCTTCTCGTTCTTGGTAACAACGACCATGCCATCCTGAGCCGGAGTGGTGCATGACGGCAACATCTTGGGGTTACCCTCCAGCTGGACCACGCACATCCTGCAGGCGCCTATGGGAGTCAATCCCTTCTGATAACAAAGCGTCGGTATATATACGTCGTTTTTATTTGCCACATCCAGTATAGTGTCTCCCTGGACTCCCTTGCACACCTTACCATCTATGGTCAAAGTTATCTCTTTCATGCCAATATCCTCCTCCGCCGGCTTATACTTTTCCGATTGCACCAAATGGGCATACTTGCATGCAAGTCCCGCATTTGATGCATTTTTCTTGGTTGATCAAATATGGCGTCTGTCGATCGCCGCTAATGCATTTAACTGGGCAGTTCCTGGCGCATAAGCCGCACTTTCGACATTTTTCGGGATCCACTACGTACTTGATCAATGCCGGACAAATTTTCGCTGGACAACGCTTGTCTTTTATGTGAGCTACATATTCGTCTCGGAAGTAACGGATGGTCGTAATTACCGGGTTAGGTGCAGTCTGTCCCAATCCGCAAAGCGAAGTCTCCTTCACCATATGGGCCAGCTCTTCCAATTTGCTCAAGTCATCCATCGTGCCTTCACCGTTACATATCTTCTGCAGCATCAACAACATTTGTTTAGTGCCCTCTCTACAGGGAACGCACTTTCCACAAGATTCGCGTTGAGTGAATTCGAGGAAGAACTTGGCAACGTCAACCATGCAGGTGTCCTCATCCATTACGACCAAACCACCGGAGCCCATGATGGCGCCTGCAGCAGTAAGGGATTCATAATCTATCGGCAGATCCAAATGCTCCTTGGTAAGACAGCCGCCCGATGGGCCACCGATTTGAACGGCCTTAAATTCCTTTCCGTTCAATATCCCTCCACCAAGCTCGTATATTATTTCACGGATCGTGATTCCCATTGGTACTTCGATAAGGCCGGTGTTGGTAATTTTACCCGTCAAGGCAAAGATCTTGGTGCCCTTCGATTTTTCTGTTCCCATGGAGGCAAACCAATCTGCCCCGTTCAATATAATCCTTGGAACGTTGGCCCACGTCTCGACATTATTTATGTTCGTGGGCTTGCCCCACAGGCCATGCTGTGCCGGAAATGGCGGCCTTGGACGAGGCATGCCGCGTCTGCCCTCTATCGACGCCATCAAGGCGGTCTCTTCCCCGCACACGAATGCGCCCGCACCTTCCTTCAGATGCAAATGGAACGAAAAATTCGTCCCCATTATATGGTCGCCAAGTAGCCCCATTTCTTCTGCTTGAGCGATAGCTATTTTCAGCCTCTTTATGGCAAGAGGATATTCGGCCCTGCAGTAAATGTATCCCTCGTCAGCCCCTATGACATAAGCCCCGATCGTCATACCCTCTATGACGGAATGTGGATCTCCCTCGAGAGTGGACCTGTCCATGAAGGCACCAGGGTCTCCTTCGTCGGCATTGCATATCACATATTTCTTGTCGCCGGAAGCCTTTTTGGCAAATTCCCATTTCAATCCAGTCGGGAAACCTGCCCCTCCTCTTCCTCTCAAACCTGATTTTTTGACTTCCTCGAGAACTTCTTCAGGGGTCATCTCAAGAAGCGCCTTGCCCAATGCCATATAGCCATCTCGAGCTATGTACTCTTCGATATTCTCGGGATCTATATATCCGCAGTTGCTCAATACAATACGATGCTGCTTACTATAGAAAGGAATGTCCTTGTAATAAGGAACCTTTTCCATGTCCTCAGGCACGGTATAAAGAAGGCGTTGCACTATGCGTCCCTTATAGAGATGCTCTTCCACTATCTCGGGCACATCTTCCGGAGTAACCCTGCAGTAAAAGGCACCTTCGGGATATACCACTACAACCGGACCCATTTCGCACATGCCATGACAACCGGTCTCAACCAACATGACTTCCCTGTCCAAGCCTTTCTTGGCCAACTCTTCCTTAAAGGCTTTCATGACGCCCGGTGCGCCGCTGGCAGTGCACCCAGTTCCCCTACAAACCAATACATGAGCACGATATATAGCCATGATCAACTCCCCCTAATCCGTTCTTCCAATGACTTTTTCCCAAACGATGTTGCCATTAATCAAGTGCTCAGCGATAATGCGCGACACATCTTCAGGTTTAACGTTGCCATAAGTCACTCTAGGTTCCCCGGGCCTTATTATGTCGACAAGGGGTTCGTACTGACACATACCTATACAACCCGTCGTTTCGACAGCTACGTCTTTAATCCCACGCTTATCGAGTTCGTTTAAAATGGCAGTCAATACTTCTCTGGCACCTGCTGCTATCCCACAGGTACCCATCCCCACTATTATCTTTTTCTTACCGCCTGACCGTGCTGAAGTAAGATCCTTAGCCTCTTCTTTCAGTTTCCTGAGATCCTCCAGATTTCTGATCTTAGGCAATACCATCGCCCCCCTCTTTCCCATGCAACAAGCTTATATTTTCTTGAATATATTCTTTAATCCACAACACAACCTTTGGCGACTTAAGCAGTTCTCTGTCTTCTAGATATCCCAACAAGTCTGCGAGATCTAAAGTGAATGATCTATCATCGACCTCATAACGAAATATCCATCGGCACTGAGGCCACCCCATTATCAATGTAGCGATCGTAGACGCTATGTCTCCAAGGGGTGGGCAATCAATATGATCCTTCCTGAATCCTGCTTCGACAATGGTGCCTTTCCCTCTTTCGGATGTAATTTTAAAAAAACCCTCACATGCAAGGGCCGCCTGTTTCAAAAAGGGAATCCCTAAACCTACCCTGCGTTCCTTTCGAGTGGTAGTGAAAGGATCTTCCACCTTTTTCAACAGATCTTCATCCATTCCGAAACCATCATCCGAGACACGTAAAACTATTAACTTCTTGCTGTTGTCAATTTTAAGCTCTATGAGAACCTGGCGGGCTTTAGCCTTGGCCGAGTTCTCGGCTATGTCCAAAATATACTGAGAAAGGTCTTCAAGCATAGAAAATTATTGATATTTGTCCAAGATCGCCTGGATCTTGTCGGGAGTCATTCGTCCATGGGTGTCCTCATCCACCATCATGACCGGCGCAAGGCCACAGGCACCCAAACAGGCCACCGGCTCTAGGGTAAAACGCAGGTCATCAGTGGTCTCGTTTTCTTCGATGCCAAGCATCTGCTTAACCTTTTCGAGTATCTGCAAGCTACCCCTGACGTGACAGGCAGTCCCACGACAAACCCGTATGACATGGCGTCCCCTTGGCTTCAAATGAAACTGGGCATAAAACGTAGCTACCCCATAAACTTCGGCCTTAGGCATTTTCAGCTCTCTAGATATCGTGAGCAACGCCTCTTCCGGCAAATAACCGAGCTCCCTTTGGACCTCCTGCAATATGGGGATCAAACCTCCCTGTTTGCCCTTCCATGGAGCCACTATCTCTTTAACCTTTTCAACCACATCCACAGTGCTCAAAGCCACGATCATCACCACCATTAAGGAATATTTATGACAACTATAAATTTCTTCCCTTCCATTTTGTGATGGATATCATATTCCCAAAAAAGAGTCAAGAGCAATCTGTCACGACCAGGGCCACATCACCATCCTTTTGTCTTGCGAATGAAGCGCTAAGGCAATTTCGTCGAAAGAAGGCCTCTTTAAAAGGACCGCAGTTGCGTGTTGCCTCTTTATGTCGCTTAAACGATGTGCATCTGAGGATCGAATAATCGTATAGTTCAAAGCTTGCTTTTTCCAAAACAGAGCCTCCTCAGAGGTCAGCCTAGCCGATAACTCCACAGCATCGATCTTTAGATCGGGGGGAATTATTCCCAAGACAGCCAGATACGAATAAGCCTGCCTATCTATATGCGCTAAAATGGACATTCCGCCCCTTCTCCTCACTTCTTCAATGATATCATCCACAGATGCGTCTATGCCTTGTATCAAAAGCGTATCTACTTCATTTAGTATATTATTATCTTCATCAATTATCATCTGAAAACCGAATAAATCAGGATCGTTTTTTATTGGAGCAAGCCTTTCCCATACCCACTCCTGAAAAAGTGATGCTTCCTCAAAACCAGGAAACAAACTGACAGTATGTATGTCCTCGCGCGATTGAACCTCCAAAGCAGGCAGCACCGTTAAAGGTTTACCCTTAGCCGCTTCGATCACGGCCAGCGAATTTGCTGTAGCATTATGATCGGAGATGGCTATTATATCTACCCCCTCTGCTAGGCACTTTTCGACTATCTCCTTGGCGCCCATTTCAAGCTCTGCACATGGAGACAGCACGGTATGAATATGCAGATCCATCCAATAAAGTTGCATATCTTTTATTTATTTAGACCAAGCTCGTACAGCTTTCCGCATAGCTTAAAGGCGTCCAATTGCGAAGAGGCCAGTGTGATATTTTCCTTTGAACAGCTGTCGATGAGCTCCTGAAGGGGCTCTCTTCCCGACGCCAATACAACAAACGTAATATCCTTCAATACGGCTACGGCTGCCACGTTGACGTGATTTTGAATGGTAACCCATACTGCCCCATCAGGAGCGGTTCTCATTATGAAGCTTAGCAGATCGCCCACGACCCCCCTTTCGACTTCCTGGTCTCCATTGCCCTCTACGTAAACCGTCAATCCCAACTTCTCGCATATTTCTTTGACCTTCATGATTTTCCCTCCGAAGTCATCGTATGTACCAGCCTCTTGGAAAGCTCATAAATTTCCTTGGACAAATCGGCAATACGTTCCTTTAGCCTAAATATACAGTCATCAGGCGAACCTTCTCCTCTTATTATGTCCTCGGCCATAACCCTGCAGGAAGGCCGGCCGCAAGTACCGCAATCTAGGTGAGGGAGTTCCGCATAAACGGCATGCAATTGTTTTAACCTTTCCATGGCCCTCGCCAAGTCCTCTCCCAAGGGCATCTGCTCAATGGGAACTATGCATTCCCGCAAAGACCATATCTTAGCTTCATATATGGACTCCAATTTATTTTGATACCCCTCATTCATATCGAAGGAAACCTTGATGTTGTCGATCTTTATGCGGCTCAAAAATCTCGATTCGGCATTGCCGATTCCACCGATGCACCCTAAATCGCATGCTCTGGCCTCGACATAATCAATGCCTTTGAGCTTCCCCAGCTCCATCTCCTGAAAGAGGTTAATGACATTGCGTAGGCCATCTACTTCAAGCGTCTTTATCGGCCTGCTTGAAAAGTTTCGTACATGCATTGACTCCCCACCCGTCTTTGCCCACACAACCCAACGCGGAGCCTGTAGGGGAAGATTGATCGTCACCTTCTTTGAAGGATCTCCCGATCCGATCAGGACTTCTCGAGCGAGCTTGGATGTGGAAATGGCAAACTCCGCAGAGCTTATGTCCCTTCCTACCGGCGAACGCACCATAGCAATGCGGGCCGGACAGGACGATACCAGGGTAACGGGGTCGCGCCTTCTTGTCCGCGCTCTCCACAAATCTATACTGGTCTCTAACGGAGATTCGACAGGTACCAAATGCGGTATTAGCTCATGGAACTTGATTTGAATCAACCGGACTACGGCCGGGCAATAGGTCGAAATTAGCGGTTTTGCCGTATCGGGCAAGCTACATATAGCCCTCGCCTCAGCCAAGGCTGTCACATCGTATGCCGCCTCATATTCATCAAATATGGGTTCAAATCCCAATTCGAACAACGCCTGTGCCGTTAGCTCGGGGACCGGCGGCCATGAAAACTGGGCGCAAAAGGAAGGGTCTGTCACCACCACCATTGGACGTTTGCTCAATACATAATCCCATTCATCTTCTTCCAACAGTAAGGCCCTATGGGGACACCGCCTGATGCACTCGCCGCAAGCGATGCAAATTTCGCTCAGGATGCGCACCTTGCCCTCTATCACCCTCATCGCTTCTGTAGGGCACGATTTAATACAATTTACGCAACCCCTGCATGAGGGTTCCATGATTTTAACCCCGTGAGCCAAGAAACTCACCGTCCTTTATTGAGGTATATCACCGCGCGCAGCTTAGTACCCTTCCCTGGGGCAGTATCGATATATAATTCATCCGAATTTCTCTTGATGTTTGGCAATCCCATGCCTGCACCAAAGCCCATCTCTCTTATATAGTCAGGCGCTGAAGAATATCCCTCCTGCATGGCTAATTCCAGGTTTTCAATTCCGGGACCTTCATCTTCCGCCATAATGGTCACCTTGTCCTCCTCGACCTGCAGGCGCATCACCCCACCACCGCCATGGATTACTATGTTCATCTCGGCTTCATAAACCACAACTGCCGCCCTCCGACATATCTCGGGAGCCAAACCCAAAGACTTAAGGGTTTCCTTAAATTGTGTTGCCGTCTCGCCGGCTGCCAAAAAATCGAGAGGCTTAACTTGTAATTCCAAAACCAGTGGTTCGCTCAATTTAATTCGACTCCTCGTGAACTATAGGACAGGGCTTTAATCCTGCCTTATAAAGTATCCCGCAAGTCTCAAACATGCTCATTTGGCAAAGCAAAACCGGAATATCCAGTTTTTTGGCAAGAGTAACTGCCTCTTCCAAGGGACGTTTATTCCTTACAAAGACGATCCCGGTCATGTCCAGCATCGTAGCTGTCCTGATTATTTGAATATTCGTCAAACCGGTTATCAAAAGAGCGCCGGCAAGGGCAAAGGCAAGTACATCGCTCATCAGATCCGATGCAAAGGCATATTCAACTTCTTTTTCTATGGACGCTGTATCGAACAGTCTACGCGCTTTCAAAATGGCCTCTATCTCGGACATCTTCATTATATTTAACCCCCTGAAGGTCGATAACAAAGTTACGTTAATAACTATACCATATCCATTGCAAGCATTGGTATTAATTTTTCTCGAAAGATATTCTTGCATAAGAGCCTGATGAACGGCATGTAGGATTTAGGATGCCACATGATATAATTAAAAATTGGTTGGCAATGAGGAAGTGTTCATAATTTAGAATTTAACCTTTAGATGGAGTGAAGGAGCGAGAATGGAAATGAGCAACCTGCATGACAAGGGCTCTTTAATGAATTATAATATAGGCGTTGGTTCATCTCTCATAAAGCTCATGGAAATGGATCCAAAATACAGGACCATAGCTTACTTTTCCATGGAAATAGGGGTAGAAAGCGACATCCCCACCTATGCCGGTGGGCTGGGCATTCTAGCCGGCGATGTCCTTAAAAGTTCTGCAGACTTAGGTGTTCCAATAGTTGGCATTACCCTCCTCTACAAGCATGGATATTTTAAACAGCGTATAGACGAAAATGGAAGGCAAGTGGAAGAGCCCTATCAATGGAACCCGGAGGAAAAATTGACGCTGCTTCCCAACGAGGTCAACGTAGAAATAGAGGGCAGACCTGTCCATGTTCGGGTATGGGTTTACGAAATAGTAGGTCAATCGGGGTATATTGTTCCTATATACTTTCTCGATACGGATTACGACAAAAACACTCCAGAGGATAGAACCTTTTCTTGGTACCTTTATGGTGGAGACTTGAGGTACAGGCTATGTCAGGAGATGATCCTGGGGATAGGAGGCCTTAGAATTCTGCGAGACCTCGGCTACAATAATATAAATACCTTTCATCTCAATGAAGGACATGCCGGATTTCTAGCGCTAGAACTTTTAAGAGAACAGGGATATGTGGACTTCGCTAAGATCAAGGAGCAAGTAGTATTTACATCTCATACCCCGGTGCCGGCAGGTCACGATTATTTTCCCTTTGAGCTAATAGAAAAGACGATGTCGCCCGTATTCGTAGATTACTTGAAGCAAATGATGCCGAACGGCGGGGTTTCGATGGTAGATTTTGGCCTTAAATACAGCAGGTTCATTAATGCCGTATCGAAAAAGCATAGAGAAGTAAGTAAGAAGCTTTATAATACGGAAAGCATCGATTACATCACAAATGGTGTGCATTCTGCGAGTTGGACATCCTCGAACATTCAGAAGCTCTTCGACGAGCACATGCCTGGATGGAGAAATGACCCTTCAAGGTTGGTTATGGCGATGAAGTTAAAGGACGACGAACTATGGAAAGAACACCAGGCAAATAAAATGTTCCTCTTCTCGAAGATCTTGGAAAGGACCGGAGTTGAGCTTGATGCCGAAATCTTAACCATAGGCTTTGCTCGCAGAGCAGTGGCTTATAAACGCGCAGACCTTCTCTTTAAGGATATAAATAGGTTAATTGACATTTGTTCAGGCAAAGTTCAGTTGATCTTCTCAGGGAAAGCCCATCCTTCCGACGAAGAAGGAAAGGCCATGATACAGCGCGTCATAAATTTCTCTAAAGAATTATCCGGCAAAATACCCGTCATCTTTCTTGAAAACTACGATATGGAGCTGGCAGGTTTGCTCACGGCAGGAGTCGATGTATGGTTAAATACGCCCTTAAGGCCTCGTGAGGCCTCAGGCACAAGCGGAATGAAGTGCGCTCACAACGGGGTGCTCAATCTCTCCATATTGGATGGCTGGTGGGTAGAAGGATGGATAGAAGACGTAACTGGGTGGGCGATAGGGCCTGAGCCCACGGAGGTAGAGCTCACGCATTACGACGAATCAAAGGATGCTGAAGCCCTATACAAGACCCTTGAAGAAAAGGTCATTCCGCTGTACTATCAACATCGTGATAGATGGATCTCTATGATGAAAAATAGCATTGCCTTAAATGCAAGTTACTTCAATACCCACCGGGTCGTGAGGGAATATTGCGAAAGAGCCTACAAGGTATACCAAAAATATTACTAAACGTCAAATTATTAAATGGTGATCTCGATAATGAGCTTGCCTTTTGACAAGATCAAGGTTCTTCATGTCGCTTCAGAGATGCACCCGATTGTCAAAAAAGGCGGATTGGGAGATGTAGTCGGCTCCCTGCCCAAGGCGCTAAGAGAGCTGGGCATTGACAGCAGAGTGTTCTTGCCTATGTACCCCAGCATAGATGAAAACGTCAAAAGAACTTTTAAAAGGATGCCTTACAAGCTATACCTACCGTTGGAATGGCGAGTGTTTCCAGCGTTCCTGTGGAAGACCGATGTCCAAGGAGTACCCATATACCTGCTTGAGATCGAAGAGATGCCATTTCCGGCTGATGTATATCCAAGCAATTTGAATCTAAACACGATAAAGCCTTTCTTTCTCTTTTCGCTAGCCGCACTGGAGCTTGAAAAATCAGCGAGGTGGCGTCCTCAAATTTTTCACCTTCACGACTGGCCGACGTCACAAGTGGCGATAGCTTTAAAATGGCATATGTATTACTCATCCTTTTCCAAATCATACGATACAGTCTTAACTATTCATAACTTAGCCCATCAGGGAATCATACAGGAGACTGACCTAATGCCTTGGGGAATATCCAAGGAAGCTTTCTCCATTGACGGACTGGAGTATTACGGGATGATCAACCTTTTAAAGGGCGGCATAATAGCATCTGATGCCATTACAACCGTGTCTCCAAGGTATTCCTGGGAGATTCAGACGAAAGAATATGGAATGGGCTTGGATGGAGTTTTGAAGAAATACAACAGCAAGTTAAGGGGAATATTAAACGGCATTGATTATTCCTATTGGAATCCCATGACAGATCCGTTCCTTCCCGCTCATTACGATATAGACAACATATCCCCCAAAAAGGAATGTCGAAAGGCCCTCCTTGCCCGGTGCGGATGGGGTGAAGACCATCTCCCCGTCTTGATTTATATAGGCAGATTAGTAGAGCAAAAGGGTATTGATTTGCTACTCTACTCCATCGAATCCATTGTTGGCCATGGATGTAGGCTGATAGTAGTTGGAGAGGGAAATGAAGTTTATGAGCAATCCTTGAAAGAGGCTTCCGCACAGTTCCCTGCCAATGTGTTCGTTAAGATCGGATATGACGAAGAATTAGCCCATCTCATGTACGCCGGTGGTGACATGTTGATAATGCCCTCATATTTTGAACCCTGCGGGTTAACTCAACTTATAGCCATGAGGTACGGTACAGTTCCAATATGTCGAGCCGTCGGCGGGCTTGCCGATACGGTCATAGATGCCGATACCGCCCATGATGGGACAGGCTTTTTGTTCAGCCATTACAGCAGTGAGGCTCTTTTGCATGCCATAGGAAGAGCCCTTGGTGCCTGGAATTCCCCCGAACTATGGAACCAAATAGTGCAAAACTGCATGAGTGCAGATTTTTCATGGTCAAGATCCTCCAGGGAATATGCCAAATTATACCTAGAGTTGTTGGGAGTATCGGACTTCAGAAGTTTCTGATGTTCAACCGCTAATAGATATTTATGCATAAGGCAATCATCTCTCATGGGTTGTAAAATCGTTCATACAGGCCAATAAATTGTAGTTTTGGTTTTATTGTTTAGTTGAATGCTGTGTTATTTTCAAATATAATTAGGATTATTAATCAAACTAAGTCAGCGGAGGTGACTTTTTTGATCTATGGCAAGTATGGAAGAGTGCTGGGCATTGTTCTTGCGGGAGGTCGGGGGCAACGACTTTCTCCATTGACCAGACATCGGGCTAAGCCAGCCGTACATTTTGCCGCCAAATACCGAATTATAGACTTCGCCTTGTCCAATTTGGTCAATAGCGGCGTATTTTCCATCTATGTCCTTGTCCAATTTCGCAGCCAATCGTTGAACGAACACATCGAGAGGGGTTGGCAATTCGGAGGAGCGCTCAGGGGGAGGGATTTCTTCATAACAGTCGTACCTGCACAAATGTGGACCGGTGAACACTGGTATAAGGGAACAGCTGATGCCGTATTCCAAAATTTACACCTAATTACCATTTACAATGCCGATCGCATATGCATATTTGCTGCCGATCACGTATATAAGATGGACATAGAACAGATGATGCAAAAACACATGGAACAAAAGGCCGATTGTACGGTGGCTGCCTATGAAGTCCCTTCATCGGAGGCGTCTTCTTTTGGTTGTCTTGAGACGGATAAGCTAGGATTCGTCACCCAATTTCTTGAAAAACCCAAAAACCCGCCGGAGATACCGAGTAAACCTGGATTTAGCTTCATTTCAATGGGAAATTACATATTCGAGAGAGAAGTCCTGGAAGAGGCATTAGTCGAGGACGCAAACGATCCAAACAGCAGCCACGATTTCGGTAAGGACATATTGCCAAAACTCCACAAAAGCCATAGGGTATTTGCCTACGATTTTCAAAGCAACGTTATTCCCGGAAACGATAGGCCCTATTGGAGAGACGTTGGAACGATAAAAGCTTATTGGCAGGCACACATGGACTTATTAAAGGCGGAAGCCGATTTAAACTTATTTAATCCTCAGTGGCCAATCAGAACTGTCTCTTACGCTGACCCTCCCGGGTTTACGTTCTCCGTTAACGACTGCTCCAGTCACATAGAAAGCACCCTTCGTGCAGAGGGAAGCCAAGTTTTAGGTGCCACGATAAAAAAGTCTATATTATCCAGAAACTGCATCATAAAACCCGGAGCTGTTGTAGAGGAATGCATAATAGGCCGAAGCGTGATCGTGGGAGAAAGATGTAAATTAAGGAGAGTCATTGTAGACGCTCAAAACGTTATTCCTCCCGATACGCAAATAGGTTTTAACGAAGCTGAGGATCGAGCAAAATATCATGTAGATCCTTCTGGGATAGTTATAGTGCCGATGCCGGCAATACAACTTAGGGCAAAGGTGAGTTTCCCCTACCCAGATTCTGGAATTTAGTGTAAACTATTTGGGTCAAAATTTTTATAGGAGGAAGACGCATGTCGAAGGAGAAACATGATCGAAACGATGAGGTAAAACTACTTTTGGATATGGCCAGCGCTACGGAGGACGATGTAGAGGCAGAAAAGTTGGCACGTGAGATCCTGGAAATCGATCCATCCAATATGGAAGCCAAATTAATTTTAGCTGACGTCGCAATATCCAACGGTGATATGGAAACAAACCGTAAATACTTAGGTCAAATCATCACTGAATGTGAAACAAAGTATGGAGACGTGCACAGAGACAGTCCTGTTAGCGACATTTACGTCTCAGCTTTAGAGAGAATGGCCTTCTCGCTTTCCTTTGACGATCGCCATGAGGAGGCTTTGTCTGTCGCACAAAAGTTGTTGGAGATCGATACAGAGGAACAGACCGCTGCCAAAGACATAATCTATCGTTCATTACTCATGTTGGATCGTTATAGAGAAGTTCTGGAAATGATATGCAGCGAGCGTACACATACCCCCGTTGCATTGCACGCCAAAGCGATAGCATTATATTCACTAGACGGAATAAGCTCAAATTCCTACGAAGCCTTGATCGATGCAATTGAGGCTGATCCCGATGCTCCCTTCTACGCTCTGGGCATCTGGGAAGAACCAGAGGAGCCTGACGAAAGCGAGATCGATTCCATGTTAACGGCTCTTTACATAGTGGAACCCTGGTCCAAATCGGACAAGTTGATCGACTGGCTCAGCCATATGACGATCGTCTTCGGTTTTCTTACTGAACGGCTTTCTGACGAATTTCTGGATTACTTGGAATCCAGCGAAGATGGTCCTCAAATCCAAGAAAAGCTCAATGAAGCCAAGGCTACCCTTAACAAACTGATAAAGTTGAAAATGGCAAATGACGAGGACCTGTCCGACATGGATAAAGTGGTATTTGAGTCATTCCGGATGTAATAAAGCATAGAAATAAATAAAATATCCAAGCAAATATCCCCTCTTAGACATCATATCTAAGAGGGGATATTTTTAAGATTTATATTCATACAATAACAGCCTTTAGGCCGTTCCACAGAGTTAGCCTTGGCACAACTTCGCTTTTATTCTGACATGACGCATACACTACGTCATTCCACAGTCCCAACTCTTCAAGCCTTCGCGCATGCTCGGCATCCTTAAATGCCTCAAGCAGGTCGCAATGATAATGCTTCCAAATTGCCCAGGCTATCTTTCCTCCGTCGTTCAAGTCGACCCTTTCTGTCATCTCTTTCATTGTATTTACCATTAGGCCAGCGCAAGCGGTATCGTCTACCATGGCCCTGTTATGCCTTCCTGCGCATAGGATACCTATGTTATTTCCGCAGCGCAACGCCGCCTTCAATGCCGCAGTCGCATTTCTTGCACAACCTATGAAGACATTATTAGAGTATGATGATGCATAAATTAAAGCTTTGGTACCATTGGTAGTCGTCATGATGGCCCCATCGTAAGTCTCAAGGCAATAACGGGATAACTCGAAAGGGGAATTCCCGCAATCAAAGCAGGGCGGTGGAACGCTATTGCGCTCTCCCATTAAAAGCCAATTTTTGCCGAGCATTCTTTTGAGGGAATATGCTTCCTCAACCTCTTTTACGGGAAGGATCATTTTCCCGCCGCGCTCAAAAAAGGCCGTCATCATTGTAGTAGCACGAAGCACATCTACCACAATCCAGGCATCAACATGTTCAAGCTCTCCAGACGGGCTAAGCATGACAATCAATTTAACAACCATCATCCCCCTCCTCTTCACTTTCATATTTATTTTGTCATCCTTTGGAACATGATACAATTAGCATAAAAAGAATATTAATACTGGGAGGGCAATCTATGTCAGAGCAAAGGGTATTAAAGGGCAAACCTCTTTCTCCAGGCCTTGCATGGGGTCGTTCTTTCGTATATGAAACAATACCCTTTATGCAGAGGAATATAAAGATCAAAAAGGAAGATGTCGAAAAAGAGCTCGACCGTTTAAAAGAAGCCCTAAAGAAAACAAAGGAGTCGCTTCAAAAACTCAAGGACAGCGTAAGACGACGCTTAGGTGAAGAAAAGGCAGGCATCATTGAAGCGCATATGCTTATGCTAGAAGACCCAATGTTTGTAGGTGAGATAAAAAAGGCAATAGAAGAGGGGAACTCTGCCGAGGACGCCGTATTCACTGCCACAGAAAAAATCAAAGAAATGTTCGAGACAATCCCTGACCCTTACTTGCGCGAAAGGGCAGCAGACGTAAAAGATGTGGGAAGCAGATTATATAGAACCCTACTTGGAGGTAAGGATATTGCACAATTAGATACCAATGAACCGATAATTGTCGTTGCCAATGATCTTGCGGCTTCAGAGCTAATAGCCATTTCCGAGAATAACGTGGTCGGTCTTGTGTTGTCGCAGGGCGGCCCAACTTCTCACATGGCCATAATCGCTAAATCATTGAAGCTGCCTGCCGTATCAGGAATCGATATAAGCTTAATATCGGAGAACTGTCTGTTGATCGTTGACGGAATAAGGGGAGAGATAACGATCAATCCTTCTTCCGATGTGCTCATGCAGACCAAAAATAACATTGAGAAACTGCAACGTGAGCAGGAAGAAGCATTAAGCTTGAAAGATCTCCCAGCTGTAACGCCAGATGGACTAAGGATAGAGCTGTGGGGAAATATTGCCCATCCCAATGAGGCCAGTGCGGTATTGTCATCAGGAGGAAGCGGAATAGGCCTTTTCAGAACTGAGTTTCTATTTATGAATAGAAACACACCTCCCAGCGAAGACGAACAATTTGAAGCTTATCGCAAGGTTTTAGACGAGATGAAACCACACCCAGTCGTTATAAGGACCCTAGATGCCGGAGGAGACAAGGAGATACCCTACCTGAACATTCCAAAGGAGGATAACCCCTTCCTGGGATATCGCGCAATACGTATCGGTTTAACGGAAGAACAGCTGTTCATAACCCAACTTAAAGCTTTAATCAGAAGTTCAACCTGCGGGAATCTTTACATAATGTTTCCTATGATTTCCTCCCTGTGGGAAATACGAAGAGCTAAAACATTAATCCAAAAGGCAGCAAGCCAGCTAGACGATAAAGGAATGAGATATGGAAAGTTTAAGGTCGGCATAATGATCGAAATACCTTCTGCGGCCATTATGGCAGAAGAGCTTGCCAAGGAAGTGGACTTTTTCTCCATAGGAACCAATGACCTGACGCAGTATACGTTAGCGGTAGATAGGGGAAACTCCAAAGTCTCACAGTGGTATGATCACTTGCATCCTGCGGTCTTAAAGCTAATTGCCATGACATCTAAGGCTGCGAAGACACAAAAGATAGAGCTCGGCATATGCGGAGAGATGGCAGGAGACCCCTTTGCCCTTCCCGTCTTGCTGGGGCTTGGGTTCGATGAACTATCCATGTCGCCTCCTGCAATTCCAAAGATTAAAAGGTTAGTGCGAAAATTTCAAGCAGAAAGGGCTAAACAAGTCGCACAAATGGCGCTTTCAATGAAAGACGCAGATGAAGTTCGTCAATACCTGAATGAGGTGATGGCAAAGCTATGAACAAAGGCATAAAAAAGATATCAGAAAGCATTCCGGGAAGCTTTGGGGATGGCAAAGTGTTAATCCAGGGGTATATCGTCTCGGATGCAGCACCGCTTGTCGTTTTACTACATGGTGTACATGGTTGTGCCAATTTGTCCGAAGGAAACAAGTACGCCACATTGGCACGATTGTTAGCGGAGAAATCCATTAATGTCCTCGTCTTGGAGACAAGCAGAAAAATAAGAGACAGGGAGCGCTTTGGAGACGACAGGGGCAGGTGGGTTAGGGAAGCCTTTGATGGCAAGTCTTATGCCATGGATTTATTTGACGTTGCAAGCGCCATTTCGTTTATTAATCACAACATAGGTAAAACTAAACTTTGGCTATGGGGGTTTTCACTTGGTGGATTACATTTTTTAATAATAGCAGGCAATAAGCACGATGAAATTTTGAGAAACGCTAACATGAAAAACCCTCTGCCCGAGCTTCCCGACATCCAGGGGTTGATACTTTCCGGAAGCGGCGATGAGATACGTCCGGAAAACGAAACGGCCATAAGCGAGCCCATACTCAACTCTCTCCCAGAAAGACATATGCTCTTAGCGGCAGCTAGGAATACCAGGGCAAAAAATGTATTCGCCTTCTACGGGAGCATGGATGAAACATTCAGCGAAGAGGCATGCAGGCGACTGTTCGACCTCGCTCCGACAAAGAGGAATTTCATCGTCCTAAAGGGAGCGGACCACTCCTTTAGAAGCATAAACGGAGTGCCATCAATCGCTCCGCTGGTAGATATGGTAAATTACATAAGGCCGTATTTACTGAAATAACCAAGGCCATCCTGGGAATATGCCCAGAAATATAAGAATTTCCCTTCCAAAGGCTAGGGATAACAACACGCCTGCGGCAAGGAAGGGTACAAGGGGGAGATGATCTTTTCTTTTGACCCTTTTGCGCGCCAACAGTATTACGGCTGTTAATCCTCCAACCATAAATCCGAGGTAGAGAGCAAGACCCCCCATCCATGTGCCCATTATCCCCCCAATGGCAACCGCGACTACCACGTCGCCTGACCCCATTCCCCCCTTGCTTAAGAGCGCTATGATCAACAATAAAAGGCCGCATGCGCAACCTCCCATCAGGCCAGCTATAAAGGCATGCATGCCCCCACAAAGCCTCAGAGCTAATCCTAGAGCCAAAAAGGGGAAAACCAACCAATCGTAAACGTAACCAGAATATATATCGGTCAGAGAAGAAAGCAGCAAACAGCATAGCGCTACTACGGATAAAAGGAATGAAAGGCTTGGCCCATAAGTTACCGATGCCACAAATATCGACAAACCCATTATAACTTCAACTAGAAGATAGCTTATTTTAATAGGAGCCTTGCACACTCTGCATTTTCCCTTAAATAAAAGATATGAAAATACAGGGATTAGATCGATAAACTGGAGCGTCCTGCCGCAAGAATCGCACACAGAACGCTCCCTTCCCCACCACCGTTTGCCCTGCGTTGTTCTTGTAGCTACGACGTTTAAAAAAGAGCCAAGCACCATACCCAGCACCAAGCTTAGCAAATTAAAAGCCAACATTTAATCGCCACCGCTGCAATTCAGATGATGAAAGGCAAATTTTACCTCAACCACAAGTTAATTGGCTCACTTGATTGCATAAACGCTACCGCGCATGGTTGCAAAAATGACCGTGCCTTCACCTAAAGCCGGATCGGCTACTATATCGCCGTTTGACTCATATTTCCATAGTAAATTGCCATTTAAGTCCACGGCATATAGATTGGCATCGTTGCTGCCGAAATAAAGCACTCCTACAGCATGCGCCGGCGATGAACCTATTGGGCCACCCGCGTCAAAACTCCACACTACGTTTCCTGAGTCTGAATTTACTGCGTATAACTTGCCATCCTGCCCGCCAATGTAAAGGACCTTATTCACATAAGCCGGAGAGGAGCCCAAGGGAGCGCCGACATATTTATGCCATATTGGTATAACGCCTTTAAGTTTGACAGCATGCACGTAACCATTATCCGTAAGGTAATAAACCCTTCCGTTAGCGTATAGAGGGGCTCCTCTCAGTGGACCCTCCGTGTTGCCCCCCCAACGTTCGCTGCCATTTTTGGGATCAAGAGCATGAAATCGCCCGCCAAAGCTCCCGACGAAGACAAATCCTTCGGCAAAGGCCGGTATGTTTTGAAATCCCCTGTAGGCCTTTACTTGCCATTTATGTTTGCCATCTTTTGTGTTTATCGCATAAAAGCTGCCGTCATTGCAACCGACATACACTGTATTATCGGAAACTGCAAGCCCTGTAAGTACGGGGCCGTCAACTTTGGTGCTCCAAACCGCTGATCCCGTGCGCTTGTCCAACGCATATACCCTTTGAGCGAAGGTGCCGACATAGACTCTGTCTTTATCAACGGCAACAGAACCCAAAACAGATCCGTCGCACTGAAACTTCCACTTAACGCTTCCGTTTGAGATGCTCAAAGCATAAACCTCTCCGTTATGATTTCCCACATAAGCAATATTGTCGTCTACAATTGGAGCGCCTGTCACCTTTGAACCAGTATCAAATTTCCATGCAAACACGCCTCTTGGCAATGTCTTTATCGGAAAGTTTCCAGTATTTTGCAAATCACCCCTTGCCGGAAAGGCAAAGGAGCTCGTGGCGCAGCCTAAGACAAAAAGCAAAGAGGCACAGATCATCATAATCATCAAAAGTCTTAGTCTTTTCATGGCTCATTCCCCTCCTTTGATTAATAATCAATTTAAATTATACTACAAGGCGATTTGAAGTCAATAAATCACATGTCGATTATAACTTATTATCATAATATATAAATAGACTAATACGTCAAAAGTATTTTTGGCAATAGTACTGTCCATTATAGTGTGTAAAAAGGGTTGGGTAAGGTAAGGCAAAAAAGTT